>Ga0307513_10005810_pt1 | contig 16204 bp, 9 predicted proteins | sample 15_EM_MG_FD_202174 | JGI IMG/M metagenome (GOLD analysis project Ga0307513, IMG submission 202174) | Populus trichocarpa ectomycorrhiza microbial communities from riparian zone in the Pacific Northwest, United States - 15_EM | ecosystem: Host-associated > Plants > Roots > Unclassified | place... | reverse complement strand
CAGGTGTTATCCAGGTGGCGCCCCAGGAGGCGGTCACCCTCACACCCCTTATATATCCTGCGAACAGCTTCTGGTCGGTTGGACGGCCACAACTCATACGGTGTTGTGGGAGCGTTCCTATGGATCTTACTTTACTAGGAAGCACACAACTACACAGCTGTACAGTACTGTCGCGCCGTACCAACGCTGGGGCCGCAGGGGGGTGTTAGGAATATCCCCTGAAAGTTACAGGAGGTTCAGACCACTCCTGCTCCGTCAGTAGCCCGTTTCGTACCCTACGAAGCGGCCCTCTGAACATCTAAGAGCCCCACTATAGTGGGATAACTTCCCCCTAAGTCCGAAGATGACTTTGTCGGTGAAGATAGGGTAACTGGGGTCCCAAGATAGGGTAATCATGTTTCTAAGGTAGGGTAACTTCACCCCTTCATGCCTTTATTTCCTTCGGGAGTCTGCACGACCACATATAATGTTGCCCCGGAGACCCGTGCAACGTTTACTATGGGTCCTTAGCTTTATGCGAACATACCCTCCGAAGGTTACCCTGCCTAGTAGGGTAACTTTGGCCTACCTAGGTTACCCTGTCTAACCCTATGTCACCAAGTCACTTTGTAGACACTTGTACCAACTCATGTCTACCGGTAGTATACTAAGTATACTGGCCTATCCTCAATATGGTTACCACTTGATACACCATAAGGGCTTGAGTCTAGTCCACTGTAGCTACCTATCTGTAGGGTCGTTACACTTATCCCACCCTGACTGACTACTTTGTGCCCAGATTGTTTTCTCACCAATCTTGTTGTAAGTTTGTCCTTCTAGATATTCAAAGGGGAGAGGCGTTTGGTCCATATTGCTAATATTGGACAATTGATAGTGACCAATAAGTGCAGATTGGTCCCCGGATTCCTGCTCCGCCTCTGGTCGCAGCTGAGAGTTTCGCCTGATTAAATCGAACCCAGTTCCAGATGGCATCTGCAAAGTTAGCTGGAAGCTGACTTGCCTTATTAGTGATGAACCGAAGGGAGATGTGGTGCCAGCTGAGGAAGCAGCGAAACCACTGATTAGAGAACCAAAAGATGGTAAGCTTCTCCGTTGGGTATACCTTTTTGAAGATCTCATTGCTGATTCTTCGAAACCACCCTCTTCGCACAATCCTTCCACTTGCTCTACGCATACAAAACTGATCGTATAACTCTCTCTCTAGTACCTCCCATTTCCTTTTTCTTCCTCCCCCACTCCCCCAACACTGAACCTTTGCCAGTTCCTTGAATTTTCCCGCAGCCTCATCTTTCCTCCAGCGTGACAAGTTGCTTCCGGCAACTTTGAAGCGCTCCACTACCTCGGCACGTGCTGGCTTCCTTAGTTTGGTTGGGCTACTTCGAATTCAGGGCGTATTCCAGTAGGATAATACTCGGAGTTTAGAGCTGACAGTATATGTGCAATAGGGATTTTCAACGCGCTTTGATGGACTTCTTAGCCCCTCTGCCAGTGGTTTTCTCTTTGGGCCTGGCTTTCGTCACGGTTGTACACCGGCATAGAATCGATCTGTTGAAAGGGGTTCAAGCACTGGCTGAACTTTGGTTCTTCCGGCAGGTTTTGGAGGCATTGCTGTATGATATCTTTTTGGGTAGGCTTTGTTTATAAAATCTTGTGTATAATAGAAGTATATTTTTTAATTGTTTATAGTTAAATGTACATATTTTTTATTTTTTTACATCGAATGTTTTTTTACTTTTTACTTTTTTTCTTCTGGAACGATGAGTCGAGATTGGGAGTCATCAGTTTAAGCTTCTGTCTCAAGTGGTGATTCACACAAGGTGATTACTTTCCATACGCCCTACCTTAATTTGACCTCTTAGCGCGAGGTCCAATTATTCCAGTTTCTACGGTATACCAGGGCACAAAGGAAGAAAGGTTTGGGCTGTCAATGGGCAAAGGAAATTTTGGGAAGGCAAACTAGAAGAGGAGGATCGCCTGGGATAGATAGTCGGACAACCGGAAATTGTTGATCTTTCTTTTTCACTTTGGTTTTTTTCCTTTCATTTGGTTTGAATTGTGTGAAGGGTTTGTGAATTATCTAGGACAAGGTGAATTGATTGTGAGTTTTGTGATTCTTTTTTTCGTGTGGGGTTGTTGTTTATGGTAGTTGGTGATTTGGAGATTCTTCCGGCTCAGAGAGTAGATACACAGTTGCCCAGGTTCTTGTTTTTTAGTATGATACCATACTAACAACCTAAATCATGCCAACTTTACTTCAGGCAGTCCATTCAACACATTCTAAAGCTGAAAGAAAAAAAGGAAAATTGATATTAATGCCTAAATTGCTTTCAAATATCTTTCGAAGCACTGCAGGAATCACCTGCTATTTTGAGATGCAAGATTCTAAGGTTGAAGTTAAAAACCGCGCCAAGCCTTGCCATTTCCCATACAAAATGGTTAGAAATTGCGCTAAGGCTAATGTTCTAACTAGAGCTCTCTTGGCAGTTCCTCAGCTACTGTAAATAGAGAGTTTGAAAGGGTTAGAAACTAAAATCTAGGGATTGTTGCACATCGAGATGAAAATTTGGCCCAAATTGCTTTGCTAAATCGGTAGCTGGAAGGTTGTGAATATGGCCATTCTCAGTGGAAACCTTTACATGGCTAAGAATTTTTGGCGCCAGCCTCGCTCAAGTACGCCTACAACTACCCCGCTCTTGCTGAGCTTCAACTTCGAGGTATTCTATCGCTTTCTCAACTTCGAGATCCTCTATCGCTTTCGCGAGCTTAGCAGCACCTTCACCACAAAGGAATATGAACCCTTCAACACACCCCGAACCGAATGCTACCGGCGCAGGCCTTATAAACAGTTTGAACCAAATAAATAGCAACAACACCAATAGCAACAACACTACTACTAATATAACATATGTGGATGAAAGGGTCAAAGTCTTGAATTGGCTATCGCCCTTACTACCTAGCACCCGCCACAACGATGTGAGGGCGCGAAGACAGGATGGCTTAGGGGAATGGTTTTTGCAAACTGATGAGTTTCTCAGATGGCGTGACGGGAAAGGTGAATCCGGCAAAGCTACTCTGTTTTGTTCAGTAATCCCGGGGTTGGGAAGACCTTTCTTAGGTAGGAAGAATGATTACTCATGAGAGAGAGTTATATCTAACTGGATAAAACACTTAGCTCTCTGGTGATTGATAGGTTGCTTGAGCACTTTCGGGGAGAGAACGTCGCTGTCGCCTGCGTCTATTGCGATTTCCAGGACCACGAGAGACAAACTGCTGCGAACAAGCTTGGTGCCCTCACTAAGCAAGTCGTGAATGCGTTAAAAATGGTTCCCCCTGAGATCGAGGAAGAATTCAAGAGAGCAGGGAGCGAGATCGGGGGCCGAGGACTCCAGGTTTCGGAAACCGTTAAGCTCTTGGGGAGGGCCCTTGCACCCATGAGGCGGACATTCATTTGTATTGATGCCATAGACGAATGTTCAGATAAACATCTATCCCAACTGCTCACCTCATTGCAAACGGTTTCCCAGACGTCGCCGGGCTTCCGATTATTCATCACTGGGAGGCCCCACATTCGAAGTGCGGTAGAGAGATATCTTCCGGAGAGTGCGCAATTTATCCCGTTCAGTCCGAATAGGCAGGATATACGGGAATATCTCGAGATGAGGTTGAAGCATGACTCAGGCTCGGAAGACATGACCCTTGCACTCAAGGCCGATATTATGAAACGCATTCCGGAAAAGATTCCTGACGTGTATGTGATGGTTAATTCAATAATTGAAGCGGCGAGTGATCGCTGACAATAGTGGCTAGATTTCTACTCATTTCCTTGAGTATAGACGCGATATTATCTGAGGCGACAATCCGCAAGAGGCGAGAAAGACTCGACTTGATGACAAGTCTCGGATTGGACGGCGCCTATGATGCGACATTGGATAGAATAAAGGGTCAGGGTAAAGGCAACTCAACACTCGGAATGGCTGCATTGATGTGGATTTCTCTCTCAGAACGCCCAATGCACATCGGGGAGCTATGTGACGCCTTAGCTGTCGAGATTGGCTCTAGGAAAATTGACGACGACAATATCCCTTCGGAAAAGACATTGTTAGCCTCCTGCTTGGGACTGGTCACCGTGGATGAGAGCTTAATTGCCCGACTGGTACACTTTACCCTTCAGGAATATTTCAACCAGCACCCCGAACATTTCGAAAGCCCCCATTCGGCAATGGCGGAGGTTTGCTTGACGTATCTTAACTTTGATTCCGTTGATAAGATTTCATATACTCTTGATCGCGCCCCTGCAGAGGCACTCTTCCTTCAGTACGCCTCCAGTTACTGGGGACTCTATGCAAAAAATGGGCTTACAAAAAGGGTGAAATCACTTGCGCTTCAGCTGCTTGGTAAATTTGGTGGACATATATCAGCCAAGCTTCTTTTATGGCGGAAGTTCAATTGGTGGGAACGGCGGAGACGGCATTCTGATGGATTCACTGGTCTTCACTGCGCGGCATACCTTGGGCTTGAAGAGATTGCGATTAGCTTGTTGGAAGAGGATAAAGGCTGCAGTGCAGACATGGCTGATTCCTGGGGCCGCACTCCATTGATGTGGGCGGCGGAAAGCGGGCATGAAGAGCTGGTGAAGCTGCTCTTTAGGCGGAAAGATATCAAACCCAACTCGAAAGACCATGATGGAAGCACAACACTCGGGTACGAGGGGATCCCGAAGCTGCTCCTTGGGCGGAAAAAGGTCAACCCTAACTCGAGAGACACGTTTGGCAATACACCACTCCTGTATGCCGCCTCGGGTGGGCATGAGGGGATCGTGAAGCTGCTCCTTAACCGGAAAAAGACCAACCCCAACTCGAGAGACAATGATGGCCAAACACCACTCTGGCGTGCTGCGTTTAGTGGGCATGAAGGGATTGTGAAGCTGCTCCTTGACCGGAAAGAGGTCAACCCCGACTCGAGAGACAATTATGGCCAAACACCACTCCTGCAGGCTGCTAAGCGTGGGTATGAGGGGATTGTGAAGCTGCTCCTTGGCCTGAAAGAGGTCAACCCCGACTCGAGAAGCGATAATGGCCAAACACCACTCCTGTGGGCTGCCCGGCATGGGCATGAGGGGATTGTGAAGCTGCTCCTTGACCTGAAAGACGTCAACCCCGACTCGAGATCGAGAAGCGATGGTGGCCAAACACCACTCCTGTGGGCTGCCCGGCATGGGCATGAGGGGATTGTGAAGCTGCTCCTTGACCTGAAAGAGGTCAACCCCGATTCGAGAAACAATGATGGCCAAACACCACTCTGGCATGCTGCCTGGGGTGGGCATGAAGGGATTGTGAAGCTTCTCCTTGACCAGAGAGAGGTCAACCCCGACTCGAGAGCCGATTTTGGCCAAACACCACTCCTGTTGGCTACTAGGGGTAGGCATGAGGGGATTGTGAAGCTGCTCCTTGACCTGAAAGAGGTCAACCCCGACTCGAGAAGCGATGATGGCCAAACACCACTCCTGTGGGCTGCCCGGCATGGCCATGAGGGGATTGTGAAGCTTCTCCTTGGCCGGAAAGAGGTCAACCCCGACTCGAGAGACCATGATGGCGAAACACCACTCTGGTGTGCTGCCAATAGTGGGCATGAGGGGATTGTGAAGCTTCTCCTTGACTGGAGAGAGGTCAACCCCGACTCGAGAAGCGATAATGGCCAAACACCACTCCTGTGGGCTGCTAACCGTGGGCATGAGGGGATTGTGAAGCTGCTCCTTGGCCTGAAAGACGTCAACCCCGACTCGAGATCGAGAAGCGATGGTGGCCAAACACCACTCCTGTGGGCTGCCCGGCATGGGCATGAGGGGATTGTGAAGCTGCTCCTTGGCCGGAAAGAGGTCAACCCCGACTCGGGGGACAATTTTGGCCGAACACCACTCTGGGGTGCTGCCGATGGTGGGCATGAGGGGATTGTGAAGCTGCTCCTTGGCCGAAGGGAGGTCAGCCCTGACTCAAGAGATAATTATGGCGAAACACCACTCTTGTGTGCTGCCGAGAAGGGGCATGAGGGGATTGTGAAGCTGCTCCTTGTCCGGAAGGAGGTCAACCCCGACTCGAGAGACCATGATGGCGAAACACCACTCTGGTGTGCTGCCAATAGTGGGCATGAGGGGATTGTGAAGCTGCTCCTTGTCCGGAACGAGGTCAACCCCGACTCGAGAGACAATTTTGGCCGAACACCACTCTGGGGTGCTGCCAATAGTGGGCATGAGCAGATTGTGAAGCTTCTCCTTGACCAGAGAGAGGTCGACCCCGACTCGAGAAGTGATAATGGCCAAACACCACTCTTGTGGGCTGCCTGGCGTGGGCATGAGGGGATTGTGAAGCTTCTCCTTGACCAGAGCGAGGTCAACCCCGACTCGAGAAGCGATTATGGCCAAACACCACTCCAGTATGCTGCCGGGTATGGGCATGAGGGGATTGTGAAGCTGCTACTTGGCCGGAAAGAGGCCAACCCCGACTCGAAAGACAATTTTGGCCGAACACCACTCTGGGGTGCTGCCGATGGTGGGCATGAGGGGATTGTGAAGCTGCTCCTTGACCGAAGGGACGTCCGCCCTGACTCAAGAGATAATTATGGCGAAACACCACTCTTGTGTGCTGCCGAGAAGGGGCATGAGGGGATTGTGAAGCTGCTCCTTGACCAGAAAGAGGTCAACCCCGACTCGAGAAGCGATTATGACCAAACACCACTCCAGTATGCTGTCGGGTATGGGCATGAGGGGATTGTGAAGCTGCTCCTTGGCCGGAAAAAGGTCAACCCCGACTCGAGAGACAATATTGGCCGAACACCACTCTGGGGTGCTGCCGATGGTGGGCATGAGGGGATTGTGAAGCTGCTCCTTGACCGAAGGGAGGTCAGCCCTGACTCAAGAGACAATTATGGCGAAACACCACTCTTGTGTGCTGCCGAGAAGGGGCATGAGGGGATTGTGAAACTGCTCCTTGACCGGAAGGAGGTCAACCCCAACTCAATAGATGATGATGGCCAAACACCATTATCGTGGGCTATCCGGAATAGGCATGAAGGGGTCAGAAAGTTACTCCTGGAGCGTTTAGATGCCGCGTCAGATAAGCAGGCGAATATGCACCAGTCTCCATTACCTTTCAGAAAGTAGTTATGGGTCGCTGGACTTCTGGAGTGATTACTGCTATGGTTAATGGGGGTATTTGTTTGGCGTTAAGGTTGTTAGGAAGTGGGGGCGGGTTATAATAGGTTGGGCTTTATGTTTTGAATTGACTTTTAGAATAATATTGTATGATATTTTGTTCTCTTTTTTTTTCTTTCACAAAAAAAGGGGGAGGAGGAGGGGGGTATCACAAATTTACAGTTTGGTATGATGTATTGAATTTATTTCGCAGAATATTTCTCCTTTGAGAATTTGTCTTTCTCGAGCGAGGATAGTTCGTTATGTACAGTACAGTGCCCTTTTGAGGTGATGGCAGATCATTACTCTATTCATCGGTTATCACTCGTAGGAATCGTTTAAATTCTGTTGGAAAAAGATCAGGGGTGTGACAAGGGTGTATACAGGAGACTTGAGTTTGCGGGTGATTCTGGGAACTTCATTTCATCTGGGAGGGCCGGTGTGAGCTAATATTTATGCAGAAAAACAGCAAACATATAAACGGATTGGCGGCGAGGGCGGAATACCACAGATCACCACACATATCCATTCTCTCCTATATATGTTCACCTTTCCCCTCTACGCATTCCCTTCCTAACAAGAGAAAGACAAAGACTCCCGCTGTTCGTAGCCCCCAGACATCCAACTTCCTCTCACTCGCCCTTCCAGCTCTTCCGCTCCCCGGTGGACACACCTATTACAAGCCCTTTTCCAAAGCCTACGGGAATTCCCACAAACTATCCGAATAGTGAAACAATAATGTGAGCATGCTGAACAGCATTTAGCGGCTTCCGATATAGTGGTGAGCTGATGAAAACTCTATTTCTAAGGTCGGTTCCATTTGTCAAAATTGAAAGCGGATAAGTTAGTTGTCAGAGATAAGGAAGGCGGATAGATGAGGGACAAGACAGGATAATAGTTTTAGTGGTTTCATTTGTTCTAGACAGAAGGATGAACGGAAGAGTTTTTTGGTTATGTCTTTCTTTTATTCGGAGTACGGAGGTACGCGGGCAAAAGGGATTGTGCATGAAGGAGGGATTGATAGGTGTGGTAGAAGATAGAATGATTGAGATGGTTTTATCATTCTTATATAGACTTATGTATGGTTGGTTGATTTAGATGATAACGAGTGAATTAAGTTTCCGATTTTCCCTAGTACCCTTTAGTTGAGCCCTAGTCTAGTTCGGCCGTTTGACCGTTACCCCCCCAATATGATACCATTATTGTCATAATAATATTATAATGTTTTTTTTTTTGAACCTAGAAAATTTTGGTATGGCTTCTGCCGCCAGGATGGTTATCTTAGGAATGGTTGGTTGGTAACTTAACGGTAGGATCGTCAGGCATGACGGACGGTAATCAGCTGTCTGAGGCTTCTGACGGAAACGGGGAGTAGGAGGCACCTTCGAATTCGTTCCCTATTCAAATGCGGGTTCTGAGATACGCCGGTCGGGTATCACATACCGGCCGGCATAGGTAGATCAAGTGATGTCTACTCATGAGGCTGAGTGCTATTGTAAGTGAGTCACGTGATTTTGATTCCTCTAATTCCTCTGGTGAGTGAGATGCTCAGAGAACAGCCTTGACCCCCCTCCTGTCCCCTGGTCCTTCTGAGCTCAAAGGGGAAAAAAGAGAAAGACCAAATTACGCAGAAAAATCTTTGGCAAACTTGAGTGAAGATGAAGCAATCTACTTTGCACATGGTCGCACGAGTATTGCTGAATACCCGATATTATGGCCACTAAACTGCTTGAATAGATTGTCCTTGTAAAAAGTGGGGAGTGTACTCGAGCGAGTATAATATATATAGCTGGTGGGGGGAGCAATCGATTGCCGAGCCCGATTGCTAATAGCGCGGCTGGTATTATACTGAAAACAAAATAACTGGGCAAGTATATCTACTCTGCGGAATGAAAGAGGTACGGGCAAACAACTGTCACTATCAAGAATTCTCAACTAGAAAGGAAAACCACACAAGTTACGATCAATTCAAATCCGCTAAGCTACTTCGCAAACCTCTTATCCAGAGCCTGCCCACAAACCGCGCAAAAAAGAGAAAAATCCCACCGCAAAAATAGCCCAAGCTTACAGATCGTCCGACCAACTAGGCATAGGACAAATTTTCTTTCCTCAATTCACATTTCAACAGTTACTCTCTTGTGTTGTGTTCCCTTCGTCGCGATAGTCCCTGCCCTGGTTGTAGGGGGGGGAAAGTGAGAGAGATGTCAAATACTCTTGTGGTGGGTGTGTGGTAGCCTAACTTACCTAGAACCCCCCCTGTCTGCCAAGACTAGGCGACAGCCACCCCTGCCGTAACGTGACATCTCCCCAAGTCAAGATCGTGAGGCGCTATCTATTCTGTCTAAGTTTTTCGCAGATAAGCTGAAGAAATGCTGCAAGTTAGGAAAGCCAAATTTCATCCGTAACAGTACCCAACTATGGTATGTGATGGTACTTGTAGAGTATGTGTTGAAACGCTAGCGAATTACCCTATACCGATGGCGCCCAACACCCGAGCACTAAAGTCCCTAAGCCAAGATCCGCCTTCCCCATCCGCCGCAGTAAGTCTGCACGCACATCCCATGGAGTATATCAGGCGAGGCGTAGAAAGCAGGGTGTTACAAGTATAGTCACATATCAAAATAAACTGAACGTGCCAAGGTAGCAACGGGAAAAACTTTTACTAGTCTAACAACCAGTCCTAATAAGCGAGTCGGTTATCTAATTCCAATAGTTACCGGGGGGCGTTCAGTTATTTTTGATCTGTAACTGTATTTCTTGAATCCGAGCAGAACCATTGAACCAGTGCTTTTGTTGCCGCCGAGACATTGCAGCGGTACCTCTCTTTCCATGAAAACTTTTTAACTTACCACCATAACGCGACCCCGCTTTTGCTGAGCTTCAACATCAAGCTATTTTATCGTTTCCACCATCTTAACAATACGTCTACCGCGAAGCAACATGAACGGTTCAACACAGGTGGAACCGAATGCTACGGGTACAGGTCATATCAACAGTTTTAACCAAATAAATAGCAACAACACCACTACTATCATTACAACGCATGCGGATGAAAAAGCCAAAGTGTTGAATTGGCTATCACCCCTACAACCTCATGTACGCCACAACGATGTCAGGAATCGAAGACAGGATGGCTTAGGGGAATGGTTTTTGCAAACCGATGGGTTTCTCAGATGGCGTGACGGGGAAGGTGAATCCGGCAAAGCTACTCTGTTTTGTTCCGGTAACCCCGGGGTTGGAAAGACCTTTCTTAGGTAGGAAAAATGATTACTCATGAGGGAAAGTTATAGCTAACTGGGTAAAACATCAGCTCTCTGGTGATTGATAGGTTGCTTGAGGACTTGGGGGGAGAGAACATCGCTGTCGCATGCGTGTATTGCGATTTCCAGGACCATGAGGGACAAACCGCCGCGAACATGGTCGGTGCCCTCACCAAGCAAGTCGTGAATGCGTTGAAAATGGTTCCCCCTGAGATCGAGGAAGCATTCAAGAGAGCCGAGCGCGAGGTTGGGGGCCGAGGACTCCGGGTTCCGGAAACCGTTAAGCTCCTGGGGAGCGCCCTTGCACCCATGAGGCGGACATTCATTTGTATTGATGCCCTGGACGAATGTTCAGATAAACATTTATCCCAACTTCTATCCTCATTGCAAACCGTTTCTCGGACGTCGCCGGGCGTCCGATTATTCATTACTGGGAGGCCCCACATTCAAAGTGCGGTGGAGAAATATCTTCCGAGGAGCGTGCAAGTTATGCCGTTCAGCTTAAAAAGTGAGGATATTAGGGAATATCTTGAGATGAAGTTGAAGCATGACTCGGGCACGGAAGAAATGAACCCTGCACTCAAGGCGGATATTATGAAACGCATTCCGGAAAAGATTCCTGACATGTATGTGATGGCCAATTCTATATCTGAACCGGCGAGTAATCGCTAACAATAGTGGCCAGATTTCTACTCATTTCCTTGAGTATAGACGCGATATTATCTGAGGCGACAACCCGTAAGAGGCGAGAAAGACTCGACTTAATGACAAGTGGACTCGGATTGGACGGCGCCTACGATGCGACATTAAAAAGAATAAAGGGTCAGGGTAAAGGCAAATCAACACTCGGCATGGCTGCATTGATGTGGATTTCTTTCTCGGAACGTCCAATGCACATTGGTGAGCTATGTGAGGCCTTGGCAGTCGAGATTGGTTCTAAGGATATGGACTACGATAATACCCCTTCGGAAAAGACATTGTTAGCCTCCTGCTTGGGGCTTGTCACGGTGGACGAGAGCTCAATTGTCCGGCTGGTACACTTTACCCTTCAAGAATATTTCAACCAGCATTCCGAACATTTTGAAAGCCCCCATTCGGCAATGGCGGAGGTTTGCTTGACGTATCTTAACTTTGATTGCGGTGATAAGAGTTCATATACTCTTGATAACACCCCTGCAGAGGCACGCTTCCTCCAGTACGCCTCCAGCTACTGGGGACTCTATGCAAGAAATGGGCTTACGGAAGGGGTGAAATCACTTGCGCTTCAGTTGCTTGGTAAATTTGGTGAACATATATCGGCCAAGCTTCTTTTATGGGCCAACTTCGATTGGTGGGAACGGGAGGGGCGGCATTCTAAGGGATTCACTGGTCTTCACTGCGCGGCATACCTTGGGCTTGATGAGATTGCGATTGACTTGTTGGAAGAGGATAAAGGATGTAGTGCAGACATGGCTGATGGCTGGGGCCGTACTCCATTGATGTGGGCAGCGGAAAGTGGGCATGAGGGGATGGTGAAGCTACTCCTTAGGCGGAAATATGCCAACCCCAACTCGAAAGACAATGATGGCAGAACACCACTCTTATGTGCTGCCAAGGGTGGGCATGAGGGGGTTGTGAAGCTGCTCCTTGGCTGGGAAGATGTCAACCCCGACTCGAGAGACCATGATGGTAGCACAACACTGTGGTATAAGGGGATCACGAAGCTGCTCCTTGGGTGGAAAAAGGCCAACCCTAACTCGACAGACAAGTTTGGCAATACGCCACTCCTATGTGCCGCCGAGGGTGGGCATGAGGGGATTGCGAAGCTGCTCCTTGACCGGAAAAAGATCAACCCCGACTCGAGAAACGATGATGGCAAAACGCCACTCCGCTGTGCAGCTGGGGGTGGACATGAGGGGATTGTGAAGCTGCTCCTTAACCGGAAAAAGATCAACCCCGACTCGAGAGACGATGATGGCCAAACACCACTCCTGTGTGCTGCCAGGGGTGGACATGAAGGAATTGTGAAGCTGCTCCTTGACCGGAAAAAGATCAAGCCCGACTCAAGAAACAAGGATGGCAAAACACCACTCCGCTGTGCAGCTGGGGGTGGGCATGAGGGTATTGTGAAGCTGCTCCTCGGCCGAAAAGAGGTCAACCCCGACTCGAGAGACGATGGTGGTGAAACATCACTATGGTGTGCTGCCGGGGGCGGGCATGAGGGGATTGTGAAGCTGCTTCTTGACCGGGAGGAGGTCAACCCCGATGCGAGAGACAATAATGGCCGAACACCACTCTCGTGTGCTGCCGTGGGTGGGCATGAGGGGATCGTGAAGCTACTCCTCGGCCGGAAAGAGGTCAACCCCGGCTCTCGAGACAATAATGGCCAAGCGCCACTCTGGCGTGCTGCTGAGGGTGGGCATGAGGGGATTGTGAAGCTGCTTCTGGACCGGAAGGAGGTCAACCCCGACTCGGGAGACGATTATGGGGAAACACCACTCTGGTGTGCTGCTAAGGGTGGACATGAGGGGATTGTAAAGCTGCTCCTTGACCGGAAAGAGGTCAACCCCGACTCAAGAAACCATTATAGCGAAACACCACTCTGGTGTGCTGCTAAGGGTGGGCATGAGGGGATTGTGAAGCTGCTTCTTGACCGAAAAGAGGTCAACCCCGACTCGAGAGACACTTTTGGCCAAACCCCATTCTTGTGTGCTGCCAAGAATGGGCATGAGGGGATTGTGAAGCTGCTCCTTGACCGAAAAAAGGTCAAGCCCCACTCGAGAGACAAATCTGTCACAACAGCATTATGGCAGGCTACCCGGCGCAGGCGCGAAGGGGTCGGAATGTTGCTCCAGGGTCGTTTAGATGCCGAGTCCGATAAGTAAGCGAATTATGCCCTAATCTCCCTTTCCTACCTTTCAGAAAGCAGTTATAAGCGGCTGGACTGCTGGGGTGATTACTGCTATGGTTGATGGGAGTAGTTGTTTGGCGTTAAGGCTTGGTTATGATAGGTTGGGCTTTGTGCTTTGAATTGATCTTTTGTATAATATTGTATGATACTTTGTTCTTTTTTTGCACAATAAAGGGGGGGGAGCAGGGGGTATCACAAATTCACAGTTTGGTACGATGAATTCAATTTATTTCACAGAATATTTCCCTTTTGAGGATTTGTTTTTCTTGAGTGGGGGTAATTCGTTACAGTACAGTACAGTGCCCTTTTGAGGTGATGGCAGATTATGACTCTATTCATCGGTTATCACTCGCAGGAATCGTATAAATTCGGTTTGAAGAAAAAAGGGCGGTGTGGGGGGTGACAAGACTATACAGGAGATATGATAGTGGGGACATTCTGGGAACTTCATTTGATCTGAGGGCCTGCGTGGCCTGGTATTTATGCAGCCAAGCAGCAAACATAAACGTAACGGCGACGGCTAAATACCACAGATCACTACACATATCTATTCTCTCTTCCGTAGTCTTCCTCTCCTCTCCACGCACTCTTTTGCGAAAAAATGAATGATAAAGATTCCTACTGTTCGTTGCCCCCGGGCATCCAACTCTTTGACTCTCCCTTCAGGTTCTCCCGCCCTCCGGTGGGTCAACCGATCCAAACCGCTTTCGCAAAGCCAACATGTATTCCCGAAAACTATCGAAATAGCGAAACAATAATGTCAACGTGCCGAGAAGCGAATAACGGCTTCCAACATAGTGGTGAGCCGTGGAGAACTCCGTTTCTAAGGCCGGTCCCATTATTGTCATTTTTTTTTCAAACCGGAAACTTTTGATGCAAAACTGGGGACTAGTTGGGGCCGCGGCTTCTGTCGCCAAGATGGTTGTCTTAATAAGGGTCGTTGGTTAGTAGTAGCAGGATCGCAGGACTGGACGGGGTCAGTTAGATATCAGTTAGTTCTACTTGGCATGCTATAGTTTCTTTGTTATATGCAAGTACGGAAGCATAGGAAATTTGTTTCCATTAGTGGATGGGAATGTTGAAAATGGTTCTGCTAGCCATACTCTCACGATACTTCCTTTGTTTAGATAGCTTCTGGGAGCGCGCTTGTTTGTGGCTTCGGATATGCGCTGAGGATCTGGACATATGGCTCCAGCATCGGGCATGGGTTTGTCTTCGAAGACTCGCTTTGGCTTCGGGTATACGGTTCGGCTTTTGGCGTTTGGTTGGTACGTTCGGGAAAGCATTGTGAATACAGGAATGCGCGATAGTTTTGGGACGTGCAGATTCCGGGAAAGCTAGGAGAAAAGCGGAAGTACTATAAGATCAACCGGAAAAAGCTAGCAGCCCGGAGGTGGGAAAGTGTATGTTTTCCTTTTAGTTAGCCGGGAGTGCTCACGGGGGGGAGACTCACATGGGGCAGTGTGGTGCTTCATGGCTGGATATGAGGTCTTTGTGGATATATACTCCTGTAATCGCCCTTAGTTAGTTAGTTAGAGAGAGCATCGAGCATCGTGGAGTCGTCGTTGAGCGTGAGCCTGAGGTTGTTTTTAGTGAAAAGATTTTCCCCACCTCTGAGTGTGCGATCGATTTTGTTGTGAGTTGCTTGGCGTTTTCGTTTCACCACTCGTCACTCGCCGTGTATCGTTTCGCTGTCGAAGTTTAAAACTAACTTCCAAGATAATGGTGAGCTGAGGAAAGCTCTCTTTCTAAGGTCGGTCCCATTACCGTCATGTGTTTGTTTTTGAAACTGGTGACTTTTGATGCAAAACGGGGGGCTAATTGGAGCCATGGGTTCTGTCACCAAGATGGTTGGTGGTTAGTAACTTAATGGTAGGATCGCAAGGCATGACAGACGGTAATCAGTTGTGCGAGGTTAGTCACAAAATAGGGAGAGCAGAGTGGCATGTAAACATCGCGGCATCTTAAAATTCGTACACCCTCAAATTGGGATTCTTAGCTACGCTGGTCGGGTAGACTATCACTTATACAAGGGACAGGCATAAAAAAGTGGTACGGTGCATAACTAATGTCTCAGAAGCAGTGGTACACTTGAGAAGGGGAGCTTTAAGAGAATCCATGTTTCTTCCCATGCTATGCAACTGATAAAGGAAATTATGTATGAGTGATGTAGATGACCTCTACTCTAACACATTTACTATCAAATCAAACCCTAAGAGGTGTCTGCTGAGGGGACACCTGAACCTCTAAACTAGAACCATGTTTAATGCTAGCCTTATGATAAGTGGGCTTTAAAGCCCAGTGGCTTATTGAAGAAATCAATATTCTTTTTGGGTCTATGTGTAGAGGCTGCTCTGCTATGTCATCCTTACCCATTTATTTTCTTACACACAGGAGTGTTGGTTCAAAATACTTACCCTTTGGAGTTGGTAACTGTATGATAAAGGATGGGGTTCAAGATGTACTTTACCATCTCAACTGATTTTCTGTCTGAGTATGGTTTGGTTGCAGCGTACCAGAATTTTGTCCAAAATCAACCCACCCCACCCCTGCAGTGTACCACTTTTTTATGCCTGTCCCTTGTACCAGCCGGCATAGATCAAGTGATAGTTTACCCATGCGGCTGAGTGCTACTGTAAGTAAATCACGTGATTTTATTCCTCTAATTACTCGACAAGGGGGTCTCACGTCAACCGGTTTTGATCGTTTTTGTCGGTTTTGTGGTGTACTGAAAACGCTAAAATAGGGGGTCTCACGTCAACCGGTTTTGATCGTTTTCGCCGGTTTTGTGGTGTACTGAAAATGCCAAAATGGTTGAAACTGGGGAAACTGCAAACTGAAAAAAAAGGCGGTTTGCAGGTTTCATTT
>Ga0307513_10005809_pt1 | contig 16206 bp, 13 predicted proteins | sample 15_EM_MG_FD_202174 | JGI IMG/M metagenome (GOLD analysis project Ga0307513, IMG submission 202174) | Populus trichocarpa ectomycorrhiza microbial communities from riparian zone in the Pacific Northwest, United States - 15_EM | ecosystem: Host-associated > Plants > Roots > Unclassified | place... | reverse complement strand
AGCGCCTCCTCCCCACCCGAACGCCCCATCTCCTCTGTTCCGCATTCCAGATCTTGAAACGTCCGGTAGATATCCTCCACCTCCTCCCCCGCCTCCCCCTCCGCCTCCGCGCCCACCCGCACCAGCCCCTGGGAAAGGCAGCCATGGGAAGGCGGGCCCTCCTGTACATTCCCCCAAGGTAAAACTCATACGTAGATAGAACAAAAGAAACGGGGATATGTTAACATATACAAATCGGTATTACAGGTGGCAATCGCAGAGGAAGACGCCGTCGTTCCAAAACACCCTGTGTCTAGGGCTCGTGTCAAGCCAGATGTAATTGTCGCCGAGACTGAGGGCACCCCCTCCCCGACCAGATACCCACAACCGCCCTTTCATCCTCCGCCAGCTGGGCCTGGATCTTATCCACCAGGGCCCCTTCTTCAAAGCTCCCCTTCATTAGGCCCTCCTCCACCAGGCTACCCTCCACCAGGCTACCCTCCACTTGGCCCTCCTCCGCTGGGACCTCCTGGGCCGGATCTCTACCCACCACCGCCCCCTGTTTCGTACTTCCCTCCCCCCCCACCCCCCAGAGATGAACCTTATTTCATGACCCAAGAGGGAGATGTCATCTTCCCGCCTCAAGTTCGCCCATCTGAAGAATACTTATAAAAGCGGTAATGTCTACGATAATAATGATTCCGAGAATACAAACACCAAAGTGGCCAATACAGAAAACAAAGCTAAAAATCTTAACCTCAAAAAAGATGGGAAAACTACATCCAAGGTAGTTGATCCTGAGAAGGTACCCGTGTTTGATGATGTCAGCAACGACAAGAACAGCAGCTCCAACCCTAACAGAAACGAGAAGGTTGCGGTTGCTAAGAATGTCGAGAAGAATGTCAACGTTGATGTCGGGGAGCATGCAGCAGGTCCCAGAGGCCCTCCCCCACCTGCTAATAGCCCCCAACAGCAGGGAACGACTTTCCTTCCGGGTGGCGTCATGCCCGTTGGAATGACTGACATCGTCTTCCCCGATATTATAATCACAAGCTCGAACGATATCAAGAACGCGAACGAGAATCAGAATAAGCTAGCATCCTCTAACGAAAATCAGAACCAAAATCCTAATGACCTTACGAACGATAATGCTGCTATTGCGGAGCAAAACTTTGCCGAGAACAACTTTATGTTTAACGAAGAGAAGAACTTCTACTATCTCAATGCGCCAGGAGAGGTTGTGAAGGAGCTTCCACCAGGTGAGGTGGTCACTGAGGTCCCTTCCCTAGTCACCCAAGCTGCCCCCGCTGCCATAGTTGGCCAGCGGAAGTCACCACTATACCCGGAAAGACGGTAGTCGTGCCAAGTGAAGTTATGAGTATTACAGACGATGCCGCCAAAATTACGCGCAGACATATTGGATTGATCGACTCCAATGGCGGAAAAGGTAGTGAGGCTTGAGGCGTGATTTTAGCGATTTCGCTTTGTCCCATATAAATGTACGAGATGTGCCGATAGTTCCCTCTGGGGGTTCCACGGGCTAGCCAGCGCTGCAGATCCAGGCTCCATTCGTGCCGGATGAGGAATTTTATGAAGTTAAATGGAAAAAGTCGAGTGATTATTAATGATTCCGACACCATGCAAAGTCCATGAGTAGTGTTATCCCAAATGCAAAGATGCCCCACAGAGCTCCCGGAAAGGGTAGGATCTCCCACCCATCTGGTACACCCCTCCCCTCCTCTTGGGCATTTTTTCCATCAATACAATTTTTCGCCGCTCGCGGGGTAGTTGTGGTGATTTCTTGGGTGATTCGAGGGCATAAGAAGGGGAGATAACCTAGGTATAGCCTAGTAGCCCTTCCGTGTCGTTTGAGCAAGGAACGCGGCGTTCTCCTGCCTTTGACTCACAAGGCTATGCATTCTTCTTCATCACCTCCTAGTTTCTCACGCTAATTCTACCCTTGGGAATATCCTACCGTATCCTTATGATGGCTGGGACCTTATTCCGGTTATCACTTTTTCATACACTACCCGGAGGGGCCTACCGGTTTGTTCTCCTATGCCGTGCCGAGACCGCCCCAACAAGGGTTACAAGAATCGCTTGATGAAAGTTCTGCGCAGTTATCCACTGTCCTTTCACGGTTGACTGGCTCTGAGAAGACAGAGATCCCCGTTTAGGATGCCGCCCCTGATGCCCAAGTGATGGTTGATGTTCCCTTTCCAGTCGAGCTCCTGTCGGTAATATCAACCTACGTGCGCCCCAGTTGGCTCGCTCTAATTCTAACCGTCTCACCACCCCCAGTTCCCCGTCTCCGATCCAGGACGCCCCTGTGGGTCTGGGAAATGCTAGGAACTGCCGCCTCCTCCTTAGTCTCACCTCTCCGCCCACAGTATATCGATAGCGCGTGAAGGAGGCAAGACCTCCGAAGGAACTGACAGGTGTGATGGTAGGCGCACTACTGCCATAATCTCCTTTCCTCAATGGTCCCCGAAGAATCACTGGAGAATTGAGGTCTCGGTGGCCAAAGAGTAGAGCCCAACTACGACAACCCCTAGCTCCGTTAATAAAATACTCCGTGAGGCCGGCGCCAGACTCACCCCCGGGGCTCTAAGGATGTGTAGAAGAGATAGGCCATGGTCCATCGGTATGTACCGCTGCCGGAATCGGAAATCGGACGTTGGGGAGTGGTATTGCCCTTGCTCCAACGGGGCCAGGTTCATCTGTTTGTGAGGAGTGCTAAAATATGGGTTTGGCTCATCGTAATGGAATTTTGGATTTTACCTTTAGGTGGAGGTCTGTGAGACGAGCTTAAGGGTTGCAAAGCAAAATCTCAATAATGATACTAGTTACGGGGGTTTGAGTCAAAATACCATTTTTCATGACATTGTCAAGGCTATTAAGCTTTCACAAAACCGTACAATATAAGAACCCTAGCCCAACCACACGGAGGACTATTCTGGGCTGCAACTCTAGTGCTTGCAGCGGGTAATATATACTTTCGGAGGAGCCGTTGGGAAAGCACTAGCGTGCTTGGATATGCTTACACTTGCGTGCGTGTTTTGTCATGGGCAGTCGTGATGTTTGTTAGATAAATGGGTGGCTCTGTGGACATGGGAAAGCGAAAGAGGGGGGAACCGGGATTGTTCTATGGATGGGACTTTGATCGGGTGCTTCCATTTATTTTCGTTTCCTTTTGATTTCCGGGTCTATTGTGACATCCAAAAACCTTCCTGCCAAACACCCACCAAAGAAGGCCTGTCCCCGAAGGTGATCCGTCAGTACGGGATTGCATCAAGTAAGTTCCTTGGCCTTTGTTTGTCTGTCAACTAGACACGCTATGATAATTAGGGTGACGGCGCCCCCGCACATAAAGGGAAGTTAGATGTCAGAAATGCGAAGCCTAGGCGGTCATGCCAGGGACAATGCCGAGAACCCCATCTCCCAATTTCCAACGCTTCCCCTTGGGCGGGGTGCCGTGCCCACTTAAGACAAGTCTAGAAATCATTGAGTGACACACTTTAACTGGCGGCTCATTCTTGATGACCGGTGTATCTTGCATCAGCAAAACCACGGGTAATTCCGAAGTACTAGTACTCAGAGAGGGCACGTGTCTAGGGTAGGGAGTACCGGTATGGCGCCACCGTGGGGATGATGTGGGTGTACGAGTACGGGTACCGTATAATCCGGCAAAAGTCGGATTGGAACTAAAGCGAATTAAAGTTAAACTCAGGCAACCGAGCCAACGGGAGGACCAAAGAACTCCAACTTGCCACAGTTTGCCACAGTTTAAACATATAGGCCATAGTGATTGGGCAAATTTAAGAAAATCGTCACTAGCGCGAATCCGACTTTTGCCGGATTATACGGTATCATGCGACGAACGAGGTCGGTAAGCTAGACGAAGAGATGAGAGCTCGCCGCGTTCCATGCTAGGATTACCGTACTTTAGCGCACCGGGGTTGGTAGCGTGGTGTGCGCACATATAATAATTCACGTTACCTGCAGATTGAATTTGTGGGGCCTCAAGGGAATAAAGTAATTGCTCGCAGGATGGATTTGTAAACAGCGAGGATAATTGCGGTCGAGACGGGAGAGCATCTGGCAGCACGCAATGTTTTTTGTTTTTTGATAATTGCTTCTTGAGAGGGGCACCGTGCTCTTGTCAACACAACAAGGGCGTAGGGGTTATAACGCACCCGGGTACCGCCCGAGGCAACTGCATCTCATCCCCTCTTAACTAAGCAAGACACTTTACCCGTCATGGTAAGAATCAGTACTCGTACTCGAGTACAGTACCAACATTTACCTCCTGCAGCCAGACGTCCCGCTACCGCTAAAAGCTTGTACGTAAACGGGGTGGGCACATTTCGGAATGCCGGTTGGTGTGGGGTTGCTTGCAAATTTGTTCCCATCACGCCATAGCTTGGCGCTCCCTCCTCTCCAATCATAAGACCACCAAATAAATCATTTACAATCAGATTCCAAGGTGGCACGAAAATAAAATTCCTAAAGATCAATCCCTTCCCTTTCAACCACTCCTGTTCGATACTTCAGCGTTCACCTCACCCTTGAGTGACAAGAATGGTTGCTGGCTCTGTCAAGACTCCTGAGGAAGCCGGTATTTAACCCCCCAATTCCAATTGTGCCCCTCCCAGTTGTGTCCCTTGACGGTTTGTTTTGAAACATGTTTGCTAACGGGGGTGGCAGTTGCGAGGATCGTATACTTGTCCAGCGATGTGGTTATTTCGGTACAATCTGCCCTGAGCAATGCTTCAGCCTTCAGCGCAAAGTTGGAGGAATTGTCATCGAGTGGGGTTAAAGGCACCCTCGCAGCGTCGAACGGTGTCCCTGAGGTAATGGGAGAATAGCCTGGGCAGGGTCGCAGAAGCTGATTTATCTTTGGCCAGATTCAAATCGTTCGTCAAAATGCCGACCCATTGCTCTCAGTATTCCAACCGGCCCGCTCGGGAAAGCTCGTATCCGTAACGGCGACCTCGAGCATCCTACTTTCTTCCATACCCCATCTATACAAGATAATCAATTACCCCGTCGTAATTCATGTCTCGCTACAGCCATCAGAGTTCCCCGATTACTCCGAGATCACCTCTATCCGACAAACCGGTCTGATCCTGCTGCAGTCCGAGTCCACACAGGAAGCACAAGACATGGCCGTTGCGGCCCATGGATTAGCCGTCAAGACCGGGAAAGCCGTCGTACACTTCTTTGCTTCCTCATCCGATGATTCTGAGATTCCAAACGAGGACAGCCTACTGTTAGGCCGGGCGCTCGATCGGGCTGCTGCGAGAACCTATCAATCTGGCAAGATCGCCTCGACAAGCCTCTATTCGGACGACGGCGTGGTAGCACGGACCAGCAACTCAATTGCGTCAGTCGCGGTGGGAACGAGCGGTCACGCAAGTGGTCTTGTTACGCCCGCAAGTGAGGCATCGGGGGTTGAACCCTCCAGCAATGGCACCAGCACCGTGGATGAGAATAGTACTCGCCCATCGCTCACCTCTCTCAGCTCCTTACACGACACAATTGAGAGCCGCCCAATCACCTCCGACGACATTTACAAGCACGCCTCTACCATCTTCGAGGTCATAAGGCAGGTCACCGGTCGGTCCTATAATGTCTTTGAGTACACTGGACCCCGCAATGCCGATGTCGCACTTTTCGTCTTCGGATCCACTACTGGTCTGTTCCGCTCCACAATTAAGAGGACTGCGGGAGATGATTACTCGAGAGTCGGTGTGATTACCGCGAGACTCTACCGCCCGTGGTTTGGCACGAAATTGACTGAGGTCATTCCCAAGAGCGTCAGTAAGATTGCTGTTCTCGAGCAGATCAAGAAGAAGACTACCAAGTGGGGACCTTTGTTCTTGGACCTGCTCACTTGTCTGCGCACCGGCCCAGCCCTCAAAGGCGCACCAGCCGTCGTTGGTCATCAGCTAGGTTTCATCGCTCCCAATACAGCAAGCCAGGCTCTACGTGGAGTTGTGCAGAATTTGAGGTCTGAATCGCCTGTACAGAACCTCTCAGTTGGGCTGGAGGACATTCCGACCAATGCCGGACACACAGTTAGCCAGCCCGCCGTCGAGGCAGCGTATACGAAGATTCTTGACCAGCTGTTCGGAAAGCGATTACACATTGCTAATTCCCTCGATAAACCCAACGTCGGTATCTCCACCACCACTGCTGCGAGTCCTGAATACGGCTATGGCTCCCTGCTAGCGCGGATGGAGAGACGCCAGGCCTTTGTCGAAAAGGTTGGGAAACTAGCGAAATCGAATGACTTCACCACCCGCATCCCGGCCGAGTGGCTCTCCAGATGGCTCCTCGTTCTAGATGACGAGGAAAAGAGTGCCGCACTAGTGCCTGGAATTATTATGCGATTGTCGGTCGACGGATCCCCTGCCGCGTACGGTTTGCTCTCCGACAAGCATCTTCTTTACAAGGAGTCACATTGGCTAATTGGATCTGACGCCTGGTCCTACGATCTTGGAAATTCCGGTGTTCACCATGTCATCGCTTCTGGAAAGAACATCAACATGCTTGTTATTGATTCCCAGCCATACTCAGCGCACGCCGCGGCCGATTCTTCGCGAAGAAAGAAAGACGTCGGGCTTTATGCTATGAACTTTGGGAATGCGTTCGTCGCTTCGGTCGCCGTTTACAGCTCCTACACACAAGTGCTACACGCCATGCTTGAGGCGGATAAGTTTGACGGTCCGTCCGTTGTGGTTGCGTACCTGCCATACAACAAAGAGGATGACTCACCTCTCACCGTTCTGCAAGAGACCAAGAAAGCTGTTGATATCGGATACTGGCCATTGTACCGCTGGAACCCCCGAGGAGAGGAGAAGGGCGAGAAGAACTTTAGCCTTGACTCCGAGAGGTTGAAGAAAGAGTTGCAGGAGTTCCTTAAAAGAGAGAACCACCTCTCTCAGCTGGTCAGGAGAAATCCCCAGTTTGCGGCAAACCTTTCCGGCTCTTATGGAACTGAAGTCCGGCAACAGCAGAAACGAAAGGCGAAGGAGGCGTTTAACAAACTCCTGGAAGGGCTTTCTGGGCCCCCGTTAACAATTCTTTTCGCATCCGATGGTGGAAATGCCGAGGGTCTCGCTCAGAGGCTTGGGAGACGCGGAAAGGCTCGAGGATTAAAGACCTTGGTCCTAGCGATGGAGGATTACCCGATCGAAGATCTGTCGACGGAGGAAAATCTAGCTCTCATTACATCCACCGCCGGTCAAGGAGAATTCCCCCAGAACGGACGAAACTTCTGGGAGACGGTCAAGAATTCGACTGATTTAGATTTAGCAACCGTCAACTATACCGTTTTTGCTCTCGGTGACAGTCATTACTGGCCTCGCAAGGAAGACAAGCACTATTACAACAAGCCCGGAAAGGACCTTGACAAGAGATTTGCCGACTTGGGTGGAAAGAAGCTGGTAGTCACTGGCCTCGGAGACGATCAAGATCCAGATGGTTACCAGACCGCCTATTCGGAGTGGGAACCCAAGTTGTGGAAAGCCCTCGGTGTGGATAATGTTGACGGGCTTCCGGATGAACCTCCCCCAATTACTAACGAGGATATCAAGATCGCCTCCAACTTCCTTCGCGGTACCATTGCCGAGGGGTTGAAGGATGAGAGCACTGGTGCGATATCCGCTAGTGACCAGCAACTCACCAAGTTCCATGGAACCTACATGCAGGACGACAGAGACCTGAGAGACGAGCGCAAGGCTCAAGGGCTTGAGCCCGCATACTCCTTTATGATCAGATGCCGATTGCCTTCCGGCGTTGCTACTCCAGAACAATGGATCAAAATGGATGATATCAGCAATGAATTCGGAAATCAGACCATGAAGTTGACTACCCGACAAACCTTCCAAGTATGTTTCCCACATCTCACCCATTCTTACAATTTGCGAATACTAACGGGAATAGTTCCACGGTGTCATCAAACGGAAATTGAAGACCACTATGCAAGCCATTAACAAGGCACTCATGACCACCATCGCGGCTTGCGGAGATGTAAACCGAAACGTCATGTGCAGCAGCCTGCCCCAACATTCTGCGTTCCATGCACAGGCTCACGAGGCAGCAACCCGCATCAGCAACCATCTTCTCCCTTCCACTACAGCCTATCACGAAATCTGGTTAACAGATGACGATGACAAGAAGGTTCAAGTTGCTGGTGATGCTGTTGTTGACCACGAGCCGTTATACGGGCCCACCTATCTGCCCAGAAAGTTCAAAATCACTATCGCTATCCCTCCTCATAATGATACCGACGTCTATGCTCACGATATTGGTTTGATTGCTATTAAGGGTGAAGATGGGAAGCTCTCTGGATTCAACGTTCTAGCCGGAGGTGGTATGGGTGTTACACATAATAACAAGAAGACGTACCCCCGAACTGGTAGTATGCTCGGATATGCAGCGCTCGACAAAATCCACCTCGTATGCGAGAAGATTATGCTTGTCCAGCGCGACAACGGAGACCGCAACAACCGCAAGCACGCCAGGCTAAAGTATACCATCGACGACATGGGTGTTAAGGTATTCAAGGGCAAAGTCGAGGATCTCCTAACCTGGAAACTAGAAGAACCTCGTCCGTTCAAGCTCGATAGCAACATTGACACCTTCGGTTGGCAAAGGGACGAAAATGGCAAGAACCACTTCACCTTCTTTATTGAGAATGGTCGCATCGAGGACACCCCCGAGTTCCCGATGAAAACTGGGCTCCGCGAGATCGCGAAGATACATAAGGGCGAGTTCCGCCTCACCGGTAATCAGCACCTAATCCTCAGCGGCGTTGAAGACGCCGATCTCGAGAACATGAAGGACCTCATGGCAAAGCACAGGCTCGACAACATTCAATTCTCCGGACTCCGCCTTTCCTCGAGCGCATGCGTCGCATTCCCGACTTGTGGTCTTGCGATGGCAGAGTCGGAGCGATACCTACCCGTCCTGATCTCTAAGCTCGAAGGCGTTTTAGAAGAAAGCGGCCTACGTCACGACAGCATTGTAATGCGCATGACCGGATGTCCGAATGGATGCGCACGCCCATGGTTGGCGGAGGTAGCGTTTGTTGGAAAGGCGTTTGGGGCATATAATATGTACCTCGGCGGCGGATACCACGGACAACGCCTGAACAAACTATACCGTAGCTCCATCAAGGAGGAGGAAATCCTTGAAATCTTAAAACCGTTGTTCAAGAGGTATGCCCTTGAACGCCAGGATGGGGAGCGTTTCGGAGACTTTTGTGTTAGGATTGGCATGATCAAGCCAACCACGGAGGGGAAGACATTCCATGATGATGTATGTGTTACCCCCATCTTTTTTTTCTCCGCTTCAAGATTTAGCACTCATAAATAAATAGGTTGCGGAAGAAGACGTTGAAGACGAAGAGTAGCCGTTGCAGGAAAAAAAAGTGTTGAGCCGGATATGAATTTATAGCTATATATCATTGATGGAGCAGGCCAGGGCATAAGTGGATTGAACACGTAGTCCTAGTCTTAGTTTATCTTTTCCTCTTCTCGCATATCTTCTCTTGTATTTTTTGTGTTGTGGTATTACAGTTTAGCCTAGATTTTATTTTATATTTTATTTTTTGGTTCATTACCCTTTTCTTTCTCGCGCTACGGATTTGAATGGAGGGGGGTTACAATTTTTCAGTGAATAGCGCGAGGCGCGACATCAAAATAGTAATTTATTGTACTTGTACAGTACATGTCCTGACTCCTAAAGGAGTGAGTGAGTGCGCCGAGGTCAGGACACTGGAGGTCTGTGCGCGGAGTCTGATAGGTACCCGGGGAGCCAGAGTTGTCCACCGGCGGCTGTATGACTGGTGGCGGGCATAAGGCCTTGAACCGAACTACGATACCATAAGTCAGGAATCTTGTAGCACCCCTACGGGCGCCCGCCCAAAACCCGCCTTGCTCCTCTATTAGCCAAACCTACAATATGAATATATCATAATACCTCTAATGTTCCCGTATCTAGACTCTCCTCATCACAAATACCTGGTATTATACTACTATAAAAGTCAGCCATCTATGTCCATAATTTCTCTTCCCGCGAGAATATGCCTACTCCAACTGCGATCAACGAACAATGAGATAAACCATCACCCCCACCCTTAAACCCGGAAAAAAACGGGCAAAAATCCACCAATGATATCAGAAAAATGGGCAATCATTCCCACGGCAATACTTATATTATGTGAACCAAATGTATTTATTACACCTGGCCGGCACGGGGGTACAGGATGCCGGAGACCAATCTGCCCCCGACGCAATTCGTGGCAGAGCGGAAGCCCAATCACTCTGGCGAGCTACTGCATCATTGAACAATCAAACTTGGAGTATCACCGAGGACAGAAGAGTTACTAAGGCATCCCGCCCTACAAGTATCATACGAGAAACTAGGAGAGCCGAGGAGGACATTAGCATTCCACAATCCGCGTGCAGTGCCCAATCAGTTTCCGTTCTGGGTAGAATCTGACTCCGGACCCTTGACTTGGCCACCTGGGCTCGAGTCGGCGCCCGCTAGACTATTAGGAAGTAGATTAGCGGGGGAAGAAGGGGAAGGGAAAGAAAAAAGGATTTTATCACCGCACAGTATAGTACAAAAAGACAACCCCTTCAGCTCATTTTCGGCGGGCCAAATCCTCGATGGGGACCGCAGAGGAGGGGGGGAGAAAACCAAGATCTTTTCATCCAAAAACAAGGAAAGAGGGAAAGAGGGAAAAATGGAAAGGGGGAAAAATGGAAAGGGGGTAAAAAAAAGCGCAGGCAAGAATTTACGTGTGGAGAAAAGTTAAATGATAGGATGAAAACTACAAGCTTAGACAGGACCTTCTCACAGCAATAATAAAACTATTCCCTCCCCCGCCAACAGAACAAGCCCTACTGTGAATTGGAATTGTAGCAGAAACTCATAAATCCTCGCTCGACAAAATAAAAGCGAATCCCAGGGGGGGGTGGGGGGGTTCCAGGAGCGGTGTTCGGCCTCCTTTGTCCCGCCTATTGGGGTTGACGTATTGTATTCCCTTTCAAATAGGCGAGCCATTAAGTTACCTGTGTGCCGTTCCCCGCCAGCGACCTATGCTTCCAGGATTGACAACTAGCGGACCAAGAAATATAGTGCCCTGACTACTCCTTCGTGCCCAACTATGGGCAGCCTATAAGAGTGCTGTTCGACCATATATCGTGTCCGCCATATCAGGTTGAGTATGCTTCTGCTGCAAGAGGAATTCCGCCATCATACTTCTTCACGCCCACACCTCGCAGCCCACACGAGTAGCGCCATACCCTTCCTATCTCTTTGACATATCCCATTGCTTCGTTCTTATCAGATCGATTGCAAGTTCGTCAATGCCGAAATATGAGACAGGGCGTAGTAGCGCAGAAAATGGCTTGGAAGGATCAGAGTATGATACCAGTTACGATAGGGTCAATGGATGGAATTCCAGGGGCTGAAAGGAAAACGGGGTTGCCATTCTCTTGCTGCTTTGTTGGTCCAATCAGCCCACTCGGAGAGCCATACCAAGGCCAACTTGGTGCACATTTGCGTTCCCATCTCACGGGGCTTCCTTCATGTATAAAGGGTGATATCTATCCAAGGACAGTCGCCATGGGAAACATACCCCAAAAGGGGAAGGCAGCGGCTATTTCCACGAGACAGTGCCTTAAATCGTACTGGGGATTGTCGCTTGCGAGAGTGTTAACAGCGCTACCATCCTCTCTCATGTCTGGGGAGCAAATTTATGGTAATAGAACTAATAATACAAGATACCAGTAACGCTAACTACCCCAAAAAGAAGAAAATAAGAAAATAAGAAGAAAATGAATAAAAAAACTTGAGCAAACCGGTGCCCTTAAAATTATAAAAAAAGAAAAAAAGAACTTGTGCAAAGAGCTTCAACAAAGAAACAACCCAAACCCGCTCTCTGTGAGGGAGGATAGCCAGCGTATCAGGCTATCCTCCCCGTTGTTGTCAAATCGAGGAGCAAGGTTTATGGGGTAGCAAGCTCTCGAGTTGGCTGTCGGGGTTATATTTATGTTGACTGTTCCGAACGCCCCTTGCGGGGGCCGAATAGGTAAGCTAAAGACGAATGTGCTACCGAAGGTGATTTCTAAACGTATCGCCCGCCATAGTTTTTGTGTTTTAAAATAACAGTGAAGGCCGTTTTCCCTTCTCCCGCAAGACCCGCCAATTACCGATCATACCGAAGCGAGTTGGTTCTCCTCCTTCTTTCCCATCTACGGTATGCGATGCATAGCCGTTCCCCACCCCCACCATCTCTCATTCTCCCTTCGCGTCTCTAACCTTCAGCTTAGGGTAGAGCTGTCTTTCCTTTCTCCTTTCCCTTCCCCCGATTAACTGCCGGAATGGTATCCAGGGAGATAGACGAGGTGGCTATTGAACTAATTCTGTCGGCGAGTTTTGGTTGGTAGTATCCTCGCTTTCGGCCTGCGCGGCGTTTGTAGCCCCGTGCTCCACTTCATTGCTCCCTTCGCCGCCGCTACCTTCGCCCTCGTTCGAGCTCCCGCCCTCCCGCATTCCCTCGCCGATCCCAACCATACCACCGGGTACATCATCGTGGAAACCCTGAGCGCCCATCGCTAGACTCACCATCGGCACTAGGATGCTGTCCCCACCACCAACAGCGGAACTTCCCACCTCCCCACCGACGCCGGCATTCGCCTTCTCCGCATCTGCAAGCTTCTTCGCACTAACACATCGTTAGCCTCCTCCCTCCTTTCCGCTCCGTAACCCTCCCCCTCCGGAACAGAAGAGATGATAAACAAAACCAAAACTCACAGCCGATGCTTCCTCCTCCTCTCTGCCCTCGTCTCTCCAGGGGGGTACTTTGACGGCCGTCCAGTTCTCGGGCGGGGCTTGAGTTCCTCAAACTCCTTCCAGCGCTGGATAATCCTTTGAGCCTCACTCTTTGATATACCGATTTCCTCGCCGATAGCACGGTAGGACTTCCCTGCGGCGTGTTTTTCGATTACTTTGACACGCTCGACCAGCGTTGCCTCGCGACGTTTTCCGGTTGCGGGGTCTTTAGGCATCTTATTTTTTAAGGAAAATAGTTTGGGTTTATGCGGGTTGATGAGAGCCGGGGAAGAGAAAGGCTGGGGGAAGGGTCAGGGCGATCGGGAAGGAAGAGTGGTGATGATGTTTTCTTGTCGTGCTGTCCTGCGCGTCCTGTTAGTTCTGACTGGGATTGGCGCTTGTTGCCACGGTTTGGGGGATAAGTTACGGTACAAGGTAGGTGGGGAGTAAGTTAAGTTACGGTACGAGACAACCAATGTGGGAATTTCGAGTGAGAGGATGTGATAGGATTGGCTTGGCGGCACCCAATAACACTGGGTCTCCTAGATTTATCATCTCCGAAGCACCCGCAGGCCCAGGGAAGCCTGCGCCCCCACCGCTGTGTGAAGGATGTGACGGTAATCCTTAGTTTTCACCAGCGCGAGACTATCACCGGTCTCCAAGACCTTGGGAGATGTTAATCAAGAGGGCTAACCGCCATCGCTGCTCCCCTCACCAGCTGTCTGATTGGAGTGTCGCTTTTTCTTTCTACCTTTGGTGTGCCAGTGCTAGGGTCCGTATTTTTCGGGAGAAGGTCCGGTGGTTAGCAGTGGGTGGAGCGGAGTGCAGGGCCCAGATATTTGCCGGGATTTGAGCGGCTTCCCTGATGGCTGTTTTGAGTGTCGTCGTTGGCTTGGAGTGCGGTGGGTGTTTCCTGGCTGCCATTGGCCTCATGGGGGCGACTTTGACGTGGGGATGGAATATGTGGACCATGTTGGAACGACGATTAAATCAGCACCTCGAAGGCGCCACCCCCGAAACTCGATGGGGTCTACTACAGCAGCTACAGTCTCCGGCTCTCGCACCTCTGGATAGTGGGAAAGAGGGAATGGTGTTTAAAATTCAAAAGTCAGCAAGGTTTCACAGTAACCCATCCTGTAACAAACAGTGCGAGAGTAAAGCAACATGCTAAGGTCAAATTATGATTCAACTGTAGTTCTTCCTTCCCTTCGCTATTAATTCCACCCCTTTTGTTGCTATTGCTCCCCTACTCATATAATCTCACTCGTACTTATCTCTCCCATCATTATTTGTTAACCCCATTTTCCCATGGTCAGAAGCCCGAGACCCCCCGTTCCATCTGCTGATGTCGGCTTAAGCGTTTCCCCGCCAAAATGCATACACCGGGAAGCCACTCACCCGTTAATACTGTGGGAATGTCACGACAGTTCTTGAATCATTCCGGGTTAAATGCTCTAGCTGCGATGTCTTCAAAAATATATGTATGTATTTTCTTTCCCTAGCATAACCTATGTGTTATACCAGGTCCTACAAACGTACTCCACATGGTCTTCTCTGGGCATCTATGGTCCCTCGATCGCGGGTCTACCTGCTCGGCACAGCACCCGCCACGAAGGATGCTACCGAGTGACATGGAAGCTCCACTCTTCATACTTAAGTCTATAGAGCGGTGGGTTGGTAGGTAGGTATCCGCTAAGAACGACGACGTACTGTTCTCTCAGCCATCTCATTTACGGTAACAAGTCCGTATTGTAGGTATAATACATTTTTTATATTGTTGTCGGGGATGGCCTTGGAAATCCGGGCGCTATCATACACCGGTTTCCCTCTATCTAAATAGGATTCTATATATTGGGTATCAACCATTTAGGGGAAGGAGGAAGGGAAAGAAAAAGACTGCGAGATAGAAAAGGGAAGAAAAAGAACAGCGCTGGCAAGAATTTAGAGGTGGAGAAAAGTTAAATGATAGGATGAAAACTGCAAGCTTAGACCGGACCTTCCTACAGCTCCAGTCACAGACCGAGCTTTACTATACATTGTAAACGGAAACTCAGAAATCCTCGCTCGACAATAAAAACGAATCCAAGGCGGGAGGGGGGGGTTCATGAGGATATGGTGTATACCGGTATGTGCATTCCCATCTCACGGGATTTCCTTCGTTGACAAAGGGTGATGTCTAAGGATAGTGGCTACGGAGATAGGCTCCAAAAGGAGAGGGGGGCGGCCATTTCCATGAGGTAGTGCCTTGAATCGTACTGGGGATTACCGCTTTGCGGGATCGTAGAAGTGCTGCCACCATCCCATGGCCACACTCGGTAGCGATCGAGAGCGGTGTTTCGCCGTCTTGATCTGGCTTGTCGGGATTGACCCCTTCTCGTTCCAGTAGGATTTTCACCACTCCCTCATGTCGGTGATAAACGGCATACCAGAGGGGTGTCTGGCCGGAATTACATGGCTTGTCGGGATCGACCTCATGCCGTTCGAGTAGTATTTTCACCACTCCCTCACGTCCAGAATCAGCGGCAAACGAGAGCGGTGTTCTACCGTATTTATCTGGCTTGTCGGGATTGATCTCTTCCCGTTCGAGTAGTATTTTCACCACCCCCCCCCCATCCCCAGACCTAGCGGCATACGAGAGCGGTGTCTGGCCGTAATTATCGGGCTTGTCGGGATTGACCTCTTCCCGTTCGAGTAGTATTTTCGCCGCTCCCTCATGTCCAGACGAAGCGGCATGCGAGAGGGGTGTTTGGTCGCCATCATCTGGCTTGTCGGGATTGACCCCTTCTCGTTCGAGTAGTATTTTCACCACTCCCTCATGTCCAGACGAAGCGGCATGCGAGAGGGGTGTTTGGCCGTAATTACTTGGCTTGTCGGGATTGACCTCTTCCCGCTCGAGTAGTATTTTCACCACTCCCTCACGTCCAGACCCAGCAGCAAACGAGAGCGATGTCCGGCCGGAATTACTTGGCTTGTCGGGATTGATCTCTTCCCGTTCGAGTAGTATTTTCACCACTTCCTCCTGTCCTCTCAAAGCGGCATATATGAGCGGTGTCCAGTCGATATTATCGGCCTTGTCGGGATTGACCTCTTCCCGTTCGAGTAGTATTTTCACCACTCCCTCATGTCCAGACGAAGCGGCATGCGAGAGGGGTGTTTGGCCGTAATTACTTGGCTTGTCGGGATTGACCTCTTCCCGCTCGAGTAGTATTTTCACCACTCCCTCACGTCCAGACCCAGCGGCAAACGAGAGCGATGTCCGGCCGGAATTACTTGGCTTGTCGGGATTGACCTCTTCCCGTTCGAGTAGTATTTTCACCACTCCCTCATGTCCAGACGAAGCGGCATGCGAGAGGGGTGTTTGGCCGCCATCATCTG
>Ga0307513_10005808_pt1 | contig 16206 bp, 18 predicted proteins | sample 15_EM_MG_FD_202174 | JGI IMG/M metagenome (GOLD analysis project Ga0307513, IMG submission 202174) | Populus trichocarpa ectomycorrhiza microbial communities from riparian zone in the Pacific Northwest, United States - 15_EM | ecosystem: Host-associated > Plants > Roots > Unclassified | place... | reverse complement strand
ACCCTCCATCTTACCTCTTCACGACACCCCTCAATTTCGTCGGTGACACTGGCGGGATCCTCCTCCTCCATGGTGTCAGCACCCGCCTATTGAAAACCTTCATCGGGTGGTCGCTGAATATCGAAGATGGAAGTGCAGATGTTCACCCACGTGTCTGGGGCTTCAATTTGCTTCTGGGGCCGCTGGAACGTGAAGGGGTGTGAGTCTGTTTGAAGTTTGAAGGGGTGTGAGTCTGTTTGAAGTTTGGTCATTCTCTGGACGTGTTTCTCAATGAATGTTTTCTGGTTGATAGCTTGAGGCTCGACCTGAATTTCTAGATTCCATTTTTGCATCCCCGCGGGGCAGACACTACGCGTTTCGCGTTGACATGAATCCTCGCCAGGATACAGTTAGTCCCTCTCCATATCTCTCAGCTTGGAGTTGGAGCATGTAAATTTTCCGTGGCGGATGGGTGCGTCCAGTTGCCTATCTTTTCTTGTTTCCCAGCCAACACTAGAATGTTCTTCTCTAGCGGTCTCGTTTTCCCGGAAGAGGAATTGTTTACTGGACACTCATAGCGGCATCAATCCGTGCACCTTGACCGCGAGCCGCACCCTCCACTGTAAACGCACATGAACATCCCACCTCGGGACGATTGTGCGAGTGGGAAGACCTCAATAAAAGCCCGACAAAACGACGGCCGCCGTTGAAGAAAGGAGCTTTGCCGATGCTGGCGTTGACTCCGAGCCTGACATTGGGCGTGGAGCAGGAACGGAGGGTTGAATTTGGAATGTCGGGTCCGTCGAGTACGGGAATGTCACAATTGACTACACCAGATGCGCAACCGCTCTCGATATCGGTCCTGACGACAGCCACAACAACGGCTTGGTCGGACTCAGATTTTGGCTCTCCGCAAAGTCTGCATTCCGGTTCTGCAGCCAGCGATGGGCAGCGCACTAGTATCCATGCTGTCGACGATTGCCTGAGGAGAAGTTAAATCGAGTCTTTGACACCGTCTATGTGCGCACCGCTTCTCATTCGATATTCTACTCCAGACCCCGTCGATATTGACCTCTGGAAGGCAATGGGCGGTCGCTGTTCTGGTGGTATGATAAACCTGGCGCAGCGGGTGAGCCGCACATGACCGCTTGAGTGAAGTGATGCCGCAGCGGCGCGTTCTTTACATGCAAACTCGGCGGTGCTCGTGTTTGGTTCACAAGAAATTCCGTAAATCAGCATCGATGTCAACCCGATGTAATGCAGCCCTCTCGATACTGGCCAATGGATAACTCGCGTGAGGGTCCCAGGTCATGGCAGACAACCGAGCTCGTTTGTCGTCCTGCCTTGCCCATCCTCCTCCAACAGATTGTACGCACTGTTTTTATTACTCGCCTCTTTTTTTGTAATTCATCTGTGAAGTTGCTTGCTCTTGCGGTCACTTTTCTTCCGTTGTTAACGCCACCGATTTCTTATGCCATTGGGTCGTTTTTTAGGTTCCGAATTTGTGTTACAAGCCTATTCACCATGCTCGCATATCACAGGAGACCATTGTATGGGGTGTTCCTTTTTATATCCCTGAGTCCTGACTCCTGAGGTTTGTCATTGGAATGAGGACGTCACCATCTCTGGGACAATTTTTTCTTGGAATGCTGTCATTATAGGCATTATGCAGGTTGATCTGATTCTTTTTCTGTGTGGATAGGATTAATTGACTGTGACGAATGTTGTGGTTGTCCACTCTATGAAAGGGTAAATGTATCCACAATTCAAGCTGTCTTTTACTGTTGCATTTCTTTTCTTTGAAGGGATTTATTCAATTTGTAACATTCCTTAATTTGACATTTGGTGTATATAAAAGTCATTAATTTTGAAGACACCCACATACACTTTCTTTTAACCACAAGCTCACTACTACAAACCTTGCATCCACAATGCCCAAAGTTATTGGTACCCTGCCTATGACCCATGGAGTTGATCCAACTGGATCTTTTACTATTACTGTTCCTTTACAGTTACCTGAGTCCAGGCTCAAACCTGTCATGTCTCTTGCATATCACTCAGCTGCAAATGGTATTTCACTCCTTGGAATAGGCTGGGCATTGAAGGGCATGTCAATCATTGAACGTGTTCCTGCAACAATGATTCAAGATAAATTCCGAGGTCTGTTCATCATTTATGTATTATTTGAGTATTATTTTTAAAAGAATTGTAGGAAGTGTCAGTTACAATATCCAGGATCGATTTGCCCTTGATGGGCGGCGCTTGATCAAAATTGCAGAAACAGAGAACAAAGTAGAATATAGATTTGAAATTGAAGATTACTCAAAGGTCTATGCATTTGGACCTGAAACATGCAACCCAACTTACTGGGAATATCATTTGCCCAATGGTACTATCCAAACTTTAGGAAAAACTCAGGTTTGTATATTTAATTTTTCATTTCAAATTTTTCTAAACAAACTTTGGTAGAATTCAAATATCAAAGGACTTGGCATCACAGCAACTCGAGTCTGGGCCATTTGTGAAATATCAGATCCTTGGTCTAATTATATTACATTTGCCTACAAGAATGAAGATACTACTACAGGTGCTTTTTATCCTGACAAACTTACCTATGGTGGAAACTATAATCTCAATCTCCTTCACCAAAGAGAGGTCACATTCACATATGAGGACCGTCCAGATCCTATTACAAAATATTTAGGTGGCCAGAAAATCCAAACTAACAAAAGAATGATTGGAATTACCTCTAAGGTTAAAGGACAATTTATCCACCAATATAAACTTTCATTTGATGATTCTCCACTCACCAATCTTAGCCGGCTTAAAGAAATCACTTTGGCTAATGAAGTTGGTGATTATGTTTCGCCACTTGAATTTCAATGGTATAGTGGCCATCCAAATGTATTTGATGGCACTAGAAATGTTGCAAATATTTTTCCTGGAGGAACAGATGTCCAGCTTATTCCTCAGGATGTTAATGCAAATGGAACAAGTGACTTGGTGATCACATCAAAAAAAAAAGATTCTGTCCTTGGTGGAGATGGACTTTACCTAGATGTTTATCTTGCAAACTACAAAGGAGAATTATCCAGTACTCCTGCAGAAGGATCTGGATTCACAGGACTTCCATATTCTAGTATGGTTTTGCCTTTGGACACTGATGGAAATGGCAAAACAGATTTAGTATGTATATTTATTTTTATCAAATAAATTATACCAGCTAAAAAATAACATTTAGCTGCATATCTCCTCCTCAGAAACTTATTATAAACTTACTGTCCTATTATCTACTCCAAAGGGATATCAGAAGCAACAAACTGTAGATTTTTTTCCTAGTGGCATGAATGGAAAATTTCAATCTGGTGACTTTCAGGTATTTGAATGGCTTTTGCTTTGAAAATTACAACTTATATATAATATTAGGGAACTGGCCTTGTTGGCTTGTTTTACATCTATGAAGTTATTTCAGAACAAATGACACAGTTCAAATTTATCCAACTAATATCAGTAGAAAATGGAAAAAAATTAAGGCCACTTGCAGAACAGAATGGACCACAAGCAGCAAGTTCAATTTTAAGCCTTGCCAATACTCAGGTAATAGTTGGTGATTTGGATGGTAATGGGTATATTTTTATTTTATTTTATTGCTGAATATTACACTCAACTAATATTATTTTAGAGCTGAAGATGTGTTTCTTGTTTCCTCACTCACAACAGCTCCTAAGCAATGGATGATATATTATCTTGAATCTCTAAATGGTGTTCTTGCCTATAGAAATGATGATCCACTAGCAGAAAGTTCCAAGATAATTTCAATGGCACAGGATTGTGTTATTCTTCCTTTTGCTGCAGACAATGATTCAAAAACAAGTTTATTATTTGCATCCAAATCTTTGAATGATAAACTGCAATTTCAGCTTTTGCGCAGCACTGGAAATTCTTTTATTGCAGACACAAATGCCAGTGTCACAGAAGTTGCTTATGCAGGAAATCTTACTATTAGCAGAGCTGCTTCACCAAACAGCCTTAGTGTTATTAATATTGTTGATAGCCCAAAAGGACCTCAGCTTCATGTTTTTCAATTTGACAGTGAAAAATTCACAGAAATAACAGGTGTTACTCAACCTCAAGGAGTTCCAAAAGACTCACTAGTACGTTGGGCAGACCTACGTGGACTAGGACGGGCAGATTGTGTAATCAACACATTTGATAATGCTGGTGCAATCACTATAGAAGCATTGAATTGCTCAGATATACATCCACTGGACCGTATATTTACTTGTCAAAATGGGTTGGGCACAATCAGCAGAGTGAAATACTCTCCTCTTAGTGATCCCAATGTTTATACTTCAGATGATCCTTCTGGTTCACAAGTTACTGCATTAATGAATGGTCTGGCTAGTAATTGTTCATCTGCTGCTATATTAACTGGCCAATCTGGATCACTTCAAAATATGGAATGCACACGCTCTGAATTAATTGCATATCCTACTTTTGTTGTTAGTGAGGTTGTGACTGTGGTGTTTCCACTTAATGAAGACACAATTTCTTACAAATATCAAAATAGCCATATTGAATTTGATGGACATGGCTGGCTTGGATTTAAATCAATCTCAAAAACATCTGAGTCACTTGGTGTTATAGAAACAACTACTTATCATCAAGAATTTCCATTAGTTGGACAAGTTTCAAAGCTAGAAAAGAAAGAAATTTCAACCCAAGAAATTATTATTCAAATTAATGAATATTCTTGGAGTGCTCAGGATTCTACAGATGGTCTAACTAAAATTATTTATCTTCCACAATTGCAAGAAGCAAGTTATGAAAACAACACCCTCAGTTATACTATTTTTGCCACATTTGCATATGATAGCTATGGAAACATACTTTCAACAAAGATATGGTCAACTCAGCAGAATGACAAAAATCAACTCACAATTGAATCAACATATAATGACCCTGCCTCACAAGCTCACTGGATTGTTGGTAACAAACTTAGTGAAGTGATTAAAATTGATGGTGTAATTATGGGACAAATCCAAAATGATTATGTCCCTTTAACATCAATATGCAAAAAAACCCAAAAATGGATCACTGACTTGATTTGGTCAACAACACTATTTCAGTTTGATCAAGCTGGTAACAAAACTTCAACACTTGGTCCTAACTCCTACCAACAAGAATATACTTATGATTCAAGTTATTCATTTATTAGTTCTACAACAACATATACCAATGAAACCAAATTTCTTGTAGAAGAAACAACATATGATCTAGCATCAGGTCTACTTTTGTCAACCAAAAAGCCTAGTGGACTAATCACTACATTTAAATATGACATTTTATGTCGTGTAGCTGAAGTCAATCAAGATGGAACAATTATTGAAAAAACATCTTTTTCTCAAGCTTTGCATGAAATTATTGAAACACAAGAAATTAGCAATGGCTTGCCTGAACCTGATCATGCTTTTTGTAAAATTGTCACTTATTATGATAGCCTTAAAAGGCCTGTGTCTGTCCAAAAAACATTGCCAGATAACCTATCACATTTTTCAATTGTGGATACTCGATATGATGGTGCAGGCCGAATTATTGCTTGTTCACAGCAATATCTTCAAGGGCAGAAACCAAGATTTTTCAAATATAAATATGATACACAATCTCGGCTTGTCAACAAGGCTTATCCCTCAGAAACATCAGATTCTTCAGTTATACATTATTTTCAATATAAATTTGAAAATAATGCACCAAAGACTATTGAAACACTTATAGATGCTACAACTGCTAAAGTTCAGCAAATTACAAAACAATATGCAGTTTTTCCAAATGCTGAAACACCTTCAGCAGACAATTTTGTCAAGCTATGTGTGATCAATAGAACAAATGAACTTAATCAAAGTATTCAAACTACTTTTGATGGTTTATCCAGACCAACACATATAATTGATCCTTCTGGTGTTCAGCTTCAAATTGCCTATGATGGACTTTCAAGACAAATTGAGAAAAAAATATTAAATAGCCAAAGCTCCAAACTTTTGAGTCATTATTCTGTGACATTCCAAGATGATAAAAACCAGTTAACTCTTCTCAATGTTTTAACTGGTGCTTCAACTACCACAAAAACAGATTTTTGCCAAAGAATTATATCTAAAGCAACTCAAGAGGAGACAATCACCTTTATTTATGATGAAGGAGATCCCTCTTGTCAGAATCAGCTTGTGAATGTTAATTCTTCTAAAGGAATAACACATAACTATAGCTATGACAAATATGGAAATATCACAAGATCAAGTCTTAAATTGGATGACCAAACATATAATACATCTTACACATGGACCAGTGCAAGACAATTAATAAAAACTACAAATCCAGATGAAACTTCAATTTTACACAAATATTCACTTGATGGTCTTAGTCCTCAAGCAATAGAACTTTTGGATATATCAAATAATGTCAAAGCTTCACTGAAATTCTCAAACTTTGATAATGCATTTGGACAACCGGTGCAATGTGTTTTTGGAAATGGAGCCAATTCTATATCTTCTGTTGCAAGCAACGGAATGCTTACTCAAAAACAGTTGCTCAATGGATCTACACAGCTTTTAAAACAAAGCTGGGGTTACAGCTCTTTAAATAAGATCACAACCTATGATATTATTCAAGGATCTAGTGAAAGTTCTGTTGCATATGATTATGATTCTGCTGGTAAGTGGATAATTTTGTATATTATAATCTGATGATTTATTATTTCTATAGGACAACTCACTTCTTCAACAAAGGATGGTCAGACTGATTCATTCACTTATGATAATAGTGGAAATATATTATCTAAATTTGGTAATACTTTTACCAATAATGGCTGGCAGGTCATATCTTTCAAGGATCAATCTGAAAATGTCACATCATTTGAATATTCAACTGATGGAAATATGACAAAGAAACAGACTACAACATTTACAAGCACAATGGTCTATGATTCTGAAGGCAGGCTTGTAGTGCTAGATGGCACTGAATTTGTTTATGATTATTCAGGTCGTTTGCTCAAGGCAACATCTCCTAATGGTGATGTGCTTCGATATATTACAATGTTTTATGAAGTCAAAATCTCTGCAAATTCTCAACAGCAGTTTTGCACATCTTATATTGTATATGGATATAAACAGGCATCTTATACCACAATTATTGATAAAAAGCTTGGTGACACTCACTGGAAGGAAAAAAATAGTGATTTTGATGCTACAAAAGAAGTGTCAGAAGAAACTTCAAATGCAGATCAGATTTACTACTTTCACAGTGATCATCTTGGAAGCACAGTTGCTGCATCTGATAATAGTGGCAATATTATAGCCCAGTATAAATATGATGCCTTTGGAAGAGTTACTATTACAGGACAAGATGTTGCTCGCTACAAATATTCTGGCAAAGAGCTTTTTGGAAATTTGTATTACTTTGGTGCTAGATTTTATGATCCAGAGGTAAATTTATATTAACAATTATTGAGAGCAGTATTAATGCTCAAAACAGGTTGGCTGCTTTTTAACACTGGATAACTTTCCAATTGATTTGGAAAATATTTCACCATCTTGCTTCAATTTATATTGTTTTTCAAGAAATGATGCTATTAATTTTATTGATGTGAATGGCAATGCTTGGGTACCCTGGTGGCATTGGTAAGTGCTTTTGATTTATTTAAAAACAATAATTTAATCTATTGTTAGGGTAATTGATGGTATTTTGATAGTTGGTGGTGTTGCAGTTTGTATTGCTTTTGCACCTGTGACTCTTGGAGGAGTACTTCTTGTTGGGGCTATTGGTGGGGCCATGATTGGTGCTGGTTTCAGTGGTTTCACCACTGATGCACTCAATGAAATCAATGGAGCAGCTAATGATAATGCTGCATGGGGCAAACAATTACTACTAGGGAGTGCAATTGGAGCAATAACAGGTGCTGTAGGAGGTGCTGCAGGACTTGGGATTGATAAAGCTTTCAAACCTATTTCAATATTTGCCTTAAGAGCAGGTATCAAGGCAGGTACAGTGAAGGCCTCAACATATGTTGCTAAATTTGGAGTTGATGCTAGTCTTGGTGCTGGGGGGGGTTTTATGCAACAAGTAGTTACCAATGTTTGGGATGGAAATGATGATATTATGGCAGACACTCTCCAATCAACTCTTATTGGTGGAATTGGAGGAGGATTTTTCAATCTTGTTATTGGAGGTGAGTTTAGATTTTAATTACCTTTGACAAATATTTGTAAAATTAACATTATATACAGGAGGAGGAAAGCTTAAAGATGTTGTTGTGAAGATAACAAGAAAACCACCTGGCACTGTCATCCAAGTGATCCCATTGCAAGCTACAAAATCAAACCTACCAAATCCTCAAAGTGTCTTGGCCAGTGGAGCAAAGCCTGTTACTGTTTGGTATAAAGGCAAGCCTGCCTTTAGTCCAAGAACAGACATTCCTATTCCTTTCATTGATGATTTTGTGCCACAGTTGTAGTTTTTTTCCAAGGAAATTAGCTTAGAAGTAGATTTACATATGGCCTTTCAATACTTTTCTTTTACAAAAATAGATGTTAGCTTGATCAACCTTAAGGGGAAAGGGGGATTTCAACTCCTCATAAGCATGGATGCTAAGGATCACCAATATTCAGCACCATTGGACTAGAGGAAACCATATGAGATGATGGCAACCACCAAAGGCCCACCCTTGCCAAATTTGGAGCAGGCATAGCAGAGATTGGAGTTAAGATAAGATAAGATCCTTTGCCAGAACACCCGAGGTTATATTTCTTTCTTTTTTGAGCATGCTCTTGTTCTATACACCCACCTTGCTGAATTTCTGTCATCCCACACGATAAATTACCCACAATTCGAAACATCTTCGGCCTATTCCAATTCTCGCCATGCCAATTGTCCAATTCGTGCCATTCTCTTCCTTGGTTCAACCTGCATTATGGCATAAACTCAGCGACCTCAAGATCGATGTTCTGAAACTCTCAGACGCGGCTGTACCAATCTCAGCCTCTTATTCGATTGGGAGGAGTATTTACGATAGAGAAACGGGGCAGGAGATCGCGTTACCATGCAATCTTACAGTTGGGAGCGAGTCCTTTGAGAAAGACTACAAGTGAGCCGATCTCTTTTATGTTCCTTGCTTGTTCCTGATGCTTTGAAAGACCGTCGCATGGTTCTGTATCTGCGACGGGGACGCTAAAGAATTATAATACCATTGAAGAATTCAAGGCTGCGGACAAGACCGCCCTTTTCAACCAAGAGGCTCAGGACGTGCGTGATTTGCTGCTCCCAGGCCTTCCTCGTTGTTATTGTGTCTGATTCGCGTTTTAGGTCTGGAACAATATAGTCAAGACGCGTGACACCTCACAATTGAGCCGATTCCTTCTCATCACCTTCGCCGACCTGAAGAAATACAAGTACTACTACTGGTTCGCCTTCCCAGCATTCGTCTCCAAGCCAGCATGGGAAATCGGTGAAGAGGGATGGAGGAAGGCCTCTGAGGACCTTGAGGTACCTGTTTCTCGTATCCAGTCCACGATGGATGAGTTAACGGAGGATATCAGCTGTCATCAATCCACGCCCAACTACGCAGTCAACCGACCCCACTTCCATACTTCCTCATCAAGAAAGACGCGTCAGGAGGGATATCAATCGCTCCTCTCGAGTCATACGAAGAATTCTACGCGTCTACATCACCAGAAGCCGTGAGTGAAAGTATTTAATCGCCGAGAGCATCCCCATTACTAATCTTTCCAATCCAGCAAACCATCGGATTTGTCGACCCCTCCGCTGACCCAAACAACCCTGGATGGCCATTGCGCAACCTCCTCGCGTACCTCCGTGCCTTGTACCCTGCTACAACCTCAACTATCCGCATTTTGCGATGGAAGGACTCCGAGATCCCTTCAACCCCAAATGCCATTTGGAAGAGTCAGATCGGTACCCTCAAAGTCGGAGCTGCTGCTCCTATAGACCCTGTGTTGGGCCGCCCCTCAGCAGTCGGTTGGGAGAAGAATCCACAAGGAAAACTTGGGCCTCGTGTAGCAGATTTGGCGCCTATGATGGATCCTACTAGGTATTCAGGTTTTGCGAATATTGTGTTGGGAAACCTCTGACGGACGAGTTCCATGTAGGTTGGCTGCACAAGCAGTCGATCTTAATTTGAAGCTCATGCGTTGGCGAATCCTCCCAGCTCTCGACCTGGACAAGATATCCTCCACTCGATGCCTGTTGCTGGGAGCTGGGACTCTGGGATGTTACGTCGCTCGGGCTCTGATGGTACATACCTCCTAGTTATATCTACACTCCGTGATTGTTGTTTATCCTTTTGGTACTTGATAGGGCTGGGGCGTACGAACGATCACTTTCGTCGACTCTGGCAAGGTTTCGTTCTCAAATCCTGTGCGCCAGCCCTTGTTCGAGTTTGCGGACTGCTTGGATGGAGGGAAGCCCAAAGCAGAATGTGCAGCTGCGAGTTTGAAGAAGATATTCCCGGGCATTGTCAGTACTTCCTCCAAGTACCGGGTAATCCGCTAACCAATTCTGCTCTCCATATCTCAGAATTCATCTGGTCATACTCTTGCTATACCCATGCCCGGACACCCGATCCCACCCAACCCGGCCTCGCTGGCACAAGCCAAAGCAGATGTCGCGAAGCTGGAGAAGCTGATGGACGAACATGATGTCGTGTTCCAGCTTATGGACTCTAGAGAAAGCAGGTGGTTGCCGACGGTGATGGGAGCAGCCAAAGGAAAGGCGAGTATTATAATTATTCGCATCACGACTTGCAAGAACGACCCATTGACTCTCCGAGTCAGATCGTGCTCAACGCTGCGTTGGGTTTTGACACCTACCTGGTCATGCGGCACGGTGCACGCGCGTCTTCGTTGTCCACAGGAACGGATGGGAAACCTCATCAGAGGTTGGGGTGTTATTACTGCAACGATATCGTCGCACCAGCCGATGTACGTTCTTCCATTCCATCCTCAAATCCACCCCGACACCCAGCACTTATTTTTATTTTCTCAACAGTCTCTGACCGACCGAACCTTGGACCAAATGTGCACCGTCACGCGACCAGGACTCGCACCCATCGCAGCCGCGACTGCAGTCGAGCTATTAGCTTCACTCCTTCAACACCCAGATGGGTTATACTCGCCCGCCCCTCCTCCTACCACGACCGGTACTTCAGGAGCGGACCCCGGCTCAGATCAAGAAAGTGCAAACAGTGTCCTCGGATTGGTGCCTCACCAGCTGCGTGGATTCTTGAACCAGTTTAGGACTATGCCGCTTGTCGGAGCTGCATATGACAGGTGCACAGGATGCAGCGAGACTGTGAGTTTATCCGCGGTTGTTGTGGCACATAAAATGTTAATTCCTTTCTGACGTTGCCGCTGCCTTGACACAGGTCTTGAAAGCATATGAGACGGAAGGATTCTCGATGCTCCTCAAAGCGTTCAATGATGCCAAGTACCTCGAGACACTGACGGGCTTGGATAAATTGTTCCAGGAGGGAGAAGACGCGCTGAATAGCGTTGATTGGCATGAAGAAGAGGATGATGATGATTTCTGAGCCTGAGAAGCGCAGAATCAATGACTGTAATCTGTCGACTGTGACGAAAATTTATGATCGAAATAAAGAGAAGGGATGGCAGCTTGTATTTGTGTAAATTTACGGAATTATGTAAAATGTTGTTGAACCCGATGATATCTCTTGCTTGCAACTTTGTTCTAAGAACAATAAGTGGGATTTGGTACGAGATCTTCAAAATAAAATACATTGGATACTTGAAGCACTTCACCAGCTGGCGCGAAAGGAAGAGAGGATCAACGCTAAACCTCAGGAGCATGCTTCCCTGTCTCATCCCGAATTCCGTGCTCCGCAAAATTCAAAATACCCGCAACATCCAAGCTGCTTACTAGCGCCTCCGCTTCGGGGACGCTCATCTCGCCAAGAACCTTATTCACACCATCCAGCGTCCCCTCACGAAGTGCCTCCTGCATCTCGGGCGAGAAGTTCTGGAAAACGTCCCAGCGGAACTGCAACGCCTTCCTCACCTCCTCGATATCGAGCCCCTCAGTCCCGGGGCCTTCGAGAATGAGGTTCTCGGGAGGAGGGCCGTCGGGGACGTTGAATGAGATAGTTTGGCTGGGGTTTTCTGGGACGAGTTGGATTTGCTCCCGGCCCTCGTTGGCTTCTTCTTGGTTGATTTTGACGCGGTTGACGATGTGTTGGTAGGTGTTTTCGACATCGTCAACGAAGACTTTGAGAGCGCGTTTATCGCCGGATACCATCCTAAGAAACGGGGCATAAGTTGGATTCATGGTTCAAATGAATGGAATGGGAATAATCACTTCTTGAAGAATACACCGACACCGTCCCGACCAAGCTTCTCGCAGTATTGGATGAGGAGGCTTTGGTGGACACACTGTTTCGCGTATTTTGATTTCCCGTCGCCCTCTGCGGTGAAAGCGGCGACGAGGAGTGCATCCGAAGCCCCAGGAACGTAGACATCGCGATGTTGTTGGATGAACTCGAAGGACTTCTGGTAGTCCCCCAAACGGATTTTGGAAAATGCCTCCAGCGATGGAGTCAGCTCCGGTAAGCCCTCTTCGTCCTCGACCTCTGGTTCGGCAGTGGGAGCACCGCTTGTCGATGGTTCCGCGGCTTTGGGGTTCAAGACTTCGATCGTCGTCACTTTTTCTTTCCCTTTCTTCTCCGATTTGGTATGCGGGACGGGAGTTGGTTCGGGTATCGGCGGTACATACTGTGCAGGAGGAAAATATTTAGAATGCATATCACGACGATGGGGGCCTATGTTTCCTTACCTTACTCTCAAATCCGTCATGAAGATCGTCCATCGTGATATGTTTCTTCTGCTCTGCCTCCTCCTTCTCCAACTCCTTTGTATCCTTCTCGATCGTTTCTGCGAGATTGTTCACATGGAACTCCATCTCCTTGCCCAACTCCTTCGCCAATCTCTCCTCCTTTTCAGCCTCACCCACGCCTGCCTCCTTAACCGCCTCCTTCGCCTTCGACCCAACCATCTGCAAAAGGCTCAAAAGCATGCCATCGTAGGTGTGCTCGAGCTTGCTGGGGTCGTTGCCTGGCGGGCAATCCTTCGACGGGTTCGTCTTCAGCTGCTCGACGAGCGAGTTGAAGTACACTGGAGAAGACACAGACGACGGTGGGCTGGCGAGGTCTTTGGAGATTTCCTTGATCCGTGGCAGGAGCACCTTGTTACATGCGATCTGGGCAGCGAGGGATTGGATTTTGTGTTTGCGTGTTTCGCGCTTTTCGTGGATGTCGCGTTGTTTCCAGCTGGCGATTGGTGAGAGATCGAATCAGCGATATGGTGGATTGAGTATTGTGGAGATACGAACCGAATCAGTGATTTCTTGTCGACATTGGGATGCCCCTCGATATCGGAATCGTCAGATAGCTGGAGAATGCGGTGAGTGACATGTGAGAGGAAAAACCAGAGAGCCAGCGCACCTCGAGCTGATCCCACTTGGAGTAGTTCAAAGGCATGATCAGATGGAAAAAACTCTGTACAAAATCCTCGTTTATACAGTGATCGATGTGGCGTAAAGCTAAAGTGCGCGCCTATCGAAGGTTCTGGAACAGACTCAAAGAGACACCGCCTTCGAGATAACCGACCTCAATATTCAAAATCTGGAATAGTGTAGACGCTCGAATTCGAGAAATAGCCTGTGACAGTGTCACCGAGATTATCATTTGTTTATTAGGTCTGTTTCAAGAAACACTAGATTCCGGAGCAAGTCCTTTCCTCCGGGCCGCAGAGCGGGCACCTTCACATTAGGACAAACTGATGAAAACAAAGGGGTACATTCTCATTGGTTTTAATAGCTGACAGCTGTAACTCATGGCGAACGTTAGGGCGAAGAAGATTTGCCTGAACCCCAGCGACTTTTAGGACGTCTCATGTCTTCTCATGATATGAAGACAGAAGATGGTAAGCACTTTAAGACTCACGACTTTTGCGACGACATCAATATATATATTCAGGCGTTTTGTTCCTGGAACGCAAGGTAGTAAGGCCGTCCTTTACACATACTTCGTCGTTTTTCATGCCCGACATTCAGATCCAGGCTCCAAGAGATAAAATTATTTGAGAGTGGTAGCAAGACAGAATAGCCGGATAATATTGACTCGTCGTTCGTACTTCCCTACGTCCATATTACCTTGATACTCATTCTTTGCGCAGGGAAAGTGCCGGCCAGGTTGGTCACCATTGCCGTCACCCCCAGGCGCCACTCAGAAAAATTATTTAACCCAGCTTCAGGAAACGAGAACCTCTTGCTCGAATTGCCGAACAATGAAATTCAAGTGCCTGCCCAATTCCATCGTGGGCGAGAAGCGGTGTCAGCAGTGTGCCAACCGAAACTTGGAATGTAAACCCACTGTTACTCCATCTAACTTGTCTACAAGGTTTGGTGTCAGCCCAAAACACGCTCGCGTGGATTTAATAATGCTGGACCCCGACGATGCACTGCTCGTCCTGTTGCATACCACATTTGTGGGTCGTGTTACCGTACAGCCATGCCTGTAGCACTCAAAATATGAATAGGTGGTACTCGGGTTCGTATGTCATGCCTGTGAACTTGCCTTGCTACAACCACGTGTACCAGACAGCGCCACTGCCAAATGGCTGTGTTTCTGCAACTTCATAAGTTACTATCGCAGGTCCCTCCCAAGCCTATTGTGCCCGTATTTTTCTTAACTCCCACCATGACGAAGAGGAAACGCGGTATAGACGAGGTAAGTGCATTTTCCATTCGATTGTTCTCGACCAAATCCAGTCGCACCAGAATGAAAACGAAGCGCCTATTGGTTACCCACAAATCGAATCAAGCCAGCACACTTTCCCTTCGAATGCGTTGCTCCCTTTGCCTAGAAAAGATCAGGGACTCGCTCTGACGAGGAGTGCAAGCGGCGGTAATAAGTATGTGGTTAGGCATGACGACTACTATTTACCATATTGATAGCAGTCGAAACCTTTCTCGAGAACCGAAAACCCTGGCCCAACATCTGCGTCGCTTTTCCAAACCCCAGATAGTGTGGCAATCAGTGGTGGTTCATTCAATAGCACCTTAGGTCATCATGTTACAATCAACCTTAACCGTGAGCTTGAGATAACCATCCTAGCTCTCGGAGCGTTTATTCATTTTTGTGTTCAGAAGGGAACTCGGAAGGATCTACTAGCGAGCGGTCAAGCAGGGTATGAGCCCTCTACTTCAGATCAATTCGTGAAGCACTCAGCACTAAACTTAGGTGACACTCACACCAGTCCCTACAACGTTACCAGGGCACTCCACCACGAGTATCAAATCCCCTAGCTGTACGTCCATAACTACACCTTACGCCATCTTCCTGATCCCAGATCAGCTCCAGAAGCTACTAGTAGTACTGGCATAAGCATTTCGGTGGAAAGCGTGAGTTTGATCAAAATGAAATCCCCGTCGACTCAAGCTGACTGCAATCATTAGAGCCCCAGAGGTCAGCTTGAAGTTTCTCCACAAAAGAGCAACGAGATATACGAGCGCCACCTCTGGTTGAAAGGCCGTGGGTTTCCTCTCTGGATACCAGAGCCCAATAGGCGACTACCCCTAGTCTATCGAAAGCGAGGCGTCCATATTGGGGATGTTGGGATTATCACGCCTTCTGGAGCCTTCTCGTTTCTCTTCAACATATGTGTTCCAAGTGACGACCCTATCAATCCCCGCCTCCTCCCCGAGGGTTTTGCTCCAATTTCTCCCCCCCTCGACGCTCTTGATATCGGAGAATTCGAGGAATTCAGCCCTGGAAGCTACTTGGCGAGTTCCTCCATCGAGAAATCACAAAGTGAATCTGATGCGTGGTTAGTAGTTCGCGATTAGTTCATGTGCCTGAGTTTGACCTGTATATACACAGGGGACTGGTCTTTGAAACCTCGGCATCGGAGGGGGCAATCTTGACCATGCCAGAGGGAGCTTTTTCTTATGACCTCGAGAATATTCCGGCTTTTCGCAATTACGTTGCAGCAAACGTACAGAAATGGTACCAATTTGTGAACGGCGTCCGAGGTCGGGAGGCAAAGAACGGCGACATTCGCCTGGTGATTGGCTGTGACAAGACGACGTCGTGGGGCATGGCAGCCCTTACCAATGTAACTCAGCACAAGGTCAGCCAACTGAAGTTCA
>Ga0307513_10005807_pt1 | contig 16209 bp, 13 predicted proteins | sample 15_EM_MG_FD_202174 | JGI IMG/M metagenome (GOLD analysis project Ga0307513, IMG submission 202174) | Populus trichocarpa ectomycorrhiza microbial communities from riparian zone in the Pacific Northwest, United States - 15_EM | ecosystem: Host-associated > Plants > Roots > Unclassified | place... | reverse complement strand
CACCGCGTACGCCACAGCGGCACCCCAGTCCTCACCCACAATCCGGAACCGGTCGTGTCCCAGATAGGTCGCCAGTTCCACCACGTCGCCGGCCAACGTCTGCGTGTCATATCCGGTCAGCGGCCGCTGCGAGTCACCGGCGCCCCGGCAGTCCAGCACCACGACTTCGTAGTGCGGCGTCAACAGCGGAACGACGTGCCGCCAGGCGAACATCGTCTTCGGTGTCCCGTGCACCAGATACACCGGTTGTCCGGACCCACCGCTCGCGCAGTGCAGGTCCACACCATTGACGTGTGGCCGCGAATGCACCAGCCGGCGTCCCCGGTGGTCGGTCATGTCGTACGCGTCCATGTCAGCTCCTTGCGGCACACGACCGGCCCGGCCGCCTCACAGGGTGGGTACCAGCCCGCCGTCGACGCTGATCGCCGTGCCAGCGATGTTGCCTCCGTGGCCGCCGGCGAGCATGACGACGGCTGCGATCTCGCCGGGCTCGCTCAGCCGTCCGGTCATCGTCCGCGCGGCGATCGCGGCACGCTGGTCGACAGGCCAGCGGCGGGTCGCCGTCGGGCCGGGGGCGACCAGATTCACCCGTACGCCGCGCGGCCCGAACTCCATGGACAAGGCCTTGGTGAAACTCCACAGCGCCGCCTTGGCGGCGCAGTAATCGGCGATCAGCGGATCCGGCAGCCACGCATTCACTGATCCGACGGTGATGATCGCCCCGCCGCCGGCAGCCAGCATGCCGGGCAGCACGGCACGCGTGGCACGGACCGCGGCCATCAGGTTCAAGGTGAACGAGCCGGCCCAGTCCCGGTCGCCGATGGCAAGGAAACCGCCCGGGCGAGGCACGGACAGCCCTACGTTGTTGACCAGGACGTCCACCGGTCGCGCGGCGACGGCGACGAGACCGGCCGGACCCTCGGCCGTGGCGAGATCAACTTCGTGGATACCGACGTGGCCGCCGGCCGCCAGCGCGTCCAGGCCCGGCGAAGAATGCCTGGCTCCGGCGACGACATAAGCCCCTTCAGCCGCCAATGCCTCGGTGATCGCCAGGCCGATACCGGCGCTGGCGCCGGTGACCACCGCGACTTTGCCGCGCAAGGTCATGGCCATAGCAGACTCCTGAAGTCGGTTCCGATCGGGTAGTGGGACGCCTTCTTGTTGATGACCGTCCGGCGCATCGCCAGCGCGCCTACGTCTTCACCACGGATTTCGAAAACCGTAGGCCGAATCCGCGGCCACCGACTTGAGTCAAGCGACGGTCATCGCACGCCCATCCACGACTGCGCAACGCCGGGCGCGCTCGGCCGCAGCCGCACGGCGCGGTCGCCACCGACAACAACGATGCGCGCCTCGCCGAAGACGACAGCCACCTGACTGAAGCGTCGACACCGCGAACCGACCAGGCTCCCTGGCATTCGACAACCCGACAGACGGGATCAGCCATGACCGACCTCAGCCGACTTTCCACACTCCTGGACGATCCCCAGGTGCGGGTGGTGGTGTTCGGACTCGCCCACGCCGGCTCATCGGCCGCCTACGGACAGACCGGCGCGTCCCGGATCCGCGCTATCATGATCAACCTCGCTGGGGCGGTCCAGCCCGAGCAGTACCGCAACTGGCTATCGGACGACCACACCAACACCGCCATGACAGTCGACCAGGTGCGCGCCGCCATCGGCGAGGACCGCATCGACGACATCGCCCGCTACGCCGCCATTCCCACAACCGAGCTCGCCTGGCAAATCGCCGCCCTGCTACCGGACCTGGTCGACGCCCTCAGCCCGAGCGGACACATCATCGACGCCGACCACATCGCCCAGCACCTGCGCGACGCCACCACCGCCGACGATCGCACGGCAGGTTCGTTCGGGCCACAAGTCCACTGAAGCCGGACGCACGTCACCTCGGCTCTCACCCCGACAATGCCTACCACCGCACAGCCCGACCCTGCCACCTAACTCCCGGCCAGACCGATTCCACTCGCTGCGCCCATCAGATGCACGGTTTTCGCGGCGGCGTGTCGCGCGCAACGATGAACCCGTCAGTCTCGGACGCAATTCGCGGAACACTGGCGCGGACGACCACCATGTTTGCAGCTGAAGCGAATTGGTGGGGAGAGTTCGGACGAACGGCTTGACTTGTCCGAACCGTCCCCCGCTGCGCGACGACGCGAAGCATGATGTTCAACGACGGAGTCGAGGGCGGCAATGCCAAGAGGTGACGAGCATGGGTTTCGGGCGGCGGTTGGCTCGCAAGGCAGTTCGGAAGGCGACGCCACGGTCAGTGCGCCGAGCGATGCACCCGGTTCGTACCGTCAAATACGCCGTGACGCCTCGCCCGGTCAAGAAGCTCAGTCGTGCCGTATACACCGTGACGAACCCCTTAGGCGCGGCCGAGAACAAGCTCATCAACGCCGTGTTCGACGGCGGCTCGCGCCGGTCGCGCGGCTCTCGCCGGTCGAGTCCCCCGCCGGCTGCGTGGCGTCCCTACACAACGTCGGCAGCGGCGTCCGCGCCGAGTCGGGCCGCCCAGCCGATCGCCTCGACGCCGGTCCAGACTCCGTTCGAGGACCAACTCGCCGCGTTGATGTCCGTTCAGCGGGCGCGCTTCGCGCCTGCCCAGCCGCCGGCCGTTCCACCGCCGCCGACCGTGGATCCGGCTGCCTTTCAGCAGGCGGAGTGGGCTCGCCGGAAGAACGAGGCCTACTTCTGGCAACGTGCGAAACGGCGTCGGCTTCGCGAGGAGGCCGAGGAGGTGGCGCGCGTTCTGGTGGAGCACGAACGCGACCGGCTGTACGCCATCCAGCAGGACTACCGCATGCGGGCCGACGCTTGGTGGCAAGCCCTCTGCCGAGGTGACCCGCAAGTTCTCGGCGCGGCCTTGGCCACCGCCTTCGCCGACAACCCGGCTCCAGTGTGGATCCGCGAGGCCGCAGGCAACGGGGCGCTCCTGGTGCTCGTCCTGCCGCCCTCGACCGTCCTGCCATCCCGTAAGCCGCACATCACTCCGACCGGCCGCCGATCGAGCAAGGCCTGGACCAAAACCGAGTACCAGCAAACGTACGCGGAGCTACTCGGTGCCCATTTACTCGCGACCATCAGGGAAAGCTGGGCCGTCGGCCCGTCGTTGACAAATCTTCGAATCATCGGCATCCGCGTTGGGGATTTAGGCAGGCAGATCTTGTTCGACCTCAACGTCCGCCGCCAGGACGGCCAATGGGACAACGACACCTGGGGAACCCAAATACTGTCCGAACAAATGCATCGCACTGGGCGAACACGCGAGGTAAGTCCGCTCCCCACGGAGAAGCTTCGTGAAGACTCGGGCTCCATTGTCGCCGTCGCCGCTGCCGTGAGCGAGTAAGCACGGCACGAGGGCTCGTCCGGCCGCTGCGCTTTGCTGAGCCGGTACCAGTCTGAGGCACTGAGGGCGTTCCTGAGCCGACTACCAACCAGGCAGCCGGCACCGCTCCACCCCCGAGATCCCGGCGACACCGGCCTGCTCGGATTCGTAGCGCCGGCACCCGTTCGGCCTCGGCCAACCGGATCAGGTGCAGCTCGTCGGCGAGCGTGCGCGGGGCGTCCCCGAAAAGCAGGAACAGCGCGCGCCGCGAGAAAATTACACGAGTACGCGAAGGCCGGACCGGAGCTTCTCGCGGAACCGGACCGGCTCAGGCTTCTCAGGCGAGGGGCCGTTCGGGCCGGCGCCGGCGGCGTTGATGGCCTGGAGCGCGCGGACCGGGTCGGCCGTGACGACGACGTCCAACTCCATCTCAGAGTTCGCGTGGGCCCCTCAGCCTTGTCGAGGACCGGGTCGCCGTCGACTGTGCCCTCGTCTGCGTCGTCGGTCGATTAGAACCACTTTGCCGGTTTGTCGGTGATGTGCGCGACCGCCATAGAGTTCTGCATCTTGAGCCCGCCGTCCGTCCCGGCGAGCTGTTCGACGATCCGGTACAGGTGCGCCCGGAAACCGCATCTGGCGCATCGTACGTTTGCCGTCCGTGGCTTGCTTCGAGCAGTGGTCGCGGATGATCAGGCCGTTGAGCATCCCGTCGCCTTCACGCCGGAATAGCGAGCTCAGTTCGTGTCGATCATGGTCGACGTGATCACCAATCATCTCCAGGGGGCAGCTACTGGAGGAGGCACGCGCGGCCGAAGCGTCGACAGACGCTCACCTACCAGAGAAAACTCCAGGTCACAGCCTTGCACCATGATCCTTGAGTTCGCATGCCGTAGGCTCCGCTCCACATATGTCCGATTTGCCCGCTAGGATCGAACCAAACGATCTTGCGGTCTCGTGCGCCGGCCGTCGAGGTACGACGGTTGCCTGCCGTACGCCGTTGCCGGTCGTGCGTTTTGCCCGCGTGTCAGATCAGGCGGAGCCGTGGATGAGCGGGATCGTGTTGGCCTCGCCTTCGTAGCCAGGTCACCTGTGGCTGGACGTCTGCCCACCACATCGGGGTTCTCCCCGGCGCCCGCCCCGGGCATGGTCGACATATCCTCGATCCGTCTGACACGGGCTTGAGGGAGTGGTTGCGTGCTGCTGAACAGGCACCGCGAGCGTCGGCTGCTCGACAAGTTGGTCACGGATGTCCGGGGCGGCGAGAGCCGAGCCCTGGTGATCCGCGGCGACGCGGGTATCGGCAAGACCGCGCTGCTGGGATACGTCATTGACCGGTCCTCAGGTTGCCGGATGGCGCGAGCCGTGGGTGTGGAAGCCGAGAAGGAACTCGCGTTCGCCGCTCTGCACCAGGTCTGCGCTCCGATGCTGGACCGGCTCGCGCGCTTGCCCGACCCGCAGAAGGAGGCGTTGCAGACCGCTTTCGGGCTGAGCATGGGGAGCCAGCCCGATCGATTCATGATCGGGCTGGCGGTGCTCGGCCTGTTCGCCGAGGTGGCGCGCGAGCAACCGCTGGTGTGCGTCATCGATGACGCGCAATGGTTGGATCGTGCGTCGGCGCAGGTGCTCGCGTTCGCGGCGCGACGGCTGCTGGCCGAATCGGTGGTGATGGTCTTCGCGGTGCGGGAGACATCCGAACGGACCGAGCTGCCGGAGTTAGCAGGCCTACCGGACCTGTTGGTGAGCGGTTTGCCCGATGAAGAGGCCCGCGAGCTGCTGGCATCGGCCTATCGGGGGCCGATGGACGAGCGGGTGCTGGAGCGGGTCATTGCGGAGTCGCAAGGCAACCCGTTGGCGCTGCTGGAGCTGCCACGCGGATTCACGCCGATGGAGTTGGCCGGCGGGTTCGGGCTGAACACATTCACGTTGCCGCGGCGGATCGAGGAGAGCTTCCGGCGCCAGATCGCGACGTTGCCGGCCGCGAGCCGGCGGATGTTGCTCGTTGCCGCCGCGGAGCCGGTGGGCGACCCGGCGCTCGTCTGGCGGGCGGTTGATCAACTCGGCATGGGCATCGGCGCCGAGGCCGTGACGTCCCTGGCGACTGCGGCAGAGCTTGTCGAGTTCGGTTCGCGGGTGCGGTTTCGGCATCCGCTGCTGCGCTCGGCGATCTACCGCGCCGCATCGGCGGAGGAGCGGCGGAGCGTGCACCGGGCGCTCGCTCAGGTTACCGACCCGGTGGCCGATCCGGATCGGCGCGCGTGGCACCTGGCCCAGGCCGCTGCCGGACCGGACGAGCAGGTGGCGGCAGAGTTGGAACGGTGCGCCAGCCGGGCGCAGGCCCGTGGTGGTCTGGCCGCGGCCGCCACGTTCTTCGAGCGTGCGTTCGAGCTGACGCCGGACCCACCGCGTCGGGGGCAGCGGGCGCTTGCCGCGGCGCAGGCCATGCACCAGGCCGGGATGCCGGACGCGGCGCTACGACTTCTGTCGCTGGCCGAGGCGAGCCCGCTCGGTGAATTCCAGCGCGCCCAGGCGGACCTGCTCCGTGCCCGGCTGGCATTTACCATGGACCGGAATGGCGAGACGCCGACGCTGCTGCTCAAGGCCGCTGCGATGTTGGAGCAGCTGGACGCACGGCTGGCCCGCGAGACCTATCTGGACGCGATGCGCGCAGGCTGGTACGCGGCCCATTTGGCCAGCGGCACCAGCCTGCGCGACGTGGCCGGCGCCACCCGCGCCGCGCCCAGGCCGGCCCCGCCCCCACGTCCGTCCGATCTCCTGCTCGACGGGCTGGCCGTGCGCTACACGGACGGCTACCCGGCCGGCGCACCGATGCTGAAGCAGGCGCTGCGGGCCTTCGGGGATCCGGACCTGTCCGGCGAGGAGGGCCTGCGGTTGCTGTGGTTCACCAGCAGCGCGGCAATGGATCTTTGCGAGGACGAAATGTGCGACAGGTTCGTGAGTCGCTTCGTCCAACTGACGCGGGAGTCCGGGGCGCTGGCCATGCTCCCCCTGGCCTTGACCGTCCGCGTCGGCATGCACGTATTCGCTGGCGAGCTGGATGCGGCCCGCTCGCTGCTCGAGGAGCTCGGGGCCGTCGCAGAGGCGACCGAGACCCAGGAAGTGTTCTATGCGCGCGGGGTGCTCGCCGCGTGGGAGGGTGTGGAAGGCAAGGCCGATGAGCTGATCGCGGGCACCATCGCCGACTCGGAACGCCGCGGCGAAGGCGTCGGCTTGATCGCCGCCGGGTGGATGCGGGCGGTGCTGTGCAACAGCCTTGGCCGGCACGACGATGCGCTCGTCGCAGCGCAGGGTGCGACCGAGCCGCAACAGGACCTGGGCGTCATGACATGGGCCCCACTTGTCGAGCTCATCACCGCGGCCGCACGCGTCGATCGGCTCGACCTGGCGACCGACGCACTCGAGCGCCTCACCGAGTTGACCCAGGCGAGCGGGACGGATTGGGCGCTGGGTCTAGAGGCCTGCTGCCGGGGACTGGTCACGGAGGGGCCGGCCGCTGAGAGCCGCTACCTGGAGGCGATCGATCGCCTCGGCCGCACCCTCGTCCGCGGTCAGCTCGCCCGTGCTCACCTGCATTTCGGCGAATGGCTGCGGAGGCAGAACCGCCGCGCCGACGCCCGCGATCAGCTCCGCACCGCGTACGAGATGTTCACCAGCATGGGCATGGAGGCGTTCGCCGACCTCACCGCGCGCGAGCTCGGGGCTGCGGGCGAGACCGTCCGCAAGCGCCATGCCGAGACTCCCACACAGCTCACTGCCCAGGAGACCCAGATCGCCCGGCTGGTCCGCGACGGGTTGTCGAATGCCGAGATCGCGGCCCGGCTCTTCATCAGCCCGCGTACCGTCGAATGGCACCTCGGCAAGATCTTCGCCAAGCTCCAGATAACTTCGCGTCGGCAGATGCGCCGGATGGCGCAATAGGGAAGGTCACCGGCCCGCCGTATCGTTCGCAGCCCGATCCTCCGGCAGCACAGTGGCGGAAATCTGGTCGAGCTCCTCGCGCTCGGCGGCGTCGAGTTCGAGACCGGCCGACGCCAACAGCGCGGGCAACTCGCCGACGCTGCGGACGCTGACGACCGGTGCGATGACGCCCGGTCGCGTGCGCAACCAAGCCAGTGCCACCGTGGCCGGCCTTACCCCCCGCGATTCGGCGATGGTCTCGAGCGCGTCGAACGCCCAGAGCCCTGCGTGGGAGAAGTAGGCGCCGGCCTTCTCCGGCCGCGGCACTGCGTCCAGATCGTCCGGGATCCGATACCTGTTGGAGAGGAAGCCGCTGGTCACGGAGAAGTAGGGCGCGACGGTGAGCCCTTCCGCGATCGCGACGGAGGCGATGTCGCGTTCGCCGGCGTCTTGTCGTACGAGGTTGTAGCGCGGTTGCGTCACCACGGGCAAGGCGTAGCCGCGGCGCCGGGCGACCCGCATCCACTCGCGGACCCGGTCGGCGCGGTAGCTTGACAGCCCGATCGCCCGAATCTTCCCGGCCTGCAGCAGCGCGTCGAACGCCGCGGCGGTCTCGTCGATCGCGGTGTCAGGATCGTCGGCGTGCGCGTAGTAGACGTCGACATGGTCGGTCTGCAGGCGGGTGAGCGACTCATCGAGCGCGGCATGGACGTTGGCTGCCGACAAACCGCGGCGCTGAGGGTGCTGGCCTACCTTGGTACTGAGCACGACGCGGTCGCGGTTCCTACAGGTGGCCAGCCAGGTTCCGATGATCTTCTCTGACTCGCCGCCACTATGTCCCGGCACCCAGGCGGAGTAGCTGTCGGCGGTGTCGATGAAGTTGCCACCACCTGCGACGAAGGCGTCGAGGACCGCATGGGATGCGTGCTCGTCGGTCTTCCAACCGAACATGTTGCAGTGGAGGGCCAGAGGGAACACTGCCAAGCTGCCGGCGCCAATGGGGTTCATCAACTGGCCGCCGGTCGCCGTGCCGCGCCGGCACCGACCGCCGCTGGAAGCCGGCGGGCCAGGAAGTCCCGGATGAGCGAAGCCACCTCGTCGACCGCGCTTTCAAGGAGGAAATGGCCGCCGTCGAGCAGGTGGATCTCAGGATTGATCGCGTCGGCGTTGAAGGCCAGCGCGCCGGCCGGACCGAAGATCTCGTCGCCGCGGCCCCACACCGCCAGCACGGGGACGCCGCTGCCGCGCAGGTATTCGTGCACGCGCGGATAAAGCGGCGGGTTCGTTGCGTAGTCCCGTAGCAGGGCGAGCTGAATCAGGTCGTTGCCGGGCCTGCTCAGCAGCGCGTAGTCGTGCTGCCAGGTGTCGGGGCTCACCAGGGTCTCGTCCGGCACCCCGGTCAGGTATTGCCAGCGGGTGACCTCGAGAGTGAACGCCTGCCGGATGGCCGTCTCTGTCTCGGGCGTACGCGCGCGCTGGTAGTTCCAAACCGTCTGCCAGAATCCGTCGACGAACCCCGCGTCGTAGCCGTTGCCGTTCTGCGTGACGATCGCAGTGACGGCATCGGGGCGACGCAGCGCGAGCCGGAAGCCGACAGGGGCGCCGTAGTCCTGGACGTACAACGCGTACCGCGCGATGCCGAGTCCGTCGAGCAGCCCCGCGGTGAGATCGGTCAGTGCGTCGAAGGTGTAGTCGATCTCGTCGGCCGGCGGCGCGTCCGACAAGCCGAAGCCGAGGTAGTCCGGTGCGATCAGGTGATACCGATCGGCCAGGGCCGGAATGAGGTTACGGAACATGAACGACGATGTCGGAAACCCGTGCAGAAGTACGACCGTGGGCGCGTCGGCCGGTCCGGCCTCGCGGTAGAACAACCGCTGCCCGGAAACGGTGGCGTACCGATGATGAATGTGTGGCATTGCTCCTCCTTGGAATCATTGGCGGACGCCGCCGCGCCGACGCTCGGCATGGCGGCGTTCGCCCTGATAGCCGCGCCCTCAGTCGGCCGCTCGACGGATCTGCTGGACGGTGAAGCCCAACTTTCCGAGTACGTGGACGGCGCCCGCCTTTCCGCCTTCGAAATCGCCGGAGGCGAGGCGCCGGCCGGTGGCGAACTCGTAGGCGACGCCGAGAACGGCCTTCGGTGGGTAGCTGTGGTCGTTACGGATCAGCTCGTAGGTCGTGGTCGGCGCGAACCCATGCTGCGCGAAGAACTGATCCGGCCCGAGCCGGTCGTACTCCTGGATCGCGCGCTCAACGTGATGGCGACCGACCTTGTCCCAGTCGGGAGAATGCGACATCGACCCCTCCCAGGTCTCGCCCCGGTGTTTCGCTAGTTTCGTCCGGCCATCACGCCACCGTCGACGTTGAGGACGGCGCCGGTGACCCAGCTCGCGTCGTCGGAGAGCAGGTAGGTGATCGCCGATGCGATGTCCTGCGCGGTGCCGACGCGGCCGAGCGGGTGAAGTCCGTTGAAGCCCTGCAGCGCCTCCTCGACCTTCTCCGGCGGGATGAAGGCCTCGTAAATCGGTGTCGCGACGACGGCCGGCGCGACGGCGTTGCAGCGGATCCGATTGCCGCCGAGTTCGATGGCCAGGTTGTGGGTCAAGGCGTGCAGGCCGGCCTTGGCCATCGAGTAGGCGCTCGACGGGGTCGCCCCGATCGCCTGGTGGGCCCACATGCTGCCGATGTTGACGATCGACCCGCCGCGGCCGCCCGCGACCATGCCGCGCGCCACGGTCTGGGTCAGGAAGAAGATGGCACGGTTGAGTTCGTGGTACGAGTCGTAGGCGGCGTCGTCGTGGTTGAGGAACGGGGTAGGAAGGAACACACCGGCAGCGTTGACCAGGAGCGTGGCGTCGGCGTGCTCGGCTGCCAGCTGCTGCTGTACCTGGACCACCTGGTCACGGTCGGTGAGGTCGGCGGTGATACCCCACACCTTGCCCTTCGCGGCCAAGTCCATCGTGGTCTCGTCGACCCGTTCCTGCCGACGGCCGATGATGACGGCGCTGCCGCCGCCGGCCACCACGTCGGCCGCGGTCTGCCGGCCCATTCCACTACTACCCCCGACCACGACGAGTTTCCGGTCCTTGAAAGGCTCGGTCATGACGAATGTCCCATCCTCTTGGTTCGCCGGTGCTTCGTGACTGCAGCCCGGCGTCTGCCTCGGTGAGTCACCCTCGCAGCGGCGCGCCCTGCTTCGACTCCGAGATCTACCCGGTCCGACCCCCGGGGTTGGGATGTCCCTCCCCCGGGGCAGCGAGGGGCAGGACCGGGGGTCAGACCCGTGGTCGGCTCCGGCGTCGATCCGGCCGCGGCGCGGCATCCTGCAGGTATGACAACTGCTGCGACCACCGCGGACCACCGCCTGCAGACCCCGCCGTCGTTCCCCCGCGAAGACGAACGGGTCCGGCTGGATGACCTTGTGCGGGCCGCTTCGGCCCGAGCCGCCGGAGCGCTGCGCGTCATCGGCGAGGACGGCATCGGTAAGTCGGCCGCTCTCGACTACGCGGCGAAACAGTTGACGGGCTTCCGGGTGCTGCGTATCCGTGGCGTCGCCGCCGAGCACGATCTGCCGTACGCGGGATTGCAGTTGATGTGCGCCCCCGTGCTCGACGGCGGCCCGGAGTTGCCGGCAGCCCACCGCGACGCGCTTGCCGCCGCCGTCGGGTTGACCGGCGGGCCCAGGCCTGAGGTCACGGTCGTGGGTTTTGCCGTGCTCGACCTGCTGATCGGCATCGCGGAGTCGCAGCCGTTGTGTCTGCTCGTCGACGACGCGCATCGGCTCGACGAGCAGACGGTGGGCGTGCTGGCATTCGTCGCCCGCCGGATCGACCGGCACGCGCTTCTGCTCCTGCTCGCCGAGGACAGCCGCGACCGGCTTGATCAGCTCGACGGGCTACCCGAGATGCGGCTGCGGCCGCTGTCCCGGCCGGAGTCCCGCGCACTGCTCGCCGCGATCGCACCCGGACCGATCGACGACATCGTTGCCGAGCGTGTCCTGGCCGAGTCGCGGGGCAACCCACGAGCCCTCACCGAGGCTTTCCGGGGGATCACCGCGGCCGAGCTGGCCGGGGGATTCGGCATTCCGTTGGTCCGCCGGTCTTGCGCGCTGGGCCACGACTGCCTCGACCGCGCGCGGCAGCTTCTGCCCGGTGCGCGCCGGCTGCTCTTGGCGGCCGCCGCGGACCCGACCGGGGACGCCGACCTCCTGCGGCGCGTCGCAGGCGGGCTCGGGACCGGCCCCGAGACTGTCGAACTGCTCACGGCGCGAGGCCTGCTCGTCGTCGCCGACCGTGTCACGTTCGCATGCCCTGGGCTGCGGTCCGCCGCCTACTTCTCGGCCACGGCGGAGGAGCGTCGTGGGGTCCACCGAGAGCTGGCGCGGAGCACCATCGACGACCCGGCACGGCGGGCATGGCACCTCGGCTTGGCCGCGACCGGTGGCGACAACACCCTCGCCGACGAACTCGAACGGTGCGCCGGGCCGGCGCAGTCCCGGGGCGGTACCGCCGCCGGCGCCGCCTTCCTGGAAAGGGCAGCGCTGCTTACCGCCGACCCGACCCGTCGCGCTGACCGCGCGCTGACCGCGGCGTCCGCGATGTGCGATGCGGGCGATCCCGGGGCCGCGCAACGGTTGCTCGCGGTCGCCGAGGCTGGACCCGGAAGTTCCGTCCGGCTCGCTCACGCGGCTTGGCATCGAGCCCGGATCGAAGCGGTCACGCGCGGCGGTGCCGGGTCGGCACAACAGCTGCTGGACGCGGCTCTGCGGTTGCTGAGACGCGAGTCCACGGTGGGGCGTGAGGCCCTTCTGGAGGCTCTGCTCGCGGCCATGTCGGCGAACACGTCGGCAGCGGGAGCCACTATGGTCGAGGCCGCTCGCGCGGCTCGCGCCGCCGCAGCCGCGCACCGGTCCCACCCGGTCGACCTGATGCTGTACGGGATTGCGACTCGCGTCCTCGACGGCTATACCGGCTCGGTCAACCCGCTCCGGACCGCGATCGCGGCGTTTCGCGACAGCGAGCCCGACCCTCGCACAACCCGCTGGCTCGGGTTGGCCGGCCTCGTCGCCGCCGACCTATGGGACGAGCCGACGTGGCTGGCCCTCGCCAGCCGGTGTCCAGCGGCTGGCAGGGGCGCCGATCCCGCAACGCCGGTCGGCGAAGGCTCCCGGCGGGCGCTGGCCTTGACGAGCGTCGGGACGTTCGAGACCTCCTGGGAACGGGCCGTTGCGGTCCAGGTGCTCTCGAGGGCCGGGCACCACACTCGCGGCCACGGCACCGCTCTTGCCAGTGCGGTGGCCGTCGCCGTCCTGCACAACGGTTCGGGGCGCTACGAGGAGGCGGTTGAGGCGGCCCACGAGGCGATCCGGGCCGAGGAACCTGGCATCACCGGCCGGGCGCTGATGGAACTGGTCGAGGCGGCGGCCCGCAGCGGCCAGCCGGAGACAGCCACGGACGCGGCAGCTCGACTCGCCGAACGGACCACGGCCGCCGGCACGGACTGGGCGCTCGGTGTCCAGGCCACGGCGCAGGCCCTGCTCGTCGACGAAGAGCACGCCGAACCGCGATATCAGGAGGCACTCGGCCTGCTGGTCCGTACCGGAATCCACGATCAGCTCGCGCGGGCCCAGCTGCTCTACGGCGAATGGCTCCGCCGCCGCAACCGCCGCATCGACGCACGTACCCAACTTCGCGCCGCGCGAGACCTGTTCATTGCTGTCGGGGCGCGCGCCTTCGCCGATCGCGCCCAGCGCGAACTGCTAGCCACCGGCGAAGCGGCACGCAAGCGGACCATCGACAGCAAACGTCAGCTGACCCCGCAGGAGGCCCGGGTCGCATATCTGGCCCGCGACGGCCTGAGCAACCCTCAGATAGCCGCGCGGCTCTTTCTCAGCCGGCGCACCGTCGAATGCCACCTGCAGAAGGCCTTCGCGAAGCTGGCCATCACCTCCCGGGCCAAACTTCACCTGGTGCTGGACCCCGAGCCGGACGGCGGCTGACGGGGACGGCGACACGATGTCGAGCCACGACCTCCGATTCGATCACCAGGTCTCCCCGGTGCCGCCGAAGCATTCGGTACGGATCTGCTCCTGGGCGTGCCCGGCGGTCACGTGAAGTGTGAGGTGCCCGGGGCCGGCGCTGTCATGCCCGTTCGCCGGCCGGCAGCCCCTCCAGCAACCGCAGCCATACTTCGCTGATGGTCGGGAAGCAGGGCACCGCGTGCCACAGACGGCTGATCGGCACCTCGCCGGCGACGGCGACAGTCGCCGAGTGCAGCAGTTCGGTCACACCGAACCCGACGAAAGTGACGCCGAGGACGCGCTGGGTGGCGACGTCGACGACCATGCGTGCGCGTCCCTGATAGTCGTCGGCGTACAGGCGGGCACCCATGACCGACGTCGCCAGGTCGACGTCGACGACGCGAAAGTCGTGCCCGGCCTGCCGGGCTTGGTCGGCGGAGAGCCCCACGGCGGCGACCTCCGGATCGCTGAAGACGACCTGAGCCAGCGCCCGCGCGTCGGCAGTAGCGGCGTGCGCGCCCCAGGGTGACGTGTCCAGCGGCCGTCCGGCGGCCTGGGCGCAGATGGTGTCGCCGACGATGCGTGCCTGGTACTTGCCCTGGTGGGTCAGCAGCGCGCGATGATTGACGTCGCCGGCGGCGTAGAGCCAGCCGGCCTCGATCCCCCGCACGCGGCAGGTGTCGTCCACGTCCAGCCAGGATCCGGGGGTAAGCCCCGCGGTCTCCAGCCCGATGTCGCCGGTGAGAGGGACGCGCCCGACGGCGACCAGAACCTCGTCGGCCTCCACCTCCATGCCGTCATCGAGCACCAGAGTGACCGGGCCGGAGGTGGACGGGCGGCGCAGGGACGTGACGGTGGTGTTGTGTCGCACGTCGACCCCAGCTTCCTTGAGGGCCGCACCGACCATCTCCCCGGCGAACGACTCGAACTGCGACAGCAGCCAGGGTTCCCGAGCCAGCAGAGTAACCTCCGCCCCGAGTCCTTGCCACGCGGTAGCCATCTCCACGCCGACCGGCCCGCCGCCGATGATCGCGAGGCGAGCAGGCACGACGGAGGCATCGGTGGCACTGCGGTTGGTCCATACCCGCGCCTCGGCGATCCCCGGCATGTCGGGCACCGCCGCCCGGCTTCCGGTGCAGACGACGACGGCGTGCCGCGCAGCAAGCAGGGCGATGCGGTCCGCTGGCGTGGCCACGGCCACCCGGCGCGGGCCGTCCAGCCGGCCGTGGCCGCGGACGAGGTCTGCGCCGATCTCGGCTACCGACTGGGCTTGCCCGGTGTCATCCCAATTGCTGACGTAACGGTCACGGCGCCGCAGGACGCCCCCAGCGTCGATCGGACCGGTGACGGCTTCTCGCGCGCCGTCCAGCCGACGGGCCTCGGCAACCGCGATGATCGGCCGCAGCATCGCCTTGCTGGGAACACAAGCCCAATAGGAGCATTCACCACCGACAAGTTCCCGCTCCACCACGGCAACGGACAGGCCGCCGCCCCGGGCACGCGCGGCCACACTCTGCCCGATCGGCCCGGCACCGATCACGATCACGTCATACGTGGCGTCAGCGGACACTTTCTGTGCGGTATTGCTCATCTCCTCGGCCCTCCTACGAGCACCAGTTGTCATTCACGCTGACTCTGGCGGTCTGCCGTGCTGGGTGAATCCGTGAACGCCCCTGGCCCGACACGTGAAATCCGGGCCGGTACCCCTCCGCACCCCGGGGGTGGTCCAGGCCCAGGCGATCGAGGTCTGCTGATGACAGCGCGCCCAACACCGGAGGCCGCCGCTGCGTGATCCTGCTCAACCAAGGTGACTACCGGCGCGGCAGGCGGCCCAGGCTGACTCGGTGAGTCGCCATGCCGCCCAGCTCAGCCATCTTTGCCAGCAGCGTCTGGCGCGGGTCCGCGCGGCAGCCGAGTCGATGCACCTTCACCCAAGAGCGGAAGATCCAGGTGGCAGCCCTGCACCATGATCCTTTGGTTCGCACGCCGCAACCTCGGCTCCGCCGGCTCGAGTCCCGCCCGTTATCTCCGATGCGGGCGGACCGAAGAATCTGGGTAGTCGCCGAACTCTCGTGCAAGATCCTGCCGGAGATCCGCGACTCATCGTGCCCCTGGTTCACCCACTGGGCAGGGAACCGAGGAGCGCCCGCCCCCTTGGGAGAACGTTGGGAGAAGTCCCAGTCCCGGAACGGTGCGTCAGCCGACGGCATGACATGGCATGCCGTCGGCCTCCTGACGTGCAAAAATGACATGGGGCGCCACCCCGCGACACCACCCGATATTCAAGATCGCGGACTCTTAATCCGCGGGTTGTAGGTTCAAGTCCTACGCGGCGCACCATGCTTTACCAGGCCGTATAGCCATCTGGCTATACGGCCTTGGTCTTTGTAGGACGTCGGTGGGACGTGTGTGGGCGGCCTCGTTTCGTGGTCTTCCGGCGGCGTCTTCCGGCGGCTGGAAGCCCTGGTCACCGGACGTTGCGAGGAAGCGGTCTCCCCCGGCACCCCGTCCTCTGTGACGAATACGTAGCCGGAGTCCTGCCCGCCTGACCCGCCGCGCGTTGCCAGCGCCGGTGCTCACGCAGCAGCCGGACGGTGTGCCGGTCGAGGGCGACCAGCCGCCGGCTGGCGTCGGTCTTGGGCGGGCCGACGGCGTCCAGGTCGACGTCGGTCCAGCGCAGCCCGGCGGCTTTACCGCGGCGCAGGCCGCGCAGCGCGATCAGCCGCCATATCACCGCCAGCCGGTCTTGCGCGACGAAGGCGAGGAAGGTGGCGGTCTGCTCAACCGTCCAGACCGCGACCGCCGGCCGCTCGCCGGTCTTCTGGAGGCCTTGCTCCACAGCGGACCGACCTGCCCGTTTAGTTAATCGACCAGCTTGAACATTTCTCGTATTCTCTGGGCCGCACCATGGAGAGAAACGGGGGCCCCTC
>Ga0307513_10005806_pt1 | contig 16209 bp, 12 predicted proteins | sample 15_EM_MG_FD_202174 | JGI IMG/M metagenome (GOLD analysis project Ga0307513, IMG submission 202174) | Populus trichocarpa ectomycorrhiza microbial communities from riparian zone in the Pacific Northwest, United States - 15_EM | ecosystem: Host-associated > Plants > Roots > Unclassified | place... | reverse complement strand
CGACAGACCTTCAGTCTAAGAATACACTTGGTTGAACGGCAATCCCTGAGTCCAATTTGTCCTTCAACTATTATCCTTCTAGCTACCGGTCCCTTGAAGTCTCCCTTAGCACCAGCGCTAGCAGGTCTATCGCCGGTCCTATTGTATTTTCGTTAGACAGGAATAAACCTGTTACAATAAAAAATGCATAAACAACCGTAAAATCCTAAATACCTGATTGGAAAGCACATGTTAAATCCCTAGATATTATCCTCAAATCAACAATAAAACACTATAATATATTAGCTGTAAGAATGTTAGCCGTGAACAGGCAGAGCCAAAATACAAAGTAAGTAAAAGAATACAGGGTAGTATGATAAATATACATAGGAAATATACAGAGAATTTCAACAGACTGTATTGGAATTTTGTCCCCGTATGCTTGATATCGTTTAACCTTATTCTTTGTTGTTGGTCCTTTCATGAAACGCTGTGCTGCACCTTTCTTCATCTTATTCCAAACTCTATCTCCTTGTAGCGTTCGTTACGGGGCCCCATTTCTGACAAACGGGGCGCCAAGAGCAGGCTATTAACTGCAGATTAAAAAAGTAATCGTCCAAATCAGACCAAAACTGAGTGAGATAGGGTTCTTTGAAGTTGTCTAACTTCAATGAGCTCTATCTCTGTTAGGTGGTAGCTTCCGCGTGAGGTATTCCGACAGCTAGGACCTTAATCGTGATTATATCGGAGAACTCGTTAAGAAGACACGAGTAATGTATGCTAGATATAATATTCGCTTCGATGTAGATTGTTGAAGTATTGGTAACGATATAAAAGTGTAGATAACTTATTATATTGATAAGATCTCTTCTCCGTGCTTGTTGTGTCTAATAGCAGCGAAGATACTTCGATATTTATATTCCGCGTCTGAGCAATCGCGGTATACATGCTAACTCTATACTACCTAAGTACCTTGCCCGCAACTCTGCGAACTTCACCTGAGTGCGAACACTCGTAGACCCTGAAAACTCTCTCCCACACCTTTTGCTCCCATGGCCAACTTATCGGTCTGCGCTTCCATTATTCCTGATGGTGTGGAGACCACGTCGGGTGTCAGCTCATCCGTTTATCCGTTGACACAATGGTTACGAATTATCTTGCCCTCATGCTCGTCGAGGGTAGTCTCACTCGCCGGACAGATGATGGCCATTTCTTCTTTGGTTGGTTCCGTCAAGAATTCGGTATGCAACTGCATCTCGTATTCTGGTCTTCCGGCATTACACGACTTGTCCTCGAGATTGTACCTATAGGCATTTTCCCTCGGCCTCCATCTTTTACCAACTTGTCCTCTGTGGATTCACCCGATCCACTTACTGGGCATAGTTACCTACTTCATACTCTACACGACTTTGTAGGTACGAGTGGACTAACTTTCGTGCAAAGCGTCTTGTTACTTTCGACCAACTCTTCTGACCATCTGTCTTCAAGCGTCTGTAACTTTATGCGCCGTCATCCGATTCACCTGTTTCCACTTACATAAGGTGCCCGAAGGTTCCCCCTCATATACCCTGCGAACAGGATCCGGTCGGACGGACGGCCGCGACGTATACGGTGTTATAAGATGTGTTCCATTGATAGTGGTCTTTGGTGTTGGGACGCAACCACCCAGGCGGCCAGTGATGACGCGCCGTCCCAACGCCGGGGCTGGAGGGGGGTGTTATCTTTTTCCTTCGAAGTTGGTGTGCGTCAAGGTAGGGTAACTTTGCCCTGTAAATCCTTACGGGGAGTCCGTGCGCCTAACAATCTCTGTCAGTTCTGGTCCGATTTCGATGATTTTTTCAGCAAGTTAATCAGAATAACCTTCGTTATTTGTCCCCGCTCCTCGGAAACGGGGCCCCGTAACGAGGCCTACTCTCCTTGTAGCTGAACGTTTCTTTCATGTTTTAGTCAGAGAAAATATCCTTCCTGTATGGGTAGTGACTGAGTTTGTACTCATACTGTCATGGCATTAGGGAAAGCTGATCCTATGATAAAGGACCTAATCATCTGCCTGAAATGTTATCATAATTTGAACGTCTATCAAGTTCCCAAGTGAATTGCCCAATTATAATCAATCTCCTTTCCCATTACCTTACATATTTTACTCCCTTTACTCAGCCTCAATTTTTACAGACTGGACGGGAAAGAAATGGGAATAGTGGGAGAACAAGAGCTGTAATTCGATATTGTTTTACAATCTTGTAGGAGGTAGGAACCTTGAGATGAGATGGGAAAGCTTTTGTATTTTATATGCAGATCCTCTACTTCGCCTAAGATGGGGAGAATGAACAACAAATATACAATTGTTAGAATTCAAAAATATTTATCCTGCTTGTCTTCGCTTTCATTCCCATTTCACCAGTCTCTTGTTCGTGATATTGAAAACTGGCACAAGTCTTTCAGTAGTTTTCAATTCATTATACCCCACTACTGTAAACCATTAGTGGCCTTTATAGAGGCAGCAAGACCAGTACAGTAGGAAAGGGTCTCCAAGCGTACCTGAGTTTGGTCACCTACCTGTTGTGATCATGAGGTATGACTGAGATTTCCTAATTAGTTTCTATACAAATAGCGGACCCATTTCAGAAGTGTGCCCAGAGTTCGGTGCTGTCTGGTCCGTCCGTCCTAGAGGTAGGACCTGACGGATCGCGAGTGGTAGTCCGTTTTTTTTCAAGTCCATGGACGGAATATGGGAAATGGAGATGGGACAAGACGCCCTACAGCGCCCTGAGCCGCCCTGTAGCATTTTCCTATTCGGATCACTTCTCCTAGATTTTTAGAAACCTCAAGTTAATAATTTCGCCAGTGTTCGCAACGGGGCGGTCCGTCCGTCCTGGGCAAGGACGAGGACAGACGATATTTCGTCGTCCCGACCCGTCTTTTCCTGAACTTGCCCGACAAGTAAGAGCCAAGGACCAGGACGGACGACATTGTGTCGTCCCTAGTGTTGTGCACGAGCCGAGAAGACTCGAGTCAGACTCGAGCCGAGCCTGGCTCGAGCCCTGCGAGCCCGGGGGTGCCACGAGCCGAGCCGGCTCGAGCCTATTGTTATGAGATCCTGATAGGAGAAAGATTGGTGAGCCAGATGAAGAAGTACAAAGAAGCGATGGAGGAGAGGTTTGTCTATTCTGCGGATTCGTTCGCGCTTGCCTATCTATTTACCGAGGGCCAAACAGACTGTTTAAATACAGAGAACTTTACTACGCGGTGGTTCTTGCGGAGACATTATCCGTTCCTAACACGCACTGCCTTCTGACCAATTCATCGCCATGCTCCCCGAGCATTTACGGAGATATCAGCGAATCCCCCAACTAGTATACAAACCAGGTATACTCGCCCCTCCTCCGTGATTGATAATGACTGACAAAGGAACTAATAGATAAGAGTAAGAAAGATAGGAAAGGTATAACAACAAAGTATACATAGGTGCGCAGTGATCGCCGGTGAAATTCAACAGAGCCCAGGTCTAGACTCGACTCGAGCCGGCTCGAGTCTCTTAGCAACTGGTCTCTTGGTGGCTCGAACAGGGGTCCACGAGCGGACTCGAGTCTCTTGGAGGCTCGAGCCAGCTCGGACATGGGTCCACGAGCCGACTCGACTCTAGACTCGAGCCTCTTGGCGGGTTCTTGGCGGCTCGAGCCTGGCTCGAGCACTCGAGTCTAGGTCTGGGCTCGGCTCGAGCACTCGAGTCCAGGGGTGCCACGAGCCGGCTCGTGAACAACACTAGTCGTCCCCCACGGTCCCCGGTCGTCCTCTGTCGTCCCCCACGGTCCCCGGTCGTCCTCTGTCGTCCCCTGCCGTCTCCCGCCATCTTCCGATGTTTTTCGCTGTTTTCCGCCGTCCCCTGCCGTCCCCGGCGGTCCTTTGTAGTTACCTGCCGTCTCCTGGCAGAAGTTGTCTCAGGTCGTGAGGCTCGTCATCCTTGCTAATGGCGGCCGTCCTGGGAATTCAAAGACAAGGACTGACTACATTTTGCCGTACCGTCTTGTCCGGGGGTCTTGGCAGTCCCCCCGCCAGGCCCTACGGGGGCCCCGGCCGACTGGGAACACTGAATTTCGCCATGCTCACGGTCTATGATCAAATCATGCTGCGTATGTGTAAACTAATAAGCAAGAAACCATAATGATCGTGTAATAATCCTAGTATGATAGTAAAACTTTCTACCGAGAAGTAACAACACTTGATAATCTATTTAAGATTCTTTTTTTTCTTGTGGGGATATTATTTATTATCTCGGTTACAGGGCATCATTCGTTATCACTCATACTTTGTCTGCCGTCCTCGGCCGTTCTTACTCAGCCCTGGCGGTTCTCACCCCTGGCCGTCATCACGCACCCCCGGCCATCATTACCCATCTCCAGCTGTCCCCTGTAGTCCCCCTCACTTTTGTCAACACGTCCCCCCACCGTCTTTGGAAGTACCTGCCGTCTGTGTCACCCCCCTCTGACATCCTTACCAAGGCCCGACCGTCTTCTGATACCCTCAATAGTCCCCTGTACAATTACCGCCAGCCTGCCATCTCCCCTGCTGTCCACATAAGTAGGTGATATCACCTGTATCTCACTATACTATGAATGGCCTAGCATGGAGGGCCCGGCTATCCCGGCCTAGCCCGGTGGTCCTCCGATTAATTTGCCTTACACCGGACGACGGCTAGCGGTCCCGTCCCGCCCTGCCGGTGCCATCCCATCCTGTTGGAATAGTCCCCGCCGTCGGCCGTGCTGCCCCCGGACGGTTCGGAATACTGAGTGTGCCTGACCTTTGCTTACACCCATGTAAAGTACCTCCCCAAAGGTGTTGGTGAAATGGCCTTTTTGCACCAAAACACGCCATTTTTAGTCTACCCCCACACCTAGAATTACTTCAAATAATATTGATGACTTATCTAGCTATTTTCACTTTCATTACAGCCTTTATCCGAGGCCACTCATCAGGTCAATTTACACTATGGGTCCAATCTACAAGCCCCCAAAGTGTATCATACCCATTACAATACCAATTTTCTTTCTACAATGGGGCTTTCTCCAGCTTCTAAACAACTCTTTAATGAATTTGGTGAAAAATCGGAAAAGTTATGCTGTTCTAAAATCTTGTGTCTCTGAAAAAGGTATTGTAACTATGTATGAGAAATTAGTTTAGAAAGTTATTTGTAGTTTATGAGCTAAGTTACAAGTAGCTAAAAATCGCTGTTTTGGGTGTAAAAAGCCCATTTCACCAACGCTTTTGCGGAGGTACATTACGGCCGGAGATTAGCATTGAGGACCGATGACAGTAAGGGAATTCTAACCCCATACCCCTCTTGTGTTTATCAAGCTTTCTAATGGGTCAACCATGGTCGAAAAAGGGCCAACTCAACCCAACCCAAGCCCAATCAATGTTAGGCACAACCCAACCCAATCCAAGAAAGAAAAGCCCAGGTTAACCCAAGGAACCCTGTGGGCCGCTGCCCAAAAAAAGAGGAATTCAATATATATTAGAATACAGAATAAATAATACACAATGTTAGAGACTAAGGTAGAGATAATGGATAATGAGAGGAAAGGTAGTGAAGGGATGGGTGAGAGAGGAGTTTCAGTAGGATTGGAAGAGTTTAGCTGGACAAGTACGAATTTTGTAAACACTGGGTTGCATCAGCAAAAAAGGTGTTGGCTCCGGACAGATAGGCATTGCGTCCAGATGCAGGAAATCCATCCGGAGCATCCTGTCCGCCCATCCCGCCCCCAGATAACCCCAGCACAATTGTTGCATCCTAGCCCGTTGGGCACAATACAACTCGCATCCTGTCCGCCCAGTGCACCTGGATGGTCCATTTCACACCCTGATCTCCCCAAGAACACCAAGGTAAGTGTTGGAAAGCACCGGCAATCACTGCGTGTCCACTATATTTGGTGTTTGTACCTTTTCCTATATTTCCTTGTTGTTTGTTACTAGTTCCTTTTGTCAGTCATTATAAATCTGGGAGGAGCGGCGAGTATACGTAGTTCGTATACTAGTCGAAGGATTCGCAGAGGTGGCCGGCAATGTGCGGAGAGGAATGCGATGAGTGGGTCGGAACAGAGTGCGAGTTGGTGCGCGATAATGTTCACCGAAGGATTTCCGGAAAAGAAGATATGTGGTGGGGTTTCTTGTATTTAAACCATCTGCTCTGCCATAGATATACGGATAAGTCAGGCACACATTTAATCAGTATACACACATTTCCTCCTTGGCTTCTTTGTACTTCTTCATCTTTCTAGCACGTACTTCCCCCATCCAGACCTCATAACAATAGTAAGTGACCTATGGGTCTCTGTATTTAGGAACTATACCTGCCCCTGATGGCCTCTACTTACAATGGACTACTTTATCACCAGGTAAAGGCTGTTCAGACGAAAAAGGATATACACATAGGATGACTAACTATCCATTGTCCTGGTAACAACCCAAAACATACCCCTTATTTGATCACTGCTAACAACACTCGCAAAAGGTTTCTAAGTTCTTCCCCACCTCGTATCAGGCTTCATGATTGAATCAGTGGAACTATTGAATATTATCAACCTTCGGAGAGGGGCATGCTCTTCCATTCAGGTTCACACTATTCATTACCCCTATGCGAGCGGATTTCAATGAGACCCATCCTGACTCTAGCGGATTCCCATGAGGCCCTGCCAGACCCTAGCGGACATCGCCCCGTGCCCGGTGATGTATCTGCCTTTTTCTTCCTGCTGATCTCTATAGCCATGCAGACGCTTCGAGACCTACCCTATTCGATTCCCCTCAGTGAGCCCACTTCATTGATACCCTTCCGGACTCTGGCGGACATCTGCCCCCTGAGATAGCTGGCTTTTTCATCCTGCTGACCTCTATAGCTATGCGGACGCTTTGAAACCTATACCATTCGATTCCCGTCGACCGGCGGATTTCAACGCACCCTGTCCTGATGCTGTCCGACCACTGGCTGATTGGCTATGCATACTTTTGTACTTTAGTTCTCTTGGTAAGTACCTTCAAATTGTTGGCTACTGGGTGCTACAGGCATGCGGACACTTAGAGACCTATACGATTCGATTCCCCTCTGTGAGCGGACTCCAATGAGGCCCTTCCCGACGCTGGCGGACATCTGCCCACTGAGGTATCTGTCTTTTTCCCCCTGCTGACCTCTATAGCTATGTGGACGCTTCGAGAGCTATATCATTCATTTCCCTTCGCCGAGGGGGATCCAACGCACTGTGTCCGGACACTGTCTGACCGCTGGCTTTAGGGTTATCCATAATTTTGTACTTTAGTTCTCCCGGCAAGTACTTTCAAATTGTTAGCTACCGAGTGCTACTGTTTTCTAGACTAGCTTTATTAAATATATTTCTATTTTTATATCTAAATAACTCAAATAAGTAAACATGACTAATACTGGATGGATCTTTCCGGACAATTTGCATAGTCTCCACAGTTTTCACTAACTCATTCAAGGTCCTCAAATGTAGAGTTGTTGACTTAGGAGGTATCCAATGATAGCCAGTTACGCTTGAGTACTTCTACTATTCTACTATCCTATCGGGTTGCATCCGGAGAACATTTCTGCGGCCGGTACCTTCTGAGTCCTTGGTTGCGTCTGGTGCGTTCGGGCCGCATGGACCCCTGTCCACACGCACACAATCAAAGACCACACACCCAGGACGCGAGTTTACGTTCTATGCGACTGGACTGCCGGACGCACAAGGAGCACTGGGTGCGTCCGGGTGTAACCTTTTTTTTTTGCTGATGTTAATGATATCACGGGTGAAGAGTTACTCAATATTATCAGCAATAACTAACTTTCCATTTGCTGATTCAAGTGGTCCCCATACCCACAATGAGGGAGACAGATAGTTGCGTTTTCTTCTGGCAGTGGCATTAGGTACCGATAGGAGATTTGGCTCTGACTGCCTTTCGTCCACATGTTCGAAGGCAGTAACATCTACTTCTTCTAAGTCATATGGTGGAGCCACAGTGGGTAGACTAGGTGTGAGTAGATTAGGCGCCAGAGAGTTTGAAACAACACTCCTGATATTAGAACAAAAGCTCATGATCTCTGTATTTGGTATACACTCAAGGGCAAAGGGAAAAAAAAGTTAAGAAGAGAAACAAAACTGGGTCAGTCAGGTAGATTGGAAAATGAAGAGACCTTGGGTACGTTTAAGAAGCTTGGGGATTTCTCATCGCTCAAATGGTCGGAACAAGTGACAATTGAAGAGGGCTAATCACCTTTCTGCCGAGCTTTTTAGTATTCAATCCCTGACGGAACACACACACAAGTCGACTAGGACATTGCTGCTGAAGGGAACTACTAGTATTGTTCCAGAATTCTAGGTTCTCGGACTCTAGTTTCCATAGTGATCATGACAAAGTATTACGAAGGTCTGAGTCAGAAGCCAGAGACAAAACAAGTGCTGGGTTCGCTGGGTAACCTGGGTTTGATACCTTCAAACTCAATACAACCCGGGTTTGCTCTAAGGTGAGCTCAACCCAACAAACCCAGCCCAACCTAACGAAGAACCCTGGTTAACCCAAAATCACTCTGACCCTTTGGGAGGCTTTATGTTGGAGTTTATGGCCTTTTATTTATTTTTTCCCCTGGTATCATACTTTTGGCTATTGCTTCTTAATTAATCACACAACCTGTGATTCTCAACAAGCTCAATAAAGTCTTAACAGTTTAGCCTTAGGACCACGAGCACTACTCTATCCCGCCTTAATTCCCCTCTATCTTTGCTCTTCAGCAGGAACAACTTTAAATCCCCAAGCGAATAAAGTGAAATTATTGTATTTTCAATGTTATTTGGTAAACTATTTATAATATGATCAAGCCCGTATCTTGATACCTTCAAAATAGCCACCATCCTACTATCTACAATTTATCCCCCACAACAGCCGCCCTTTTTCTACAATTCAATTAATTAATTGACTATCTCGACTGTGCCCCATTACACTTGCCCTTCAGCCATGTCAACTACTTTTTCTCTACACTTTTAATTTTTTCTTTGCTAATAAAGCGAAAACTTTCCCTGAATTTTCATCTTGTGGGGTAATTGGGAAACATTTATCATGAATTTTGCTGTTGATACGGAGAGGCCGCTAGCTATCAGTGGGAAGGCCAAGGCCATATATACTGGCCCAGGCTATATAGGCTAGGCTGGCCAATCAGGCAGCTGGAAAAAAGCCTATATGGTATATAGACGACCCTGGGCTGAACCAGGCCTGCATGCAAGAACCAGCCTTGATCAGAGAGAAGTTCAATAGGCGGGGCCCACCTTCACTGATGCCTGGCCGTCCTGGCCTGTTGGGAACATAGGTTGGGGTGACTTTATCTAAGTCAGGTTCTTGACTCCTCTTATGATTTTTCACCCCTGGGCCACCACCACAATCACAACGATAGTGAGGAAGGAGGAAAGACAGCACAACAGAGAAACTGTCAGACTATGGTTTGACAAAGGAAATTGGGCCTGCGCCTAATTAGTCAAACAACCTGTAAGGTTGGGCTTTCTTGGTGTGAGATTTTCTCTCTTTTGTGCTGTTCTCGGGGTTGGTTTTTCAAAGAATTTGGACTATCATTTGTGGTGAGAGTATGGGGATTCTTATTCTTTCTACATCACCGGACATGTTCTATATATACACAATGTTGACTTCACAGAAAAACCCCTTCGTTCATACACCCTCTAGTATTCTCTCCTATCTTCTCGCACTATCCAAGTTCTGGGATGTTTCTCGAACCTTCTTTCCCTTAATTCTATCCCTTTCATCTGATTCTCTAATACAGATTCTGCCATCCTTTGCTGTCCTGCCACTACCATCTGTTTCTGTACCATCATCGTGTGCCACTTATGTATTCCCACTCCTTGTAAACCTTAATCTCTAACCTCCAGTCTTCCCTAGTGCCAATTCCTAACACATCACACATATTCCTCCTTAGGCTAATATTACAACCCAACCTACCATCCTGTTGTTAGTCACCGGCACTCCCCATGTGGCATGCTATCTGAGTTAGGGGTGACGCAGATTGTTCTATTCTTACAGGTTACTTGGAATGTGCTGGAAGTTTGGGAGCGTTGGCCTATGTGACGCACTGATAGCCTTTGCACTAGGAAAGAAAGGAGAGATAATGAGATAATATGCTATAGTGGGAGGAATGGCGTGACTGTGAAAAAGTGAAAAGGACAGATTGCTTTGTATTGATTTTGTGTATTTAAACAACTCCCCTCACCCCATATTGCCTGATGAAAAAGGTCACAGAATTATAAGTCGGTCGTTGATATACTTGTTCCATCTCGCCGAACACTTTCCTTCGTGTGTTTCAACACATCCCTCATCTAATACCATACTATTCCATCTTGCAACCACTAACAAGCCCTATTCCTCTCTGCCATGTTCCACCAGTGCCCCAACAATCTCCGGGATATGGAGCCTTTGTCAATTTCAACAGTTTTGTGGGGTAGTTTAGTGAGCTTGAATTGATCATGATGTGTGGTTTTTCCTCCTACTTGATGTTTGTTGAAAGTGACAGTTGTTTGCCAGTACTTCTCCTATTCCAGAGAGAAGATACTAGGGCCCGAATATTTTGTTTTCAGTACTGCTCATCAACCAGGAGGAAATACTCCGCCCATGCCAACTGCACTCCCCCGCCAACACCACTATCATAAAAATTAAAAAAAAAGACATAAAAGGTAAATATATAGTAGGATTCAGTAGGAATTGATATTTAATCAAGAGGTATAATTTTGGGTAGTGTCGAAAATGCCGGAGAGAGCTGCACTAGGTCGAGGAGGGATGGTTAGGTCCACCAAGTAAAAATTGAATCTTACTATATCCATACGACACAGCTATGTCGAGTGCCGTCATGCCACCGCTGTCGCGCATCCCGGGACTTACATCGCCTCGTTTCAAGAGCAACTCTACTGCATCCTCATACCCTCCATTGGCAGCCCATGCGAGCGGTGCCCGACCAAATAGGGTGTCTCTGGTGTTGGGATCGATATCTTCCCGCTCCAATAGCAACTTTACTATTCCATCATGCCCCCCCTTAACAGCCCGCACGAGTGGTGTTTGGCCATATCTGGTGTCTGCCGTGTTGGGATTAATGTCCTCCCGTCCTAATAGCAACTTTACTATTGCATCATGCCCCTCCCAGGTGGCCCACAAGAGTGGTGTTCGGCCATATTCGGTGTCTGCAATGTTGGGGTCAATATCCTCGCGCCGTAAAAGCAGCTTTACTACTCCTTCATGGCCGTTATGGGCAGCCCGCGAGAGCGGTGTTCGGCCAAATCTACCATCTGCAGTGCTCGGGTTAATATCCTTACGGCCTAAAAGCAGCTTTACAATTTCCTCATCCCCGTTCCCGACGGCCCATAGGAGAGGTGTTTGGCCCCATAGAGTATCTGCAGCATCGGGGCTGATAGTATCTTGTTCCAATAGTAGCCTTACTATTCCTTCATGCCCGTTCTTCGCAGCAAGCAAGAGGGCTGTTCGGCCAAAGCATGTATCTGCAGTGTTGAGATTGATATCCTCTTGTTCCAATAGCAATTTCACAACTGCTTCATGCCCGTTCTCCGCAGCCCAGGAGAGTGGCGTTTTACCAGATCCGATGTCTGCGCTGTTATGACCGATGTGATCCCGTTCCAATATCAAATCCACCACACCATCATGCCCATACTCCAGAGCACACATAAGCGGCGATTGGTGACCCCAGCCTTCTTGAGGGTTGCCACGGATATCCTCTTCATCCAATAGCAATTTGACTACTCCAACATGGCCACGAGATGCTGCCAATAAGACTGGTGTTCGGCCAGACATGGTACCTGCGGCGCTGAGATTTATGTCCTCTCGCCCTAAAAGCAACTCTACCACTGCTTCATGTCCCTTTTCCGCTGCGTGCATGAGTGGCGTCTCGCCATATTCTGTGCCCGGATCGTTGGGATTGACGTCCTCTCTTTCCAATAGTATCTTTACTACTCCCTCGTGCCCATTCTCCGCAGCCAACGAGAGTGGTGTTTTATCTTCTTCCGTGTCTACAGCGTTGGGATTGATATCTTTCCGCTCCAATAGCAACTTTGCTACTCCTTCGTGCCCGTTCTTTGCAGCCCATAACAGTGGTGTTTGGCCATTTTTGTTGCCCACCGCGTTGGGATTGAGATCCTCCCGCTCCAAGAGCAGCTTTGCCACTCCCACGTGCCCGCTCTCCATAGCCCAAAAGAGTGGTGTTTTGCCGAATCTGCTATCCGCAATGTTTGGATTGACATCATCTCGTCCTAAAAGCAACTCCACTACCCCTTCATGCCCATTCCCTGCAGCCCATAAGAGTGGGTTTTGGTCACTCAGCGTGTCCAGAGCGTTGGGATTAATGTCCCCCCGTCCTAACAGTAACTTTGCTACTCCCTCATGACCGTTAAGGAGAGCCCTCGAGAGGGGTGTTCGACTCCACGCGGTCCCTTGAGCGTTGGGATTGACATCCTCTCGTGCTAAAAGCAACATTACTACTGCTTCATGCCCGTTCTGGGCAGCCAATGAGAGTGGTGTTTGTCCACATGCGGTGTCTACCGCATTGGGATCGATATCTTCCCGCTCCAACAGCAGCTTCGTTATCCCTTCATGTCCGTTTCGTGCAGCCCACGCGAGTGGTGTTCGGCCGTGTTCCATGCCATCATCATTGGGATTGACATCCTCTCGTGCTAAAAGCAACATTACTACTCCCTCATGCCCATTCTGCGCAGCCACCGAGAGTGGTGTTTGGCCACATTCGGTGTCTATACAATTGGGATCGATATCTTCCCGCTCCAACAGCAGCTTTGTTACCCCTTCGTGTCCGTTTGCCGCAGCCCACCAGAGTGGTGTTCGGCCATATTCAGTGTCTTCAATATTGGGATCCACATCCCCCCTTGCTAAAAGCAACATTACTACTCCCTCATGCCCGTCCTCCGCAGCCCCTGAGAGTGGTGTTTGACCACATTCGGTGTCTGCCGCATTGGGATTGATATCTTGCCGCTCCAACAACAGCTTCGTTATCCCTTCATGTCCGTTTTGTGCAGCACACCAGAGTGGTGTTCGGCCATATATAGTGTCCTCGGCATTGGGATTGACATCCTCTCGTGCTAAAAGCAACATTACTACTCCCTCATGCCCGCTGTCTGCCGCCAACGTGAGTGGTGTTTGACCATATTCTGTTTCTGCCGCATTGGGATTTATATCTTCCCGCTCCAATAGCAACTTTGCTACGCCCTCGTGCCCGTTATCTGCAGCCCACGAGAGTGGGGTTCGGCCATCTTCGGTGTCTGCAGCGTTAGGATTGACATCTTTCCGCTCCAATAACAGCTTTGCTACTCTTTCGTGTCCTTTCTCAGCAGCCCGCGAGAGTGGTGTTCGGCCAGGTTCGGTGCCTTTTGCGTTGGGATTGACATCGCCCCGTGCGAGAAGAAACATTACTAGTCCCTCATGCCCGTTCTCAGCAGCCCATGAGAGTGGTGTCTGACCACACCCGGTCACAACAGCACTGGGGTAAGTATCTCCCAGCCCGAATAGCAGCTCCACCACTCCGGCATGCTCCCCCTTCTCATTGTTATCGTTATTAGTTGCATCGTTGCGGTCGACATCAAGGGAGCCAACCAAAGATGCAAAGGCGGTGTTGTCCATGGCGGTCTGGAGGGCCGTCTGACAGATTGAGGATAGTTTGAGATATTTTCACCGGGTTAGTATGGCGTCTAGGCTTTTGAAGCAAGATGCTAGTGAGAAGGAAGTGGAAGCGTGGGCGAGTGGTGTAGGAACGGATGCTGCGCGAAACAACGTAATACTAGAACGTGATGGAGGTATTCTCACAATCGTGTGCTCGGATATGCTGTCGGGTGGAGAGGTTGTGTTGTCTATTCTCCATGGAGGTTGCTAGCTATGGTTCATCTTAAGTAGTGAAAGCTCTGCTCCCACATGTGATAGCCCTATGTCTCCGCATATGCCCTATTTATCCGTTCATGCCCTCGAACGTTCCCGATGTCCACACTCTAGTGTTCCTTTATACATGTGAGTGTTCCCCGTCCTTCCGCTATCTCTGCCTCTCAGGCAGTGCTCCACTACTGGGATTACCATGCCATCAGAAGGTATAGGAGAGGTTGTGTGAGGAAGGAAGGATCGGAGAGACAGATCCTGCTTATGTCCAGCTATATGGAAACAGTCACACCAGCCAAGCCACACGAGCTAGGGCAAACCCCTATATTAGGGACCAGCAGGCCGTAACAACCGAGGCTGTATCGCCACAAGATGGTAGCACACTCGCGGCAAAAGAGTTGCCGGACAATACGAAATTCGATCTGCAGAGGATTGTGTTATGGTTGCAACGTCATTATAATGTGATTGTAACCCAACCCACCTCGCACTGGAGTCGATACTGTAAGCAACTGAAGATTTCTATAAGGAAGGATAATGGAAGACAATGTGAAGCTGGAGAAGAAGAGCATTTCTCATGGTCTGAGCTGCATCAGCAAGACTATTCCTACTATCGGATTTAGCAACAAATTGGATATGGAAGGCTATTGGAGCCATTTGAAACAAGTTGTAAAATCATGGGACTACTGTCCCACGATTGCAACCATAAGTGTACTAATTTTGTCAATTAGTGCTTTAGGCTAATAGATGATTCAAATACTGCAGCCCACCGAGTTACTGGTGCTGATGTGTTGGAGATCATTCCATATTGTAGTGACCAACCGCATGAAATTCTACTAGAGGAGGCCTTCGGGTCGCTCGACGCAATAGATTACCTCCAGGTGACTAGCCCGAGGCAACTCTAGCACAAAAGGGGCTTGTATTTTGCAATTATGATCTTCCCTTCTGTTTTCAGATCAGTTCATCCAATCGTAAATTAAGACCTGATCGGTGCAGATTGTGAACTTGAGTACCTTGGCTTGTAGCCCATCACTGGTATTCTAATCTTCCATTTTGTTCACTCTCCTCCGCTTTGTCTCACCTCCCTACCTTGATCCCAATCCCAGCTTTCTTAAAAATTGGGGAAGATATCGATCACTGATCTGGATTCTCTTATCAATGCGAAAGAATAATGTATATAAAAAAGGGACTATTTGATGGCATAATAATCCTAGTAGTTGGAGCACTGCCTGAGAGCAGATATAGCGGAGATAGCGGAGGCACGTGGAACGCTCACATGTATAAAGTAACATCCCAAAGCGGTGAAGAAAAAGTCCATGATTGATTCTGTTGAGGTGTAGAAAAGAAAGTCTTGAGGAAAAGTGAATAGGAAGAAGGGAATTGGGCGAGGAAAAAGGCCAGAGAAACTTTCATATCTTGCGTGTTTCCCTGCCGGTGGATACGCGCACCGCAACTGCTTCATCGCACCGGAATTTCCCACGCCAGCCGCAGCTGTTTCCAGTGTTCCCAACCGTCCCGTCCGGACTGCAGGGCCCTGGCGTCCAATAGTCCCGTCCGTCCCGGGCGGGGTTGGTATGGACGGCCGGGCAAGGCGTCCGTCCTCACCATTTCCAGAAAGACTGCAGGGCCCGGCCGTCAACCTACAGTCCTGCAGTTAATATCAAGTTCCGGTAGGGCCTCGCCGTCTTTGGAATTGACGGGCGTCATCTGTAGGTACCAGCCGTCACCTGCCCTCCTGAGTGAGGACGGGCGTTACCTGTAGGTATTTCATAAAAATACCATAAAAATACTTTCGATTCGCTATCTCCGTCAGCTTATAATAGGTTCAGTTTGACAGGTTAATAGAATTGCGTGTGTCGGTTAATGAGTTTTAATAACGTCCTGATGGTTGATCTTATCCCGCATAGGAAAGCACTAACTCTTTTGAAGACTTCTAGGCAGTAGATTCGGAGATAGCAAACGACAGGAGTTTTTACGGTATTCATGATGTGTGATTGCTCTATCCGCTTAGCTATTGCTTCATACATTTGATAAGAGAAGAAAATATGCTTGGGGATTTGGAGGACAGAGCGGTAATATTAGGCGAGGAATTAGGGCAGGTTCCGGGGATCAGATATGAGTGCACGGCTTAGCTGATTGATGAGAAAATTTGATACCTGATACCCAAATATGATGATAGCGTTGTAATAAAGATGTTTCGTTTCTTCAAGCACAGACTCCCGGCTCGGAAATTTTAAAATAGCAGTTCAACTGAGACACCTGTAGGGCCCGGCCGTCCGTCCCGGGCATGGGTTAGGACGGACTACAATT
>Ga0307513_10005805_pt1 | contig 16210 bp, 19 predicted proteins | sample 15_EM_MG_FD_202174 | JGI IMG/M metagenome (GOLD analysis project Ga0307513, IMG submission 202174) | Populus trichocarpa ectomycorrhiza microbial communities from riparian zone in the Pacific Northwest, United States - 15_EM | ecosystem: Host-associated > Plants > Roots > Unclassified | place... | reverse complement strand
GGCCCGCATAGCGACCGACCAAAGTGGTCAGTCGGGCCACCAGCGGCACGGCGTCGTCGTCGACCTTCGCCAGGTAGTCCTCGAGGTGCGTCAGCGCCGGTAGCGCCGAGGAAGTCGAGCCGGGCACGTCGAGGCCGAAGAAGCGTACCGGCGCGTCGACCTCGCGCATCCAGCGCAAGTGATCGCGCATCTCCGCACATCGACCCATGTTGTAGGTGATGCCCTCGTCGGCGACCCGCTGGAGGTCGCCCGGCCCGCCCCGCACCCACTCGTCGACGGCCAGGCCCTCGCTGAAGCCGGACTCCATCGCGAACGCGGTGAAACCCAGCCGCTCGACCAGGAACCGGGTCAGCCGGTGCCGCCACTGATAGAACTCGCGTACGCAGTGGGCGTTCTCCCCGATCGCGACAACCCGAGCCGAGCCGAGCATCGCGGCGAGCGGCTCGAGGTCGTCCAGCGGAGCGCCCGGATCGACGGAGTCGAGCCGCAGAGCGGTACGTGCGACATAGTCCGCGAAGTCATTGGCCACCCGGGCCACCATAGTGCCCGATGCGTAGGGTCGAGCAGGTGAAGTTGGCGCGCAACGCAGACATCACCCTGGCGTACGAGACCTTCGGCCCGCCGGGCAGCCCGCTCCTGCTGATCAGCGCCACCGACGCGCAGATGCTGATGTACCTGGAGGAGTTGTGCGCCGCGCTGACCGACGCCGGCTTTCAGGTCGCCCGCTTCGACAACCGCGACGCCGGACTGTCCACTCACCTCACCGGCACGCCGGCGGTCCGGTCAAAGCCGCCCTACGCCCGTCGCTGGCGCCGTACCGCCTGACGGACATGGCCGACGCCGCCGCCGCGGTGCTCGACGCGTTGGGTTGGGAGGCCGCGCATGTCGTCGGCTCCTCGATGGGCGCGATGATCGCCCAGAGCCTCGCGATCACCCACCCCACCCGGGTCGGCAGCCTCACCTCGATCTCGTCCACCCCCTCGGTGCGTATCGGCACCCGGCCGCCGCTGCGGGTGCTGCGGCGGATGACGAAGCTGCTGTCCACACCGGCCGGCAGCCCGGACGAGGCCGCCCGCCGGGAAGTGGCGATCTACCGGCTCATGGGGTCACCCGGCTACCCGCTGGACGAACAGATGATCGCCGACATCGGCCGGCGATCGTACGAGCGGCATCCCGGCGATCCGGCAAGCGGCCTGCGGCAACGCGCCGCGATCGCGGCCTCGGGAGATCGGCGCGCGGCACTGTCGAGGCTACGGATCCGCGCGCTGGTCATCCACGGCGACGACGACGTCATGATCCGACCGAAGGCCGGCCGGGCCACCGCTGCCGCCATCGCCGGGAGCCGCCTGGTCACCTGCCCGGGCATGGGCCACGACCTGCCCCGGGCACTCTGGCCCCTGGTCGTCGAGGAGATCCGCCGACTGGCCGACCCCGCCTGACGGGTTGAGGCGTTGCCGGTTCATCTGGTGGCTACGAGCCCGGCAACGTGGCCGGCTGATCGCAGCGCGTGCGGGTGAGAAATTCGGTCACCAGCTGCAACCGGCCGCGCGGCTCAGGCGTCATGTGGAGGTGATTGGCGGGCAAGTCTCTCCGGGTTTGGCGGAAACGGATTAGATGCGGAACACGAATGAGTTCGACGAGTTCTATTTGGCGTCTGCGGAACGGGTGGTGCGCCACTTATGCGTGTTGACCGGCAGCCGTACTGAGGCCGAGGACGCGGCGGCGGAGGCGTTCATGCGTGCCTGGCAACGCTGGAACACGGTACGCGACGCCGACAACCCGGAAGCGTGGGTGCGTGGGGTCGCCTCCCGGATCGCGGTGAGCAGCTGGCGCAAGACGGTGAACCGGCTTCGGGCGCACCGCCGGGCGATGGTGGAGGACACCGGCATACCCGGGCTCAGCGCGGACCGTGTCGCGCTGATCGGGGCCCTGCAACGGCTCAGCGCGAACCAGCGACGGGCAATCGTGCTGTACCACCTGGCCGACCTGAGCATCGGCGAGATCGCCGCCGAGATGGGCGTGCCGACCGGGACGATCAAGGCCCACCTTGCGCGGGGCCGCAAGGCGATGGCCGACCTTTTGTCTGACAATATCTACGGATCGGTGGAGACCCATGGCTGACCTGCACGACGACCTCGACGCCATCGCCGACGAACTGCGGGGAACCGAGCCGCTGCCCCCGCCATCGGCGCTGCGGGCGCGCAGCGACCGGCGCGTACGCCTGCGGACCGTTGCCGCGTCGACCGGCCTGGTCGCGCTCGCGGTTGTGGGCACGGTCTACTACGCCGGGCGCGGGAGCGGGCCGGCGCCGGACCAGCCAGCCGCGCCGGCCTCGGCCACCGCGCGGACCTCGATCGGTACGCCGGCCTCGGCAGCCCCGAAAACCTCGAAGGGAACCGGCGTCGTTCCGATCCTGGCGGGCGAGCAGCCGACGCGGATCGTCATGCAGGGCACCGGCGGCGCGGTGCTCGCGCTCGGCACGGACGACGACGATCGGGTGCAGTTCACCACGGAGAGCGTCCCCGACGACCGGGCATTGTGGATCCTCCGGCCGCAGGGCCGCAAGCACCAGATCGTGCTGACCACACTGCACGGCACCAGCGAGGTCTGCATGACGGTGGTGCACGACAAGGCGCCGGGGACGGTCCGCGACCGGGTCTGCAACGCGTCCGACCCGGCGCAGCTGTTCACCATAGCCAAGGAGGAGGACGGCTCCTACTCGATCTTCAACGGCAAACGCTACGTCCAGGGCATCGACGGACCCAATCTGCTCGTGCCCGACCTGAACGAGTCACTCACCACCACCTACAAATTCCAGGCCGGCTGAATCTCCCGCGGCTCTGCTAGCCGTCTCGGCCCTGCCAGGTTGTCACGCAGGCCTCGTTGCTCTCGGCGTCGGCGAGCACCCAGAAGGCGGGGGCCCGGGCCGCGGACACGAGCCGGCCACCGGCCGCCAGCGCGGCCGCTATCCGCCGGGGCGCCTCGTCGTGCGGAACCGAGACGTCGAAGTGGATGCGATTGCGTTGCGGGCGCGGCTGATCCATCTGCTGAAACCAGATCGACGGGCCCTGCGCCACCGGGTCGACGAGCGGATCCTCGGGGCCGTCGGCGCCCGCCTCGTCGGTGTAGCCCAACACCGCCCGCCAGAACGGCCGGACCGCCGCGATGTCGAGCGCGTCGATCCCGATCTCCAGAAGCTGGACCGAGCGGGGCGCCCCGGCGTCGAGATCGGGCTCCGTCCGGAGCCCGATCTCGTGCAGGGCGGCGGAGAGCCGATGCGCGAGGTCGACGTCGCGAGCGGTCAGCGCCGCCTGCTCCAGCGACTGCAAGCTCAGGAAGACCCGCCGCGGGCGGAGGTCGACGCGCAGGTGAGCGTCGGCGTCGCTGCCGCACGCCGCGACCGCGAGCGCCGCCACCTCGGCCGCTCGGGCCAGCGACCCGACCGGCACCGACGCACACAATGTGCCGAGGAGAAACCGCCACCCCTGGTCGCTGACCGCCTCCGAGGCCGCCCGCCGGCCCAGTTTCTGTTCCATGCCCGGCATCCTCTCAGCACCCACCGACAATTCCGCGCGCCTAGGTCGGTAGGCCGAAGGCTTTCGAGACCTGCTCGATCAGATCGTCCTCAGTGGTGTGGGTGTCGACCTCGATGGTGGGGACGCCGAGGCCTTTCGTTTCCCGGCGGAGCCGTTCGGTGAACATGTGGTCGCGGGTGAGCAGGTTGTCCAGGGCCCGCGGCGGGTCGCTGGTCTGGCCGGCGATCTTCCACGTCGAGCCGCGGCTGTCGAAGGCGGCCCGGCGGAAGCCGGGGGACGGGAGCAGCCAGACGGCGTGCCCCGGCTCGGCCAGCAGGGGTTGCACGAGCTGTGGCAGCAGCCGGAAGCCCTCGACGACCACGCCCGGCTCGCTCGGCAGGCCGAGGAGGTCCTCGACGATCAGGCCGAAGCCCTCGCCGCGGTACCAGTGGAACGTCTCGAGCATGGTCTCCGGGGATCTGGTCAGCCAGCGCTGGTCCATGTCCATCGCGATGAACTCGCTCAGATACGGGCTTTCCTCGGGGGTGCTGCGGCGGGCGTGCTCCGGCATCGCGTCGTCGGTCGCGTAGTTGTGCAGGCCGTGCCGGGCCGCCAGGTGGCGCGCGATGGTCGACTTGCCGGCGCCGCTTGCACCGCCGATCCAGTACACATGCCGTAGTTGTTCCCGCAATTCCGCGGGGCTGGAGCGCACGTCGGCTCACCTCAAGATCGGTACGCTGGGCCGGTGGGTCGGATCCTCGCGGCGGGCGGCGTCTTCGCCGGCACCAATGTCGACGATCTTATCGTGCTGACCGTGCTGTTCCTGTCCAGCCGGGCCGCCGGGAAGCCCGCGCGGTGGCAGATCTGGGCGGGCCAGTACGCGGGGATCGCGGCCCTGGTCGCCGTCTCGGCCGTCGCCGCGGCCGGCTTGTCGATCGTCCCGGACCGGTGGATCGGGCTGCTCGGGCTGATCCCGTTCGGTCTCGGCCTGCGCGCGCTGATCACCACGATCCGGTCCCGGGCCGGCCAGGACGACCCCGGCCCGCCGGTGGCCGCCAACTTGTTCGCCGTGGCGGGCGTGACCATCGCCAACGGCGCCGACAACATCTCCGTCTACACCCCGATGTTTCGCACCATCGGCCCAAGCGGCAGCTTGCTCGCCGCGGCCGTGTTCGGGGCGCTGGTCGCCGTCTGGTGCCTCGCCGCGTCCTGGCTCGCCTCGCACCGGCGGGTCATCACCGTCGTGGAGCGCTACGGCCACTGGATCGTGCCGGTGGTGTTCATGGCCATCGGGGCGGTCATCGTCGCCGAGTCCGGCGTCGTCGGCTACCTCGTTGACTTGGTATAAGCCCTGGAAGAACCGGTAACCGCCGTTATTCCGACAGTTGTCGGAGCAATACACTCTGTGAATGCCCGCGCAGAGCCTGGACCCCCGCACGCGCCGCTCCCGAACGGCGCTGGAGGCAGCGTTGTGCGAGATCCTCACCGAGCACGACCTGACCCAGATCTCGATCTCCGACATCACCAAGCGCGCGGGCGTCAACCGGTCGACGTTCTATGAGCACTACACCGACGTGCACGACCTGGCCGCCGCCGCGTGCACGAAGATGTTCGACGAGCTGGTCGCGGCCGCGCCCATGTTCGGGCTGTACCTTCCGGCGCCCGGCCGGTCCCCGGAGAATCCGCTGCCCCAACTGTTCTCGCACGTGGCCGAGCACGCCCAGCTCTACCGCACCCTGCTCGGCCCCGACGGCAGCGCCCGGGTGATCAACCACCTGCTGCAGCGCATCGCGATCGCCGCCCACGTCAACCGCAACCTCGCCAAGACCAGCGCGAGCACCCACGCCGACGACCCCACCGAGATCCCGCACGATCCGGAGGCGGCGTTCGTCGCGGGCGCCGTGCTCGCCACCGTCATCGACTGGCTGCTGCGCGGCTGCCCCGGCAGCCCGCAGGAGATGGGCGCCGCCGTCTGGCCGCACCTGGTCGGGGCGGCGTCGGTCACCGGTTTCGGCGCGCTGCCGCTGGCCGCGGGCCCCGGCACGGTTTAGCCGGCCTGGAGTGCTGGGCCCGCGTTTCAGCTCAACAGCTGGGTGATGGCGCCGGCGTCCACCGGCCGGGCGAAGTGGAATCCCTGGCCGTGGTCGCAGCCGAGCTCCTTGAGCAGGTGCTCGTGTTCGGGTGTTTCGATGCCTTCGGCGGTGACGCTGATGTCCAGCTGGCGGCACAGGTCGACGAGGGTGTGCAGGACGGCGCGGCGGGCCGGGCCGACCGGGCCGCGGGGCAGCAGCTCGGCGGCGAGCTTGACGGCGGCGATCGGCAGGTCGGGCAGGCTGGCGAAAGTCGAATATCCGGTGCCGAAGTCGTCGATCGCCAGCCGGATGCCGAGGCCGGCGAGGCGGCGCAGCATGTCGTGGTGCTCGTCGACGGCGGCCGACTCGGTGATCTCCAGCTGCAGGCTGCCGGCCGGCAACCGGCTGGCGCGCAGGGCCCGGTCGATGTTGGCGACCACAGTGGGGTCGGCGAGCTGCAGCGGGGACAGATTCACGCTGATCAGCAGGCCGGGATGGCGGGTCTGCCAGGCCGCGCCGCGGGCGCAGGCCTGCTCGAGCAGGGTGCGGCCGAGCGGATGGATGAGGCCGGTCTGCTCGGCGAGGCCGATGAAATGCTGCGGGCCGAGCAGGGTGCCGCCGGGGCGTTGCCAGCGGGCGAGGGCTTCCACGCCGATGATGCGCCGGTCGGTGAGGCGGTACAGCGGCTGGAAGTGCGGCACGAACTCGCCGCGGTCGAGCGCCGCGGGCATCGCCGCGGCCAAATGCTGCCGGTACAGGTCCCGCGCGGCTCGGGCGGGGTCGAACACGGCCTGATCGCGACGGTCCTGGCGGGCGCTGTGCAGGGCCAGGTGCGCGTCGCGGAGCCACCGGTCCGGCTGGGTGCCGGCGGTGGGGCCTTCCACGATGCCGGCGGTGACGGTCAGCCGAATGTCATGACCGTCGACCTCGATCGGCACCCGCAACAGCCGGCCGGCCCGGTCCGCGGCCTTGACCACCTCGTCGACGCTCGCGGTGCCGGGCAGCACGAGCGCGAACTGGTCGTCGCCGGGGTGTGCCACCAGGTAGCCGAGGTCGACGGCGAGGCCGAGCAGGCGGGTGGCGACGGCTTGCAGCAGCCGGTCGCCGTGCTCGTGGCCGAGCGCGTCGTTGAGCTCGGCGAACCGGTCGATGCTGAGCAGGCACACGCCGATCCGTTCCGGGTGCTCCTGCTTCGCCGCGGCGGCGAGATATTCGCGCAGCCCGGCCCGGTTGCGCAGGCCGGTGCGGGCGTCATGCTGCAGCGAATGGCTCAGCTCGTCCTGCAACTGGGTCAGCTTCCGGTGCCAGTTGACGCGGTACGCGGCGTTGATCTGCTCCGCGGCCGCGACGGCGGCGTGCCGCTGCGCGCCGGCAAAGCCGGTCGCCAACCGGGCGAGCAACTGCCGGACCCGCGCGTCGAGCTGCCGGCTGTGCTCCCCGATCAGGCCGGGAAGGTGCTCGCCCAGCACGTTCATGGTGGTGCCGAGAACCTCCGGCGCGGTCATCCGCCGGCGCACCAACTCGTCGCCGAACCCCTCGCCGGCGCCCGGATCGAACGGCTCCGCGGTGACGGCCGCGATGATCTGCCAGAGCAGGCCCTCCAGGGCGAGGCGGGCCCGGACCCGGGGGCCGGGCACGAAGCCGCCCCGGGTGATGCCGCGCAGCCAGATCCGGGCCAGCTCGGCCACCGCGCCGGCCTCGGGCCCGCTGCCGTGCTGCCCCATGTGCTTGTCCCTCCCGATGGCGATAACGCTGGGCCCCGTTGTATCGGCTGCCGGATTATCGCCATGATCGATGCTCGTCACCACTCGGACCCCGGCGGCGATCCTGCCACGATCACGCCACGTTGTGCCCTGGTCACGGCGGGGTGAGGGGCGGCGAGAGTGTCCCGTTGACGCGGAACCTGTCCACGGAACGCGAAAACGGACACCCACTGATCACCCGGGCGAGGGAGCGCCGGCCTACCTCCGGCGGGCGACGGCGACCAGCGCGGACGGCTGCGGCGGGTCGTCGGCCTCGTCCGGCTCGGGCCGCCAATCGGTGGCGGCGACCAGGCCCGGCTCCACCAGCTCGAATCGCTCGTCGATCAGCGCGGCCAGCTCGGCGCGGTCACGGATGGTCAGCGGGGTCGCGGTGCGCTCGTACAGCTTGCTGGCTGCCTCCTGCGCCGCCCGTTTCTCCGCGGACTCCTCCCGTCCCACGTGCGAGACGACCAGGTAGCTTCCCGACCCGAGCACGTCGGCGAGGCGCGAGATGATCGCGGCCGGCCGATCGCTGTCGGGGATGAAATGCAGAACGGCCACCGTGAGTACGGCGATCGGCCGGGCGAAGTCCAGCAACTCCAGCACGTCCGGGTGGTACAGGATCGCGTCCACCTCGCGCAGATCCGCCTCGATCACGCGGGCCAGCCCGTTGCCGGCCAGCAGCGCCCGGCTCTGCTGCACCGCGATCGGGTCCCGGTCGACGTACATCACCCGGGCCAGCGGATTCGCGTCCTGGGCGACCTCGTGCACGTTGCCCAGGGTCGGTATCCCGGACCCGATGTCGAGAAACTGGGTCACGCCGGCGGCGGCCAGCTCCCGGACCGCCCGGCCCAGGAAGGCGCGGTTCGCCCGGGCCACCTCACGCGCGCCCGGCAGCGCCTTCTCGGCGCGCGCCCAGAACTCGCGGTCCACGGCGAAGTTGTGCACCCCGCCCAGCGCGTAGTCGTAGACCCGGGCCGCGTCCGGCACCGTGACATCGACACCGTCCGGCACCCAGTCATAGGAATCCGTCATCCCGCGAGGGTAACGCCGGCGCGGGCGAAAACCTTTCAATGAGTGAAAACGCGGCTCGCCGCGGCTGACCCGTCCAAGGAAAGTCGGTGACCACACAGTCACCCGGAGGGTCTCATGACGTTCGCGCGCAACCAGTGGTACGTGGCCGCCTACGGCGCCGAGGTGGGCCGGGACCTGCTCGCCCGCACGGTCCTCGGCGAGCCGCTCGTGTTCTACCGTACGGAATCCGGGCAGCCGGTGGCGCTCGCCGACCGCTGTGTGCACCGGCGGTATCCGCTGTCGGAGAGCCGCCTCGACGGGGACGCGATCGTCTGCGGCTATCACGGCTTCACCTACGACTCCACCGGCGGCTGCATCTTCGTGCCGGGGCAGCAGCGGATCCCGCGCACCGCCCGGGTCGCCGCGTATCCCGTGGTCGAGCAGGACTCGTTCGTCTGGGTCTGGATCGGCGAGAAGGACCGGGCGGATCCGGCCGCCATCCCGCGCGCGCCCTGGCTCGTCGACCCGGCCTACACGACCGTGTGCGGGATGGAGCCGCTCGAGGCCCGCTACAGCCTGCTGGTGGACAACCTGATGGACCTGTCCCACGAGACCTACCTGCACGGCGGCTACATCGGCACGCCGGAGGTGGCGAACACCCCGGTCACCACCGAGGTCGACGAGGAGAAGGGCGTCATCTACGTCAGCCGGCACATGGACGACGCCGAGTGCCCGCCGTTCTACGCCAAGTCGACCGGCATCCAGGGCCGGATCACCCGCTGGCAGGACATCGAATACCACCCGCCGTGCCTCTACCTGTTGCACAGCCGGATCGCCCCGCAGGGCCACTATCCCCAGCCGGGCGGCGACGACAGCGAGGCCTTCCACGCCGAGATCGTGTACGCGATCACCCCGTCGACGGAGAACTCCACCTACGACTTCTGGGCGGTGGCGCGCGACTTCGCGGTCGACGACGAATCGGTCAGCGAGTTCCTGCGCTCCAGCAACCGCACGGTGGTCATGCAGGACGTCACCGCGCTGAACCTGCTGGAGCGGGTCGTCGCGGCCGAGGCGGACGGCTACCAGGAGCTGAGCATCAACATCGACACCGGCGGGCTGGCCGCCCGGCGGATCCTGGCCCGGCTGACCGAGCAGGGACGGACGGGAGCGCTGCGGTGACCGAGCACCGCGGGATGCTGGCCGGCGACCGGGTGTACCGAGTGCACTGGATCCCCGGCAGCGACACCCTGATCGGGGTCTGCCACTGCGGCGCGGAACGCGCCGCCGAGGACCCGATCGAGCTGTGGGACTGGCTGCTGGCCCACCCCGACGGCCACGCCGCGCGCCGGCCCGAGCCCGCACCCATGCGACCCGAGCACGCCGGGGCGAGCACATGACCGCGGATCTGGATCTGGTCGTGGCGGGCGCGGAGCCGGCCGCGGCGGGCGTGCTGCTGCTGACGCTGCGCCGCCCGGACGGCGGCGACCTGCCGGCCTGGACCCCGGGCGGGCACGTCGATCTGGTGCTGCGCGCGGACCTGATCCGGCAGTACTCGCTGTGCGGCGACCCGGCCGACCGGTCGGCGCTGCAAGTGGCCGTGCTGTGCGAACCGGCCGGGCGCGGCGGCTCGCGGTTCGTGCATGAACGGCTCACCCACGGCGTCCCGGTGCGGGTCCGCGGCCCGCGCAACAACTTCCAGCTCGTCGACGCCGAGCGGTACCTGTTCATCGCCGGCGGCATCGGCATCACCCCGATCCGGCCGATGATCGCCGCCGCGGCGGCCGCCGGCGCCGACTGGCGGCTGGTCTACGGCGGCCGTACCCGAGCCTCCATGGCCTTTGCCACCGAGTTGCGCGAGCGGCATCCGGAGCAGGTCGGCGTCTGTCCGCAGGACGAGATCGGGCTGCTCGACCTGGACGCCGCGCTCGGCGAGCCGGCCGCCGGCACAGTCGTCTACTGCTGCGGGCCCGAGCCGCTGATCGCCGCGGTGCAGGAACGCTGCCGGAGCTGGCCGCCGGGCAGCCTGCACGTCGAGCGCTTCGCCCCGGTGCCGGACGCGGCCGGCGCCGGTCCCGGCACGGCCTTCGAGGTCGAGCTGAGCCTTTCCGGCAAGACGCTGACCGTACCGGTGGGCACCTCGATCCTGCGGGCCGTCGAGGAGGCCGGCGTGCAGGTGCTCTCCTCGTGCCGGGAGGGGACCTGCGGCACCTGCGAGACCCCGGTGCTGGCCGGGGTGCCCGAGCACCACGACAGCCTGCTCACCGACGAGGAACGCGCGGCCGGCGACGCCATGATGATCTGCGTTTCCCGGTCCCGTACCCCCCGGCTCGTCCTCGAGCTCTGAGCTGCGGCGATGATGGACGCATGCGGGTGCAGTCCGGCGGGTCCGTCACGAGCAAGGTGCTCGCCCTGCTCGGTGCGTTCACGCCGACCCACCGGGCGCTGAGCCTCAGCGAGCTGGGCCGCCGCGCCGGCCTGTCGCTGCCGACCACCCACCGCCGCGTCGCCGAGCTGGTCGAGTGGGGCGCGCTGGAACGCGGCGACGACGGGCGGTACCGGATCGGGCTGCGGTTGTGGGAGGTCGGCTCGCTCGCGCCGCGCGGGCTGGGCCTGCGCGAGCTGGCCATGCCGGTGCTGGAGGACCTGTACGAGATCACCCATGAGAACGTGCAACTCGCCGTCCGGCAGGGCCTCGAGCTGGTCTTCGTCGAGCGGATCGCCGGGCGCCAGGCGGTGCCGGTGCTGACCCGGGTCGGCGGCCGCTTCGCCCTGCACGCGACCGGCGTCGGGCTGGTCCTGCTCGCCAACGCCCCCGCCGAGACCCAGGACCAGGTGCTCGCCGCGCCGCTGGAGCGCTACACCGAGATGACCATCACCGACCCGAAGCGGCTGCGGAGCACGCTCGCGGCGGTGCGCAAGAACGGCTACGCGGTCAGCGACCGGCAGGTCACCATGGACAGTCTCTCCGTCGCGGCCCCGATCTGCGGCCCGGACGGCACGGTCGCGGCCGCGGTCTCGCTGGTGGTGGCCTGCGACCGGGCCGACCCGGTGGCGCTGGCGCCGCTGGTGCAGGCGGCCGGCCGGGGCATCTCCCGCGCCCTCTGCACCCCGCCGGTCCCACCTGTCGTGGGCTGACTTTCAGCCCGCGTACCGGGCGGCGGCCGCTCGGGTCTCGTCGGCGATCCGCCGGCGGATCGGGTCGGGCCGCAGTGCCTCGACGGCGGCGCCCAGGCTGAGGATGGCTTCGCACGCCCACGACTCGCTTTCGAACGGCACCGTCAGCTCGATCTCCCCGGTCGCGGTGACCGGGACCAGATCCTGCCCGTGTACGGGCACCAGCCGGCGCAGCCGGGGCAAGGCGCGCGCGGCCACCCGTACGGTGACCTCGATCTCGGTTTTCTCGGTTTCCAGCTCCCGGCGGGACTCGGCCCAGCTGGCGGCGAGATCGAACGCGGCCGGCCGGGTGACCGGCTCGTCGAGCAGCTGCACCGACCGCACCCGGGACACCCTGTACGTGCGTTGCTGCTGGTCGCGCCGGGCCACCAGATACCACTCGCCGGCGGCCAGCACGAGCCCCAGCGGATCGATCTCGCGGGTGCTGGCCCGCCCGTCGCGGACGTACTGCAGGCGGACCCGGCGATCACGCCAGAGCGCGTCGGCCAGCGGGGTCAGGCAGGGCACCGGCTCGGGGGTGCCGTACCAGCGGGCCGGGTCGAGGTGGAACCGTTCGGCGGTGCGGGCGGCGCGGTCGCGGGCCTCGCCGGTCAGGCTCGCCAGCACCTTGGTCTGCGCGCCCTGCAGCAGGTCGCCGAGGCCGAGCTGCTGGGCCGGGCCGGCCAGCCCGAGGAACGCCAGCGCGCCCGCCTCGTCCAGGCCGACCCCGGTCAGCCGGGTGCGGTAGCCGCCGTCCAGGCGATAGCCGCCGGCCGGCCCGCGGGTCGCGCGCACCGGGATCCCGGCGGCGATCAGCGCCTCGACGTCGCGCTGCACCGTACGCTCGCTGACCTCCAGCTGCCGGGCCAGCTCCCTGGCGCTGGCCTGGCCGTGGACCTGCAGATGCAGCAGCAGAGACATCATCCGGGAGGCGCGCACCCCGTCATCCTCGCCCAGGCGCGCGACGAGGGGTGTCGGGAATGTGGCTGAAACCCGCCGGCGACTCAGGCCGCGCGGGCTGCCGACGGCAGCCCGAGGGCAGCGAGAACGTACGCCACATGCTGTTGTGCCCCGGTGATGCTCAGGCCGACGTGCGCCAGGGCAGCGGTCCGCCGGGCGTCCTCGAGCACCGCGACGCCCGCGGCGTCGAGCAGCGGCACCCCGGCGATGTCGATGACCACGCGTCCCGCCGGCGCGGCCATCGTGACGGCCGTGTGCAGCCGCAACCGGAGCCGGTCGGCGGTGTCGCGGTCGACCTCGCCGGCCACCTCGACGGTCACCGCCGGCGCGGTCCGCTTGACCCGGATCCGCAGGCTGTCCAGGCCGTGCGTCTCGTCCATGCCGGTCCACGGCGGCGGGACGTCGCTGAGCATGGCCGAGCGCAGCCAGCCCAACGCGTGGCTGAGCAGGCGGGAGACGTGCATCTGGGAGATGCCGCACTCGGCGGCGATCTGCGCCTGGGTGAGGTTGCCGAAGAACCGCAGCGAGATCAGGTGCTGGATGCGGGTGGGCAGGACCCGGATGAGCTCGGCGACGGTGACCTTGTCGGGCAGGGCCTCCAGCGACTGGTCCCGGTCGCCGACCAGGTCGCCCAGCTCCTGCGTGCCCTCGTCACCGACCGGGGTGCTGAGCGAGAGGGGGTTCCGCCCGGCGGCGCATTCCCGGGCCGCCCGCACGTCGTCCTCGCTGACCTCCAGATGGCGGGCGAGCTCGGCGGCGCTGGGCGTGTGCGCCAGGGTCTGGGTCAGCTCGGCGGCGGCGTGGCCGGTCTCCAGGGCCAGGTCCTGCATCCGCCGGTTGACGTGCATGGCCCAGGTCCGGTCGCGGAAATGGCGTTTGATCTCGCCCTGGATCGTGATGACGGCGAACGCGGTGAAGGATCCGCGGCCGGGATCGTAGCGGTCCACCGTCTTGATCAGACCCAGCCGGGCCACCTGCTCGAGGTCGTCGAGATGCTCGGAGCGCCCGGAATAGCGCCGGGCGATCCGGTCGGCGAACGGCACGCAGTCGCGGATCAGGTCGTCGCGTAACCGGCCGCGAAGGTCGACGCCCGCCTGCGTCCACTGCCGCGCGTACGCGGCCGCCGCCGCATCGAGGTCATCTTGGCGTTCCAGGTCATGGCGCTGCTGGCGTGCACCGGGCATCCGGGACCCCCTCGACGTACCACCGGATGGTGCTGGTCTCGCGTGCCTGACAGCGGGCCGGGTCCGACCCGCCCGATCTACTTTAACCGCGGGGTGTGGTATGCGCCGACGTAGCTAACAGCGACATGACAGGCATCGTTAGGGCCGTGTTAGTGGCCCACCCGTAGAACACGGACCCATGACGAATCAGAGGTTGACCCGGCGCCGGCTGATGGCCACAACCGGGGCCGCCGGCGTTGCGGGGCTCGGGCTCGCACCCGCCGCGAACGCCGGCCAGATCACCACCACCGGCGGCAACGCCCGCCCGTTCGCCGACGCGGTCATCGCGGCGCTCCGCAAGCACCGCATCGTCGCCGTCGGCGAGATCCACGCTCAGCAGGAGCATTACGACGCCATGCAGACGCTGCTGTTCGACCCCGGCTGCCCGGCCTGGTCGATGACATCGTGGTCGAGTTCGGCAACGCGCTCTACCAGCCGACGATGGACCGGTTTACGGCGACCGCAACGGCCACACGATGTCGGTGCTCGAGCGGGAGGTGCTGGCCAAGGGACGCCGGGCGCTGATCTGCTACGGCACCAACCACGTGCGGCGCGACGGAGACATCATTCCGTGGATCGAGCACGTCACCGGGCGGCGTACGTACGTGATCGTGGCCGGGACCCACCCGCGTCTCGCCTCGGCCCCTCGGCGCATTGTTGTTCCCGCGGCGGGCACCTGGCTGGCGTCCGCCGACACGAACGATTTCCGGTACCTACCTGGGGAGTGCGGGGAGAAGTTCGGTCAGATCTTCGACGCGCTGCTGTATCTGGGGCAGGTCGGGGTGGTGACCCAGTCGCTCGCGAATCCGGCCATTTTCCTCGATCCGGAGTACTGGGCGGAGCTGCAGCGGCGCAAGACCATCAAGGAAAGCGACGTCAACCTGGACGAGTTCCGGCTGCAGCAGTCGGTGAAGTGGCAGGCCCGGCCGCCTGAGCAGTGCTGATCAGGGTCAATGGTTCAGGCATTGCTGAGTTCAGCGTTGCGTGTACTATCCGGTTCATGGTGACGGTTGCCGCACATGCCGGGGTGCTGGCCCGGTTCGGGCACGCGCTGTCGGATCCGACGCGGTGCCGGCTGCTGCTCGCGTTGCGCGACGGCCCGGCCTACCCCGCTGACCTGGCCGACACGCTCGGCGTGTCCCGGCAGAACCTGTCCAACCACCTGGCCTGTCTGCGCGGCTGCGGCCTGGTGGTCGCGGTCCCGCAGGGGCGCCGGTCCCGGTACGAGCTGGCCGACCGCCGCCTCGCGCACGCCCTGGGCGACCTGATCGAGCTGGCCCTGGCGGTGGACCCGGACGCGGCCTGCCGGGTCGACACGGACGGGACCTGCCGATGACCGGCCCGCAGCGGCTGCTGCCGATACTCCCGGCGGGGCCGTCGCCGGCCCGCAAGGCGGTGCTGCGCCGCCGGATCCGGCTGCTGGTCGCCGCCACGATCACCTACAACGTCATCGAGGCCGTCGTCGCGATCTCCGCCGGCACCGTCGCCTCGTCCACCGCGCTGATCGGGTTCGGGCTGGACTCGGTGGTCGAGGTCGCGTCCGCCACGGCGGTGGCCTGGCAGTTCAGCGCGGCCGACCCGCACCGGCGCGAGCGGGCCACCCTGCGGGTGATCGCCGGATCGTTCTTCGCGTTGGCGGCGTACGTCACGGTCGAGTCGGTCCGGGCCCTCGCGGGTGCCGCCGAGGCCGAGCATTCCCCGGTCGGGATCGGCCTGGCCGCGTTGAGCCTGCTGGTCATGCCGATCCTGTCGGCCGCGCAGCGGCGGTCCGGCCGGGAGTACGGTTCCGCCTCGGCGGTCGCCGACTCCAAGCAGACCCTGCTGTGCACCTACCTGTCCGCGGTGCTGCTGGTCGGCCTCGTGCTCAACGCGACGCTGGGCTGGTGGTGGGCCGACCCGGTCGCCGCGCTGGTCATCGCCGCGGTGGCGGTCAAGGAAGGCCGCGAGGCGTGGCGCGGGGACGCCTGCTGCCAGCACGGGTGTTGACACTGCTCGCGGTGAACAGGCTGGCATGTGCTGTCGCCCACTGGGTGAACGTCCGGGCCGGGCGGCCGATCACCCGGGGCAGATCGGGGTGGACCGTCGACTCGTCGAGCGTGCCGTCGGCGTAGAAACGGAAGAACGCTTCGACGTACTCGGAAGGCATGCTCGCCGTCAGGTCGGCGCGGGTCTGCTCGTTCGTCAGTGGCACCGTGCGCAAGTCGCGGCCGAGGACCCGGGCCAGCACGGCGATCTGGTCGGCGGGCAGCAGCGGCTCGGAGCCGGTCAGCTCATAGATCCGGCCCTCATGCCCGGCTCCGGTCAGCGCCCGCGCGGCGGCGGCCCCGATGTCGCGCGGATCGATGCAGGCCGCCGCCACCGCCGGGAACTGCACGCGCACCGCGTCCCCCGCCCGCAGTTGGGGCAGCCAGCGCAGCGCGTTGGACATGAACGCCCGTGGTCGCAGCACCGTCCACGGCACGCCCGCGTCGAAGACGGCCCGCTCGGACAGCGTCATGTAGCGGGAGACCGCGTTGCTCATGTCCTCGAGA
>Ga0307513_10005804_pt1 | contig 16210 bp, 19 predicted proteins | sample 15_EM_MG_FD_202174 | JGI IMG/M metagenome (GOLD analysis project Ga0307513, IMG submission 202174) | Populus trichocarpa ectomycorrhiza microbial communities from riparian zone in the Pacific Northwest, United States - 15_EM | ecosystem: Host-associated > Plants > Roots > Unclassified | place... | reverse complement strand
CCCAGGGAGCCAATATCAAGAAGCCCTTTAGTATATTATAACAACAGCTATGTATGATACAAGAGAAGAAAGAAAAGGAAAAAAATTGACAAACGGAGTGAAATCAAGAAAAACCCCACGACTACTAAAACACCCATGCCAGGCTAACAGCGCCGGTAACTATATTTACTATACTCGTACAGTACGATAAAGCCAGAAAAAAGGAGGGGGGGGGGAACTCGAATCACAAATGCCAAACCATACATACATTCAGTCAACATCCCTGGCAGCCCCCCCCCCCCACAAACCAAGACGGAAACCAAACATCGTGTGCATATTATATGATATAAAAAAGGGGGGAAGTCCCAACAAAGGAAAGAAATATAAATATCATACAAAAACTTTACAATCGCCCAAAGTCGCCCTAGCCCCCCTCGAATCGATAATCTTGTTCTATTCATTCATTCATTCACTTATTCACACACCCCTTCGAACCCGTCGCGACAAATCACCGGTGCCATCATACCAATTCCAAAGACGGAAACGCCGCTACCGTAAGGATATTCCGAGGGTCCCTCCCACGTGCCCCGCGATTCGGTGACGCCAGCGTCCGGACCATTTTCGTGCGAGGCTAGGGCCCCTTGCGGATACTCCCCGGTCCAACCCACAGTCGGGAGATCCGATTGATAATCCATGACGGGGGGGCAAACACACCTTCTACGCCACTTGTTCTCTGCAATTACCAATACGCCCTATCATACTAGTGACAAAGAGAGATTCATATATATAAAAGGGAGAAATAGGTATACACCCTGAAATGAAAAAAAATTACATTACATTATGAGAGTGCCGACCCCGCGACCCAGGCTGCCGCACAAGTGAGTAATGCACCAACGCCCATAGCATTCCTACTCCATCCTCTGCTCCCCTCGACCCTCACGGCGCCAACCTTCTTCACCGCTGGTGCTGATGTCTCCGTGCTCTCCTTCGCACTAGCACATGTCCCATTCTTTCGTCCGGGCATGGTGAAGTCGACCGCCAGCTTTGACAGCTGCAGCACATCCTCCTTCCACTTTTGCTCGTCCTCACCGTCAATTTCCACGTTCTGCACGTTGCCGAAGAAGTCCGTGATAAGGACGTCTTTCAGATCCCGCTTGAACAGATCAGTGCGCACGCCAGGAGTGGAGTGTATCTTCTCAGTCTCGTAGGAGTCGAAGAGGTCCTTCATAGTGTGCTTCGAGGAGGCACTCTGCACGTTGTTCTCCAGGAACTCGAGGTTGTAATACGTATACCGATCAATTACAGCAACGCCAACGTCATTGTCGGCGTGATGTGAGTACGAGCTCTCGTCCAGCTTGCTCGACCCCGTTGCGAGGATATTCTTGGAGTAGAACTTGCTATACATGGTGTTGGCCTGGCAAGTATCTATCATGAACAGCATCTCATGATACCGCTTCTTCTCCCACATCTGCTCGAAGGCATCAGCGATATCAAAGGCACTAATCTCCTCCGCGTCCTGGAACTTTAGGAATTCGTTTCCGCCGTGGCCGGTCATGTAGATGAAGATGTTACTCCGATCGTCCGTCAGCAGTCTCTTGCTCCTAGGTGTGTCGGGCTCGACTCTATCCGTGAGCAGCCGGATAAAGTTCTCGACCGTAACCTCGTACCCCCGATAATCCACCTCAATGTTGTCGCCGTAAAGGTCGAGTGCGCGGTCGGCATTGTTGTAAACTGTGCCGGGGAAGGCGTTGCGGGGATTGCACGCGATGTCATCGGAGAGCATTAGGATGATCTGCGAGTCTGGGATCCCAAGCCTCTTCACTGTCCGGTACATTGACAGCACGTTCGCCAGGTGGCGGTAGTTGAACCAGAACCTGGACGTCGATACCAGGACCGCCCAATTTGACGTGTGCTGGGCTAGAGCTCCGCATGACAATAGAGTAACGAGAGCAAGGGGCAACTTCATGGTAGCTGAAGGTAGGCAGGTAGGTAGGTAGGTAGGTGGGGGTGTGAGCAGTGGTAGTATTCAAAAACAAAAAGGGTTCGCTGATGCAGTGAAAGTTGGTCTATTGTGTTAAGAGGTCAGAGCTCTCAATGTGTTGCATTGCTGCGGCGCGGGACAACACAAACCAAGTTAGTCCATTCCAGTTGCAACCTATGGGTTAGGGCTGAGTAATAACTTGTATCCATACCGCCGCATTTCCTTCTGCTCCTCCTCAAAGTTGCCCCTGAAATTGTCACAACATCTCACTCGATTTCATTTTCATTTTTTTATTTCTTCCTTTTGACATTCCTTCCCCACAATGACAAGGGGGGGCGGGGGAAGACCGGGGAAGCGCGACGCGAGGAGGAAAGAAAAGCAAAGAAAAGGAAAACTAAGGAACACGCGAAAAGAAGTTGTTCTCCCCCTCCCCTCCCCTCCCCTCACATCATATCATATCATAACCCTCTCCCCCCCACGCCCCACCCACCACGGTACCTGCTCATCCCAACAGGTCTGAAACAACAACCTCCCCCCCCCCAAGCCATCGGAGGTTCTAGCCCCGGGTCCCATTAATACTCGAGCGCCCAGTACACAACAGCATATGTAGCCTTATCACCATCGAAACCCATCACTATCACTATCACCATACATACCGTACATTGCCGTCGTCCGGCGCTCGAACTGGCACAGCACGTATGATACGATACCGCATTCCCCCGACAAAAAACAAAGGATCACGTGTTATCATATTATCTCGTGAAGCTGAAGATGAACAGTTTCAAGAAACACAAAACCAACTCTGTTTCACACTCACTACTCCACTTCCGACATGCGTGTGCGTGTGTATGTGTGTGTGTGTGCCGTACGAGCATGATAGAGTGCGGTAAGTAATAATAAAAAAAGACCAAGTAAACTGGACCCGATTTTGTTTCTTCCCTTCGGGGGGGGGGTAATTAGTGCCTCGAAAGATATCATGGAAAAACGAACGGCCCCAGAACCAATTGTTTCTTTCTTTCTTTATTTCTCTCTGGCAAAGAGGTATAATAATAATCCGTCCCCAGTGCGTTACCACGATAATCATAACTCACCGGTGTCTACATATTATGATACCTTACCGCACCACACCGTACCCGTACGAGTAGCATCAGCGCAAACCCATGACTTCACAACAGCCGCATAGTACAGTATAATAGCATGGCATAGCATAGCATAATCCTTCCCTTCCCTTTACTCCTGTCTTCTATGCCTCCCCCATATCTCGTCAATCAATAAATCAATCAATCGATCAACCAATCAATCAATCAGTCCACCCTACTAGTACCACACCGGCATTCACCCCGGGGGGACATCAATTTGACCTACCGTGGATTTCACAAAAAAAGAAAAAGAAAAAAGAAAAGAAAAGAAAGGGAAAAGGGATCATCTATCGTGGTCTCACTCGAAGATCAATCAAGCTATCATTTTTATTTACCCCACCCTTCTCTCTCCTCCTCCTCCTCTCCTCTACGAGTACTGTGGTATGACATGATGTGCATGATGATGATGGGAGGAGGCAGGCAGCGGAGTATCCATCAACCGTTCCGATGTAGTAAACTTGCCTGTTTCGTCTCGCTTCGCTTGGGCATGCTTAAAGTGGTGTGGCTTCAGCTAAAAGGTAAGGATATGGTGGACATGGAGCTGGAGCTCGGCGCGAGGAAAGGAAGGGAGCGAGGGGGGTGAGGAGAAACGAGAAACAGAGTTGACTTGAACCTTGGTCTCACAATTTGCACGAGGTGGATGGGTGGATCATAGAGGTGGAGAAGTTGTGATTCGGGCTACGGTACGCTCTTGGGGGAAAAGGGGGCTGCCTTTGCTCACCAGACTTTGTGTGATATTGTATGATATTGTACCACGACACACAACTACGGGCGCACTAAGCTTCCCTTCGTTTTCTGCTTCTGTTATATACAAGTGCGACTGAATTACCCAAAATGCTTACCGCTACAAAAATGCGGGTAATTTTTTGGAAGCTCAGAGTAATTGATCATTGATCCGAGTGATTGGAAATGATCATGGCCTTTTGTGTGTGGAACTCAAATTAATTCAAGCCTCTTCCCACCCTTTCCTGCGCATCCTACCCCTCATTGATCCACATCGACCCCCACCATCCTCCCCCGGAGATATTATATCCTAGTACCCGTAATATGTTGAGAGAAAGATAAATTTACACCGGAAGAAAAAAGAGAGGTATATAGAAACCGAGTGCAGCGGCCAATGAATGGTAAAGATGGAAGAGGTGAAGAATAAAAAACCAAGATAGGAAAAGGAAACCAAGATAGAAAAGAAATTTTCCCAAGACCGAAACCAACCTGAAATTTTGAGAATACATTAATGGGATGAGGACGCTATTTCGGTACAGAAGTCGGCAAATCAGAAGACGTGGCTCAAGCATACAGACACAGCAGATTCCATTTCGTGAGGAGTAAAGCGTAACCCAAAGGAATTTTCCGAATCCATACCACTAGACGAAATGAACCCGGTAAGTTGTATGAGAAACATATCCGAACGATTAATAGGTGAAGTGCATAGACCATGGAGCAGGAGAGAGAAAAGAAAAGGACATGCAAAATACAAAATAAAAAGAAAACAGATTGAAAAGGGTATCTTGGCTACAAGGTAGTCTTCACTATAATCCTTTAGCCAAGAAATCGTGGTCCACTTAATGATACCACGCAGTAAACCAAAACACCACCCGAACGAACCACACGCGAGAAATTGGCAAAGAGAAGTAGTAGTTTTCTTTCAAGGGAGGCGAAAGTGGTGTGGATTTTTCTCTTTCGGTGACTGGGGTGATTGCCTCTGATGCCCCGTCAGCATATCATAGGTGGTATAGTAAATCATGACGTCTGAGCCGGATGTGGTTGCATCTGGGCCGGGTGTTGAGGAAGATATCCTCCGCGCTGTTGTGCCTGGACAACTTGAGCTTGTTGCTGCTGTTGAATATATTGTTGATAGGCATGAGCCTCAGGCATGGCCATATACGGGCCGGGCGGAACACCCGGACCAACCGGCATTCCGACTGGCGGACGTCCAGTGACTTGGGGAGGCAGTTGGGTATGTTGCGGCTCCTCGGGGGAATCAACACTATTGAAGATATTCAGGTTAGCTACCTGTTCGAGGTTCCGAGTAATAGGAAAATACATACGCAGAGTCGCCTTCAGCAACACCATTCTCATTGGAATGCGGTTCGGGTGCGTTCAAACATGCCTGAAAACTCGTTAAACATCAATTTTCAAAAGGAAACACGAATTGAAATTATCAAAGCTACCTGGATGAGATTTTTTCCTTCCGCTTTGGTGACCAATGGCTGAAGCTTGGGCGTTGTGAAGGTATAAACTAGGCCGGTCTCGGAGACAACAAGCAACAGAACCTGAGTGCCAGTCAATACGGAAAGTTCGTAGGCCTGGATACATGAATAAAAGGTTAGCAAATGGATGTTGAAAGTAGGAATTTGTTACGCGTAGACATCGTGAACCGCGATTGAGGAAAAAGAAAAGGTCAAAGGCTATGAGATAAGAAAAACAAAGGACAATAGCGGAATGTACCTTCTTCATGATGCCCGCCTTTCGTTTCGAGAAAGTGATGTGACGTCGTGATTTGTCTTGGATAAACTTGATCTCGATTTTCCTGCGCTCACGACCGGGCTTATTGTCTTCATCATCATCGTCGTCATCTTGATTCGGTCGGGTTCGTTTTACCCCCCGAGAGGGATCGACTCCGGCAGCATTGGGGTTGGAATTCGGAACTCCGCCATTACCAGCAGCGAGGCCGGAAGCGTTCGGGCCAGCAGAGTCGTCGTGGGGACCGGGGGAAGGTTGTGGGTCGTTATCAGACATAGCCGCGAAATTTTATTTTTTATTTTTTAAAAAATGTGTCCCTCTGACTGGATTCGGGTTTGGTGTTTTTCTTGTGTTATGGTTTGTCTGTATCTGGATATGGGAGGGGGGAGGGCAGAGGGAAGGGGCGAGCGAGGTATGGCTTGCTGCGTTTCTGTGCGATTAAAATATAAGGGGAAAGGAGCGGAACGATGAATCCGGAAGGGGGATGTAGGTCGTTGTATGGGAAGGGAAAGGGGTGTTGATTTGGGGTGGTATTGGCGTTAGATGGAGGCTGGGTGGAGGGCGGGAGTTCGGATGGGGGAGGAAAGGGAAGGGGGTTGAATGAAGGAAGAGGTGGGCAGTGGGAGAAGGGTTTTTCTTTCCTTTTCCTGGATGTGTGTGTGGAGGGAAGTGAGTGGGGGGGGGGAGAGAAGAGGTGAGGTGAGAAGATGGTAAGGGCAAGCAGGGATAATAGGAGAGTATGGGTTAGCGTGTGGGAGTGGGAGAGTAATGCAAGTTTTCAAGTGTACGTATGTACGAATGCGACGGGAAAGTAATTTTTTCGAGTGGTTGACGCGCAGACTGGACCAGTGGGGAGCCTATCGAGTTAGTTAAAAATGGAGAAGAAAAAAGGAGGCAGGGCAGACTCGAACAAGAAATAGTCGTAGTGATGCAAAAAGAGAGAAAAATTGAGAGAGAGAAAAGATAAAATAAAAATAAAAATAGTGTATGGATGCTTGCTTTACTTTACTTTTCCTCTCCTGTGACAAGATGTGCTGGAGCAGAGTAGTAAGCGGGACAAGGGCATCGGCGGGTGAACGGGAGAGGGTGGGGGGTGGATGGTGTGTGTGTGTGTGTCTTGAGTAGAGAAATATCGTGGTGACAAGAATTTAACAAAAAAAATAAAAAACGACGGCTGGTGATGCAAATGCTAAATAATTTGGAGAAGCCGAAAAATGCAGAGAAGGATTGACAAGTATTGCAAGAGGGGATAAGAGACCGCAATTGAGAAAAAGAAAAAGAAAAAGAGCACAACAGTTCAATATCGTACCATCGTTACAAGGGATCTTGACAAGACAAAATAGGTTAAGGCGTTTGGCAAGAAAGGAGCGAGAGCCAGTACAGTAGATAGTTATGCCATATAATTGTAGTATCATAACAAGGGATTTTTTAAAAAAAAGAGAAGGGACTTGACGACTTACCTCGAGGATGCTTAATTGAATTCGACTGAACTATTCAGAGGAATGACAGGAGCAAGTTTTGTACTGGAAAGAAAAGGGAACAGCTCATTCAATGTTTAGAGTTCGTCTTCTTCCTCTTCTCCTTCTATGGCCCGTTTTGTTGCTCTTCTGTTCTCGGTGGTGGCAACGAGGCAACAGAGGATGGAAGAGGATTAAGGCAGCACTGAAAGGAGACAAGGAGGGTGTCTGAAAAGGGTGTTGGGACTCGACTTTCCTGCGTTGGTTGAACGTGTCGTCGGAAAGGGAAGGGTGGAACTTCAAATGGGGAGAGCACGGCTTTAAGCCGAAAAGGAAGCTTGGAATTGACACTGAGCAGGTTAGTGGCGACAGGGATCTCTTTTGCACTATTCCATGCACGGCCAGTCATTTAATCCCTTGCTGGCACCTCAACCCAAGGCTAGAACCATCTAGGGTAAGGCTGTGCCTAGTGATGGTAATTGTGACAGAGTAATGCTGACAGACTGCCCAGGACGAGCATATTTTCGCATAAAAGAAGAAATGGACACGCCGTCAGAATCAAAACTACGCTAATTTATTTTAAAAAAGGAAACAGAAAATAAAAATAAAAATAAAAATCATAAAATAAGAAGAATCTCGGCACCGGCTATTAAGTCCGAATCAGGAATCCCTCCAGAGGGACAAGCGGCTGTTGGTGCTCACTACTGAAACCGGCTTCTGCGCGAGGGAGGAGGGAGAGAGGAAAAAATCTCACACCAGCTACCGGTGCGTTGTGATTGGGCGAGGAGGGATAGGTCTACCCTGTTTTACACGGGCCTCTCTGGTGGGCTGTCGCTTTCTTGTTCTCTGGCTTCTGGGGGCCATAGTGAAGGGGAGCTGCGGGCTGGGTGGCTCCCCTCACGAGCGGCGAATCTCATCGTTTGCAGAAGAAAGAAGAAAAAATGTGAGGAGGCCACTCTATGGGAGTCCTCGAACCAAGAGAACAGATAGAGCCTGACTGCAGTCAAGTCGCCGCTTTGAAAGGAACGACAGCGCAGCGAGACCGCAAAAATTCATACCGGCAGTGCTGCACTCCCCTGAAAAGTCGAAAAAAAAAATCCCATGACATTTCGAGTTTCAACAACCATAAAATCATCAGGAACAAAAACATCCAAAATATCACTGGTTATCTTCCCGCGCGATGCGTTATCTCTTGAACTTTAGCTGCCTCGTCCAGCTCGGCAAACGATTTGCACGGAAATCTGGCCAGACCTGATAAAATTGATTGCTGAACGATACGGTACCAATATCGTATTCGGACCGCTTTCGAATTTGTGGCACAAACTTGTTGCAAACAAGATCGAACCACGCTGCAATTCTGCCATCGCCTGGCTTCGTCCTCTTTTTCTTTCTTTTTCTCCTTCTTTTGCCGCTCGTGATTTGCTAGTTTTGCTCCAAAACTTATGGTACTCGAGTATGGTACCGGTACGCGTGGCGCGCACAAGGAGAATATTTTGTCTCTTTCTCTTCTGTCAGGCACGCGCTGTTTCTAATTTCCCTTACCTGCAAGTACCGGTATCATACAAGTACTGTACAAGAATGGTGGGTGGAGAGAGCGAGAGCGAGGGGGGGGCACCTGGATAATATGGATAAATACTTGAATGTCTACCGTGCTCGAGCATGCATGAGCACGAGTACTCGAACGCAGTACAGTTGAGCACGCAGTGTGTGGGATGCATGTACTCGAGTATGCAAGATGAAAGTCATGTTGCCAATTAATGGACGGATGGGAAATGTGTATACTCGAGTACAGTATCATGACTACTGCTGCTTGATTTAACTTGTGGAGAGTAAAACGTAAAGCTCGTTGAATTTTAACTCGGAAACTCATACTCGGATTGGTTCACCAAATGTCACCATTCTTTCCATATCAATAATCCTGGGGGAGGGTGGCTGCCATACTATTCGGAGTCTAGCCACTGCCGCCCAGCGCCTCCCCCCTCAGGGCCAGCCGGGCTATCTCCCAACCAAGTTTCACCCATGTGAGAGCTCTGTCACACAAATAGCTTTTCTCTCCCGACTGTTGCACCCATCGCCCGAACCCCTTCTCCTTCAACTCAGTCAGTCTTTCGAGGGTACTGTCCATCTTCACATTCATTCCTTTCGGTCTTCACCCATCTTTCATTCTTTACTTTCGTTTTGTTTTGTTTTGTTTCTTTCCTTCTCCACACTACCGGAATCATCCTCACGTTTCTCGCGACGCAGGCCGTCAGACTTTCCCCGATCTTTTAACAGACTTTCGACCACACTTCACCCGTTCTCTGCAAGGATTTCTTTTTCTCTCTCTTCCGGACAGGTTCCCCAGACCGTTCTCACCGAACCTTAATTTTGCGGGTTTCGATAGCTCACAAAAGAAGAAGGGAAAAGAAAAAACAAAACAAACCCGAAAGAAATCGTGGAAAAATGGTCAACTCAGTAGTGGCATCCTATGTTGCAACGAGCATCATCTTCTTGGGGACTGGTATTCTGCTCACATCTGTCGCGGCGGTGTGGCAGAAGGAGTTGATGGATGAACCAACGATGGAATCTGTAGCAAGGTACCTTTTGCTGAAGAAGGCCCCCCTGAGTGGTAAGCTTCACCCTCTACCCTTCCAAATGTTAGGGGTGCAAGTACGATGGTCCTAGAGTTTTGTGGCTAACCAGTTCGCCGGATTGATTTTACAGCTGTTATCGCAAATGGAGTTATGGTCATTGCCGCTTTCCTATTCTCTTTACCTACTTTTGCTCTACCGACTTCACGATCATGGCTCAAGGCCCACGGCTGGTTAGTGATGGTGTGCGCACTTTTCACATTGGTATTGGGATTGATGGAATGGATTACAACCCTTACTACCCGGGCAAATCTGGAGACAATTTGGGGTCAGCAGACTCCTGAGATCCAGAGTATGCTTCAACAAAAGGTTTGTTATGCTTTTCGATATTGCAGCGCTTAAAACGGGTTTCATCACAGGGGGGTGCTCGCTTGAACTTCGCATTCTGTGGTTGCTCTGCCTAATTAGGAAAGTCACTAATGATTTACCCGCTGTTATTTATAGTTTAGCTGCTGCGGATACATGAATAGCACTTCGCCCTTGTACGTCGTCGATAGCGTGTGTACGGGTGACATTGTCGCAGCATCGAAGGAAGGTTGTGTTAGCCCTTTTGCAGGCTTTGCTGAGAGATGGATTAATCTTCTCTTCACTGCTCTCTTTGGCATTGTTGGTATGTTTCAATCTTCCTTCCACACCCACTATTCTTACGATTTATTTTCGCCAATGTATAATGCTAACCTTTGTGTAATGAAGGGATGGATGCTGTGCTTATACTATGCGCTGCGATGCTCATTCGGTACCGCAAGGAGCAACTGCGATACAGGCTCATCGATCAGAAATGGGGTATGGGTAATATCTAAGGGATTGGGGGGAGGGTGTGGCTTGACGACGGCCGGAGGAAGATGGTCTTTCTATACGAGCGGCGGCATTTGGAACCCCGGGGGCTTTATACAATAGTATGGTCAAAATCGTAGAGCCAGGCTTGCGCTGTGTGCTTTAATCCACCGTTCCATGATGGCGAGTGAACACCGGGAAAGCTCATGGTAACTCTTTGTTCGGATGGTGTATGATCTCTCTCCTTTTCTTTTTAGCCCACATAATACCATGCCATGTTAGGTCAATCAACCAACATGTGTCTGTTTCTACCTGTTAATCAGCGAGCATGTTCCCCCTTCCATCGGGGGTTTTTTTTCTCTCGTGTTTGAAACATTTATTCCATTCGACTTTCACCCTTTCTACCCTTTGGGACTACCGTACTTCGATTCTTATTTGTACCATATTTTTATCTGTAACTTAAACCTACCAACCCTTTCTTTGGCTTAGACTTTCATTTTTTTCATTTCGTTTTCTTCACGACGTTACTCTTGCCCCGGGGACAGTCTACTGTATGCCATACAGAACACCGGAGATCGTGAGGGAGATGTAGATATCACGCACTTGGGTGCTCGAGCACACACCAAAATCAATGATTGCTTTTCCCCCATGCGAGTTGCAGCTCTTCTAGAAAGTTGCCCTATGGTAAACCTAGTTTGAAGCCCTGACCATGCAAGTGACCAGAACGAGATGGCATGAGCAGACTCGAGGTTGTATCAATGACTATACTCCCAATTGCCTGACGCTTGTAAAAACGACTGCTATTGCATATGAGCAAAATCTTGAGGCTCCGGGCAAGATTTTGCCCATATGCAATAGCAGTCGTTTTTAGAGTAATACACCCGGGCATGGAGATTAGCGATTAGTTGATGCGACAAGCACAACAGAAAATCCATCGAAAGGCCCGCGAAAAAGAAAAAAAAAAGTTGAGCCATGGTCCAACCAAGGAAGTGCAATGTTTGAGACATTTTTGTTTGCGACAGACAATGGCTTGAAAAGCGTTGTTTTCATGGTGTGCTCCATGGAGGTGGGGGGGGGGGGAGCCTTAGCTTGGTTGGAGCGGTGCTGCGAAGAAGGGCTGGGAGCTTTGACAACGGGTTGTGTCGGTAATGGTTTGAAGGCCCCTGCCCGTCTCACCGTTAAAATGTAATCTCCATAACTTTGTGGTCGAGTATATATACTAGTACACGGCGGTAAGCATACATACAGGTAAATACTCGTACTCGTACATGATTGCCTAACGTTTGTAAAAATGACTGCTATTGCATAAGGGCAAAATCTTGAGGCTCCTGGCAATTTCTTGCGTTTTTACAAACGTCAGGCAATTACGAGTGGATACGGTGCTTTGGGGTTGAGGCTGGATTGGGCTAGCTTGCCCGTTGGTGGGGGCGGTAGGTGATCAGTTAACCATGGCTGCTTTTTCTTCTTTTTTCTACTTCGGAGAATTAGGTTGACGGAAGGAGGTGCAAGTGCCGGGGGGGGGGATGGTTTCGCATAAGTCAGGTGCTATTTTGCGGGTCGACCTGGATTAACTGTTCGCTGCCGGTAACTTTCGAGTGGGTATGATGTCTGTACGAGTACTTCTATGGGTGGTTTGAGTGCGGTAGGTTGTGAGGCTCAGGATCGTAAATGTTTGGGGAGCTCCTGTAGGCCAGGCTACCGTAAGCAAGCACTGTTTTCTCGCCAAATGCTGGTGCGGGATTGCATATGGGCGTTGGAGGTCTAGACCGAGCCATCTAGTAGTCTCCCATGGAGCCGAAACCTCCTCTAAACCTCAAATGCTCGCCGAGCAATGTATGGGGTAAACGGGGGGGCAAAGACACGGGGAGGAGTGGCCTATCAATCTTTTTGTTTTTTCCCTCCATCCAAGGAAAAGAAAAAGCAACATTTAGACTACCGGTACCGGTACTTGTGTTCATCCTCCACACAGGTTACTTGTACCGGCAGTTCCGAATACCGACTCTAGCCGTTGCCATGCTTGTGATTGTTCCAGCAGCTCGTCTCCATTTCTTTCTTTCAAGTGAAAATCAAGGTTACAAGTTAGGCTCGGGAGAAACCGCGTGTGCTGGCTGGGAGGCCAAAGCCGAGGTCCGGTGGTGACGCATGTGCTGATATGATATCGACTCGTTGATCGGTGCCGAAAACGTCATGGTGATTGTTGTTAAGCTTTTGATGCTTAGGTTTTGATGCTCAGGTGTACTTGCACGGCGGAATTGAAGCCAGAGATTTTATGTGGGGATTCCAGCCTTGAGTGTCCGGCTTCAGCTCGGCTGCGCGAGCACTCATCTACAGAATTGAAGCGTTATGGTCCACGGTGCTCGTATAAGCCATTGGGGGAACTGGTGAGAGAGCTTAGAGGGTTTAATGAGTTTGGTATGATAAGTGAGTAGGGATGGGCTTTAGTTCTCGAATGTCATACCCTCGGAGCTGGGGATGGGGTTTGGCCGAGGGTAGAGGCGTGGTTGTGGAGTGAGTGAGTAGATAGGATACTAGTAGGGGAGTGGGGGGAAGGAGGGTTTGCTAGGGGATGGAAGGGGGACCTAGCTAAGAAATAGTTCAACTGGTTATCTATCATGTGTTAGGCATTAATGCATCTGCCCGTTTGCCCAAGCTCGTGAAAAATAAAGACATCACTCCCTTCAGTCCTTTATCACGAGCTTCCCTTCTCCTCTCTTCCGACTATTCTTTCCCCCTCCATCTCTACCCCGTGACGTACTCCATAGTCTCTTGGATGAGCAGAGCTGCGCTCGTCTCTCTTCCGTACACCCTTCTCACAGAAATCACAACAAGCAAATCTATCGTACGCAATCATCGGAGCAAATATGGCTGCTACCGAAGACCTTATCAAGGACACCCAAGTTCTTGGCCGTGTACAAGACCCTCACCGAAAGATCCTTACGAAAGAATGCCGCGCGTTCCTAGCTACTCTTCATAGAACCTTCAATGTTACTCGAAAGCAGCTCCTTCACAGACGTGTGCTCCGTCAAGCCGAGATTGACAAGGGAGTCCTCCCTGATTTTCTACCAGAGACGAAGCACATTCGTGACAATGATACTTGGCGCGGAGCTGATCCTGCGCCTGGCTTGGTGGATCGCAGGGTGGAGATTACGGGGCCAATTGATAGGAAGATGGTTGTCAATGCTTTGAATGCGGACGTTTGGACTTATATGGCTGATTTTGAAGGTATGGGATCTGAAGTGCTAGGGGAGAGGATAGGAGAGTGTGACTTAGTCATCAGTGGTGGAACAATTATGGGAAATGGTGCTAATATCTCCGTCATAGATTCTAACTCGCCAACATGGGATAACGTGATCACCGGACAAGTCAACTTGTATGACGCTATCCGCCGACAGGTTGACTTTAAACTCAATGGGAAGGATTATAAGCTCCGCACTGACCGTGCCTTGCCAACCCTGATCGTTCGGTATATTCCCACTCCCTCCCCCGCCACCGTCACCAGCCTGCTCTGATGAATATTATGACTAATGCGCCTTAGTCCTCGCGGCTGGCATCTTGACGAGAAGCACTTTGTCGTCGATGGAGAGCCAATCTCCGGCGCTCTCTTCGACTTTGGGTGCTACTTTTTCCACAACGCCAAGCAATTGATCCAGAACGGCCATGGGCCCTACTTCTACCTGCCGAAGATGGAATCGCATCTTGAGGCCAGATTATGGAACGATGTTTTCAACCTTTCTCAGGATACCATTAGAATCCCAAGGGGCACTATTCGTGGCACCGTATTGATTGAGACTATCCTGGCTGTTTTCGAAATGGACGAGGTGGGTGAAGCGATTTTCTATAAAGGTTGTGAGCAATTGCTGATGGGGTGATAGATCATCTATGAGTTACGGCAGCACAGCTCCGGTCTCAACTGCGGCCGTTGGGATTACATCTTTAGTGTGATCAAGAAGTTCAGGAATAACCCGCAGTTCGTGCTCCCGGACAGAAGCGCCGTTACCATGACTGTGCCATTTATGGACGCGTATGTCAAGTTGTTGATTAAGACATGTCATCGAAGAGGTGTTCATGCCATGGGAGGGATGGCTGCACAAATTCCTATCAAGGATAATGAAGAGGCCAACAAGAAGGCCATGGCTGGTGTCTATGCTGATAAGCTGCGAGAGGTTAGGGCCGGTCATGAGTATGTTTCCTCTGCCCGACTCTCCTAAAGGAGCTTTACTAACCGGCTTTATAGTGGAACTTGGTATGCTTGGATCCCCGAGTGATCAGAGTTAATTATATAGCGAAGAGATATCGCTCCTATCAAAATAGCTATAGCTATATGGCGCACAAAGGTTTACGGATTGGATACTAACCAACAGAGTGAATAGGGTCGCTCACCCAGCCCTCGCAAAGATCGCATCTGAGGTCTTCAACCAGCACATGCCAACCCCCAACCAAATCTTCAAGCGTAGGGAGGATGTCTCTGTAACAGCGATGGACCTTCTCAACATGAACATGCCAGGCACAATCACCGAGGATGGCATCCGTAAGAACCTGGATATCGGCGTCGGGTACATGGAAGGCTGGCTCCGTGCCGTCGGCTGCGTGCCAATAAACTATCTAATGGAGGACGCCGCAACCGCTGAGGTCTCCCGCTCTCAAGTACGCTCAACACACTCCCCCTCTCCGCTTTCTCCGTGGCCATAGACTAACATACCTTACAGCTCTGGCAGTGGGCCAAGCACGGCGCGAGCACCGTCGATGGCAAAAAGGTCACCAAGGAACTGAACCTCCAACTCCTCAAGGAGGCCACGGAGAAGCTCTCGAGTAAAGCCCCCGCTGGGAACAAGTACCACCTGGCAGCGCGCTACTTCGCGACCCAGATCACCGGGGAGGACTATGCAGATTTCCTTACCACCCTATTGTATAACGAGATTGTAACGGTGGGTGGTGCTGTTGCGAAACTTTGATTGCCTCATTCCTTCCTGCTCCTGCTTCATTTGAAGTCGAAGGGTGTTTGTGGGGTTGGTTGGGTGGGGTATTTGTACGGCTTGGGAAAAATAGGAGCATCATAAGTTGGGGGGAATTAGATTGATTCTGGGTCGGGGCCGGGGTCTTGCTTGTGCTGGGTGAATTTTTTTCCCTTTCTTTTCTTCCGAGGTCTGGTTTTTAGCAGGCCTATGGCTCTTATTCTGTTCGGTGCTTTGATGGACGAATTTTGGTGGGGGTGGGCTTTTTTATAACGTAATTGGGTTCCTGTTGGCTTGGGGGAAAGGCTTTGAGGAAGGGGTACCAGTGTAGCGTAGGGCATGGAGTAGGGTAGTTAAGTGAGGCGGGTTGCCCATTTGGGAGACAGTAAAAACTATGTCACAAGGTGGCTTGGCGTGAAGGCTTTTCATATGATATAAAAAGCTTTCTTTCATGTATTCTAGTTTGAACAAGCTCAACTACACCTTCAACATCGGTTTAGATCATGTCAACATATATCTAAATTGGCTTTAGCTTCACCTCCTTTTATTCTTCTCTTGTCTGCTGCATTACACCTGATCAAGTATGATATATTTGATTCCTCTTCCACCCCTGTTTGGCATATCAAGTCAGTCACTGAGCCAACATTTATACCAAAAATAGGCCAGACTGAGCATCATTCAAGTTCAACTAAGGAAAGGCAATCTTTGATTCATCAGCAAAAAATATTCTCCCTCATGTATTACATACATATCTCCCTGTATCACCTGGTAATACCATCTCCCCCTATACCCCCCATGCCTCTCATTTTTCCGTCCTTTTCTAAAGGCCCATGGG
>Ga0307513_10005802_pt1 | contig 16217 bp, 17 predicted proteins | sample 15_EM_MG_FD_202174 | JGI IMG/M metagenome (GOLD analysis project Ga0307513, IMG submission 202174) | Populus trichocarpa ectomycorrhiza microbial communities from riparian zone in the Pacific Northwest, United States - 15_EM | ecosystem: Host-associated > Plants > Roots > Unclassified | place... | reverse complement strand
AAAGATGCGCCACGGCCGATAGACGGTGTAGAAAATAACTAAACGACTTCATTATGTAGGCAAGTGCCGAATGAGCACATGGGAATGATCGGGACATCTTGGCAATGACATTGTGAATTTTCTTTTGTAATACCACCACCATGTCCCATATCCCCTGTTAACCTTTTCTCTTAACCCACGATGGCATCCTCAACCGGCGTGCTCGACGCCGAAGCCTCGTCGCTCTCATCGCAAAAGCCGCGATATCCAGGTCGGCCGACGCGCGCACCCTCCGTCGAGTCTCTCCATTTCGCCGCACTCGCGAATTCCAGCTCAGGGGCAGGTATGCACCCGAATGTCCTCAAGAAACGGCACTCGACCTATACCTTGTCCAACGCCAGTTCAGCATCAAGTCTGGTTGGTATCGATCGCACGGCGTCTTTGCCTCCGTTACCCGATATGCCTCCGACTGCTCCCCTCCGACCCCCACGCAACCCCGCGCGACCCGTATCCCACACGCCTCCACCTCCTCAGCGAAAGAAATCCCGCAGCAGACCGTCTACTGCAGACAATGGTAAAGATCGCGCAGAGGTCACCCCTTGGGAATTTCAGTCCTTGAAGGAGGAGGCCGAGGCTGAGACACCCCCATTTCACTCAAAAGCGAAATCACTCTCTGTGCGATCGCGTTCCTCTTCTACCGGCTTAGGAAAGCAAACAGGTCCTGTGGAGGTAGTAACTCCATGGGAGGTCCAATCCCTGGAGGAAGAGTTGGTGGAGATCGAGAAAGTCTACGACTCGACACCCCGGTCCCACGCCCCAACTAGTGGGGCACCAATAGCAACCTCTACTGGCCCTGTAGAGGACGTCACTCCTTGGGAGTTGCATCCATTACCAGTTACGCAATCACAGCGGTATGTCATAGCATCTCACTGTTGTATATATTTATATTCCGTTCCGTAGAGGGCCGTCCGCATCTTCCAACTCCACCGGCAGGGTGGGGCGATCTTCCACATCGTTACATACTCACCCCAATCTCAGCTCATCGAATATATCTCATAATTCGCCCGCCAGCCAACCGATTCAAATTTCTTCACTCTCGAACCCCTCAACGCCTCTTACGAATGTCTTTGGAAATACTTCCCTCCCTCCTAACGGCGGCAGATCCCACTCAAACTCAACATCATCTACTGGGTCATTTACGGGATCAAATCAACACGCCAACGTCACTTCCCAGCCACCAAGAACACCTTACCAAAGGTCCACATACTCAAGCTCTTTCGGGCATACCGGAACGGGTCCAGTGGAGGATGTGACACCTTGGGAGTTGCATCCAGTGCCTGACGAATCAAGTTCACCGAACCCTTCCAGGAGTGCGACTTCTTCTAATTTCACCCCAGCGCGTCGTTCTATGTCACGGCCTTCGAGCGCCAAGGGCCAAGCTTCCCCCTCACGACCTTCGAGTGCAAAAGGGTTGTACAGTGGAACGAGCTTCCTGACGGGCATTGACCGTGGGGTCCATACCTCGCCTTCAGGAGGCGTATCATCAGCATCAAAATCTTCATCGTCTCAGTCTCTCACTTCTGTAGGACCCGGAGTTCTTGGGAAACTGAATAGTCATGGTGCCGGCACAGGGGGAAAGGTAGGAGCTACCGGAAGATCAAGCGGTCCACCATCATCTACTGGAATGTTAGGTTTGGGGTCAGAAGGTACAGGGGTCGAACCTGCCCCTATCCCCCTTTCATCCGCGCCGCCATCCTCGCCCGGTCCGTCGCATGCAGCATTGCGAGGTTCGGAATCGGTGGGGTCACACAACCCTCCCATTGTCAATGGCCCTCCGCTGGGATCGAAGCAGTCTCATCCACAACTCCAACACATTACGCGCCCACCGCCTACGGGACCTACGGAGGATGTTACGCCTTGGGAGCTGCATCCCGCTACGTTGCCCTTGCCCGATGCGGGTGTGTCGTCGAGGTTTCTGTTGAAAGCGCCGTCGCAGGATAAAGTACGGACGGCGGGGGAGGCGCGACGTAGTCGGCCAACGAGTAAGGAAGATGCCAAATTCGAACGCGAGGATATCCAACGCGATCAAGCAGCGGACAATGCCATTAATTTGGAGGACGACCTTGACGCGCGCATTCAAGCCGAGCAGGTTTCTGGTACTACCAAGGATGACAAGCCGACGCAAGGTCGGCCGCGCCCCTCGATGACACTCGATCAACTCGAAGAGGTAATGCCTTGGGAGTTGTATCCTCCACCGCCATCCCCTGTGGTTGCCCTATCTACTAGTGAGAGTGGAGTTGCAGCAGGGAAGAGAAGGGTGAGTTTTATCGTCTTTTTTTTGGTTAACGACGCGTTCTCCTTGAAAACGGTGTTTTTTGTTCCTTAAAGGGCCTATCGTCATTGCAGACAGCGTTCTCGCATTTGTAATGCTTTCCCTACTACTGCGTGCGATGTGCGGCCCTTGGCGCTGGCTTATCGTTTTCAGTGGTTCTAGACCCTCATGGCTGCAGGGTTTGTTTGACCTTGTTGGCATGTTGAGGGCAGTGTCATGTCTCTCGCCCTCGGGCCTCGAATAACTTTTGGGGGGCGTTCTCATCTCCCTTTGATGCATGATGACTTGCCGTTTATGGTATGGCTTTCGTTATCAGACGGTCCTGTCGGATGTATACCTGGTTGGAGGATATATTTGGACCCCGTTGGTTGGGGCATTTTAACATCTAACATCTGAAGAGATTGGATTTTGATATTGTGAAAATGATAACTGGATGCGATAGGCTTTTACGGACATACATTCAGGAAGGGACGATATCGGCATGACTCTTTGCCCTTGACCAGATATCTGCTCTATTCAATATTCTTTGTTTGGACTTGTGTTCTATCTTTATCTGGTTTCCTAGTTATCTTCGTTTTCAGAACTTCTCTCCCCTTTGACTCACCCCATGCCTCAATCTCATCCCTTCCTCTTATCCAAGCAGGCTCCGACTGAAACTTATGGTCCTGGACACAAGACTCTCTCCGATTTTGGACTGAGGAGGCGGAGGAGCACAGGAGCGAGCGGTGCGACCAGCGCTTCTTCAGGTGGTTATAGCTCTGGTGGGGGCCCAAGCACGACTCGGAGGGAGTCAAGGTTGAAGGATCGTGAAGATAGGGAGCGTGGGGACAAAATCCGCACCTCGACCTCGACTGGGTTGGGGGGTGCCAGCGTATGTTGCTTTTTGATAAGTTATAGCGTGGATTTGGCTGACAGTGTTATTCATTTGTCTATTTTTATCTTTTAACCTTCTTCGCTTGGGAACAGATTGCTACGTCTCCTCTAGCGACATCCCCCTTATCGCCCCTTGGTAGCACCTCCAGCGTTAGTGCATCTTCATCCCAACTGGCCTCACCACCGTCTTCGCAGTCTACTTCCCTGTCGACTACACCACAGCCGCCCAAATTCTCCACCGTAGACCGCACTATATTGGAGCAACTCAAGGCTAGTTTGCAAGCGCGCGAAGCACAGTTTACGCTCAAGGGTGTGGGGCATACCATCGTGGGCGGTGGGCGGAGTCCGGGCAAAAAGCATCATACGTATAGCAAAGAAGTGGTACCGTATCCTAGGAGCTATGGAAGGGAGGTCGTTGATCTGTGAGTTTCTTCTTTTCTTTGTGCTTATTTCTTTTGCTTCTTTCGTGTCTATTTCGCATGATCACTACCCCAATCATCTCTTCTTCGTTGCTCCCGGCACGGAACGGAACGGCGAGGAGGTGCCTATCACTCGAATTATTTCATCTGCCCACGCCGATGATCGTTCTCATGTCCTACCCCCGCATTTCCCCCTCATTCTACCTTTCACCGCTGGCGGGGGCTTATTCTCGCATTTTCCATCACTCATTGACTATGATTGAACCGCGGAATTGAATGATTCCCTGACGTTGTTCGTCGCCCCTGGTTCATACTTTCCATATGCGTTAATAGCAGTGCATATGGGTATATTTGCTCATATACGCGTTTACCTATCGCGTGATCACTTTCATATATCATATATGGTTATCAGTAGGCCGGAAACACATTTGCTGACATTCTTTTTTTTCTTGCCCTTGCGGCTTGTAGAGATGTTTGGGAGACTATGTTTGCATTGGATATTTGCGAAAGCTTGACATGGCATGTCTTCGAGACTCCCCCGACCAAAGTGTGCGTCAAGCGTTTCTCCTGCCTTCGGGTTTGATGGAGAAGTGCTGACTTCTTTGCTCTCTTTCATTTAGGCTTGAAATTGGATGCGGTTAGTGCTTCGAATGATCTCACATGTCCAATTGTTTATCACATTTCACAACTTTTAGGCACTGGCACGTGGATTTTGCGCTGTGCGGAGACTTGGAAGGTCAGTTCAATTCATTGGCTTCTCTTTCCCATGTTACATTGTTCCTGACATGGCCATTGTTATCTTGTTAACTTGAATAGGAATGTCATTTCGTTGGTACGTTGCACCCTTTTTCTTCGCTATTGCGAAAAAAAAAACAGCCGCTGATTTTCTTCACATGTTCATTCCATTTTCGGCGGTATCTGTCTTGTGATTATCATCTGCGTCCTGATGGGGTGTGGCTATTACAGGTCTTGACGTTGTACCCCTCCACCCCGACCTCCAAAATGTTGGTTCTGAGTCTGCGTCGAGAATCACCTGGTTGCAGCATAATTTGTGCGTGAAATTTCCATTGCTGTTCGACCCTGTTTTGATGTTAGTAATTTTTTCTAGCCTGGATGGCCTCCCGTTTCAGAATGAGGAGTTTGACTTTGTGTGGGTTCTTTTTTAATTTATTTCTTGGCGATTCCTTTGTTGATGCGACATGCCACAGACATATCAAGCGGATAGCACTCGGTGTTCCAGAGAATAAGGTTTGTTTTCTGCTCAGGGTTTTATATCCTTATATGAGAAGTCTGACAATCGTATTCTAGTGGGATAAGCTGTTTGAAGACATCGAGAGGGTCATGAAGCCTGGTGGAGCCTTCGAGGTGCGTGCTTTGATCACCTAGGATGATTCGATGTCTAATAACCCTCCTTAGATGGTCGAGGAGGATTTGTTCTTCCCTGGCAAACCGGCCGATGATGGCGACGACCCAACCTCCCCAATGCGATGCGACGATTCCTCGTCCGTGACTCGACGTAATTCGACATCTTCAGACAATTCTCATGGTGACCTCAACGGGGATGCGGACACGCGCTCAGAAACCCCGACGACGATTACCCACCAAGCGCATGTGAATGGCAGAGAATACGGCAGTCGAAACGATCATGACGAGGACCATCGTCCACTTCTTCCCAAACCTTCTGCCAATTCATCTCAACCTCCACATGCACTAGTGCCAACACATGCCGCACCTCCGTCCACCCCAGCTCAGAGCGTGCCATTCATTCTTCCTCACTCACGATCTACGTCCCGACCCGCATTATCTGTGAAGACTCACAGGAATGGCGACCCCAACAACTTTATAGGCTTTGCAGCTCATCCGTCAATGTTCGGCTCGAGTGTTTCTTTACTCGGGTCGATGGGATACATCGCACTCAATGACCCTTTCTCGGACATGGTCAAAAAGGTACAACAACAACAACAACGAGAGCGAGCTACATCGCAGACCTCGGCATCGAGCCCTCAGAAAACGACGTCCTCTCCGTTTACCTTGCGGGGCCTGACGAACTCACCAACTAACCCACGTGACCACACAATTTTGGAGGCGGTATGGAATGGAATGTTGGAGTCACGATTTGTTAATTTGACTCCTTTGTCAATTCTGACAACCGTTTTGGAGTATCATTTTAAAGGCATGTTTTTCTTCGGGCTCCAACTAGTGTCGCTAAATTTAACTCTTCAACGCCTCTTGTTTATCTAGATGTCCGCACACATCCCCCTCTCTTGTACACCTTCCCGCCCGTGCCCATCAAGCCCGAAGAGGAGGAAGAGGAAGACGGAGTTGATGGGGATCAACACCTTCTTCCATCAGACTCTGAACCGGATACTGATGACGCCCGCGACGCCGTTATTCCTCGGCCCAAGCGACCTCGCTCTACTAAATCCAAAAAATCGTCGGGCTCGAACTCCTCCGCACCGGCCCCTTTCAGTGACGAGAACGGCGAGTTTTCAGAAAACCACCGATGGTTATCAATGCAAGCCTTGCTACGGAATCAGTCTCCTTATGTCACTCTGGATGAATCACGTACCTTTGGTTATTCACCTTCAAGGAAGGCTGCCTTTCCGGTGAAGGTGATCAAGGAAGGAAGTAACCCCGGCTTGAGACGCATGTCGCGGCTCCCGAATACCACACTGAACATCGATTTGAGGACGCTTAACTTGCATCTGGCATTAAGGGCCAAGGAAGTTATCGCATGTTCGGAGTCTATGTGGGAGTGGGTACTCGAATACCAGGCCGATGCACTTACTCAAAGAGATGGTCGCAATCGGTCTGCATCTGTTGGGTCATATATGATGGGCGTTGACGTGTCAGCGAGCAGTAGCTCTCTGGACTTGACGAAGAACGTGATTTTGGAGATGACGCGAGACGATTTTGACCTTCTGTTGAATAACTTCGAGATGTAGGTTGTTTGTTCTTGCTGATCTTGGATTGTGTTGATTTATATTTTCAGGGACATGCAGGACAAAGCATCAGTGGGAAACGCACTTCGCGAACGGTTCGATTGGCATGTCTTCACCTCGCCCATACTACAGGACCGAAAAGCTTTCGAAAACGCGTGCGAGAAATATGACGGCTGGGCCGCTACGCAGAAGGCGAAACCCCCTACAAACCCATACCGCCATTCGAACACCCACCGTACGAAGAGCTCGATGTCAACTCCTGGCTTCGTCCTACCAGTTCCGGACTCATCCACTTCTCATAGTCACAACCAAATTTCACGGTCAACGAGCAACCCTCAACCTTCTTCGACTTCCCACCATCCCGATGACGCATCCTCCCTCACGGTGACTGAAACCCCGCCCTCGACCAAATCTCACCACCACCACGACTCTGGATCCACGGTACACTTTGCCGTTCCCCTGCCTTCTCCCTCTACTGCCTCCCAGATGTCACATGCAATGCCGACTCAAATGCTGAGCCGAGCAATGCGTGTCTTCGTCGCTTGGAAGGCTCTATAACCTCTTCAAAACGTCTAACCTCTCGCGACTAACCTCTTTATCTTGACATACACTATCTTATTCAATCTATTAACATGGAGGAAGGGCCACAAATGGGAAGATTAAATCCCTAATATATTCTCAATCTCGACACGGATGACATATCCTGTCTTTTCTATCGAGGATACCCACCCGATTTATCCTACTCGCATCCCTTTCTGGCCATTCGAAAAGGCGATCTAACATGCGACTATTCGCATTCCGCGAATGGCGCAGTGCCGTGTTCCATTTCCTTCCATTTCTCCACATCGGCAATCTGAAAGAGCTCAGAACTCAATCTGGAAGGCAGCACCGTTTGTAGGTGATGTGGCTGAAGATTCGGTGTATTTCCTTTTCTGTTTTTCCTTTTTTCCCGTGGGTGTTTTATACCTGCGATCGACTTCCGAGGATGGAACATAAATTTCCTTTTCTTGACACTGTCTTTTCTCGTTCATTTGCATGTATTTCTCAGCTCTCCGTCTACTCATTCTCCTGCCCTTGTCGTTTTCAATTGCTTTCTCCAAACAACTGTTCTGTACTCACTTGCAGCATGATCATCGTTTCTATTGCGATGATCCCGATCAGACTTGCTACATCTCTTTTCTTTTGTCTGTAGCCTCATTCTCGCGATATTTAAGTGTATCTTAGTCTATCTTTATCTATCATGAATCCACTTCTGCGGACATTCAAACGCACTCTCTTGTTGAACAGGGAAGTCTGGTACAGGGCTTAAGGTTTCATTAATTGTGGGGAGATCAAATCATGTTTCCTGCAGCATTCCCTTGTGACTTGGGGTCATAGACCGCAGCCAAGCGGATCAAGAGGGCTTATCTCAACCTCCGGGCAGTTCATTTGCGGTGGAGCTAATTGGAGGTTTGCAAGATGCACTGGACTCGGGGATTTGTAAGACGAGTCAGTTGGATGTCAAGGCTCGCTCCTAAGAGCAGCTTACAACCGTTTGTGCGTGCCGCGCAGGGTTGTCAGTGTGTTGGGCGCTCAGATATGGAGTGCGTGATGTGGTCAGGAGGGACAGAAATCGACCGATTAAGAGCATGCACCCCCGATTTCACACATATCACAAAATCCATCAACTCGGATTCGGAATCCAATGAATCCTGAGCGACCCTGCCTAAATGGGAGCTGATCAGATGGTCTGATCTTGGCCACCTTCCCACCCGAATTGACCCCCAAAAGCAACGAGGCCTGATGGAAAAATCGGGAAGATTTTTTTCCTTTTCCCGACAAACGACATATCGCCACCTTTAGTCTGTGAGAGGCTTGGAGCTTTTTATGGCACCTCTCCGCTCCCCAATGTCAGCAATTTGGGCCTTGGCAATCTTTGCAAACAAAAAAAAACATACGAGACTGGCAGTGGTATATAGATCTGGCACTCCCAGGGGAACGGTCTTGGCTACCCGTATCGCTCCCTGATGGCGCCAGAAGCCTGACGTCTCCCGGATTCTCGTTACTGTCAATTTGCTTTAGCATCAAGAAGTCACTTATCATTGCATCGTTGGAGATTACCAGTTGAACTTGAAGCTTGAAGTCCAAGGCAGCAACGTGGGCATTCCCACCATGGCCGTTTGAAAACAATAACGATTATATAGCCCCCGAGCGGTCGAAGAGCAGTTTCTTCCATCTCCAGAGTCCTCTCCTACTCCTCTTTGCCTGTTCGATTCTTGCGACACTTGTCGGTGAAATCGGCCACGAGGCAAGCCTGACAGCATCAAAAGCTTCTCTGCCAGTGCCGTAGTGGCGATCTCCTAGTCTCTCCCCGGCCTGTCACTCCACCAGCCACTAAACCTGAAGTTAGAGATCTGTGACCACCATACTTTGCAAGCTCCTACGCTGTGCAAAGTGGCTATTCTTATCCAGAGGTTAGATACCAGCGTTCTAAAGATTGGAAAAATATCGGATCGGGCAATGGATATCCGAGGGGCAATGGATATCATATCCGAGTCGTGACCTATAAAGGCAGGATTACTTCCTGATGCGGGATAAAGCTGATGCATGATGCTCAGTGTACTACATATTTATTCAAATACTGAAGCAGGTCCTCTCTACTTACCTCGGGTCGCAATTCTGTCAGAGTATATACGCTGCTTTTGTTGGTAATTGCGCTAAAGTCATTAACTGAGCGCTGATCGCCTGGTCATGTTATCAAGGGGCGAGTTAACTAGTTCCTTTTACCCTGGGCTCTTAATTCTGGAATACAAGCTGTAATCAGTGGTGACTCATTTTATTTATTCAACAAGTGAGCTACACCAATCGTGTGTCCACATACATGCCCGCTTCCATGAAATTCTGCCGAACGTTTGCCCTCTACTTCGTGCATTCAAACTCAATTGACGTTTGAGGCTCCCATAAACCATTACTTAACATCATTCGCCAAATCCCTACCTTCCCAACACAATTCGGTACATTATCAATATCCTTGCGCCAAAGCGCCCTCAGTCAGAATTTCGCCCACAAGCAGGATTAGGAAAAAAAAAACCCGAGCATCACCTGGGTCAGCGAATTCGAAGTCGAAGGGAAGTCATACTATTTCCCACCAAATGGTTTCCCTACATGGCCGATGTCGCGATTCTGATATGCACTTTTTGTCATGATCAACGACATAGACATCAAAGAACCTTGATCAGATAACTTTCGAAGCATCTTTGGAAAATGGAATTAACCGTCCTTCTCATAATAGTTGTATGACAGTAGCCGGTTCCTGTCAATCGCCGCACCTAAATGGTTGCGCTTGATGGATTTGTGAATCATCCATATCACCCCAAGCCATGATTGTCTGTAGGTAGGTCCGAGTTGTACTTATCAATACGCATTGCATCAAGTTGGCCACAACCGGGCGTACACGGTCGCGAAAATAACTCTACTCCAGATGACTGCGTGTAATGATTGAGCGCTAGATAGCGGTGCCGTTCGGTTACTCGGGATCCAAAGAACTTATTAGTGATGAAATATCTCCGATTCCTGTATTCTATGTGGGCCTCGTCAGAATGAGACGCCAAGCCAACCGTGCAATCACCTTCCATCTGGCGTTGCGGTGGCTGTGAACATTTGAAACCATGCGAGTCGTCAACATCCTTCGAAATTTTGATTGTTTACTATATAATGGTCGAAGAAAGAGATAAAATTGTTGATAAAAATCCAGAGACGGGGGATCATGCAAGGGTCCAGGAAAATGATAGTCAGACAGTCAGCAAATGGCTTGCGGAGCCCGACGGCTGAGATATAGATAACACTAAAATAGTCCACACAACATCAGCATTGCTCCCAACTAGCCCTCCCCGTATATCGCCGGGTTGAGGTGCGAAACCATCGGTGGGGAGATAAGGAAGTCAGAGACCGGAGTCAGGAAGAAATACGGGGTATGTTTCCCCAGGAAGTAACAACGTGGTGAGCAGAGGACCATTGGAACGAACCCCAAGTTTCCTGAGACCAAGAAAAAGTATAGTACAATCAAGAAGGGTGGGTGGGTTCGCCAGCTCAAGGACAAGCCGCAATTTCTGTGCACAGGATTAGTGATTGAGAATGAAGACCGGTTCTCATGACACGAAAGCAATGTATTTTGCATACCACACGTAGTAGGCGCCATAGAGTCGGGAGATTCAGAAACTGTCAAGACTGATGTAGAGGTGGCAGGACGTGTCCGGGTCATGATCAACGTATCGGAGAAGAGGTAAGGATAGGAACCCTCGCCGCTCACCTTCGTCATAGCAACGAGAAATGTCTCAAGGATGGACCTCAAACACGCTGTAAAATTAGTCGGTGACAAAGAGGGAAAATGGCATAAGGGAAAGAACGACTTGGCATCCCAGCCCCGCGATCCGCCACTCTTCCGCCGGACTCCTAGAAAATGATTATTTCACGAATTTCAAAGGAAAGCGGCACCAAAGCACGATCACTTTGTAATCCGGAGAGAAAGAAAATCCTAACATTGAATCCGCACGGTTGTCGAAAAATGCAAAAGGAAGAACGAAAGGGGTAACAAAAAGGTTCAGAAGTAATGGACCTGTGGGGAAAAAAAGAGAGAGAAAGGAATAAACACGGAGTTCTTCAAAGACTTTCCTCCTATAGTCTTTTTTTCACTCTTCCCCCTTTCAGCTTACTTTCCAAAAAGCGACGACTTCCCTCTTTCAACTGCTTCCCTTTTTCAGCTTTTTTCCTTTTGAAATTTCTCCTTCGTTTATGATCATGTTGATCAAAAAGCCTCGTTTTGGGACGTCGATGCATCTGGCACGAGAATATGGGGTACACACCGTATCTGGTTGTCAGTCGCTTACGGTTGTGAATCTGGTGGTAGGAGATTGGCGTTTTCAGAGAAATCTATAACTATTGAAAAAGTATTACATTGAACATGAGAATGAAACGCAATTCGATTTAACAACGGCAGGAGGCGTAGAGATGATAACGGAATGTATATACAGGAGGGATTCCGGATGAACGAGATAATGTTGAGTGTACCGAGTTAACATCATACAGCCCGGGATCGGAGAATAAACAAATAGTGAAGACAGACAGGTCGGAATGGAGGTCATCGTAGTATTTCAATCGTACTGTAATATTCGTGTCGAGAGACAAGTAGTTAAGGGCATGCTCAGATGAAAATTGAAAGGAGAAAAGCATAAAGCCGGCTGCGGACACCAAGAAGTAGAAAATGGCCGACAAGTGATGCGAAAGGAGGAATGGGATTTACATATTCGATGGGGTAGCCGATCATATGCTGCTTCTTTGTGCTGTTCGTTCAGAAGCGAGGGCGCATACGGTATTGAAAATCCCACGAGGTGAAAAACATGGAGATTCGTGTGTGAAGGTAGCAAGGTACAAAAGGAAAGATGTCATGGCGAGGGAGGAAAGCTCAACATACAAACAAAGAAGGTCAAGAGCGCAAGGTAGTTTCACACGAAAACGCTTTTGCTTCATGCCCTCCTACTATAATGTGCCCCCTGCCCAACTTGGGGAGGGGGTTGAGCCCCCCAGTGGGGATTCCCGTGTGTCGCTGCAGCGGCGGCGAGGCCTCCTAGCTGCTGGCCGGGACCCCCTTGAGTAGGAGCCGAACCCTGCGCAGTATAATACTGGCTGTTATTCATCATATGTTGCGGATTGTACATTCCCGCCTGATGCTGGTCCTGCTGGTGGTGCTGCTGGCTCGGGTGGTGGCTGTACGAGCCTCCCGCATACTGGGCGGGTGATGAGGCAGGGACTTGTTGGTGTTGCTGTTGGGGGGAAGTGGGGGAACCGAGAGCAATTTGAGGCTGTGCACCCTGGCTCTGGTGGGAAGGATGAGGTTGGCCGCCCTGTGGTTGGCCCGAGGGGATATTGAGTGGAGGTGGGACGGAGGCGTTGGGAGAATGAGGAGAGGTAGCGCCACGAGGATTCGAACCAGGAGGAGCGGGGCCGCTAGTGGAAGAGCCGCGTCGACGACGCTTGTCGCCGGCGCTGGGTCGCCCACCATGAGACGCGGCAGTGTCTTCGTGATGGTCATCGTCGTCAAGGTCCTCCTTTACGTTTGATGGTGGTCCGCCGCTGATAGAAAGGCCGCCAGGGATGTTGGCCGAGGGCGGGGGACCGGGGATGCTCATGGGGCCGGATGCGCGGCCAATGGGGGGACCGACGGGCATAGTGGATGGAACGGCGCCGTGGGGAGCGTTGAGACAAGCCTGGATAAGGTTTTTCCCCTCGGGCTGGGTAACAAGGGGCTGGAGCTTGGCGGTAGTGAAGGTGTAGACGAGGCCGGTCTCGGAGACGACGAGGAGCAGGACCTGTGTGCCAGTAAGAGTCGATAGTTCGTATGCCTACAACACACGGTAAGTCGCGGATTCGACGGATTGGGAAAGGATGTTACCTTTTTCATAATGCCTGTAAATAGGCATGTGAGAAGGGGAAGATCGAGGCAACACAGCGACCAACATACCTGCTTTCCTTTTGGAGAACGTTATATGACGTCTCGATTTATCCTGGATGAATTCGATCTTGATCTTTCGTCTTCCAGCCTTCTTATCCGACTTGGGCTTCTCCTCGTCCTCGTCTTCATCAGCGCCACTGTCCACCGCGTCACCGTCTTGTACGAATACATCTTCCCCAACCGGTGGCGCGCCGGGTGGTGGTGGTGGGTGGCCATCGGGGGCAGGTTGGTCGGTACGTTGGCGTTTGCTGCGCATATTGGGTGACGTAGGAGACAGGCTGGGCTTCTGCATGTCCAAAGCAGACATAGGGTGCATTGCAATGTTGGGTGGGATAGGAAAATGAGCTCGCGAATTTGTTTCCGGCGCAGGCAAGGAAACGCTGGGCGGGGAAAAAAAAAGGACTAACAGAAAAAAGAGGGGGAGCTGCGAGGGGCTGGATCGCGCGTAAAGATATGGATTATAATCAAGTAGTAGAGGCGCTCGTAGAGGATGGGGGGAGCAGGAGCTTGCAGTTACGGAGCCTGGCCGTAAAAGGAATTGGGTGGAAGGGCGAAAAGGGAAGGTTTGATCAGGACTCGTTTTTGAAGTGTGCCCGCAAGATAAACGAGCATCAACAGAACAACAACACCACATCAACAACCCAAATCAGGTTATGCCTGTTCGCTCATTGGACGAGGCACGTCCGAATCCGGACAACCCCGAGACATTCCATATCGAGATCCCGTTGAAGCTGCGACTTTGATTCCGTGTACCGCCCCCTCTCACGACCATCCCGTGACCTGTCCCTGAGCACCGAATCCCCGAAACAGGAAACCTAAGATATAAATCGGGAACTGGGCCGGACTTCCTTATCCCTGCTACCACCTTTCCGCAGTACTTAGAACTTACCCTCCACAGTTCAACGATAACATTTGATCTCACTCGATGCTTAACTACCATATATCGAATGAAATGCAAATCGTGGCCGTGGTAACTTTTCGCAACATATCCACGACATCACTTGTCCCCATGGCCCGTGCAGAAGAAATTAGCTTTCTGTGCAGTATTCATTCCATTCACGGTGAACTCAATCCTACGCAACGACAAGCAGATGACCATCATGTCATGACGAGCTCCACCTTTCTCACAACTGCACCAGTTTATGTAAAAGTAGCCCCTCAAAATTGAGGACATACTGGTGACATACATCTGCCCACGCTATTCACTTTAAGATTAAAAATAACGAGTGTACCATCATCTTTCGACATACTTATGCATATCAATGTTATGAATCTCGAAAATACGTTGCGCGCTGTGTAGGTAGTCGAGATACAACGCCTTCCACTTGTATCAGAACACAGGCGGATATTCGATGAGGTCGCGGGCTATATCACCTTCACGCAATGGCGCATTCCATCAAGAAGCTTGTCATACCCCAAAAAATGCAATGATCAGCGGTCATTTCACGGCGTGGGAGAGCACATCCCAGTCTTGGATTCGCCGCCGCTGCCGCCGCAATTACGGGTCGCCACCTGCCACATCGTTAGGTGGTGCTGGAGTCCAAAGTATCAGGTTTAATAAAGGCATCATTTCTACATCCGTCTGCAATGAATAATACTTGCGATGATGAGTAAAACTTTGAAGGTACATAATCGGGTCGTTGTCTTGAAGACGGCCTGGAAATGGATGTCTTTCCAGGCGTAAAAAAAAATATTGCGCTATAGACGAACTCCGAAGGAATCTGGTTTATTCCAACACCTACTGACTCTCTGAATGGACCATAATTGAATACTTTTGACAGCGGCGTTGCGGCCAGTTGTAAAGCCCTGGATCCTACATTACGTAAAAGCGGAAAGCTTATTGGGCAGACTTTGAGCAAGGCTCATCGTCCACCTCAAAGAATGACTCTCAAATCCTCTTGACGAGCCACAATACGCATGATGACACCTTGTTTTCCGGAGAGTTCCCAGCCCTGCACTGTAGGTTCCTAATTTCCCGTCACATTCATCTCCGGAAAATAGGGACCTGATAGGATTTTTAGCCAGGAATCCTAATGGACTCTTCGTACTTACTAAGATGTAACCTAAATCCACGTTTACAATTTCACCTCCCATCTTGTAACCTTCGAGCAGCTGTTGAAGCCCAGAGAGAATGATAGTAACGTATAATTACAATTTGAATGGAACGGACACGCGTGGTATTCATGACCACAGGACCGGTGTCGAAGGTGACAGGGCCCTAATTAACTCGCTTTGACGGGTGACAGACAGAATTTTGACCATTATATGTGGGCGTGATCTCGCACTTGACCCCAAGTACACGTACATTCGACTCATGGTAATGATCATAAAGGCGTTCCTCAATAGGTTAAGTCTTTGAATGGACAAATGGAAGACTATGCTATCAGTTTAGGATCCCGTGCGTGAAGTGCCCACAACTGTATTGCCATCGGAGACGGAATGTGAACTCCTGAAGAAGGGAGGCATCAGTGAGCCCCGTTTGGGCAGGAGAGCCTCGAATCTAATCTGATCGCTCCATCCATAGAATTCGAAGAAACGCCCAACCGCGATCAGTTAGAAAAACACGCCGCTCAGGAATCTGCGAATTCATAAGTATCTCTGGTGCTATTCTAAGTCTAGCGCTCAGAGAAATAATTCCAATATCGGTGGAGATAAGACAATGGGGCCTATATTGATATCGCAATTGACGCCCGTTATCGCCCCGAATAGCATCCCAGTATGGGCAAGGGCATTTGCGGCAGGAGTGCATGCCGAAGGTTCAAGGCTGTGCTTTTCAATGCCCACACAAGGCATAGAAGCCCAAGTCTACGGGCGCCTTTTCGAAGCCCGGGGTGACATACCTGATTCCCCACAAAGCGTTTCTATTGTTCTCCATGGATAACTTTGTTACCGAGTATGTAGCCCTATCTGAAAACACAGCCCGAGGGGTCTGGAAGTACTGGGAAAGGACCTACAAACGTGCTCCAAATCTGTTGTCCAATGTCTGAACACACGTACTCGCCGGCGAAACGAGGGATTTAGAGATAAAGATCATGACCCTTGATTGGCTATCTGTCCAGAAGGCACTGGCAATGATCAGTGCGAGGCCCGGGCAGCTGTGGCACCTGACATTTGGAGATACATACCCTGATCAAAGCTTGACGTTTGGTGATCGACAGACAAGTATGCGGGACCAAGGCGAGTGA
>Ga0307513_10005801_pt1 | contig 16218 bp, 14 predicted proteins | sample 15_EM_MG_FD_202174 | JGI IMG/M metagenome (GOLD analysis project Ga0307513, IMG submission 202174) | Populus trichocarpa ectomycorrhiza microbial communities from riparian zone in the Pacific Northwest, United States - 15_EM | ecosystem: Host-associated > Plants > Roots > Unclassified | place... | reverse complement strand
CTTTAAGATATTTTTATTATATAGAAATGGGCTAGCAAATTACTCAAGTTTAGGCACTTTTTGGTGGGGTTTTGGGAAGTGGGACAGTACTTTTGAGAGGTCATTGTAGCACATGGTCCGATTATTCGAGTTCTTACGGTACTCGTAGTTGAATAGACTACCGGTATGCCAGCTTTTTTGGTCTTCCGGACCGGGGAGCATCTTTAACGGAGTCTCGTATACTGTATTGATACTTCTGTTGCGGCCAAGCCCCGCTGGAGTACTTTTGGATCTGCGAGAACTTTTTGGACAGGAGTGTAGTATAATACCGTATTAACACGAATAAGAGAGCGGTGTGCTACGTCGTTGGAATTGCCCCCTCTGGTAAGGTCTGGCATTTTTTGTTTTTTTCACCTCCCTTGTTTTGCTGTGATTTTCGCCCCTTTCCCAAGGAAGGGAATTCTTGACTACATAGTACACCGCTCTCTTATTCGAGTTAATACGGTATTATATGACCAGTACGGTTTCAATATGATACGTACAACCTTTCCCTACGTTGCGAGCACCCGATAGCGAGCAGGGGGTATGCATGCCCGATACTCTATTATTAGGGTTTAGCAATGTAAGCCAGAAATGAATAGAACTTTCTGTCTATGAGAGAATAGAGTTTAGTTTGGAGAAGTGAAGAATAGGATAGGATGAGTGGATGAGAACCTCATGTTGCTTGCTATGAGCATTATACTAAGGAGGAATACAGACCGTGGTTGACCGAGAAGGTTACGACCAAGTACTTATACGAGTCTTCTAACTCAAGCCGCTCAAGCGCTACCCCCCCCCCCGCTTGCTCTGCCGGGTGCTCGCAACGGAGGGAAAGATTGTATCATAGTGATCGGGTGGGAATTATATAAGTGTCCCCGCTTCCCCCCCATCCCCGTCCCTATCCTCCACCTCGCCCCGAGTCCTAAACATCCCACCTCGAAAATACCTTGCACCCGCAATCTGCACACAAAACCAAAATGCTAGGGGTAAGTCCCCTCCTCCCCTTGCACCGGTCCCTGAGGGTGTTCTAAAAAACTGACTTGGACCTATATCCGGCTCCTAGTTATTTGAAATTGGCGTCTTAGTCGAATATGTTATTCTTGCTCAATGTTGTGTAGTATTTTGGCGGGAGATAAAGAACAGGGAAGGGCTGCCTGATCACTGAAGGGGCAAGAGATTGTGTGGCGGGGGGGGCAGAACTGCGACAGTGGAATTCGCACCAGGTTTTGTGGGAGCTACTGTTATCTAGGTTCAAAACATGTAACTCACGTTCTGGAGACTTTTTTTTATAAAAAAAATCGCTAGTAGTTTTCGGAAAAGGGCCCAAAAGCTCCCCGAACTTTTTCTTTTTCTTTTTTCCCTAGCTGGATGGCGCAATAGCATCTGCTCGGGGGCCGTACTGAAAAAACTTCACCTATCCACGGGTAGGTACCCAGCTTTGCAACGCATGTACTAGTACCTCGACTCGGGGATATATATGAAATGAGAATAACAGTATAGATATAAAAATGATAATGAAATTGATAGAAGTAAATAAGTGGCGCACCACTAACCAGTGTTTTTCGTCACAGGCATGCTCTGGGCTAGACTGCAGAAGAAATCAGAGTTCAATAGCCCAGACTATGAATGCAGTGAGAGGTTTGGCGGTGATGAACTAACTATGTGGAGTTGAGTAGGCTACATCAGTTGCAACGCTGGCTACCTACCCTCGATCGCGTAATTATGACCCCCGTGGATACCAGTAGTGTAGAAGAATTAGATATAACTACAGTACTCGGGGGTGCATGAAAGCGATTGACATTTTGTGGGACAGTTTGGCACAAAGCGACAGAACCAGTCAGGCATGGCCCACATCCAACCGGTCCTGTCACTTTGTGCCAAACCCTGCCACAAAATGTTAATCGCTTTTTTTTATATTTTTATATTTTTTTTGGTATGATATGTTCATTCTCTTCGGGCTTTCTGTGGCTTTATCAACCTCGTCTGCCCCATCTAAAACTATCTTACAGCCTCTAAACCAGGCCTTTCTGGAAAAATCCTCAAAATCCACTTAACTCTAAACCTAATCTTCTACCTTAAACCTTAATCATGCACCCCCGAGTACTGTGAAATCTCGAGTTTAGTGGCTTGCCAAGTGCTAATTAAATAGAGAGCTCTGAAAAACAAAAAGGATTCTCAACCTTTGGGAAAACTACAATAAACTGTAGGTTAAATGTTTAAGGCTGTCACGAAACGGATGTGGTCACTTGAAAGGGTAAAAACTATAGAATTTGTGGCTCATTTTAAAACAACATTTTTATTCCATGTGTCACTAACTGTTTACATTGGGGTATCAAGCAATGGCCGAAAAAGAACTGCGAAAAGTTTCTGTAAAGGTATCTGTCCGACGCGCCCCAACAAGGGGGAAACCCACCAATTACCGGGTACCTCATGGGGTGGTGCTACAAGTAGCAAAGGCCCCAGGCGAAGAAGGTGGCGCCCATGAGTGCGAATATCCAGAAGACGCTCGCCATTCCAACATTGTGGGCTATGACAGGAACTGCAAAACTGACTAGGAAAGTACCCATCCAATTAGCAGTTAGGGCGATCGATTGTGCTGCCCCAACACCCTTTGGCTCGATCCTACGAGCGGCCACCATCCAAGGCAGGGGGCCCAAGCCCATAGAAAAGGACGCGACAAAGAGTAGGGTTGCAATCGCAGAGGAGACAGCCCACCCAAAGGAGATGCTGATTGCGAGGGTAACCGAGGAGATCGCCATCGCCATCATAGACCCTAGGAGCAAGTACTTGTGGTTCACTCTGTCGAACAAGAAGGATGCCCCAAGGGTGACGAGCAGATTCACACCCGAGATTCCCGCATTGAGGTATTTCGCGGCATTGGGGAGAAGGTCATGCAAGATCGAAACACCGTAGAAAACAACCGAATTTATACCTAACGTTTGATAAAGCCATGAGATTAGTAAAAGCTACGAATCAAGCCGACGAGATCAAGACATTAGTCGAGTATAGAGGTAAGTGATAAGACGGACATGAGTATGGGTGACCCGAGAGCATATCTGTGCGTAACACCAACAACTGTAAAGCAGCATGATATCTCAAGCTTGACGGTACTTTTCCAGTTGAAGATGCACTCAGAACATGTTCCTGAGTTGGCGCTGCTCTACTGATTCCCGCGCCGTGCACAGATGTGTCCTCCGGCCACGCACACCCATGTCCGTCTCATCACTAACCTCCATACCCGAGTAGGAATCAACTTACCGGTGAGCTGTTGCGCCAACATCACGCCCGCAACAATCATAAACCCCAAACGGTATTCGGGTTTGGTAATGAATTCAAGCAATCCGACCTTGCTCTCAGGCTCAGCAGTGGGTCCGGCCTCGAGGAGAGGAGAATTCTCGTCCACAGGCTCGGAGGCGGGTCCGGCTTCAGGGAGAGGGTCTTGTTCACCCACGGACTCGGTGTTATCGGTTCCCTCGGATTGCCCTGGTTACCAGTGTAAGTATCCTCTAAGAGTAAGGGAATCTATGGTGGGGGAAAAGGAAAAGAAAAAAGCTTACCGGTTGGTTGGTTTTGATAACCCGCAAGTTCCTCCTCGACGTTTGGAGTGCCTCGAATCTTCACAAGCTCGCGTCTAGCTTGTTCTATGTTTCCGGAGGCAACCAACGAGGACGGGGACTCGGGAACGAACAGTAGTGCAACGGTCTGCACAACACCGATTATCCCTCCAATAAGGAGAATGAGGCGCCATTGCTGGCCATTCTCTGTAATAATGAAGACAATTAGAATTGAAGGAGACCAAAATACAAAGGACAGTGGCTTACCGAGGAAAATTCCCATAAATTGGGTGCTCAAGATGCCCAAATTAATGGATATTTGCGTGAGGGCGCCACTATAAAGGTTAGGTCTGGGTGTGCGACGTTTAGAACTATGTTTTGATAACTTACAATGCTCCTTTGGAATTGGGAGGTGCGAGCTCGTTGATGTAAATCGGCACAATAACTGCAGCAGAACCTGCAGCTATTCCACTTACGAATCTGCCGGTAATAAAAACGACGGCACCTTGCGCACCGGCCTTGAGGAGCCCGCCGAGTCCGAAACTCAAGGCGGTGCAAACGAGGACCTTTTTACGCCCGAGGGCATTCATACCGGGGGTTGCGATGACCGAACCGAACAAACCCCCAATCGCGAGGATGCTGGAGGCGAGCCCTAGATTAAGGATATTATTAGCTCTTGAAAGAAAATAAACCAAGATGGGGCACCGTGACTTTGGTTTACTCGCAATGTCATGACGTTTGTAAGACGGACTGCTATTGCATACGGCTAAAAATTGGTCAAGCCTCAGAGTTCTGGTAGTATGCGACAGCAGTCCGTTTTAAAAACTTCACGACATTGCGAGTACTTGTGGGCTCACGGTAATCTTCTAAGTCCGCAACCACAATCCACCTACTCGCGCGGCCGAATTGAAGCCAGACACTTTGTATGAGAACTCCCACCTGAAGTGTCCGGCTTCAGCCCGACAGTGCGAGTAGAAGTAGACAAAAGGGGAAGGTTTGGGAATCTTACCAAATTGGGCCGGCGTCAAGTTGAGGTGCTCCTCAATGGCTCTTTGGGGAGCGTTAAGCTCCGCCTAGAGTAAAAACAAATTAGATTAAACCTTACATGTTAATTGATCTGGGGCCCGTACCAAATTGTAGCCAAAGAGGGTGGTCCCGGCAACTAGGGTAGCAGTGTAGAAGGCGAGTGTTGCGGGCATTCTGTTCGGAGTGGATGGTAGCTGAAGTGAAAGTAAAACGGAGAAATTAGCCCAATGACCTAGCCGGAAAAAAAGGGGTAACAAAACGAACTCACAAGGTGAAAAATGTGTTAGAAAATTGATTGAAGGATGGGTGATGGTTGAAAGAAAAGAATGGCAGTAGTGAGGAAGAGAGGAAGGGTGGAGGAAGGAGGAAGGGGGAAGGGGGAAGGGGGAAGGGAAGAAGGGAGGAAGGGAGGAAGGGAAGAGAGGAAGAGAGGAAGAGAGGAAGAGAGGAAGAGAGGGAAGAGAGGGAAGAGAGGGAAGAGGGGAAGAGGGGAAGAGGGGAAGCGAGGGGGTTTGTTTGTCGAAGACTCATAACCGCGCGTCGTGGGTCCATCTCAATGTTTGCTCGCCGCGATGACGCACGTATGCAGGTACCGTTTATGAGGCTCTTCTGCAGCTGAAATAGGCGAGCATCTATTTTAGCTCGGGAATAGTGTGTTAATTTTCAAAGAGTGGCGGATAGTTAACCTTTAATAACTGTTCTATAACCTCTTGTCGGACCTGTGCATGTGCTGGGAGGATATTTTGGCACAATACAGGGATTATTTTGCGTGATAACCTAAGTTAACTGTTTATTAACTTCTAGAAAGTACAAGGGCAAGAACCCATTAACCGGAACAGACAGGGATATATTTGGTTGGTTAACCCCAAATAATTGTTCTATAACTTCTTGCCTGACCCTGGTACTTGCACGTGGACTAAAATTTTAATATCTCCACGAAAACCTCAGAGATCCATATGTTCCCTCCACAATGCTTCAGGGATCATCCACCCTATCATCTAATGGAGCAATAATTCTCATTTGAGTTATGGTTGAGAATACTTGGGGACTGAAGTTGGACAATATTTTCTCAGCAAGCACTCCCGCTACAGACCTCCCTCACCATATCAGGCTCAAGTTGAGGTGACAAGAGTCGAGAGTCACGAGCAATATGTATCACGTTTATAGAAAGTGGAACACACATACAAATTTATGCCAAAGCGCTACTTTTTGGATGCACTCGTCCAGGCAAGAAGTGCCCGGACATTTAGAGGGGAAAACGGGGATGTTTCGGGAATCCCTCATAGGTATTTCCCCTTTCCTCAATGTGGCGTTTACCCACCCGTAGGTACCTCTTGCTTGGGACTGGTATACGAGCACCAAGCGGAAAAAGTGGACAGGATTAGTTTTGGTGGCCGGCGCTATGCCACAAGAACTCTGGAAATCAATTGTTAGATCATCAGCAAAAACCAGCCCCTCAGCCCACGATAGGTTTGGTTTGGCGGGTCAAGAGAATCGCGAATACCGATTAACGAGATCCAACACACTCTAGTGGGCCGATCTTATCCTTGAGCTCGTCGTGTGTAGCCTCAAGAGATCTACAGTACGGGTATGATACCTCATCCACTGATCAAATTTACTAACCCCGTCCCTGGATATGTTATTTCCGGTCCAATTATGGAGCAGAACAATTATGGAGCAGAATTAGGCTTCAGATGGCATATTTCATTGGTCACTGCAGACCAACTTGAACTACCCAGCCACAATCCATTGTTTAGGCCAAAATCTGAAGCAATACGATATCTTACCGGGCCGGAAATAACACATCCTGGGACGGAGTTAGTGGATTTGATCAGTGGATGCGGTACTCGAGTAGTCCAGGAGATGACGAGATCCAGAAAGTAGCCTGCTTCAGCTGGAGACAAATTCCGATACTGGTACCGGAGTTTCAAACTGGGACCAATCTACCGATTTCTTGGGGGAAATCCTTTTTAACAGCTTTTGTGTCTAAATTCGGAGACTGAAGGCAGAGATCGCGAAGTATAAGAGATCCTACGGTACAGCCACCGTGCGACGCTGCACTCCTCCAAGAACTAACTCAAGTCTTTCCATGGTGCAGGCACCAAAAACCGCCGATCTTGTTCACTTTCCTCCGCTTAGTAACGGACACACACAACTCAGTGGCGCTTTGGCATAAATTTGTACGGGTGTTCGCTTTCTTCCAAATGGTCCTCCCACCGTCCCCAACCAATACTCACTTTATCAAAAAATAGGATTATATAATTAAAGAGGGGTCGATTTTTAAGTAGTTTTATGAAGAATTTTCCTCCGAAGACTTGGTTGTTGGGGCACCTTTGTTGCTAGATTTGGTCTTGGTGAGGGTCGATCCCCAGACACCCGGCTCCGTACAGTACCTGGCCGATTTGCGTTCTCCCTGTTTCCCGACGTCTTGGAGGTTCTCCGCCGCACGATCGAGGCTGGCATCTGATAGCTCCCACTCTCAAGTAGGACGCATCGCCACGATACCGCACGATACGAAGGAAAAAACCCTACTCACTTTAGATTACCCCTGCTCTATCTGCATACCGCGAATTACAGACTTTTACACACAGACGCGCTGGCCACTCGGGGAATATCATTTTCAGGCTGATTTTCTGGAAGAAACCCAGAATACAGGCTTGATTGGAAGGCCTGTTGTATCAGTGCATATCACAAAGAAGGTGGTTCCTCCCCCTCCCCCCACTCGACGGTTCCACTTCGGCACGGCGCGTCGAGTTCCGTCTAACAAAGACGCTAAGTCACGCCCTACGGTACAGCACACTACCGATTTGCCGCATGCAAAGAGCCGAAGACAGGGAAGTTGACGACAAGGACGATCGCGGCGGAGGAAGACCCGGCTTGCTTGCCTCGATCTCGACCTCGACCAGCTTCAACACAATCACGCCAACGCAACGTCCTCCGTCGAAACGGAAGCGGGAAGACACCCATCACGAAGGTGACGAGGGCGAGGACGGGCAAGAAGAAGACCAAGAGGAAAAGGGGTCGCACGAAGAGATAATGCCACCATACAAAAGCAAAGTCAGAGTTCTTGAGGAGTATCATATCATTGGGTTTATATCTAGTGGTACCTATGGTAGAGTCTACAAAGCCAGAAGCAAACTGCCGGGTAATACTAAAGAATACGCCATCAAAAAGTCAGGAGCTACTTTTCTCTATATTTTTTAATTCAAATTGGCACTTGGTTAGGGGTGGCGTGGAATCTTCGCTGCAAACGATGGCTTACACTTATGGTATAGATTCAAACCGGACAAGGAAGGTGAAGTCATTCAATACACTGGGATATCACAATCGGCATGCAGAGAAATGGCTGTAAGTACTTGATTCCTGCCCGGCGAATCTTATGAGCAATCCCTAATTTAATTAAGCAGCTCTGTAGCGAGCTAAATCACGAGAATGTCATCCATCTCCATGAAATCATCCTTGAAGACAAGTGCATATATATGGTGTTTGAGTATGCCGAACACGATTTATTAGTACGACACAAGTCTCCCCCCGCGCTACAGTGGATCGATCTAACCAGGTGCTAGCAAATTGTACACTATCATTCACACCCCGAACGGCGTCCGATACCGGAAGCAACCATTAAGTCGGTCCTCTGGCAACTACTCAATGGCGTATCCTATCTACATCAGAACTGGGTTCTGCACCGCGATCTTAAGCCTGCAAATATCATGGTCACAGCTGCTGGCGAAGTCAAGATTGGGGATTTAGGGCTAGCTAGGTTATTCTGGAAGCCCCTTCAGAGCTTGTATACGGGTGACAAGGTGGTAGTAACCATTTGGTACCGGGCGCCTGAGTTACTTCTCGGAAGTAAACACTACACGGCGGCGATTGATCTCTGGGCTGTTGGGTGTATTTTTGCCGAGCTCCTGGCCTTGAGACCGATATTCAAAGGGGAAGAGGCCAAGATGGAAAAGAAAAGTACCGTGCCATTTCAGCGGAACCAGATGCAAAAGATAATTGAAATCCTCGGGACCCCCACTAGTAAGTTTTCCCAAAGGTCTCGCACCCAAAATACCCTAAGTTATCACCATGAATATGGCAATATAATGTCATGCTTAAAAACCGGCTGACTCTCTACCAGAGGAACGATGGCCTGCTGTTACCCAGCAGCCAGAATATAACCAGCTCCAAACCTTCAAGCAATACACAAACAACCTTGAAGCCTGGTATCACCAAATTGGGGCTACTAACGCCCTTGGATTTCAACTTTTATCCGGTCTATTAAATTACGACCCCACGCAACGACTCACAGCACAAACTGCTCTCGAGCATCAATATTTTAGTGAAGGCGCGAAGTTAACTTTGAAGTAAGATCCCGTATACCCTTTAAGCACGGCCCGCTTCTTGTCACATGAGTGCTGTTAAACTAAGGTTTTCAATAGTGCATTTGAGGGTCAAAGTTTCGATTATCCTCATAGAAGAGTAAGTCAGGACGATAACGATATTTCCTTACCCGGAACCAAAAGGAGCGGACTTCCTGATGATTCATTGGGAGGCTCAAGGGCAAAGAGATTAAAGGAAGGCTAGGCTTCAATCTAGGAATCTAGGTGCATGCTCCTGGACTGTTGGATTGAACGATTTATCCCAGCGTTTTTGTATTTTAGCATTTGATGCAATTTTATTCGTTTTATATCGTGTCGGGGATATTGGAGTTGGCCCCACCGCGATGGTCGAATTAAAGTGGAAGCTGTACTGGCATAGCATGGATATATGGAATATGGGAATACAATAGAGCGCAGTGTCATAACTAGTTGCACGGGTATTAGTACTTATGTGATGTTTGAGTATTGAACTACGTGGTATTTGCGTAAAGCCGAAGTGGGGAAGGAAAGAACAGATACCGGTAGGTGAGAAGGGTTTTCCCGTTACCAAGAAGTCTGAGCTGCTGCTACATAGGATAAAGTTCTCCGAGTGATACGGCGATCAGCCTAACGCCATACTCCGTACTACCGGTAGAATGCCTGGCAAGCGACCATATATCCCAGTACCTGTGTTTTCTTCTAGCAATAAGCATCTGAAAATACGGCCACCGCTACACATCTCTCTGGCCAGCGAAAAAAAACAAAAACAATCTCATTTCCGGATACTTTATGCCCAATACATGTGGGGTCATTGGGGTGTCTACTCCCAATTGCCTGACGTTTGTAAAAACGACTGCTATTGCATATGGGCAAAATCTTGAGGCTCCGGGCAAGATTTTGCCCATATGTAATAGTAGTCGTTTTTACAAACGTCAGGCAATTGAGTACCGTACTGTACACAGCACTGGACACTGGACTTAAGTCTTGGCATGTAAGACTGAGACACCGAAGCTACAGCAAAGCCACAGGATGCTGCATACCTGCCCTGGGGCTTGATAGCAAGGAATTTCTGGTCCTACCGAGCCTCTCTCATGGGTACTCAATTTCAAGGAATGAGGGTAATTTTTCTCCCCACCCTTTTGTAAAACATTATTATCATAGCTATGGATAATTCTGGCCTCACGCTGCTAGGCTGAAGCTGGACAACAAAGGTGGCAATCTCAGCCGTGATCATAGATTTGGACTTGGACGGACGGCGTATGACGTCGGTGAACTAACAAAGCCAAGATAATCACGTGAAGGGGAGTTAGATGCCTGAGCCAAGAGTGCGGTAGTCTATCCTCAACCGTAGGGTTATGGTGGAGTAACAAGTTATGAAACAGTTATTTGAGGCTAATCAGCGAAGTATATCCCTGTCTGTTGTCCGAATGTTCCATGATCACAGGCATGGCATGGTGGAGGCGGGACGAGCATTCTACCGAAATGAGACAACAAGATTTTCTGAGCCCTCGAGAGATTTGTCACTCGCGTCGTACTCCTTCCATGGTCGGTGTTCCCCCGGAGCCTGTTGGTGCCATAGTTCCGGTTCTGGACCTCCATCCCGCCGCCACCTTGACCTATCCTTCTCACGTAGCTCCTCCTCCCACAAACTCCCTTAAAAACCTCCCTCCCTCCTCCCTCCAGAATAAAACTCAACGTCATCGGTTGCTATCAAAATCACTACGCTTTTTGCAAGAACAGAATACGAGAGATTTTTCTCACTCTACATAGCAAGATCCTCATTATGACTTCTGCTGCGGCTTTCTACGATCTTGAGCCTCTTGATTCTAGAAATCAACCCTATAACTTCAGCCAGTTGAAAGGGAAGGTAGTTCTCATTGTCAACGTCGCTAGCAAGTATGTTATTTCCCTAACCTATTCCCCGAGTCTTCAATAAAGTTCCCCCATCACTAACGGTGAATGCATAGATGCGGATTCACTCCTGTAGGTTTATTGAACTAGGGCTCATCTACTTGTTGGGCAGTCAAGCTTACTTATCGGGCACTAGCAATACGAGGGACTTGAGAAGCTTTACGAGAAGTACAAAGATCAGGGGCTCGAAGTGCTTGGTTTCCCATGTAACCAGTTCGGTGGTCAGGAGCCAGGGACAGCCGAGGAGATCCAAAATGTAAGAGATTTCCTGACACTTGCAAATTGAACATGATGGCTCACTTACCCGTTCCAGTTTTGCATGTAGGGTTTTGTGATATCATTTGCTTTCACCTTAGCCCAGTATTGACGACGATTGAAGGGTTAATTACGGCGTCAAATTCCCTGTTCTCGCCAAAATCGACGTCAATGGAGATAATGCTTCCCCAGTCTACAAGTACTGTCCTTAACCTCCTTAGCATAGGTCTTTCATGACTAATAATATGGTATAGATGGCTCAAAAATGAGAAGACGGGCCTTTTAGGAATGAAGCTCATGTAAGTATCCCAACCGTATTGAGCTCTGCGTTCCAGGTAAATCAAATACTAACTCCGCATTCAGCAAATGGAACTACGGTAAGACATTATTCACGTCTTATATAAACATCTGATAATGTCTAATACCTGTACAGAGAAATTCCTCGTTTCCAGGGAAGGAAAAGTGGTTGAGCGCTACGCCTCTACCACCAAGCCAGAATCGTTGGCCTCTGCTATTGAGAAGCAACTCAAACAGGAGACTCCTCCGAAGGCTGAGTTGTGATCCGACTCGAGGATGGCTTGCGGCAGTTCTTCCCTGCATTTGCGGGTTTTGTAACAGTAGGCCCTGATAGCAGGCTTGTAGCGATCGTGCGATGAATTTGTGATTTGGTGGAGGGTGTTATACCTTGTCTTGTTTTCTGGGCAGTGGAATTATAGTCTGCACATCGCTGTGGAGTGGGGGAATCGGATGTCGTGTCTTCATTTGTCTTTCTCACTCACCCTCGGCAAGTGATATACTACCGTACCACAATGACTCCTTATGTTTCCCTTGTGCAATGCTCTACGAGTAGAGCCACGAGGACCTAATGCGAACCCAGCCAAACCCAACAACGGGGTTGACCCTCATAACGTAAATCCCCCCCAAAGGAATAACTGCCATAAACTGCCACCCATCGGGAACCTGCCTAAAAAAGAAGCTGTACGATATCAGTGCATCATACCAAAAGTACCGGTAGATGAAAACCTACGGTAACCGTGCACCTGGGACTGAATCCGGCAAGCCCTTCTCCTTCCCCGCACGCAAGGACGCGGTTACGGCGGCGCGGGCACCCTACCGCCTAGGACACAGTTGGAGATAGCCTACCTATGCAGCAACTCTTTTCACATCTCTTTTCCAGCCATTGCTTGCTACTCGAGTACTTGAGCGAACACTGTTCGTAGCGCCATACGAAATCATGTGATAAAATAAGCTACAGCCTTTACAATTTTTATCCTTTCCGGTAACCCCATCCGTTTTTCGGCCAAACAAAAAGTTTTGCCAAGATTCGCACACCCTTGTTCAGTGCCGCAATGCACGCAATATGATAAGTTAAGAATTCCAATAGTTGAATCTCGCGCTAAGATGTCCAAGATTCCCTCCATGATTGATATTAGATACTACCGGTACTCTCTCTACTAACTCCGTGTGCTGGCGCGGCCGAATTTAAGCGGGACTCTTAAGGTGGCAAACCCCATACAAAGTGCCCGGCTTCAATTCGGCCGCGCTAATATAGTAACGTCTATCACAGATTTGATCAAATCCCCCCAAAGCTTTCTGCCATAACAATGGCAAATCACGTTCCTTGTGCGTCATAGGGGCCGGGAGGAAGTCATATAAGTGTCGCCGCTTCCCCATCCCTGTTGCTATTCTCCACTTCGCCCAGAGTCCTACATTCCATCTCGAAAATATCTTGCACCCGCAATCTGCACCGAAAGCAAAAATGCTAGGGGTAAGCCCCCTCCTTCCTTTGCGCTGGTCCCTGGGGGTGTTCTAAGAAACTGACTTGGACCTATACCCGGTTCCTAGTTACTGCAAATTGGCGTCTTGATCGAATATGTTATTCTTGCTCAATGTTGTGTAGTATTATGGCGGGAGGTAAAGAACAGGGAAGGGTTGCCTGATCACTGAAGGGGCAAGAGTTTGTGGGGCGGAGGGGGGCAGAACTGCGGCGGTGGAATTGGCAATTGAGTTGTGCGATATAAATATTTTGGTGATATCACCTAACTTAGTGGAAAGCTTTCCATCACACGACCTAATTTCGTAGCTCATCCCACCACTTTGGCTCTGTGCCCCCCTCGCTCTGAGAATTCCTGCCCCGTCAGAGTGATCTGGCAATCCTTCCCTATTCTGTAACTTCCGGAAGACTCGCTCAGTGAAGCGGGGCAAGCGAGGGCTATCACATAATTAGAATATCTCGATCCCGCGGGATATGAGCATGGGGCAGGGCCAAACAATATAGTTTCTTAGAATGTTCTTGGAATTGGGACAAGCACAGAAGGTCAGGGTGCCTTGCAGCCAATATTTCGACTTTGGGTTACAAATTGCAGGTGAGATATTTTCCGGATCGAATGTAAAATTAGAGAGCAGGGGGGCATAGAGACGTCTCCTCTTAGACGTCCTCCCAGGAAATCCGGACAGCTAAACCTAAATAAGAAACTTTCAAGTAGTTATCTTGGTTTGGTTAGATGAACTGTGGCTACTATGCTAGCCACCGCTTGTTTCCCCATACAAAAACCGCCAATCAGCCTCTCTTTCCGGGTGGGGGGTGTCCGGGGTCTGTGAAGCCGTCTACTCGAGTATATAATTTCCAATTTCCACTTTACCTCTATCACGCACAAAGAACGTAATTTATGATATCATACCATATCTCTTTTTAAAAGCTAGGCATGTCCTAAGCAGAATCTATCTAGTTGTTCTTTACTATTTCCTTAGTGTATAGCGATTCGGAGTCCTCTTGGCCCCCCCCCCCCGGGTGTAACCTTGTTCCTCTTAACTCCAATTTGGCTTTTGCGGAAATGAGGTGATATTCATAATACGAATTGTGGGCGTAAAACGCTTTTGGGATAGGGTGTAAGACTCAGACTCAGTGGTGAAGCGGGGGATAGGGAGGGGGAATGGAGAGGCTATACACCTTTATGTGATTTCCAATTGACTTCTATGACGTCCAAGGGGCGTGGTTTACTTGTCCTGGTCAAGTAGTGGGTATGGGCTCACGCTTAGGCCATTCACTGGAGGTATCCATATAGCTACTGTACGTTTTCTCACAACTCTTTTCCAGCGATTGATTACTGCCTGTATGTACTCGAGTATACGGTTGATAGAGTAAGAAAAAATCAAAAGTATTATTCTAAAGTAAAACTACAACCTTTACACCTTCTACTGCACCCCGCAAATTCTTGTCCCCTTAGCCATCAGTTGGTGCCGGTACTTCCTTATCCCACCCCCCCCAGAGAACTGGTTTAACCATAAAGGCGTAGGCGGTAACCTCAAGCAGAAAGAAAATTTCGAGTAGCTATGATATGAGTGTGGAGCAAAGTCAGTCAATGTGATTTCTTAGAGCATTCTCAGAGATTTGCTCGAGAGGGTAAAGGGGGCTTACATCTACACCCATTTCAGCTTTGAGTATGATACAAATTGCGGGTGTCCGATAAGATATTTGTTGGGATAGGGTGCAGGACTCGGGGCCAGGTGGAGGTCAGGGACGAGGTGGAGGTCAAGGGCGGGGATTGGGGGGGGGGGGGGGGGGGCACACTTATATGGTTTCCACTTGGCACCTGTGACGTATAGGGAGCGTGGTCTACCTATTCCAGGCAAGTTGGATCCAAAAATACTAGTCGTGAGTTTGGCGTATGTACAAGTACAAGTACAAGTACCAGGCATAAAGATTTCGCACACACCAAAGTGGCTGACCAGCACAAGTACCAGGCATGATGTTTTCGCACACACCACTTTGTGACCTCACCAGTTTCTAATAATTTTTGCTGGCAAGCCACTTTGGTGGGTGCGAAATCTTTATGCCTGGTACTTGTACGGGGCGAGGTCAGTCAATACGGTTTCCTAGAATGTTCTTGGGGTACACCTAACATTTTCTTTTTTGAGTTACAAAGTGCAGGTGCGAGATATTTTCAAGATCGAATGTAGAACCCGAGGGGAAGCCTCGGCCTTAGTTATACAATTTCCATACAGCCCCTATCGCGCACGAGAGGCGTGATTTATGGTATGGTTCCGACCATCTACCCCCAATCTCTGGGGATACAATAGAGAACTCCTTGGGATACAACTTCCTGCAGATAAAAAAGCAAATATATGTTCAAATCAGGATCAGAGTCGGGTTATTTTATTAGTTTTACCTTTGTATTGTTACAGCAGGGTTAAGAGCTACATGAGAGGAAAGATTTGGAAAAGGTGAGTAAAGGAGAGTATGAGTAATCGGGGAAAGAATGGTACTTGTATGAGTGGAAATCAAAAACTTGGTTGTGGTATGATACAAGTACATACCAGTAACACGCTTTTTAGCACTGAGTTTCATGCCAAGACGCCCTCGTTGCATCCATCGAGGTGCTGTGCGTCGACGGCCGGAACCATACCTCCTCATGAAAGCTAGTCCCGTCCCAAGGAGGACCTGTCCAATCGCTATTTGCTTAGCATGTGGCGATATCAGGAACCTCCAAGCTGACCCCGCTGCTCTTAACTCCGGTCCGACCTTTGCGAAAAAATACCGGCGCCGCAAGGTCGATTCAAGATACCCTATCGTACTCGGGCACCTCCTCGCACGAATTTCCATGCAGAAGGCAAGGCGGCGGGCGGGCGGGCGGAAGAGCAACGGTAGATCCATCGGAGCCCACCGACCTACCACATGACACGGCCTCCCAACATTGATAATGCATACCGATAATCGCCGGGCGCATACTGTGCAGCACCGCACTACCGGTATCTACCAAAGCCTTATCATAAACACGGTCGGCACAATATCTATGTTCTGCAGGGGTGTTCACTCCCTGCGCAGCCCATCACATTTCGAATCCTCGGGGGGAAGATAGCACAAGTGCAGTAAATTGCTCTAAGACAAAGCTCGGGCACATCAGCGCGAGTGAGGAGCCATGATTGCTAAGTTAGGGGAAGATGCCGATGGGGAACATATGTGCAGCCTAGAGAGGTAGGCTGGTACCGTATTTTTTCGTGTTATCCGGTTTTTCGCCAAGACCGGGCGTTACTTAAGGTTGGGCGGTGCCTGGAGTCTAAAATGGGCCCTTCGGTTCCCCCAGTTCTCATAGTAACTGAGGTGTGGATTT
>Ga0307513_10005800_pt1 | contig 16218 bp, 15 predicted proteins | sample 15_EM_MG_FD_202174 | JGI IMG/M metagenome (GOLD analysis project Ga0307513, IMG submission 202174) | Populus trichocarpa ectomycorrhiza microbial communities from riparian zone in the Pacific Northwest, United States - 15_EM | ecosystem: Host-associated > Plants > Roots > Unclassified | place... | reverse complement strand
ACCAACTCCACGCACACTCAATGGCACGGTTGCCCCCTTGTCCTGCAGTCGCGCTGCCCCCTCCGACCGGACGTGGCACTCCACTTAAACAAGGAAGGAGATCAGCAGTTGTTCCTTCCTCACTTGCCCTCCGTCTCCATGCTTGCTCCGTCTCTTGCTCGACTTAAACCACCTACGGCTCCTCGATCGATGAATGTCGTCACGAGGCAGTCGACGCCGCCATTGTTGAGTCTTAATTCGAATACTGTAGCCCCCAAACCTGTCCACAAGTCCCCGCCCAATGGCTCGAGAGTGTTAATGGAGTCGTTGTCAGGTCCAAAGAATTTGAGTGGCAGTTCGAGTGCGACGAGCATTGCTGTGGCCAACGTGTCGACTTCGCTTAGTGCAACTGCCACCAGTTCAATTCCTGCATCAAGCTCGCTTGCCTCGCCGTCGCTACCGACGATGGTGATGCAGTGTATCCCTCGTGGGCCATCTGCGACGAGAGATTTCGGTAGCCGAATATGATGAAGGATTTGGATCGCTTGATGGAGACGCGTGAGCGGGATCGAGAACGAGAACGGGAGCGCAAACGTGAGAGGGATGGGGACAGAGCGAGAGATATGGGTGGAGACGAGAGGTAGCGGTATGGCCATCACGATCGCGAGCAGGATAGGGATATGGATTACGATCAGCGCATTATCGTGGGATGAGGAGGCCATATATGAGTAACGTCGAATCAGGGGTCCCAGTTCTGTGATAATACTGTTAGACCCCGGACCCAGTCCATTTCCCTCCTCATCATCACTGGCTGCTCTCGGTGTTTGACTCGTCCACCACCTTTGTCTTGTCCTCAAGGTGTTTTGCCCCGGCCTCACAGCGTTCGCGCGCGTCCATCCCCCTGTGGTCGAGTTTTCCTGCTGCTCATTGCATTCACATCGTTGTTTGATTCTTACGTCGGCAGTTTCGAAGTTGTTGGCTAACATCACTGGTCTGTCAATTCTCATTCACCTTGAAATATTTCATCATTGCCTCACATTCATTCACATAGATTCAAATCATGGCATCCTACCAACCGTATATAGCCGCCTTCTATTCAGGTGACTTCGGCGCTCGCGAGCTCGCGACCTTCCCCAACTTGCGCGCGCAAACCGAGTTCACCAAGTATATGGAGAACAATAATGGCTTCCTGTATGGCCAATGGCACAAATTTGAAAACCTATCCGACCTCCGTGGAGCATTCCGCAAAGCTAGGGAGTTGGGTGGGATTGTTTATGATCTTCCTGTCAGAACGAGCGTTTGATGGTGGACTCAGTTGGTAAGCCTGATTTACGCCTGATTTCATTTGACATACCTTTTATCCTGACGCCTCTACCCCAGGGCTGTATCAAATCTTTGTTCTGAAAATTTCGAGTAAATAGGCCAATGAATATATTGCTGTTGTATGATAATTGCCTTGGTTAATTTGCGCCTTCCTGATAGCGCAGACTACATGCGGGAAAGATCCCACGGCTGCAGTGTGCTACTTAATTTTCCTTTGAGAAGATTGCAATAGGTAGCAGTAGTACTCCACCTCAGCACCGGCACATCATTCGAAGGTGCGCCGTTACGTACTGGAAACTCCAAAACAATTGATTTGAGGTCGCCGAATAATATCGTTCCGAGCTCCGGTAGCCAGCTTGATGAGCTTTCATTCCTTCTATAGCGGGACTACTTATATATGCTAATGAGATTTTTCTGACAGCAATACGTATGTGACCGAAGAGAAATGGTGATACGCCAGAGATAGGTTTCTAGGAAGACTTTGAGTGACTGTTAGTCTTCACTTTCCGGCACCTCTACCCCAACAACTTCGGTGACCACAGTGCGTATAAACAATTTCGTGATCCCTACTCTATTGAAACGAGGCCTCGAGTCAGGATCCGAATTTGACAAACGGGAACATCGCTCCTTACTTCTCATATATCATTTGAAAGCGCCTAACCGATTGGGGGTCGGATTGGCACCAGATCAATAAAGACATCCGCAACATGACAAAGATATAAAACGCTGTGAGTGTGCGTGCGGTAAAAATGGTCGACTTGCTGTATACTGGTCTTGGTTGCCCAGCGGAACCCATACCCCAGATGAATCCACCCTCAAGCAGAAGAAATACTGGCCACAAGCATAACGACAATGCCATGTACGATCCCAATTTCACTTTGTCCTCATGTCGAATTTCTCGGTCGCCTGTCCGCACTACGGAGGACCCTGTTGGGACGTCTAGCATGTCCAAAGTAACGAAATACAATAATGCGAGGATCCCTGCGAGGCAAAAGTGCCTGAGTTCACGTAGTCCCTTGCCCAAAGAAGGCCTGTAGTCTTTTTGAAAAAACCAAGGTGCGAAGGTATTATGGGCCTCGGAGTAATATCCAGTCCACACAAAGCTAGAAGACGGTATGAGTGTAGGAATACTGACCTTCAGGCATATCTAATACGCACATTAAACCGACGAGAAAACCCGCGAGGTCCAAGTAATTGGAAGGAGCTGACTTGTTCTCGGCGGACAGGGAGAATTTTGCTATTGCCAGAAACAAAGTTAGCGCAGGCGAGACGGTAGCCGGTGACTTTGACGGTGGGAGAGTTGCTAGGCATGAAACAAAGAGCATTAACTACTCGAGATGTTACAGGGAAACGGAGCCCCAGCGCACACCTGGAGGCCTCTGCCAGATGGTCCACCTCTAGAAGCTCATCCCTCGAAAGCAGCTCTATATACTTCCGATGTGCAATACATGGTAGACTGTGTCAAAGATACAAATTGTAATGGATAGGCTAAATTGGCATATAGAAACGGAAGCTTACACACCATGCAATTAAAAACAGGGGGTGGAGTAAATCCCAGAAGCCTAGTGGATAGTGTCGAGCTGCGACAGCACATACCATGATGACGGCTACAAATTGTATGATTTCCGTATAGGAGGTCTTGAAGAAACGCCAGATGGGTCCTGCAAGGAAGTTAGGATGTCAGCGAGCTCCACAAACAGCAGAGCGCCGTACCAATCTTGGCGGTACTATGCGATGCATTGTCAGGCTGGGTAAGGAAGACATCAACGGTGCTGCGTCGGTGCAGGATTTGTGGTCAACCTGTGGCAGATGGTGGAACTGAACGACGTACTAAAGAGCGTTATATGCGGAGCTCCCTTATAGCATCTTGAAGGCAGTGCCGAATGAGATTATGTTATGTAAGCCTAAATCTAATCAACCAGCTCGGTTTTTCGGGAACCGACCGGCGTTTGGACTGATCCGATTGTCCACTTATTGACACTCCCGGTACGAGTCAGAAGCGCCATAACGCCTTTTGTGGATATAGGAGAAGTCGGTTATCGTCAAGTCCAAAGGTATTGTCATAGTGCAGAGCTGAGGGAGTCACAAGGGGGTGTCACGTGTTGATTTCCCGACATAGGGTTGGTTAGTTAGTCCCCCCCGGATGCCCACTATTTTTTTTTGCTACCCATGTGAAAAATACTGATAAGATCTTGATAAGATAACTCATGTTGGCCCACTGCACACCAAAATGGATGATCATGTTGGCGGGCCAGGAAGTAGCACTTTCATGAACAATGGGAGCCAGCTACAACACAATGAAGCTGGCCCATTTGGCAGAAATGGACATATAAGTGTAGTTGTAGCATACAGAATACCATTTTTTTCTACTACACATGCCATGCCCCAGAAGATGACTAAACACTCTGCATCTGAGACATCCCCACCTAACAAAGCAGGAACAGTAAGCACCAATAGTTCCATATATCAGTCGCAAAGGCAGAGATTGACAGGAAAGCAAATGTTATCCAGTGCAAGAAGGCAGACTGCGAAACGAAATGGGTAAGTAAATTTTACAATGGCGTTAGATGTTGACTGACCTTGTTTCAGTACCATTTAGAATGTATTGGCCTCAAGAGAGCTGTGGGGAGTTGGGTATGCCCAGCCTGCAAGGGGATATTTGAGCCAAAAAATGGCATCAATTGGTGTAGGGAGCATAGGATAAGAAACGAGAGAAACAGATTATGCGGACGATTATATAATATTACCATATATAGAATATTATTCCCACACCAGTTAGTTAGTCCAGGCCTCAAGCCAGTAAAAAAAAATCCGACCCTATGTCAGAAAATTTATTACTGTCACCCCCTTGGGGAGTCATCATGCAATGACATGGTTGAAGACGGCGAAGCTCATCGGTAGCCCGACATGGTGTTGCGGATCTCCCGTTCCCCATTTCAACTTAGGCATCTGAGAATGACCCCTGCTACGCCATGTCCGCCTGCTCGAACTTTCCCTTATTGGGGGCAAAGGGGGTAATAAAGTGAAGCCAGATAACCCAAGTGGATAGGCACACAAAGGGAGGTTCGATGGGAATGATGCGGATGGGATACGGAATGGCAAATACATTGGTCGTTGTTGAACGTCGAGCAAAAGTTTCAGGTGGTGGGCATTGGTTGGAAGGAATTACGAAGGGACATGATGGGCTGGCGAAGCGCACAAAGGAGGAACTCGAGACAAAGCAAGACGCCGCGACCGACTCGGAGCATCCTCAGCCAAAATTCACAGTATCATTTCCTGAATCCAACCTCTCAAAGTTCGCAGCAACTCCAATTCATCGTGCTGCTCGGAATAGAGAATGCACCGCTGTTAGTGAAGATAGTGAAGCTAAGTATATGGCCAACAACATGTCTCGAGAAGATCTACTGGAAGACGATTACATTCCGAGTTAGTCTTTCCCATGGTCTCTGTTACTTATCTTCTATCTCAATTCATCACACCCCCATGTGAATGAATGATATAAATTATCTCAACTAAATATTCTGCTGACGCGGCGATTCTCCAAAATGCCAGGACAACAAAAAAGAAGAAAAGGTGACAATCTTGCCAGATATCGTGTCATACATCAATAAACGGACCACTCAACCTTAACCCTTCGCATAATCCCTTCAGGAATTTCATCCTTGAAAACCGGCGTCGGAGGAAACTCGACTACCGGAGGCAGCGAAGCGACGGAGAGTGACTCAGAAAAAGGAGTCGACATGACTGAGAAACGTGGTACTATGAAGCTGACCCACGGTGTCGTGCCCGTGCTGTCAGCGTCAAAGCCATTGTTTTGTCGCCGAATATCAGCCATGTGCGCCATAAATTGAGGATCTAATATTATTATTTCCTGGTTAAGGGGCCTATCCACAATTTAACATATTCAGGAGGAATCAAGTTGGTCGATATGGCCAGACGGTATTCGTTCTCGGGTGGTGAAGGTCCAGCGAGGAACACAAGTTAAGCGACACCGTCTGATGTGTCTAACGTTCATTAGATATTAAATCGATGGTCGACTTAAGACTCAATATAAGTAGGGTAATGGAGATGGGAATTGGCAAGTACCGATAGATTATGACAGGAGCAAGCTTCGCTTCCAGCACCGTTGTTCTCCGCACCAAATCAGCATTCGTCTGGTTTTGGAGCTTACTTGCCGCAATCGTTGTCCATGGCGTCCAACTCATTTCGTCGTGAATTAGAGATGGAGTAAGTCCGAAAATTGGTTGATGTGCTCTGTACGTTGACGTACCTGATAGCATCTACATCCGTACTAGATGCACCGCTCCCAACGTCCATGATGAACGGGATTTCGAAGGACTTTGGGTGACGAGAATTAGACAAGGGAAAGTGCGAGTACAAGTTGAATACGATAACGGTAGGACTTACCCCCCATGTTCCTTTCATCCATATATCCACGATTCGCCATCATTACCTGGTATGCGTATCCCGGGGTTGGGAGAGTGCTCATCATTGTTATGAAATTTTGAATTTCTGCCGGTTCTGGTTTTAAGTCCCATCTCAGGCTATCGTAGAGACTTTTGAAGGGCAGAAGTCATAGGGGACTCTTTGATTTGCGGTAGCCCTACATTGTCAGCGCCGCCGTTAAAGAGAAAATGCCGTTGAGCCAGAGGGCAATGTGCTATTTACCCGAGCACAGGATTTCTGCCCAGGAATCTTGTCAGAAACATGGGAGAGCGGCTTCTCCATCCTTGTGGGAACTACAAAGCTAAGTGTCATGACCGCTAGTTATGCACATATGGTAGTACAATAGGCTCAAGGGTAAAATATGACGATTTCCGTTATCTTATCGTACGATCACTGAAACAGATAAGATATTGAGGAAGGCTTAGTCATTGTCATGGATTGCTCCCGACATTCCCGACATTGCAGCTGTAAGCCGTTGGCCTTTTAAAAATTTACCGGTTACCTCCCACCAGCACGACGGCGGGCTCTTCAAGAGCTTACGGTGTCAAAGGCAGTACCCACAATGATGTACATGTTGACCTTTTCGTGAGTTTTATTCATTCGTTCTTGCTGGACTCACCCTCATTGATCAACCAGCAGGCCGAAATGAAAAGCATCCCGGTGGGCAAGTCAGGCGCAAACACGAGCAATATCGATGAAGGAGCCGTGAACGAAGTGGGCAGTGGTGGTGTAAAAGCTCGAAAAATGGGAAGGTATGATGGGAAATGCTGCTAAACGAAATCACCAGCAATGTACGTGGTACCTTCTTCCCGTCCAACTCTCCCTGATAACCCCCTCCAAATTTCAAAGCTGGCATAAAATATCCCACCAATATTGGGTACGGATATTTTAAAATCACATACAAGCCTACGATCGCCAGGGATAGGCAACCGCCAGCGAGTGGGCAGGGTCGTACGAGGCATTGGCTTGCACAATGTACCTCCGAGGTTGCTCTTCCCGACTGATTTTATCAACTACGAGGCTAACGACATCCCTTAGTTCTCGTGTCCGCTGCCGCATCATATAAACCAACGTACCTCCCCTGCTCACGGCGGAAATGAAAGCACTGATGAGCTCTGCGAGATGTGAGGATAATGAATAATACGACGCGATAAATGCATGAGGGATATTCTCAGAGTTCGCCGTCATGAATCATAAGTACCCACTCCGCTCTCATCGACACAGTCGAGGTAAGCCGCGACTTCTCTTTATGAGTACGAGCAGGCCGAATGATGGATTCTCTCAGCTCCCATGTACGGCGCATCATATAAACCGACCTACCTGTCCTGTTTACCACAGGGAAACGACCTCACCGGCGGGATTTACGAGGAGTGAGGGTGATGGATATGGCCGGTACTGTAACGCGCTGTGATGAGGTCGAGGTCGCCGTACCCACCTCTTCACGATGGTCGGCCAAGTTGAGGTACCCTTCCTCCTACCTCTTTGACTATGACGAGAGTTATTGATGGAGGTCTCAGCTCTGATATATGGTGTATTGTATGAACCGACTTAGGTTCCCTGTTCGTTGCGGGAATGACAGCGCCGATGGGATCTACAAGGGTAGAGGGTGATGAATAACGAGACGAAATGAGTACGTGGAAGATATTATGAGAGGTCAGGATGATCACACCTACCCGCATTCGAGCTCGTGATCGCCGCTGCAGTTGAAGTACATTGCCACACCTCTTCATGAGTACCAGAGGGCTAATGATGAGCTGTATTAGCTTACATATACAGCGCTTCCACTCAATCGACATATCTGAGTCTTTTCTTCAAAACGACGTCGCAGATGGTCTCTACCAAGCGACTGCAATGGCTAACGGGGTACTACCTCACATCTCATGTATGGTACATCCAAGAAACTGACATACCGGGGGCGTCCTCTTCATCGCAGAAACTACAACGCCGGTGGGATTTATGGAGGGCAGTGCGATCAGTAACGCGACGAGATCAGTATGTACCTCCGTTCTTCAAGCTCGCCTTCATTTTTTTTGAGATGGCTTATTCATAATCGCGCAAGATCTTGCTCAAAGATAATACGCTTACCGCACAAGTACGTCGTCTATGCAGGACTTGGTTTCCAACATATTAATTTGCTGCGCGTTCGAGTTAGGTGGCGGTGAACACGAGAATCTGTAGAGTGAGGAACGACTGCCAAGACGTCAATGGAAAAGGGGTGTCCTAAGCGAGGCTGGGGTATTGGACCATGACCAAGCCCACGACCATCGGCGCAATTGAGTACGTTCCCACTTCCCTCGACGACTACAAAGACTAACGATTGATAACAGCATCAGTTTTCATTCCAGTGCACCGCATAAACCTACATACCTGTTCTGTTCATTGCGCAAACGACAACGCTGGTGGTCTCCAGGAAAGGTGAGGGTGATTGATACGAGTACGTACCTGTATTCGAGCTCGTGATCGTCGTTCATAATCGGCTCAGGGGCCAATTTGTAATGTGCAGGTTCAGGCTCAAGGATTACTCACCCCACAAATCGCGCCTCCAAATCAACAAGATGGACACTCCATACCAGTATGACGACATACCGCCCGCTCTCAAAGAACTGTTACTGGTACTCTGGACTTTTACTCAATTTACTGGAGATGAAACATGGCCTGACTTCCTGCATGTGCTTCCTCAGGTACTATCGACCTCCCTCTACATACGTCATCAAGCAATGATGGGTCAGTCTCCGAGATCCTAAAGAAAAAATAAATAACGTCTTACCCCTTCGAACCTCAGGCAGCGGAGCCCCCGAACTCGTCGTATCAACCCCGAAAAACTCTTCGATCACGGACGAAGACCAGCGGGCTTAGGGAGGAAGTTCACATAGGGGATCACTCCTGAGGGCGCGTCGAATATCTACGATGATTATCGGCTCGAGGCTCTTTATGGCGAGCAAGATAACAACGCCTTCCTGATTCTCTGTCAGCGCGGCATCTGTGGTTACGCCAACCCCTGTTACCCGAATCACGTCCGAGTATCGATTCAGACAGTGGGTGGATTTAATGCGCCGAGGGTGAGATTTGTTCCAGTCCAGAGCCAATTCAGCAAGATCGAGGCAGCATTTACCGCACCAGTTTCCGCAAGTGCTAGAGGGAGATGGTACAATTAAGGAGGACGAGCAGAATGAGGACTCAGAAAAAGATATGGACGGTGGACAGCCATTATGTATGAAAAATATCAAAGTGTTCGATGGTGACGAAGGACCGCGCGATGTTGACGAATTCGGAGGCGTCTGTGTACACCCAGAGCAGCTTATCATCGGTCGCGCCACTATTCTTGCCGGCTATAAAGGGAAGCTGGAGGTCGCTATCTGGTGTGGGTAGTGGGTTTGTATACCCTATTACTTTGTCGAAACTGTCATCGACGGCGTACACACCCGTCGTGTGCGAAGGGACTGCCGATATCGGAGATGTGTTGCCTGCACCTCTAGTATGATTACCCCGAATTTCGTGAGTGGGATGCGGCCGAAGATCGAGGGTGGAGTCGTTTCTGAAGGTGGAAATCCTGATGCTCAAGACGAAGACAGGAGCTTGGATACGATTCGAGATTTATCAGGACTTGGCAACCATATCGTTGTTGAGGGTGAGGATGGGCTTCCCTCGCGCATTCTTAACAGCACGTTCCACTATGGACCCAACTTCGGGTGAATAGCCTCAATATATCCGGTGAACTTACACAGTCACCCGTTATTCTGATGAATACCGGGTGAAGGCCAATGCGCGGTTCTTGGAACCTCGCGTTCTCTCTGCTTCTCGCGTACTATTTCCCACAAAACAGTAGTAGAGAGAATGTGCGGTTCTTGGAACCTCACATTCTCTCTCCGCCTGTCTCATGCAAAAAATATGGGTATTATGTAGTTTACTTTCAAACGTAGAGATCGTAGATATTAAATAAATTTATTGTTTCATTGTCTACGGAATACAATTAAGTGTACCTACGAAATCTACAAAGCCTATCTCTGTCTCTGTAAACGGTGGCGCCGTTTACAGAGTCGGCTCCGCTCGGTTAGGTTTTGGGCATGCCGCTCATCGGCGCCGTTGGGGACACCTTTCATCAGGCATGACCGTCAGCGCACGCGTTCCCGCCCCCCTGCGGGCCTCGCGATCCCTAAAGTGTATTTGTAAGTGAGTAGATGGTCAACTTCCGAAGGAATTTAGATAGGGCATGCTTGGAAATTTTGATTGTGGCTATGGTCTATAGTATTTATTAATGTGGTTGGTCGGGGAACAAAGGTTCTCGACGTTTCCTGGATGGTATCTCCCGACAGGAACTCGATATTCAAGAAGATTAGCCACATGAGGCTATGCACCGGCAAGATCAGGAACTTTTTTCTGCAGCCTTTTCCAAGATCGCATGACATCGGCACTGTTGAGCTTCCTCGTACCACGCGCGTGATTCGAGTCCTGTATAAATTCAAGTATTTCTATGTACCCCCCCTGTGCACATTCAGCGGCGAACCTACTTTCGGACTCACTAAACGTATAATCAAAGTAAGTACGTATCGACCACATCCTGTCCCGCCCGAATCGCAAACTCCACAGTCTCGAACCCATTCAATCCAGAAGCATAATATGTGTTCTTGTATCCCTGTAACTCGTTAAACCTCGCATAAAAGCCATTTTCCAACTCGTCTTGGTCAAAGTGTGGAAAGTAATCCCACTCCCTGAAAGCTACGACATCCGCATCGGTGATTGGCTTAGGTTCCGCCGTTGGAACCCGGGGATCTTTGTTCAGCTTTGAAAGGAGTTCCTTCAACAGACTCTTTGCTTCGCCGAGAGTCTGGTTACTCTTGTATTTACCCCAAGACCACGTCGTCGCAATATTCGATATTGGAAAGATCCGAACAAAGCCCATAGGGTAACCTGCAGCTTTGGGCAGGGCCGGTAAATAGTCACGAAAAGCCGCGTCCGCGTCTATCATGCCTCCGAGTCTAATGACCTTGCCGAAGACTTCAAGAAAATTTTGGGTGAAGCAACCAAAGAATATGTCGGCGAATGGGATGGTGACCTGCACGGCGCCCGACCAGTATTTGATGATGCCCACGGGGGAGAATACTGCCGTTTCCTTTTGGTCAAGGTCCAAGTTTGCGGCATTCAACGCATGCATGACGGGAGGGAATGCAAGGACGAGCTTGTGGCATTTCTGCATCGACGGTTCGTGCTGAGTAGGATCATTATAAGACAGCACTGGAAAGTCGCCTGATCGATCTATAGATGGTGTGATTATGACATTTGAATTAAACAGGGAAAAAAGTACGTACCAATCTTTGTCACTGTGGTATTAACATGAATAGGCCCCTTGATATGAACGCGTGCGTAGTTTACAAAAACCAGATGGAAATCTAAAAAAATGTGTGGGCATGAGAACCGAGCAAGCGCGCCTTGACGCAAAGGCCTTTACCAATTACATAAGCTGTCCGTCGACCAGTGAAGGCGGATAAAATATCCGGTGTGAAGTATTGAAGCGTATAGATCTACAACACAACGATACTCAGTTCATATCGCCAAAAAAAGAAGGAAGGAAAACACGTACGACAGGGACTTCGGTAACGTCACCATAGCCAAAAGGGACCATCCCCTGGACGAAGATCAAAAGCAAAAGTGGATAATTATTCACATGCAGCCAATCAAAAGTCGACATCGTATATCCTTTAACACCATTCTATACCAAAAGAATCGATCGAAAGATCTTAGTAACATGGACAGTTGAAAACCACCATAACATAACCTCACCTTATACCCAACAATAGCCAACGGCGCAAACTCAGTATTCCAAAACTCTATGTATCTATCGATTTCAGCTTGGAAATTGGGACTTTTGGCCAAATTTGTGAGCGACAATTCCGCTTGCTGGACATGGCCAGACTCGGGATCATAAAGCCAGTTTTTCTGATCACTGAAACTGAATGGTATCGCGGGTACACCTGAAACAGCAATGATAGGCAGTGTCTCGCGGTATGTCTCGTTTGTGAAAAGAAGTGCACCCATGGGGTGAACCAAGCCTCTAATCGATCAACACAATTAATTCCTTTTCACGGGCTTCACAAATATCTGGCACGTACAGTTTATCATAGTAAGCTTGGCATTTGCCTCCAACCTCGGGCTGCTTCTCAAATATAACAGTCTCGTAGCCTTTTGCTTCCAGTCGATTAGCAATAGCCAACCCAGCCGGTCCAGCCCCGACGATGCACACCGGGTCAGCAGCCCAAGCAAAGGTCACAAAGGCAGTTAATACTGCAGTGGCAGCGATGCAGGAGGGGATAGTGCGTTTCATGGTTGACTTTCAATGGAGGGCCGTCGATGATACCCAGCCTATATACTTCTTATAATGAACGGAAGCTAGGTGGCCTGACACCGAGAATTATTGGGATGAATAATAGTCATATTCTTACGTATCCCAAATGCGAAGTCTAACCTTGTTACCGTTAGCGCCGACTTACTAAAACTGGTGTCAGTTACGCATATACACAAGCCCTACTCCAATCATTTTTCAGAAATGGTCTTTAATTTTGCGACTACCAGCTGTCAACAAAATGGTGGGAATCAGGCGTAATAGCTTCGTGAGTCTAGAAGCTCCATCCCCACTATTCTGTAAGGGGTTTTGCTTCACAAAGTGGATGAGTTCCCATAGGGTTTGGAAATACAGAATACTTTCTAAACAATAAAATGCGGTGCAAGGTCAGAGTGTGAATTCAGAGATCATCGTAGGAGTGTTACTGAGGTATCGCTTAGTAGTTGATGGGAAAAAAAGGAAAATTTATGACTGAAAGGGGAGGCCCTGTTCACATTTAAAGTTTATAACGCCTCCGGAGTGCGAACAACGCTGGGGGTAACATCACACCTGATTGGACTCGCAAGTGATCATAAGTCCTTGCACATTTCTATATGCCCATGCTGCTACATGCTTTGTGGCACCGGAAAGGCAGTTTCGGCCTTACCCAAATTGATATTGGAATATTCTTTATTTGTAGGCGAACATCATTACGTCTATCTTAACGTCACTTGGAAGGGAATCAGTACCGAAGTCCCAGCCACTTGACAACTGATCAATGTCTTCAATTGATGTACTAAAGCCTCTCCGAATCCAACTAAGTATGCGCACGATTGGACGAAATATTCTGATCGAAATTTAGTACTAATAACTCTGATGATGCCTTCGATAGTGGTAGAAAATAACTTCTGTCGAGAGTTCCACTCAGACTGGTTGAAAGCCACATAAAGGCTCAAAGTGGACGACCACAAATAGGGCGCTGTCAAACGCGAACAGACTTCTGCCAGTGGAGGCCGAACACTGTCCAGATTCCAGAACTACGGTTCCAGCGGAACCGTGGCATGAGCCAGATTAGATTAGATCCATACACATGATCCTGTAGATAGCTGCTTCCGATGTCGTCCGCAATCACATCGCCTCTTGCCTCTGTCCTTCGTGTCGTGCCCGGCAGATCTGCCGTCTCCACCGCCTGCTTCGATTCTCGCTTGCCACGTTGATTAATGTAAGGTCATTTCGAGATTTCTGTCCCCTGTGTTCGGTGCTTGGTTCAAGGTATACATAATACAACAACCGTTTTTTGGTAACACACTGATGATGATCTCAATCGCCCTTCTTCGACTGACCACCAACCGCGACTGTAGCCTCAACTGCGATACCACCCCCGGCTGCCACCTCGAGCTCGAGTGCTCAGTCCCACCACTTCACACCATATCGTGACCACCAACGAACAAATAGTAATACCAACACGACCAAGGCCAGGCGGGTTGCCACGAACAAGGAAGAGGGCTGAGGGGAGGCTGCGGTCAATGAGGAGGAAGGGTCCAAATAAAGAGGACCCCCACTCATGAGGCAATGTGTTCCCCACGTGCCTCCCCTTCCTCGGCCTCGCAAACAGGAGTGGTATACAGGTTTCCCGCACGCAGCGCGCTATTATCTCCTTTCGAGTGGCATTGATTCATAACCTTTAAGTATCGATTAGTGACCTTGACTGCAGAATCAGAGAGCCGATGGTATGGTGGAGGAAACGGCGTCATCGGCGGTTCAGGATTCCCCGTGGTGGTGTACCTACAATGTCACTGTCAGGTGTAGTCGTGGAGCATGCATCATTGAATAGATGAAGATGGAGCTGAACGATGGTAACTCATTCGGTGGGACATCGCGTTTGGTGGTTTAAAGACTCTTAGTGGGAGAGAACTAATAAAGTCGGTGGTGGTGGGCTTTATAAATCAAGTCACTGTCGGGTTTTTATTTCAAAAATAGGCGCTTGACACGCATTACATGTGTGCCTCATACCGCTACATAGTGCATTGCAATTCTAGTGTACAAAACACGGTGATATCATCCTTATAGGACTATGGCTGTACAAGTGCACACAAACATTTAATAGCCAATGCGTGCACTGGTACAGCCATAAACAGATAATGAGGACAATCCTACATGTTTCTCCACAACCATCGCTCTTCGCCCCATCTGAAAAAAAATCCCTTTATCCTTAATCATAGGATTAAGTGCCCCCCCATTGTCTTAGGCTCTTCAGAAGACCCAAATTTTCACATGAAAATTTGTTCCCCCTTCGCCACCGTCGGTGCATGATGATTTCGATCATCAATCACCTTTCAGTGCGAGTGACAGTAACCCTTGGCCAGAAATAATTGAGCGAGAAATCAGGCTCAAACTGGTTCCTGTTGTCCTGTGCTCATCGGTCATGTTATGGTGGGCAAGAATCGATCGTGTGGTTTAAAGGAGGTCCTTGGAATGGGATGCCACTGCGTGAGGTTACAATACTGCGCGCAGCCTACACACTAAATTGGGAGATTTTGTGTTTCCCAGTACACCGAAAATAATGGCCGCTGGGAAGGGTCGTCAGTCAGAGGTCAATAAAACAGGGGGAAAAAAAACAAGAAATTCCGAAATGGTGTTCTTGATAGTGTGCCAAGCCGGAAGGAATGTTCGAGAAGTATCCTGAAAGCGCGGAACCCATTGTTCGCAATGCGTAATCGACGCAACATAGGCTCAGTAATGGAGATGTAAATATTACAGGATCAGACTTAGATGACGACGATAATATTCCAGTACTACAAGAACACGTTCGAAGGCTTTACAATCAGAGTGTGCTATGTCAAGGTAGCTTTGAATTCCAATCCCTGTGACTGAACCCAACGACATTGCGAAAAGTAACTGGTGTACCTTCAAAACCAAAGTGCGAAAGTGCAGAAGAGGTAGCGACAGATATCATGGCAGAGTCTAAGAAACGGCAAAGTACAATGTAGCGCAGAAGTTGGCAGAGTTACTAGCGAGAGGCAATGGCCGGCGCCGGACAGATGCGCAGGGCCACATGCCTAGAGGTCCGGGGGCAGGGGATCAGACATGTGGGGCATACTCTCAAAGCCTCAAGAGGTGCTGATGGGAGGGGATACAGATATCCAGCTCCCAGAATGAGATGATGCGCCGCGGTTGGGTCGACCAGACCAGAAATTCATCCTTCCGAGAACGCTGAATTTGCTGTATAGGCTGGGCGAGGTTCCTGTCGATTATGAGTACAGGGGGTTTATCCGGGTGATATTTCTTCAAATAGAAGAGAAAAGCTAGAAAATGGAAGGGGGCTTACAATATACCGAGTTGTGCCGAGCCCGGAACAACAAGAACCGAATTGAAAGAAGGGTAAAAGTCAAGCGTTGAAACTTGATCATGGTAACCGAGCTCCACCTCTCGTTTCGTCTAAGAATACCCATGAATGAGGGATCCATCTTGAAACGAGTACACCAAGAGTCGCAGAAATGCTCTAAGGGGATGGAGGCGGGTTAGATTTCGGGGATACAAGGATGAGGAAACTTACCGCTTCCAGACAACATTCAAGCATCTCCTCTCACTGAGTCTTCCGACTCCCCGACACCCAGTAAGTCAAAGTAGGTGCGAGGGTGATTTAAAAGACAATGAAAATACGAGGGATTGAGTGTACAACTTACCGAAACATCGAAAAGGTAGAGTCTTCCATAGGAGTGTCAAACACCAATCCTACGTTTATTAGGTATTCAATTGATGGTGGATTTGGGGCTCAATGAAACTAGGCTATTTTTCTCCTTCCAGGAAACACTGCGCCACGTTTGACCATCTCCAAACCTGTCTACCTGAAGCGCCTTCATAATTACATCCTCACGTTCCGACACCACCTACTGACTTCCCGCCGTCGCTGTCCGTGTTATTCTTCCAGTCGTTGTAACTTCCAGGGTGATAAATCAACTTCCTGTCGCGGTCTCGTGTGTGACCGTATCTAAGAAAATGCGGTTGTGCGACACCACAACAAGACCATGCTCCGCCCCTTCCGTTAGGTACGATTGAAGCCAAATGATGGCAGGAAGATCCAAATAATTCATTAAATTACAGAATACCCGAAATAAAAGACATGAGAACAAACTGTGCAGTAAATTTATGGA
>Ga0307513_10005799_pt1 | contig 16222 bp, 18 predicted proteins | sample 15_EM_MG_FD_202174 | JGI IMG/M metagenome (GOLD analysis project Ga0307513, IMG submission 202174) | Populus trichocarpa ectomycorrhiza microbial communities from riparian zone in the Pacific Northwest, United States - 15_EM | ecosystem: Host-associated > Plants > Roots > Unclassified | place... | reverse complement strand
ACCGGTCGGACAGCGAGAGCAACTACGAATCGTCCGGGAACCGGTCCGAGGACGATCAGGACTACTCGACCGATCAGAGCGACAGCTCCGAGAACCGCAACTACAGCAGCAGCGATGACGACGGCTCCCGCAACTACAGCGAGAACCGCGACAACGAGCACTCCGACCGCTCGGACGAGCATTCCGACGACAGCAACTACGAGAGCAATTACGAGAGCAGCGACGACAACAGCGGCGACAACGGTTCCGACGACGATTCCGGCGACGGTGACCGTGCCGATTACAGCGACAACGGCGGCGACAGCGGCGGCGACAGCGGCGGCGACAACGACGATGGCGGCGGCGACGACAGCAGCAGCAGCGACAGCAGCAGCAGCGACAGCGGCGACGACGACTGAGTGGGCCTCGCGACACCCTTGCTGAACCCGGCCGAGCCGGGCCGGTCCCCGTGACCGGCCCGGCTCGTTCCGTCTGCGGCGAGCAGTTGTCCGGAACGGCACCCGTGATCGGCGAGGACGGATAATCTCGATCCGGTTCTGTCCACTGTCGTGAACGGCGGGGTTGCGGTGATCGTGCACGTCGTGGCGATGGCGGATCGGGATCGTCGGCGCGTCGGCGACCTCGTGTCCAGCATCGTGAACACGGGCGTGGCGGATCGCCGTGCCTGAGCGCCGCCTGCTGCCGCTGACCGGTGTGGCGCTGGCCGTCCTGCTGCTGCTCATCCCGTCCACGCGGATCGACGGTCCGGTCCCGGTCGCCGCGCAGGTCAGCGTGCCGACGCTGGCCGCAGGCTCGCTGGCCGACGCCCGGGCGGCCACCGTCGAGATCACCACCACGATCGAAGGTGCAGGCCGGGTCGGCATGGCCGGCAGCGGCGCGGTCATCGACCTCGACCGGGGCCTCGTTGTCACCAACGCGCACGTCGTCGTCGGCGCCCACCAGGCACGTGTGCGCACGTCAGGGGGTGTCGAGCTGGCCGCCGAAGTGCTGGCCGAGGCACCCTGCGACGACCTTGCCGTGATCAAGCTGGAGAGCGTGCCGGGGGAGCTGAGGGCGTTCGTCGTCGACGGGTCCAAGGGGCTGGACGAGGGCGAGCAGGTGACGGCACTGGGCTATCCCGTCCGCGACGGCGGCACCCGGGCCGCGGACGCCACGCCCACCTCTGGTGCGGTCCTCGCTCCGCTGGCCGCCGAACGCGCCGCGCGCATCGCCACCAGCGGGCCACCGCTGGGCAGCATGATCGAGCACTCGGCGGGCCTGATCCCGGGCAACTCCGGCGGCCCGCTCCTCGACGGCGATGGCTGGCTCGTCGGCATCAACACGCTCGCCGGGTCCCAGGGGCTCGCCGGCACCGGCTTCTCGGTGCCCATCGCCCGCGTCGCCGAGCTGCTGCCCGATCTGACCGCCGGCCGTGGGGTGCTCGACGTCGGCTGGTCGCTCGTGCCGCCGGACGATCCGCTGTACGCCGATCTCGTCCCGGCGAAGGATCGCAAGGCCTATGCGCCCACCGTGGAGGAGGCGCCGGGGTTGTGGGTGTCGACGGTCGACAAGGGCTCGGCCGCGGCCGAGCGGCTGGAGCGCGGCGACTACCTCACCGCGGTGGCCGGGCAGCCCGTGGCCAACGAGTTCGAGGTGTGCGAGGCGGTGCGGGCCCACCGCGGCGAGACGGTCCGGGTCGATGGCCGCTACCTCGGCAGCGCCGCCCGCTACGACACCCGCCCGGGTGCAGCGTTCCACGTGGAACTTGCGATCCCCGCCTGACCCGCCAACGCCGTCTTCTAGGTGGCGCAGCTGCCCGTGTCGACCTCGGCCGGGTTCTCGCCGAGGCTCAGTGCCTTCTGCACGGCCGGTGTGACCTGGTCGACGCTGAGGACGAACCCGGTCTCCGGGTCGTCGACGGCTGCGCCGAACACGACTCCGGTCACCTTGCCCGTCGGGTCGATCATGGGGCCGCCGGAGTTGCCGCTCTGCACCTTCGCACGCACGGTCAGCACGTCGCGGATGATCTCGCCCGACTCGTAGATGTCGGGGCCCTTCAGCTTGATGTTCTGCCGCACCCTGGCCGGGGTGACGGTGAAGTCGCCGTCCAGCGGGTAGCCGAGCACGATCGCGTCGTCGCCCGCCTTGGCCGGGGTCGGCTCGAACTGCAGCGGATCGGCGCCGAGCGCGCGGCCCACCCGCAGGACGGCCAGGTCGATGCGTGGGTCGTAGTAGACGACCTCGGCAGCGAGGTCACGCCCACCCGTAGCCTCGATCAACGCGCTCGACGAACCTGCCACTACGTGGGCGTTCGTCATCACCAGGCGCGGGCCGATGATGAACCCGGTGCCCTCCATCTGCCGCTGGCACGACGGCGCCTTCGCGCGGACCTTCATCACGCTGTCGCCCACGAGCTGGATCGCGGGGCTCTTCGCCAAGTTCGCGTTCGGCGGACCGATCTCGGTGATCGGGGTCTCGGAGAACGGGCTGAGCACGTCCGGGAAGCCGGAGTTGTCGAGCAGCTTGCGGAGGTCGTCGGGCAGCGACTTGGCGCCCTCCGGCATCACCCCGTCGACGGCGCGCAGCACCTCGGAGCCGCGCACGCCCGATGCGAGCGCCGGGAAGCTGGCCGAGGCCAGTGGGAGCGCGACCAGCCATGCCGCCAGCACCACCGTGATGGCCTGCAGGATCGAACCGAGCGTCGAGTCGACGGCGAGCACCCGCTCGCCGGTGATCCGGTCGCGGATGCGGCGCCCCAGGAACACCCCGGTCGTCTCGCCGAGCGCCACCAGCAGCACCACGACCGCGATGCTGACGATGATCCGGGTGGTCGGGTTCTCGATGCCTGCGGCCAGCAGCGGGGCGACGCGCACCCCGATGATCGCGCCGCCGAGCACGCCGACGAACGACAGGGCGGCGACCGCCATGCCGTGCCGCCACCCGGACACGGCAGCGATCAGTGCCAACCCCAGAACCACCAGGTCGACCCAGCTCATCGCCCTACTCCGTCGTGCAGAGCTGAGTCCGGGGACGCACTCACCGGCTGTCGACCTCCTGCTGAACCCGTCTCGCCCAGGACCACGCGTCGTCGAGCGTGCGGACGACCGTGGAGTCCCACGGGCGCGCCCACCCTCCCAGATCCAACAACGCGGCGAGCAAGCCCCCGGTAAAGCCCCACACGAGCAGCCCGGAGACAGCGAATCCCGGACCGGAGAAACCGGACGGATGGGCCACGGTGAAACGATTCGCCGGGTCGACGAGCTGTGCGATCGGCACCCGGGCCACGGAGGCCGTCTCGCCGTGGTCGACGGCGCGCACCGCCACCGGCTGGACCCAGTGCCCGAGCACGGGCGCCACCACGAAGTTGGACGGCGGCACGTACAGATCGGGGAGCTGCGCCAGCGGCACCACGCCGGCGGGATCGAGCCCCGTCTCCTCCTCGGCCTCACGCAGGGCCGTGGCTACCGCGTCGGCGTCGCCGGCGTCCGCGCCGCCGCCGGGGAACGCGACCTGTCCGGCGTGCTCGCGCAGGGTCGAGGCGCGCTCCACCAGTAGCAGGTCCGGCCCGTCCGGGCCCTCCCCGAAGGCGATCAGCACCGCCGCCCTCCGGTGGCTGCCGCCCTTCGGGGGCACGAGCCGCCGCTGCCCGATCTGGCCGGGCCCGAGGTCGCCGGCCCGCTCGACCAGCTGCGTCAGCCATTCCGGCGCCAGATCGGGTCGGAGCGGGTTCACCGGGCCGTCGCCGTTCCACACCGCGCTCATGACAGGCGCTCCACAGCCGCGGCCACCGCATCTGCGCTGGCGAAGGGGATCGGCGGATCGACCAGCACCGCGCTGCCGTCCGGGCGGACGAGATAGGTCAACGGAACCCCCGGGGGCGAGCGCAGGGCCACGGCCACGGCCCCGTCGGGATCGGTCACCGACGGCAGCCGCACGCCGAGGTCGGTGAGCAGTTGCAGGGCCGGCTCGTCGGCGTCGCGTACATCCACCCCGAGGACGGGGACGGCGCCCGGCCGGGCCGCGTACTCGGCCAGCGCGGGCAGCTCCGCCCGGCACGGCCCGCACCACGACGCCCACAGGTTCACCAGCGTCGTCCGCCCGGCCAGCGCGGCGCCGAGATCGACCCGGCCGCCGTCGCCGAGGCAGCTGACGGTGATGCCGGCCAGCGGCCCGGCCGGCGCGGCCTTCGGTGCCGGGCACGCCGGCAACGCCGCGGCGGCGCGCAGCGCGCTCACGTCGGTCGTGGCGGCGGCCGGTGGCGGGGCCGTGCGCCGCTCGGGCGTGCGCGGCCAGAGCGCGACCACCGCGACCACGACCAGCGCCACCACGACCACGGTTGCGACGATCTCGGACCGGTGCGGGCCGGTCCTGGTTGACGGCTCGGTCATGGAGTCTCGAGGGTTTCGCTGATGCCCACCATCGCCAGCAGGTGCTCCCGCGACGGGCCCTTGACCAGCGCTGCAGCCGGTTCCAGCTCGGTCGGGCCGAGCCCGTACGACGGGCAGTCGGCCGCCAGCGAGCACGCCCCGCATGCCGGCTTCTTGGCGTGGCACACGCGCCGACCGTGGAAGATCACCTGGTGGGAGACGATCGTCCAGTCCCGCTTCGGCACGAGCGCGCCGACGGCGTGCTCGACCTTCACCGGGTCCTCGAGATCGGTCCAGCCCCAGCGGCGCACGAGCCGTCCGAAGTGCGTGTCGACGGTGATGCCCGGCACGCCGAACGCGTTGCCGAGGATCACGTTGGCCGTCTTGCGCCCGATCCCGGGCAGCTGCACGAGCTCGTCGAGGGTGGCGGGCAGCTCCCCGCCGTGCTTCTCCACGACCGCGGCGCCGAGCCCGATGAGCGAGTTGGCCTTGTTGCGGAAGAAGCCGGTGGAGTGGATCTCGGTCTCGAGCTCCATCCGGTTCGCCTGCGCGTAGTCGAGCGCCGTGCGGTAGTGCGCGAAGAGGCTCGGGGTGACCTGGTTGACGAGCTTGTCGGTGCTCTGCGCCGACAGGATCGTGGCGACCGCCAGCTCCAGCGGAGTGGTGAAATCCAGCTCGCAGTGCGCATCAGGGTGGGTGGCGGCGAGGGTGCGCAGCATCCGCCCCACCCGTCGGGCCTTGCCGAGCGCGGGCTCGCCGGCAGCGACGCGCTTGGCCAGCCGCGCGGTGGTGCGGGGTAGGCCCTCGCGCAAGCTGGTGGACACCCGACCAGCGTACGGGCGCGCCGGATCCGACGTGCGGGCCGGCACGGCGCGTGCTCTCCGGTCACGATCCGTATCGGACGTGTGGTTTCGGGTTACGAATCGGCAACGGGTCGGCGGCGCGTAGACCCCCGCGTCACCCAACCGAAGTGGCATGCGAGAACATCTTCCCCGACATGACTGCTTGGTTGTCCGTCCTCGTGCCGCTGCTGGTGATGTTCTTCGCGCTCGGAATGGAGCGCGTGGAGTCCCGCCTGCGGGAGTCGACCGTGCGCCCGGAGGAGCTCGAGGAGCTCCTTGACCGGCCGCGTCCCGATGAGGTCCGCGCCCTCTTCCGCCAGGGCACCGGCCGTGCGTTGGAGCTGTTCCGGCTGCGCAATCGGACGTCCCGCGGGCGTCGCGCGCCGAAGCGCAACAAGGCTGCCTGACATCAGGCCGTACGGGCGTACTAGTCTCTACGTCAACTACCGCCGGTAACCCTTCCGGGGGTGCCATCGGCGAGTGATGCGTCACAGTTATGGGTGGAACCCCTAGACTGCCGCCGGTGATCCGCCGCGGGGCAGCGGCAGGGACGAGGAGCGAGCAGTGGACGAGGTTCTGATCCGGGCTGGGATATTCCAGGGTGTCGAGCCGCATGCGGCCGACGCGCTCGCCCAGGCTCTCGACCCGGCGGAGTTCGCGCGGGGCCAGGTCATCTTCTCCGAGGGTGAGCCGGGCGATCGCCTCTACATCGTGGCGGCCGGCAAGGTGAAGATCGGCCGCAAGTCGCCGGACGGGCGGGAGAACCTGCTCATGGTGGCGGGGCCGTCCGACATGTTCGGCGAGCTGTCGATCTTCGACCCGGGCCCGCGCACGTCGTCGGCCACGGCCGTCACCGAGGTCCGCACGTACACGATGGACCGGGCTGCGCTGCGCGAGTGGATCGCCAAGCGCCCGGAGATCGCCGAGCAGCTGCTGCGCGTGCTCGCGCGCCGGCTCCGGCGCACCAACAACGCGCTGGCCGACCTCATCTTCACCGACGTGCCCGGTCGCGTCGCGAAGGCGTTGCTGCAGCTCGCGCGCCAGTTCGGCTCCCAGGAGTCGGGTCTGCTCCGGGTCACGCACGACCTCACGCAGGAGGAGATCGCGCAGCTCGTCGGCGCATCCCGCGAGACGGTGAACAAGGCACTCGCCGACTTCGCCCACCGCGGCTGGCTGCGGCTGGAGGGCAAGAGCGTGCTCATCCTCGAGCCCGAGCGGCTGGCCCGACGGGCGCGGTGATCCGCCCGCGACTGCGACCAGGGCCATAACCGGTCCTGGTCCGGCCGCGGATCGTGCGACGCTGACCGTCGTGTCAGCGTCGACCTTCTCCGACTACCGAGCCGTGCTCACCATGCGCGGCGCACGGCTGCCCGTCCTCACGTCCGCGATCGGCAGGCTGCCGATCGCGATGTTCTCCATGGCGATCCTGCTCTACGTGCAGCGCACCACCGGCTCGTTCGCCGCCGCCGGGCTGGTGTCGGCCGGCACGTTGGTCGGCGTGGCCGTCGGATCGGTCGTGCAGGGCCGGATCGTCGATCGGCTCGGGCCGGCACGTCCGCTGCTCGTGGCCGCGCTCGCCTTCGCCGTCGCCGCAGCTGCGCTCGTGTGGGCGATCGAGACCCGCCAGCACGTCGGGGTGCTGATCGCGCTGGCCGTCCTCGACGGGCTGACCCAGCCCGCGCTGCCGGGCGCCTCCCGGTCGCTGTGGTCCGTCCTCGTTCCGCCCGGTGCGCGCCGCGACGCCGCGTACGCCTACGAGGCCATCAGCCTCGAGGTATTCTTCATCCTCGGGCCGGCTTTGGCCGCGTTCCTCGTCGCCGCGCCGTGGCCGGGCACCGGGCTCGTTGTGGCGGCGCTGGGACTCTCCCTCGGCACTGTCGGGTTCGCGCTGTGCCCGGTCGTCCGGCGGCAGGAGGTCGTCGCCGCAGCGGAGGGCGCGGGGATGCTCGGCGCCATCGCCCGGCCCGGGATGCGGACGGTGGCGCTCGCGTCGCTCGGCTTCGGGCTCGTCGTGGGAGCTGTCGAGGTCGGCGTCCCCGCCGTCACCACGGCGGCCGGCAGCGCCACCCTCGGCGGTGTCCTGCTGTCGGCGTGGTCGATCGCGTCCGTGGTCGCCGGAGTGCTGTACTCGTTCCGGCCGTGGCCACGGCCGCTGCACCTGCGCCTGCCTGTGCTGCTCGCCGGGTTCGCCGTGATGGGCATGGTGATGGCCGCCACCGCGGTCGCGTCGTCGCTGGTGCCGCTCATCCTCGCGATGCTGGTGGCGGGGGCGCTGATCACTCCGCAGGTCACGGCGCACTCGCTCGCCGTCGAGATCGTCACACCGGCCGGCACGGCGACCGAAGGCTTCGGCTGGGTGATCACCGCAGCGACCCTGGGCATCGCCGCAGGCTCGTCGATCGCGGGCGTGGCCGTGGAACAGGCGGGGCCGCCCGCCGGCTTCCTGGCCGGTGGCGTGGCCGCCGCCCTGGTGGCAGTGCTGCTGTGGGTGCGCCGGGCCTCGGTCGTCGCGCAACCGGCCACGGCGGCCGCGACCTGACCAACCCGACACACCAGGAGGGCACATGTGGGCAGTCATCGGCGTCTGGGACATCGATCCCGGCTTGATCGAGACGATCCGCGGCCAGATCCCGCTGATGGCCTCCAGCAAGACGACATACCCGGGTTTCGTCCACGGCGTCTGGACCATGGACGCCCACGCGATCCTGGCCTTCACCGACGAGGAGAGCGCCCGCCACTACTACGACAGCGTGCTGGAGCAGGGGGCAGTCGACCGTCCCGGGATCCGCAGCATCCGCTGGGACGTCACCGAGGTCGGCGCCGAGTCCGACACCACGGGCTGGACCGACCGCGCGGGGGGCCGACACACGACTCCTGTCCCGGACCCGACCGGCTGATCGGTCAGGCGCTGCGGAGGTACTCCAGCTGCGCCCGCACCGACATCTCCGCGGCGAACCACACCGACCGGTCCACGTCCGCGTAGACGTGCTCGACGACCTGCCGCGGCGACGCGTCGGCGCCCAGCTCGCCCAGTGCGGCACGGATCTGGTCGAGCCGTTGCTCGCGGTGCTGCAGGTACTCCGTCACGACCGCGACGGCGTCCGGCAGCTCCGGACCGTGCCCCGGCAGCACGATCGTGCCGGGCGCGAGCTCGGCGAGCCGCCGCAACGACGCCAGGTACGGCCCCAGCGCGCCGTCCGGGTGCACGATGACGGTGGTGCCGCGGCCGAGCACGTGGTCGCCGGTCAGGACGGCCTGGGCGGTTTCCGGCCCGTCGAGCAGGAACGACACCGAGTCGGCGGTGTGCCCCGGCGTGGCGACGACCTCCAGCCGCACCCCCGCGGCCTCGAGCACCTCGCCGTCGATGAGCGGGGAGCCGCCGATGGTCAGAGTCGGATCGAGCGCCCGCACCGGAGCCCCGGTCTGCCGGGCGAGCCACGGTGCCCCACCCACGTGGTCGGCGTGCCGGTGCGTGATCAGGATCAACGCGACGGCGCCGGCGGCTGCGGCCACCCGCTCCAGGTGCGGGACGTCGTCCTCGCCGGGATCGACGACGACGCAGCCGTCGGCGCCGGGGGCGCGCAGCAGCCAGGTGTTGGTGCCGTCCAGGGTCATCGGGCCGGGGTTGTCCTCCAGCAGCACCGACGCGAGCGGCGTGACGGGCCGCAACCGGCCGTAGGCGAGCTCGCTCATCGCATGCCGCCGATCTCGGACGGGCGCACGCCGAACTTCAGCCTGCCCGGGATGATCGGCTCGATCGTGCGCTCGTCGGCAGCGGCGAGCACGGCCGCCGTGTCCGGGTACCCGGCCAGCTCCTCCAGCACGGTGATCGTGGGGTACATGAGCGCCAGCTCATCGCGTTCGGCGCCGGCCAGCGCCTCCGCGGGGGTCCACCAGGTGGCCTCCACGGCCTCCGTGGTGCGTGCGTCGGCCTCCTGGCCCTCCGGCACGGCTGCGACGAAGAACGCCGTGTCGTAGCGCTTCGGGGAGACCTCCGGGGTGATCCACCTGGCCCAGGGACGCAGCAGGTCGGCGTCCAGGGTGCGGTCGGCCGCGGCGAGCACCTCGTCGAGCGTGCGCCGGCGGGCCACCAGCTCCTCCCGCTCGTGCGCAGGCGCCGCGCCGGAACCGGCCAGCAGCACCCCGCACTCCTCGAACGTCTCGCGGACGGCAGCGCGCACGAACGCCGCGGCGAGCGCGTCGTCGCAGCACAGGCGCTCGGCGAACCACGACGGCGGGCTGCCGGTCCAGCTCGTGCTCGACCGGTCCTCGTCGGCCACGCCGCCGCCGGGGAAGACCGTCATGCCGCCGGCGAACGCCATGCCCGCCACCCGGCGCTGCAGGAACACCTCGAGGTGGGGCGCGTCGCGGACGAGGATCACCGTCGCCGCGGGTTTCGGTACAACAGGCACCCGAGTCACCCTAGGTGCCACCGGGCAGGATGGCGCTGTGACGCCAACGGCAGCCACTCCCGTGCGCATCGGTCTGGTCGGCGGCGGGCACTGGGCCCGCACCGTCCACGCGCCCGCGCTCGCCGCCCATCCCGGCACCGAGCTCGCCGGTGTCTGGACCCGCCGGCCCGAGGTCGCGGCGGAGGTCGCCGCGCCGTTCGGTGCCCCGGTCGCCGGGTCGTTCGCCGAGCTCATCGACTCCGTCGACGCCGTGGCGTTCGCCGTGCCGCCGTCCGTACAGGCCGGGCTCGCGATCGACGCTGCCGCCGCCGGACGACACCTGATCTGCGAGAAGCCGCTCGCCGCGGATGTCGCCGGGGCGCGCAAGGTGGTCGACGCGGTCACGGCTGCCGGAGTCGTGTCGTCGGTGGTGCTGACCTTGCGCCACGACGCCGGCGTGCAGGCCTGGCTGGCGGAGTTCGCTCCCGAACCGGCCCCCGCCGACACGGTCGGCCTCGCCCGCTGGCTCTCGGGCGCCCTCCTCGGCGGCCCGTACGCGACGTCCGGCTGGCGGGCCGAGGCCGGCAACGGGGCCGTGCTCGATCTCGGCCCGCACGTCATCGATCTGCTCGAGAGCGCGTTGGGGCCGGTCGTCGACATCGAGTGGGCGCAGTACGGCGAGCCGGACCTGTGGCGGTTCGGGCTGTGCCACGCCGGTGGTGCACGCTCGACGAGCACGCTGTCGCTGCGACTGCCCGTCGATCCCTCGGAGATCGAGATCGCGGCGTTCGGCTCCGGCGGGACGCACGTGTTCCGCGGCCGGGTCGCCGACGCGAAGGACTGCTACGCCACCCTGCTCGACGAGTTCCTGGCGGCCGTCCACGGCACCGGGCCGAAGCCCGTCGCCGACGCGGCCCGGGGGCTGCGCCTGCAGGAGATCGTGGACGGGATCCGCGCGCTGGCGCGCTAGCCGGCCTCGGGCGGGTTGTCGCGCCGGTTCGGCCCGCGACCGTTGGACCCGGGGCGGCCGCCGGTCGGTGCGCCGGATCGCCTGGGCTTGCGACCCTGCACCAGCTCGGCCTGCAGCCGCGCCAGCAGTTCACGATCGGCGTCGCTCAGCCGGGCCGGCTCCGGACGGGCAGCCGGGCGCGGTTCGGGCGCCCGCGGCGCCGGCGGCTCGTGCTGCTCAGGTCGCTCGTCGCGCCGGTTGGGCTGCATCGGCGTGGGCCGCGGGGCGCGCAGCTGCCGCGGGGGCTCAGGGGCCATGGCAGGCGGTTCGTCGTGCTGGTCGAGACCGTGCCGGGCCGGCGGCTCCGGCTCGGACCCGTCTGCGTCGGGCTCGTCCACGGGCTCGGCGGCCGGGGCGCTCTCGACGTCGTCCAGCGGCATCGCCCAAGCACCGGACTCCCACTCGGCCGCCCAGCTGTCCTCGGGGAGGAGTTCGGGCTCCGGGGTCGGCTCGGATGCAGCTTCCGCGACCGGATCGGGTTCCTCGGCCGGGGCCTGCTCCGGCTCCTCCGTCTCCTGTGCCTCCGGCTCCTCCGTGTCGACGGCGGCGAGCGTGTGCCGGGAAGGGCCGACGAGGTGATCGACGCCGAGCGGATCGTGCGCGTGGATCGTCGGATCGAGCAGCGGCGCCATCAGCGGCTCGGACAGCGGGCCGGAGAGCGGGTCCGACAGCGCCGAGAGCGCCGGGCCGCCCGCCACCGGACGGCGGCGCGGGCGATCGGTACGGACATCGGCGAACGGGTGCGGTTCGCTGGGATCCAGCACCGGCTCCGGCTCGTCGACCGCGGGGTCCTCGTCGGCGATGTCGCCGAGCTCGTCGTGCTCGATGGCCTCCGGCTCGTCGTGCTCGACGGCGTATCCGTGCTCGACGGCGTATCCGGTCTCGTCGTCGTGCGCGACGGCCTCGGCCGGCTCCGTGTCGGGGTGCGGGATCACCTGAACCACACGCACCGGCTCGGTGACGGCGGCCGACGCAGGGATCGATTCGGGGGTCACCGTGGGGACGGCCTCGGTGACCGGTTCCGCGATGACGGAGGACTCCACCGTCGGAGCGCCGCTCTCGACGGAGTCGCCGACGGCGACCGGAACAGCCGCGGCCAGGGCCGCCCGCTGGTAGGGCGGTTGCTCGTGACCTGCGGCGACCACCTCGACGGAGGCGTGCACACCACCGCGGGCCAGACCGGACGCGACCAGGTAGGAGAGCATCTCGCCGGAGTGGCGGGCCGGGTCGATCTCGAGGATGACGACGGGATGCGGCAGCGGCCCGGGAGCCGTGCCGGCGGGGGTGAGGCGCCACGTGAGGTGCACCGCGGCGCCCTGCAACTGCCGCGCGGGCAGCGCCCGGACGGCGGAGGCGACATCGTCGGCGCCGGCAGGGCTCGCGGCGAAGCGGTGCTCGACGGCGGGCTCGGCCGCAGGGGCGAGCTCCACGGGGTCGATCCCGGCCCGCGCGGCCCGGCCGGCGTCGGCCAGCGCGGTGCGGACCGGGGCGGGCAGCCGGATGCGTTCGGCCACCACGTCGGCGGTCACCAGCGAGACGGCGCGCGCCTCCTCGCCAACGGCGACCAGCTCCCGTACCCAGCTGAGCAGATCGTCATCGACGTGCCCGGCCAGGCCGAGCAGCAGCTGGTGGGTCGATTCGTACGTGGGACCGTCCATCGCTGCCCCCTCCGATCTCACGACGTCACACGCTCGCCTGCTCCGGTGCAGGTGCGCGCCAGAGTGTCGTGCTCCCGATGATGGCTGCCCGGTGGTACGGCGAGGGCTCCCCGTGCGGTGGAAGCACCTCCACGCACGGTGTGCGGTCGCCATACGACCGCAGGATGCGTTGGACCGTTGCGGTGAGCACCCACGGCTGATCTCCACCGCGGACGGTGACGATACGTTGCCTACCCTGCGGTCCGGCCCGCCAGGTCTGCTGCAACCGGGTGACGCCGGGGTGGTCGCGGACGACGGCGAGCACGGCGAGTGCTGCCGCATCCACGGGGGAGTCCGCTGCGGCGTCGAACGCCGGGATGGCGGGAGTGCCGACGAGCGGCAGGATCGAGTCGAGCAGCCGTGGCGATGCGCCCCAGGCTCCCGCGCACGCCCCGAGCAGCTCCATCTCGTCGTCCCCGAGCCCGATGCGGTTGCGCAGCAGCTCCCGCGGCAAGGTGGCTGCGAGCGCCGGCCGGCCACCGGCGGCGAGCCAGTCGCGCAGGCGCCACAGCAGCTCGTCGGGCAGCCGGTCGGCCAACCGCAGCAGGAGTTCGTGGCATGCCGCCTCGGGCGTGGGGGTCATCCCGGTGCCACCTCCACGATCAGCTCGACCTCGACGGGTACGCCCAGCGGCAGCTCGGCGACCCCGACGGCGGACCTTGCGTGCTTGCCGGCCTCACCGAAGATCTCGGCGAGCACGTCGGACGCGCCGTTGATCACACCGGGCTGCCCGGTGAAGCCTTCGGCGGAGGCCACGAACCCGACGACCTTGATCACGCCGGTGACGGCGTCGATGCCGACCAGCCCGTCGATCGCGGCGAGGGCGTTCAGCGCGCAGATGCGGGCCAGCGCGACGGCGTCCTCGGCGGAGACGGTGTCGCCGACCTTGCCGGTGGCGGCCACCTTGCCGTCGACGAAGGGCACCTGACCTGCGGTGTAGACGAGATTCCCGGTGCGGCGCGCCGGCAGGTACGACCCGGCGGGTACGGCGACGGTCGGCAGCGTGATGCCCAGCTCCGCCAGCCGCTCGGAGGTGGTGGTCATGCCTGCACCGGCCTCTTGAACCACGCCACGAGCTGCTCGCCGTTGGCACCGCTCGTGACCGTCACCAGCTCCCAGCCGTCGCGGCCGAAGTTGTTGAGGATGGCCTGCGTGTTGTGGATCAGCACCGGCGCGGTGAGGTACTCCCACCTCGTCGCGGCAGCTCCGGGAGTGCTCATGCACCCGAACTGTAGTGCGCCTCTCATCACCACCGGACGGGCGGTCGAGCTCGGACGCTTAACCTGAGCGGGTGACTGAGTGGGCGACCGGTGCCGGTTGGACCAGCGAGCTGTCGGCCGCTCGTCTGCACGTTGTGTCCGGCAAGGGCGGTACGGGCAAGACGACGGTCGCGGCGGCGCTGGCGCTGGCGCTCGCCTCCGGCGGCCGGCGCACGCTCCTGGTCGAGGTGGAGGGCCGGCAGGGCATCGCCCAGCTCTTCGACACCGCGCCGCTGCCGTACGAGGAGCGCAAGATCGCCGTCGCCCCCGGTGGCGGGGAGGTGCGGGCCCTCGCGATCGACGCCGAAGCGGCCCTCCTCGAGTACTTCGAGCTGTTCTACAAGCTCGGCATGGCCGGGCGGACGCTGCGCCGGATGGGCGCCATCGAGTTCGCCACCACGCTCGCGCCCGGCCTGCGCGACGTGCTGCTCACCGGCAAGGTCAAGGAGTGCGTCACCCGCACCGGTGCCGACGGGCGCCCCGTCTACGACGCCGTGGTGCTCGACGCGCCGCCGACCGGCCGCGTCGTCACGTTCCTCGACGTCACCACGGCGATGGCCGATCTCGCCCGCAGCGGGCCGATCCACAAGCAGGCCGAGGGCGTGGTCGCCTTGATGCACTCGCCCAAGACCGCGGTGCACCTGGTCACCCTGCTCGAGGAGCTGCCGGTCACCGAGACGCTGGAGACCGTCGGCGAGCTGGCCGCGGTCGGGTTGCGGGTCGGTGCGGTGATCGCCAACCAGGTGCGGCCGCAGTGGCTGCCCGACCGGTCGTTGGCCGCCGCGGCAGGCGGTCGGGTCGACGGCGCGCGGATCCGCTCCGCACTGGCGGGCGCAGGGCTGGACCTGCCCGCCGACGTCATCGACGGGCTGGTCGCCGAGACCGTCGAGCACGCCCGGCGCGTCGAGTCCGAGGCCGCGGCCGAGGAGCGGCTCGACGTGGCCACCGGGTTCGCACGACTGGAGCTGCCGCGGCTGATCGGCGGGGTCGACCTCGGCACGCTGTACGAGCTGGCGGAGGCCCTCGCGGAACAGGGTGTCGGCGTCGGAAAGGTGAGCGCATGAGCCCGAAGACAGTGGCCAACCGGCTGGACGTCGACGCGCTGATCGACGATCCGGCCACGAAGGTCCTGGTCTGCTGCGGTTCGGGCGGGGTCGGCAAGACCACCACGTCGGCCGCGTTGGCGGTGCGGGCGGCCGAGCACGGCCGCCGCGCCGTGGTGCTCACGATCGACCCGGCGAAGCGGCTCGCGCAGGCGCTCGGGCTGGAGCGGCTGGCCAACGAACCCGGCCGCGTCGAGGCCGTCGGACCGGGTGAGCTGCACGCGATGATGCTCGACATGCGCCGCACCTTCGACGAGATGGTGCAGGCCCACGCCACTCCGGATCGCGCCGAGGCGATCATGGCCAACCCCTTCTACCAGACGATCTCCTCGTCGTTCTCCGGCACGCAGGAGTACATGGCGATGGAGAAGCTGGGCCAGCTCGTCGCGGGCGGGGAGTGGGATCTGATCGTCGTCGACACTCCGCCGTCGCGGTCGGCGCTGGACTTCCTCGACGCGCCGCAGCGCATGTCCACCTTCCTCGACGGGCGGATGATCCGGCTGCTGTCGGCCCCCGGCCGCGGCATCATGCGGGTCGTCGGCGTCGGGTTCACGCTGTTCGCGAAGGCCGTGTCGTCGATCATCGGCGGGCAGATGCTCACCGACGCGTCGGCGTTCGTGCAGGCCTTCGACAGCGTGTTCGGCGGATTCCGCGAGCGGGCCGAGGCCACCTACCAGCTGCTGCGCTCGCCGGGCACCGCGTTCGTCGTGGTCGCCGCGCCCGAGCCGGACGCGCTGCGCGAGGCCGCGTACTTCGTCGACCGGCTCTCGACCGACGGGATGCCGCTGGCCGGGCTCGTGCTCAACCGGACGCACCCGGTGTTCGCCGAGCTGTCGGCCACGAAGGCCCGTGCGGTGGCGGAGGAGCTGCGTGGCTCGCCGCTGGCCGCGGCGGTGCTGCAGCTGCACGCCGACCGCGTCGATCTGTCCGTGCGCGAGGAGCGGCTGCTGGCCAGGTTCACCGGTGCCCACCCCGAGGTCGCGGTGACGAAGGTGCCGGTGGTGGAGGGCGACATCTCGGACCTGGCCGGCCTGCGCGAGATCGGTAACCGCCTGGCCGCCCCCAGCCCTTCGTTGATCAAGGGCAAAGAGTCGCTCGCGAAGATCGATTGACGACCTTCTGCCCTTGATCAACGAACCGTGACGGGGCGGAGGACACGGAGCGCGGTGAGTCCGGCCGCTGCCGTCAGGGCGGCGGCCAGTCCCGCGACTGCGGCCGTGCCACCGGCCGCAAAGGCCACGCCGAGCACCGCGATCCCCAGCACCTGACCGAGCTGGCGGGCGGTCGCCATGGCTGCACTCGCGGCACCTGCCCGTTCCGGCGGGGCCGCGGCGAACACCGCCGCGGCGACGGCCGGTCCGGCCAGCCCGAACCCGATCCCGCTGACCACCAGCCCGAGCGTCGGGTTCAGCTCCAGCGCCGCGCAGCCGACCGCGATCACCAGCAGGCCGCCGCCCACCGCCGCCCACGGCGGCACCCGCCGCACCGCGGTCGAGACCACCGCGCACGCGACGGCGAACGGCGTGAGCGCCAGTCCGGCGGCAGCCGGGTCGAGGACGTCCTGCATCGCCACCG
>Ga0307513_10005798_pt1 | contig 16225 bp, 17 predicted proteins | sample 15_EM_MG_FD_202174 | JGI IMG/M metagenome (GOLD analysis project Ga0307513, IMG submission 202174) | Populus trichocarpa ectomycorrhiza microbial communities from riparian zone in the Pacific Northwest, United States - 15_EM | ecosystem: Host-associated > Plants > Roots > Unclassified | place... | reverse complement strand
AGATAAGTTGTAGTATCGACAATGCAATTGCAGAATGCAGTCGATGACACACCCAACCAAGGATATTGCGCCCAATCACAGAAATCAACGAGGGTCCATAGCGCAACTAGAAGTGCGGAAACAAGAATGACTCGGCTCAGTGTCATGAATGAAACAAAAACGTGAACCGAGAACTAGGGGAAAGGGGATGAGCGAATCCAGGAGGCGCCGATGGGTTGTTGAAGGTTCCTCCTGCCATTATTTATTGACTACCGTCGCATCATAACGCACTGAACATAGTTACTCAACCTAGCTTGTGAACCACCACCAACGGGAAAATGATTGCTGACCGCGGCCGGCTCCCCGCACCAAATGAATGGGGGGGAGGAAGGACGCGGGTTGCAACCTTTGGTTGATGGTGGTGCACTTACAGTGGTGGGTAACACAAGGAAGGTCGACCGTCGTAAGCACGAGGATAAATGGGGAAAATGGACATGCGAACACGCCAGGATGTAGTCCAATAGGAAATATGTAGCCGAGAATTAAAGACAATGGCTCACTGGTGTCGAACTAGGTGGTTCGCCACCACTATTCCGTGCTGCCAACTCAAATCCCTACTGTCATGTATCGAAATTTCGACATAGCGGGGCACTAGAAAGGATGAATTATAACAACAATGGGATTTGGGTAAGAAAGAGGTGGAGAAAGAACATTGTTGAGTATGGACACGTCGCGACAGTGCGACAGGCCACAATGACATCGTGACCATATTTCCAACAAATCCATCTGCGTCCGACGATGGAAGCTCTAGGCATTATTTGTATCAGAAGGATAAGCGATGTCATCAATCAAGGAAGAATATACGCAACCGCCTCCAGGGCCGCGATGAACAAGGAGATGGGTGGGGAGTGTTGGAGCCACAGAGATGATCACATGGAGGCGATGCGGTGTCTGTCCAGGAGAGACAGAGAACGGGGTTTAAGACGAAAGGGAATAGGAATGGAAGAGAAGAAATAAGCCCCGCTTCCGGTCTCAGGATCTGTTGGTACTCATTCTAGCAATCCGCCATTGATTAAAAAGAACTCGAGAAGTTGAAAGGAACTTGTCGACTTACAGGAAGGGATTGGATGACGATAGAGTTGGTCAATGAGATGCCTAGAGAGGACCATTAGTTGTGACCTAGTTCATTCTCGGAACAAGACGTCATTGAGCATGAATAGATATAGATAATACATAACAACTAAGCTCACACTTAGCAGATTCATTGCCGACTGGATCGCAGGGCTTCGCCCCTGCGATATACCACTTTCATGAGGGCTCCCGTGGATCGATCTGAGAACAAAAATGCGAAGCGGGGAGAAAGCGCCAAAACTAGGATCGCTTACATTCTCGGAAGGTAGGTACCCGGGCGAGCGACAGAAAATCGTATTTTCCCATCGCCAACGAACGTTCGCACTCCTTCTAACCGACAGCCACAGCGCCAATTCAAGCGCCGAATACGAGTCCATCAAGTTCAAACCCCCAAGCACAACGAGCATACGCTCTGCCACAGATTGGAGTCATTGGATCGTTTTTGAGAATCCATGGCTTGACGACTGTATAACATCAACTGGCATCAGAGGGACGACCAACGTGCAGCATACTGAATGAATTTTGAGCATCGGAAAGGAGAAATGCAGGATCAGGTATATCATATATCGAACGGTTGAAATGAACCACATACGAACTGATACCCTCAATGGCCACATATCCAAAATCGAACGGTTCGTTTGACCCGAAGTATACATAGAGTTGGATGCAGGTGAAGAGAACGAGAAGTGACGTTGAACACTGCCAACGAGCCCCGTGCGATGATGTCCCCAGAGAACTCCTAATTTGAAGCAGAATATTGAAAACGAACTCCCTGTAAGTCAAGAAATGGAAAAGCCTAGTCTGCGATGGGACTATCCGAGATTAATTGTACAACAAAAAATTGCGTTCAGATGTCTGTTACTGTACAACGATGGGCATGGATAGAGTCTGGAGGCCGGATTTTTAAGAAACTCACCAACAATGATAAGATCACCCTCCCGAAATGGCTGACATTGAACCAAAGCCCATCCGTGATGAATACGCCAACGCCAAGTGTTGTATTACTTGCAGTGGGATTCTGAGTAATTGATGTTCCGTCCATCCAGAAGAACGGCCCCATAGAATGTGTCTTGAATGGGTCTTGAACGGAGGCCGGTGACGATTGGTTAAAGCATGCGGCGTGGATGTGGGTCAGACAGAACAGTGAAGCGAAGAGACCAGTCGGCAACGGTACACTAGGCGAAATTTTCTTTATCCTTCAATGAGAAGGTGACTCCACAATTCGCCAGGAAAAGCACGCATGGGTTCGTCGCTTCCAGTACGACTCCTGCGCAGTGATGACAAGAAAAGAACAAAGACTAGATAATTTTCGCACGCGCCTAATTTTCCTCCTCGGCTGTTGCCGGTCCCCTTTCGTAAATCGTTATCACCTGCCATCTCGCTCCCTGCAGTAAAACTCTCCAACCTTATTGGGCACCTCGCTTGGCCATGAAACATGCTTCTCGCAAGAATCATAGGTCTAAATTTCCAGCAATTCTCCGCTACTGAGCAGGTCGCTGGGCCGGTACGTCTTATTTTCTAACTCTGACATTTTTTCCTTCAGATTATTCATTGTTCATCCATGGCCATTTCTCATTCATTTCCCGTTTCATTTTCCTTTATCCCATGTCCTTTGTGAGTCCCATATTCCTTATCGTCCTATCCCGATCATTATTGGTGCAAAGCCACATACACCCAACAACGAACCAACGCCTTTAATTACTCTTGCGTTATCTGACCCACATTGGGCTTGGAAATAAAATCCAACGCTGATTGAAAAGTATAAATGGAGTTGGGTCTCGCATTTGTTTCTTCACATTCCTTGGTTTTTATTCCCGAGTCCGTTCTTTCGACCCCCATTTCTCTTCTCCGCGCAACTGTCCATGGAATCGATATCAGAGAAAAAATCACCCAACGACTATCATCTCCTAATATACGTATATAATTTAAAATGGTTAAATTCGCTACCTCTCTTTTCGTTGCTGCTCTTGTTGCTGCCCCCGCTTTCGCCTCTCGATGCGTATGTGCATAAGTCCAAGTACATGGAGCCTTTCTGACATTTTTCCAGCGATGATCTTGCTCACTACGACGAACTCTTTGGCCGTGAACCCTCATGAGGCCGAAGCCACGTATTCACCCGTGACTGCGATGAACTCATCAGCCGGCACCCTGACGACCTTGGGCTTGACTCCCGAGAATGCGAAGACAGGAGCATTGGCGCCATCATTCGCGATGGCGTGAGGAACCCGATGAGTTCAATGGTCAAGAAAAAGAATACCTTCGTGAAATGTGAGGAAGACCAAGACGAGGTCTTCGGCCGGGAATATGATGAGATCGATGCCCGGGACCTCGAGGCTATTTACCAGCGCTACACGGACGAGCTCGAGACCCGCGCCCGGGGTGTTTTCCAGAACATTCTCCAGGATGGAATGTACGTCAGGATTATACACTCCCGCTGTACTGAGTTAACCTACTTTGGACTCTTCTGGAAAAAGAGGCTGCTCCTGAAGCAGCAGCCCGTGATTTCGATGAAGAACTTATTGAGCGCAACCTTGACCTTGACCCCGAGCTTGTGGAGCATAACTTTGACCAAGGCCTCTCTACGAGCGCGTATACGTCGAGGACCTTTACAAACGTGATTTTGACCTAGATCTCGTTGAGTGCGACTTTTTTGACCTTGAACTCGATGACCTGGACTGAGTGTGACGGAGAGGTATCTGGATTGGGTAGACGTGTACTTACGAGCGTTGAATCTTGTGGGACGAATATCAAACCATTGGTATCGTATATATTCGGCCTAAGGGAATGGTAGGGCTTCGTTAACAGAATGTGAGTTGAATAAAGCGGAATAAAACAGCGAGAGAATGTCTATGGGGATGAATAACACATGCACAACTATGATACAAGTCATAAGCCGATCTAAAAGCGCTACTGATTGACGCGTATCAGAACACCATGTCCTGTGAGAGCATTTGGACCCTGGATCCACCAGAAGAGGACGACACAGGTCGAGGGGAAAGGGATCTAGGAGGACAATGTAAATGATGGGCTTGAGAAATTTGGAACGGGCGAAGGGGAACTGGGATCGCATGATTTGGGGGCTCACCTTGTTATTTAGTTGATATGATATGCATCTCCAATCGCCATCGTTCCTGCTTCGATTTTATCCCAGTGGGATAGATATTGAAGTTAACAAGATAACAACGCTGTCGCAATCGATAAGAACCTCGAATCGTCGATGAATGGGGTGACTTGAAACAGAACGTGATTTTCAAGATAAAGGGGAAGACATTGGGGGAGCCGCTTATCGTAATAAAGTTCATGGGTCTTCTCTCTGGGAAAACTCAGTCTTTCCGAGTTGTTGGTATCGTGCCAAGGGGGCCGTACTATACACACATCTAGTAAAAGGGGCAGGAAAATATTAGCCAAGGGCTTAATGAGAGTATGTAGGAATTCTGAGAGCGAAGCGCCTGATATATCGCACTGCGCATGGGTGCATAAGTGAAAGCGAGAAGAGGGGTAGAGGGAAAGAGAGACCCGAGAGGATCGAAAATGGGTTCCGAGCACTCCAATATTACCACATCACGCCTGTAATTAGACCGTGTCGAACAAATGTTCGAATCAAGTCTGATGCCAGTGGACGGCCTGGAGCTGATCTTATGGAGCATGGGTTTGATATCAGAGACAAAGAAACTATTGTTGGAATACGGTATTGAGAACGAGAGATAATGCAGAAGCACTCGAACGATGGGATGAATTGACTGGAATATGAGGAAATCCGCAACAATGAAGTCGCGCGTAAACAACCCCAATGAACAGAATTGAAAATATATAGATCGAAAATCGATAGAAGATCACTCCAAGTAAAGCGAACGAATGCAAAGGGCAATGGATGATGCAGCCACATACTCAATTCTGCTCGACAACCTCCGTAAACATAGCCCTTGCGGAATCAATCAAACACTACCCAGGGGCGGATCATCCCACTGGGAAGCTTCGTGGTTTTGTGTTGATTGATCGAGCTACTTTGGGTATGACACGGGGAATGTGTAAACGCGAATTTGGAAGGCATGGATGGAGACAGGTGGTGGGGAAGTAACTCGAACTTGGGCGAGGGAACAGAAGCACATCCAAGACATACCATATGAACGACGAACATGGAAGCCATTATTGAAACACTAGATTCATTATTTCAGTCCACATGATGAGTAATGTGAATGGAATGAAAGAGGAAAAAGTACACACACCGTAGGTTGTTGGAGACTCGGACTCACGGGGATTCTCCTCTCTCATTTGTCTTCCTTTACGTGTTCGTCGATCTGGGTAAACCTGGCATATATAAGCAGAAGTGAGTATATGCGCCACATAGGCGTTTCGTGGCGGGGATGAACAATTCCTCGTCAGAGATGCCCCCTTTGCTACATCGATTCAAAGAACGATGTGCATGCAAGATGGGCGCCAGACATGTTGCAAGAAATAAATGGGAGGGCGAGAGGATAATAAAAGAACCCAGGACAGACAAACTGACGAAGCGAACGATAAAGTTACCCAGCGCCAGAGGCCTATTCGTTGGCCACCCCCTATCTCAATTCGCAGGGAGAGTGCCTGCGGAAACGAAGTGAGTACATGAAGGAAATGCGATGGACACTGGGATGGTTCACCTGCATGATCGGCGAGGGATGTTTTATGCGCGGACAAGGAAAAAAAAGTCATAGGAAATGGTCAAACCGAGAGCACACCAGAACCCGGGAGATGTCATAGAAACAAAAACAACCCGCCAAGTCCATAAAGAAGATGCGGTGCATTTTATGGGTCTTCATGATTCACATATATGCATGCGTTCGCAGCAGGAAAAGCTGTGGTATAACTGGTTAGTAACCTGCCAGTTGTTCACAAACACATGAGGGGAAAATAAAAACCACACAGACAGTCTCACAAGAGGATTCGTAGCGGTCTTTTAGAGGGGAAAAAACGATGCTATGCCCTCCTCAAAACATCCCGCCATTTGTTTAGCATGTTGGGAAGAACTGTCTCTCAGAAAGACTCACTAAATGTCGCTAACGGGCCTGAGTCCCGGCGAGTAGTTGGTCTAACAGCCAAGACAAAGTGAGGAAATGTAAACAAGCCCAAGGTTGAAGAATGTGAGAGGATCACCCAGGGAGAGTGAGATGAGTCGAAAGAAACGTTGGCAGGGTCTCCATTTAGAAGTCCGAAGGGCCCGTGCGTTTTTCCCATGCCCATAGCCAAAACGATGAACCATCGATATATTTTTCTTATTCGCTCCGCAGTCCCGTTGGTTCTCTCATATATCGGATCGTACTCATTATCAATCTCAGTAGCGGTGAAAAATTCGACCGGACTAATAGTAAACGATGGTTAAACCTGAGGCTGTGAAGTCCGGAGCCGCGCTCATAACAGATTTTTTATAGACGGCTCGATGTTGTCTGACGTGAACCTATAGAACCATAATTCCCTGGGTACTTTTGCGTCTCTCACCATTCCAGGAATTCAAAAACATCAGGACAGACGACAACTTCGTCAGATACCCTGGGATTGTTAGATCTTTCTTTCTCAGCTCTTCCAGATCCTCGCTAAGCGACCCTTCACCTAAATAATGTACATAGATCACCTCGTGAACTTTGGGATTGTTCTCTTCTTCAACGTTGACTATTTTCCATATTTTGTGCAGTCCATGGAAAATCCTTTGACGTAAAGTTTCAGCCATGGTGTATCTGCCTTTTGGAGGGGTGGGGGTGTAAGTAAATAGGAACATTTACCAGTATGTTACGAAACGGACCATTTGTGATGCATGGAAGAACCTCAAAGTTGTGATTCCGTCAGTGAAATGTGAAACTTCGCTACCAAAGCCAAATAAAACCAAAGGGCGCAAACGATTGTGGCAGGTACCCTGAGGGCGGACTGTTCATTAGAGTATATGTATTGAAAATATTACTCTCCCCCAAACTCTCCATCCTATCTCGTCACGAACGAAGATAATAATCGGATGCATCAGAAACGGCGTTTTGGTAGTACTTGAAACACCAGTAAGACATCCACTTTACCACGAATCCACTACAAATGTCACTACAATGATATGTATGTGTAATTTGTGTGTCCCATCGTCCCTCTATTTCAGTTGTACCCCTCCTTCAAATAAAAATGATATGCACGGACAACGATCGAGAACCTACGTTAAATGTTTCCAAATCAATGAGAAGATACGAAAACTCGTCAACGTAGAACCCAAACAACCCCAGGGCCCAAAGTCCACCATATCACATACCTCATCATGAGAGACTTCGTCGACAGAGACGAGTACTGCTATGCATGGTGCTCATTCTGAATAACCGAGAACAAGCACTGGTGATATCGTTTGGTGAAGTGTCGCTTGGGTGGGATATCGATTATCGAATAGTTGGGGTAAAAAGACGTGCTGGTCCGAGTGTATCTGATGAAGCTTTCCTCTTCCCTGACTGTGCCTGGGGTATTTCAGTTTCCGGGATAGTGAATTGAATGGGATTCGAGTAGTGTACCCAGAAAACTTTCATTCAAGCCGCCTTTGCTGTAACAAACATCGCTCTCCAAAAATACCTATCCCCTCTGTGCATTGTGACCGGGAGGCGAGGAAACAATCCAGCACCACAAAGCGAGTTGTATTATTCTAGTATCTTGTTGAGTCATGCACATGGGTCATTTGGTGCCATGTTCACAGCGGGGGAAATTTTGAGACTTACAGAACGAATAGCGCCGCACTGGGGAAAAAATAGGAAAGTTGGGCCCCAAATAGAGAGAATGAAGAGAGAACGAGGGAGGATTGAAGACTTAATCTGATCGACAATCCCTCATAAAATGGTGTTTGTAATTTGCCAAGGAGAGACTTCGGCCCTTCTTAAGTACAAGTTGGCCTTCTCGGACGATTATCATCGGACTAGTTATTACACATCAAATGAATTGAACTGCATCCACCACAGCAATGGCTGGTGAATATAAGAAGGTGTCGAAAGAAGCAGGTAGATACGTAGTCAGAGAGCTACGAATTTCTGACGAGGAAAAGAAATTATCGACTATAATCAACTCGAAATAAATGCTACGCCTTGAGGCCTAAGAATGTGGCAAATGAGGGAATTTTTTCGATTTTATCTTCGCATAATTTCGTCACGTTGGGTACGAAGAGGCAGATAGACCGTGAGCTGTAGCCGCTGTTTTTACAACAGTTGAGAGCGGGTGGTAGAGACTTGGTGTCGGGAGACCGAAGAGTATCACGGAGGGTGGACAGTGTGTCGATTCCTTCTAGGTGTTCAATTAGTACGTAGAGAGAAGCCACGCATGTATTGCATATGGGATCACGGGAGCTGTGCGAGCAGCTAGTGCTACCGTTACGTCCAAGGTTCTTGACATATCCTTCTGTTTCTTTGAAAAGTGACGTCCAGACCTCGCGATACCGAGCCTGATCAAAAATGAATTACGAAATCTTTCTATTTCACTTTAAAACGTACCCATGGAACCACATAAGGCAGAGGTAATTTTTCCAGAACTGAGATAAAAGGGGCTCGAGCAAAATGGGGGAGGGTAGCGCTGATCAGTCTAGGATAATCATGCTTGACTGCATGAGCAAGGATCTCCGGTGCATGTTGAGGCAGAAATTCCCTATAATATCCGAAGTCGTCAGCTGAAAAACGCGAAGCGAGGTCTGAGACAACGCACGCCAATCGTTCATTGCAAACTTCCACTGCCAAGAACACTTCATACTTTCCAACTGCCTCCGCTACCGCGGCCACCACTTCGAAACTTTCTCCACGGAGATCTGGAGGTGCCTTTGGATAGAGAAATGCAAAGAGAATCGAAAGCACATTCGCTGGCTCGGTGAGTTGAACCATTTCGCCTCCCATATCCATCTCGGATCCGGGGAAAGTCCCCGTTGTCACGCCTAAGACCACACGATGTAGTTGGAATATGAACCCATCTGCCGAGCGAATTTCTATATCGGAGTCATAGAGGGAAACTGATTTACATTTAATTAATGGGCCATTTTACGTCCATAAATAAACGAATTAAACACTGACACTTGGTGTTGATCCAAGGCTGCTCTGCAGTGACATTTGTGTCATACGGTTCAGAAGCAAGGTTCTTCGTCATATCTGAGAACATGGAAAGATTTATGGTGGCCATGAAATTAGGAAGATGTCGAATGTAAGACTGACACAAAGGGATTCTCTTTATATCAACTTCATATCGATGAAATCTTGATAACCCAAAAACATGGCAATGCCGGCAGTTCCGTGCCGCTGGTGCCGAGCCCTCAGGATGTAAATGTTCTTGAAATTCATTAATTAACCGTTAGACCTATAATCGTTCAGAGGATGACTCGGAGGCAAGGATTAACTCCTCAACATGACTTCGGAAACGACCTGTGGCAGGCACGATTGTCCCACGATTGTGTATATGAGATAAGCTTGTGAAGAGAGAGAGACTTTACGGCAAAAAAAAATACCACAGGGAGATCACGATGACCCAAAGCATGCACTTGTTCCAAATGGTATGCAGACCTTCTCCCGTCACGTAGTGTTGGGGAGGAAGCGACACACATATCAATGAGATGAGATCGTGGTTGCTTTGGGCCATCGGTGGAGAACCTATTCTTGTGATAGTGAGGAGTGGGTTGAACATATGATCGTGGATGGGCCTATGGATAACTTAAGAATCAGACGTTCATAAAACGACCTAACGTAGGGATTGGCAACAGGACAAACATAATCTGATCCTTAATCGATGGATTAGAGAGGTGGTAAAGGCGTATGATTGTGTTTATAATGCACATTTATGCTGCGTTGGGTCTTTGTTAGTGTCTGGAGCACGCCCACAGCGAGACTTGCGACAACTATCGACCGTTCTGAAGATTGAAGGCACGCAGATGAAGTGACACTGGCGGCATGGAATAGTTGGGGTAGCAGCGTGCATGTCGTTGTAACTGGGATTCCGGGTTCTTGGTGATGAGGGAAGGAGGGAAGAACGAAAGATGCGAAGTTGAACGATGCACGGATCAATTGTTTGGAGGAAGTTATACACGAACAAATACGACCCCACAAATGTCGGAGTCCATTGTCACATATCAAAGAGCGGCTCAGCTTATCGAGAGCAATGGCGGCAATGCAACACGAGACCGGCGAATAAACACGCCGTCACAGCGCTTTCCCTGCATATCTTGGCTCTCGCCATCAAGCGCTCTTTATCCCTTATAATCTCCTTCCTGCTCATCTACCTTTCCGCTGAATACCCTGCACATGTCATCAGGTGCTTAGCTTTGGAGGGTTTCCGGCGTCTTGCAATGGTCGGTTGATATGGGCATGTCGGTTCCCGAGGGAGGTAAAGAGATGGAGTGAGATGGAGGAGACCAATGCTAACTGGGTTAATGTGTTATTTTCCATCATGCCCACTTTTCATTCAGACAAGAGCTTGGCAGAATCGCGGCGAGTAGGAGTACCTGCAGAGTGAGCGGACTCCGAGGCAGAAAGAAGAAAAATAAGTAAGAAAACGAGGAGCAGGATAAGAGCATAGAATATTTAACGTGCCAAAGGAGAGGAAACATGCATTGCGAGAACACCACCAACACCCAGCATCAATAAGCGCATCATAGCCTTACCCTACCCACTCAGAACGCGAGAAACACGTGACCGGGGGTGGGGGATAGATATCTGTATGGCTGGTTTGCTGATGGTGTGGTTCGAATGGTTAGGGTGCGATACGAGGCTAGGAAAGGGGGGAGGGGTGAAAGCAGAAAAATAGAAACAAGTCGTCTGTTGGACAGCGAGATGGTGGTAGTGAGTGAGGAAGGTTTGATACGCTTTGATGAAATACAGGTATACACGGACCCACATCAGGCCTTCATATTTAGGCATTTACCCCGCTATCTCTCTCACTGAATATTCTACCCCACTGCCACTACTGCATGTACCTGTGTGCTAATTCCTACCCTCGCTTTTACGGTCTGGTCTTGGCGCCCTCGCGTTCACTGTGGGGCTCATATCACTCTTGGAAGCCCACCTCCCGATGTCCGGTATTGACACAAACCTTGGTCTGGTAAATGAAATGCAAGCCACGCTGGTGAACAACCTTGATAATAATTAGCGCTCGCCCTTACCCCTCGAGCCGAACACGTTTTCCAGGGTGCAGCCAATCCTGATGCATGATTATATGCCTTGAGCTGTCATTTATGTGCCCAGGTATATCAAGATACTCAAACTCGAGGGCCAATGCTTCTTGATGCCAACATTTCTTGATTCAAGAATGTGCTTTGATCGACACATCACCTCCATCTGGGTCGAAGTCCATCGCCCAGTGAACAATTCGACACCCAATTATTTGCAGATTTCAGGTCGATCCCACTTTCCTCTCGTGCGTTGGATATAGTACGGCAAGACTGCATAACCACTTATTGAGGTTGAGACATATTGGGATGATTAGGAGTGCGTTTCCCAATTATGTAACTCTCTTTCGTGCTTTGTCTTTCATCCTTCGTTCCCATCGATTCAATCCCGCTCCTATCTCTGCGATGGCCAATTTTCGTCATGATCTTACCCTTCTGCTTCGCAAACTTCTCTCTTCGTTACTTTTCTCATTCATGATACATCATCTCGGAGAGCAAATTGTCGACCTGAACCCAAGTCTGTTCCATGTCCTTGACGCAGTTGAGTTGGAGTGTATCAAGTTGTGATTTATTGTGATACTATCTATCACTCATCCTTATTTTCATTAATCCTTCACCCACCCGCTTCCGCCTACTATCTGTCCGCTTTTAATTTCTTGCCAACCCATTCAACACAAACCCACACACTTCTTCTCACTTGCCCTTAACCCAGACCTAGCCTACCCGGGCATCACTCCCACCCTGATGATAAACCATGGGAGTGTCGTTCTTTTGCCTGGTATTGGGACTCACATATGTGGTCTGGCTCTCGAGGGCACAATATTACATTTCGAAGTGTCAGATTGATTTTTGAATTCGTTACCCACAATGGTTCGTTCGATGTTCGCCAGTCTTTTCCTTCCACCGTCAATAATGCTTTGCCCCTTTCGCACTTGATTCTTTTTTCTCGCTTCTTCGTCACAAATCATTTTCCCAGATTTTCTAGGACACTATTTCCCTCGCATATGTTATCATTTGGTATGGGTACGAATTAATCACACCATGGATGTTCCTCATAGGGTTATCATCTCCTTGCCCATGCTAAAGATCAGCCCTCGAAGGGTTGTGTTTGCCCATTCGTTAGCTGTTTAGGTCATTCGCTGTTACATGATATATACTATCCTCAGTCCTCCTACTCGCCTATTCTCTCCTGTCAATCCACTACTATATCCAAAGGAACTTCCCGCTAACATATGTCTGTGTTTTCTACATGAACCTCCTCAGGTCTCCTCAGACCTGTCCTCTGGGTCGAGCCAGAGTTATTTTCTATCACCCTGATGATACATTGGCAATGTTTTTATTTTCCCCAATTTTCTATTCGTTCGCTTAGAGATTTCATCTTCATCCCCAAGTTGCTAGTCACAGTGCTGTATAGAAATTTCCACTGGTCAGTTTTGCCATCCTTGGACATTCCTTAATTTTTAATAATTTTGCTGTGAGCACAGCTCAAGTGGAAAGGTGGGTGACAGAACAATGTTCTGGGGGCTCATAAGTCATATATCTACTGATCTAATCTATCTTATTTAGTCCATGTGATCTAAGGTACTTCCTGCAAGGCAGCGCACTTATCGCTCGCCACTCTTATTGCACTCAAATTTGGATCTATACTATCTGGTGCACCATGCCTGATGAATCCAAACCTGCCAACGTTGTGTGTTCCACAACCTCGACCTCCACGTCTTCCTCCAGTTCTTTCCACCGATCCCACCCACGTTTGTTAACTCTTTTTCCATCCTCCTCCATCCTCATCCCAGACTTGTCCGATTCCTCTTGAACCAGATGCAACACCACCTATATCACTTCTTGTGCTATCGAAACCTCATTCCTTCTCGAGGAAAGAACCGCTGCAAATTCTGTGAACTAAAACCCCATCTACACATTATCCTGATCCGCATTCATTGACTCAATTGTCTCTGTTCCATTTTCTGGTCGTTACCATTTCACACATCCTTCATGACATATTGGGAACACAATTAATCTTTTATCCCGAATCTACTCCAGAATGTTGGGCAACGGGAAATCGCCTTGGCAAGCGTGCCAGTTTGCACGCTTCGCAGATAAGCTGCACACTTGGGACACGCTTGCCCTAGGACATTTCTGAAATTTTGAGTCAGTAGAGTAGGTTTTACTGATATGTACTCATTTACTGTTAGTATATGATCGATTTTTTGTACTTACTTGGCGTCACTTTGTATCCATTTGACATAGTTGCGCATACTTATGGCACTTGCCGGCCAGACTGAAGTTGAGTTCAAACTCCACTTAAAGTGATATAAATGCCTCAAAAGTCAATGCACAAACTGTGTGGGACCATAAAACGGTCTAATTACAATATGTAACATGTTTTATAACTGTTTACAACACAGGAAAATTTATCATTAAAGTCAACAGTCCAGAATACCCCAGAAATGTAGGTCATACAGGTTGCACTCAATCACTTAAACTAGAATATTTGAGGCGCTTAAACATGTTGCATTTATCTTCTCAGAGTCTGCTTTATAATTCTACTTACTATGAAAAATTTCATTGGGCAGGAATCTGGATGCATGCTACTTGCATGCTAGCATCACGCACCCTTAAGCATTGAGCATGTATCAGCATGATGAAGCATGTGTGGGGGGGAGTTGGGAATTCTGATGTTGAATGGTACCAGCGATGCATTGGGAGTGCAAGATAGACCAGGAACATACAACTTGGAGAATGTCCAGCATATGAGTATGAGGTGGCTGATTATTTTCTGGGTACGGACGGCAACAACTCAATGATATGATGGAGGAAAGATCAACAAGAATAGATGAAAGCTCAAAGTCAATCTATATTACACTAATATTAATATACATGGCAGGTACCCTAAATTGCATGATTCCCCAAACAAGCCTTGGGCAAGCAGCCCTTGGAAGTGTGGTGATGCTGGCTATGGCAGCACTTTTCTCGAAAAATGTGCCCCCTTCTCCACAACATGTACAAGCCCTTTTCTTGGGCATAAATGGCAAGGATATGCATTGGAGAAAGTTCAACATTGGCTCAACACATCAGAATTGGTAACGTGATGACTACATGTCCAGCATCACTTGTCACATCACCATTGCCCATCAATTGCTCATCCCTGCGCACCACACCCACTAGGTTAGGATCAAGTTATGCTGCTCATGGTTTTCACTCTGCAGCTTTACCTTATGTACCCCATCTCCACAGACAACATGAGTGTGGCAATTTGTGCTCCATGACATTCCCAACTCTTTTTACATTGCTCCCCAAGCCCACCATGTTTGTTGCTGTGCCTGCTCTCCCTTCCTCATGTTCAAAAAAAAAAAAGTTCAAAAGCTCCCCCATCATGGCGGCAATCAGCAATTGCTCTTCATCCCTTATCATCTCTTTTCAGCCTGCACCACCTTCTACTGAAAAATCCAGAGGTCATCAAGTGCTTGGAAGATGGACACATCAGTTCTGGAGGAAGACCAGCAGCTAAATCGTCACGTCATCATGGCATGCTGGTCCTACTCAGGCCAATCACTCACTCTTTGGCCATTATCATTCCTACCAATCTTCTACACTTGATATCCAAGGCTCCTTGTGGTCGTATGAAAAGTTATGGACATTGCCACCCTCGCCCTTGTCAAGTAGGTTCATTTCTTCCATTCCATTTACTAACTATATCCTAACCCCGCTTTCCTCCATCTCCTGTGCAGATACCGCTTCATCCACCTTTCGCCATCCCTATGGTTCCAACACCACTGCCTGCCCCCTTCTTCCATCGACATCAGCGCCATGCAAGTCTCCCACCAGTTCGCTATCTATCATGTGAGCTGATGGCTCTCTCATATTTTGGGTATTCGCCCCGCCCACATCAGGCCAAGGCCACCTAGCTCTGGCTGTCTTTAGATGCTTTAGCTGTCCTAGGGCATCCTGAGACATCCCAAGATATCCGTGTTCCTCTTCCCCTCCCTGCATACTCATGTTGTGAGGGAGGCAGGACGTGGATATGTTCAAAATTGCGGGTTGGTGGTGGTTTTAGTGACTACCATCAGTGCATTATGTTTTGATGGTGGCCGATAAGGATGTTGTCATCTCTGGAATTTACTCATCTTCAGTTTTTTCTCCTTTCCACATTCTCAATAAGAACCTGTATATTTGGATTACAGGCAGACTATATCCGTTTCACCGGCAAGAATCAAATCTGACCTTGAAAAGACGTCGCCCATCAAGAATGGTGTGAACCACTTGCTGCTCTAAATTTAGTCCACTGCAGGCGATAACCTCGAGCTTCTTTCCAAACTACTTTTCTCTGGAAGTGCATCTGGCTGGATTGGTCCAATACTAGGAATATTGCTGAGATAACGAATTGGGCGACAGCAGAAATCTCCACATCCAATGCCTTAGAAAAAGAAGCGTGCAAGGCACTGAGATCATGGAGTCCTGAAAAATGCTCGGTGCATGGGGTATGATTTCTTTAATTACTAAGCATTGTGCAGTGTACTGTGGGCTCTGGTCGCGCCAAGTAGACATATGTAAGCTATCCCAAGTCCCTTCTGGTAATTTAGACAATATCTAAACAGTCGTCATGTCCGGGTTACCATGATCTCTGACCCCTACTCCTAGCCTATCCATATGTTGGGAGTTGAAGGAATTGGAGAGGGGATATCGTAGAATATTTTCGTCATTTTGTTTCGAGCTCGGGAGTATTCATAGAAGTGACACTGGGAGAAAGACCATTAAATCTTAGGGAAAAGTAAAATCATATTTGAAGAATATTTCAAATATAATCTTTTTTTTCTCAAGGGAAAAATGTGGTGCAAATTTGGAATTTGATCTCAATGTGCACGACATTTGATCCTTGTGATAATGAAGGTTAAATTTGAAATTTGTCCCAAATGTTTAAAAAATATGATTTTTGAGTGAATCCTGATCTTATTTGTAATTTTCTCATCCTGAAATCAAATATCGGCAACATTA
>Ga0307513_10005797_pt1 | contig 16226 bp, 11 predicted proteins | sample 15_EM_MG_FD_202174 | JGI IMG/M metagenome (GOLD analysis project Ga0307513, IMG submission 202174) | Populus trichocarpa ectomycorrhiza microbial communities from riparian zone in the Pacific Northwest, United States - 15_EM | ecosystem: Host-associated > Plants > Roots > Unclassified | place... | reverse complement strand
AGTGGCTTCTCCCTTCCTTTCTTAACCTGAGTGCCTCCCTTTGGTCTTGGCTTCTTTCACTTTCCTAGTCCTTGATCTTGAATGGGTTATGATTGATTTTTTTGATAACAAAACCATCCTCTATGAACTTTCTTATGTTCATCCCTGCAAATTTCATCTTCCATTACTAGTCATCGTCTCATAGGACATCAAATCTTTTGCATGATGAAATTTATTTATGCAGTCAATATTTTGTTCAGCATCAAAAAGAGAGCTAGCAAATTGAGAAAGAGATGTAATAGTAGGATATAAGACATACTAGAGTTACCATGGAGTTGTCAATGGTCTCATTGGGATCAAGCCACAATTTTCCATTACCACAATTAAGAATACTAGCAGCTAGCCTCTTCTGTATCCTTAGTGACACCATACTGATTGTTTGTACTTTCTCTAATGTTTTGTCCTCTGTTGCGACGAGAAAAAGATTGAAATGCAATCCTTAAAATCTCCCTAACTTGTCCTAAGAAGATCTTGAGGAAGTGTTGGAACCATGTGTGCTCATGCTCTACTGGTGTTACTTGGGGAGCAAGTATGTTGAGTGGGGTGATTATTGCCAATGCACTTTTCTGTATCAGAAGAAACGTAGGGAGTAAAGAGGTGGAACTAAAATTGACGTGAAGGACTGAAATTGCAAAACTACTATTTGGTCCCTCACATTTTAATTTTGTTGATAACCAATCCTTGTTATTTTGGCTTATTGCGCTTCGGTGCTAAACTTTATTTTTATCATGATTTAGTCTTTAAAGGTTGACAAAGAAAAAACAAGTTGTAATAAAAAAAAAAAAGAGTTTTAGGAGAGAGAAAGCTCTTTAGTTGTTTGGTCAAAAATAACTTTAATTTTTATGTTTATAAATTTGTCTTTGAAAGAGAAACACAATGAAGGTGGTTTCAAACTTCGGTGACACTGGAAGAAATAAATCGAGACTATGAAGTTTTAGAAGCCTATAAGAGCCTTGAGCTCCTGGATTTGGTTTTGATTTTTTAAATCGATTAAAGGAAGTTTTGTATTTGAAAATGGAGTTTTAGAAGCATATGGGATCCCCCCCCCCATGTTTTTAGGTGTAAAAGTGTTTAAATCATGGTTTTTGAGGTAAAAAAAAACTTAAATCTTGAATTTTTGACTACCAAAACAATTTTTAATGATAAAAAAATGGATGTTGTGGAATGACACGGTGTCCTCTAACTGTAAAAAAATGCCCTATGCTCTAGAGCTTAAGCAACATGGGCGAGGCTTTTAGGCTCAGTCAAGTAAGGACGTATAGTCTAGGTACTCTTTTTTTTTTTTTTTAAAAAAAAAATCTCTAAACAAAAAAAAAATATTTTTTTATAATAAATTACAAAAAATATATTTAATTATTTCATGTTTTTTTAAAACATAGTTGAGTTGTTTTCTCTCATACTAACAAAATCTAAATGGCCTTGAAAAATGTTTATTAGAACAGTATAATAATGATTTTGTCTTTCCACCAAAAAAACTTTGCAATAACTTCTAAGAGCATTAAATTTTTTTAACATGATTTGCTTATCATTTTAAATTGATCGAGGATAAATAAATATTTTCTCATCTTGATTGCATAGTGAACTGATTATAATACCTTTGAAAGCAAAAAATTAAAACTTGACATCAAGGAGTATTTTTGTATTTTCATAATGGTTTTTTCATTATTAGAATTTAAGTTGAGGAGCAATTTGATAATTGATTAAATATAAAAACTAATAAACAATTAAATGCACAGTAAAATGATGAGAATATCCTTAAGATAAAAAACAATTAAGCCTGAGATCATGAGGTATTTTTGGTTTTTCATAATGACTTTTTTTTTGTAATTAGAAAGTCATTTCAAGATCACTTTTATATTTAGCTAAATAAAAAGCAAAAAAATAAAATAAAAAAATAAGACGTGTGTGTGGGGCTCACCAAGGGATGCGGGGGAGGCCCCCACGCCCTTGGAGCAATACGTGCGGCACCTCCTAGTATCTAAAATGCCCTTCTGCATGTTTTTGATGATGGTTTGGTTTGTCGCCAATGAATATTTTTCTTCTCTCCCTTCTTCTCTCTCTCCTCCATTAAAAATTATGGTTTGACCATCTTGATTGTTAGTATTTCAACTTTAATCTCTATTCTTTTAATTTCTCATTTTTTGTCTTACCCCTTTTATATAACTTTCTTGTTTTTTTAATTTTATCATTGAATCTCAATTTACCAAATATTGTATTCTCCAATTTGGTCCTTATTTTTTGGATTTATAATTTTTTTCTTTGGCCATTTTGTAAAAGTTTTATTGGTTTTTAATTTAATCATTTAATTCAAATTGATAGTTTTAAGTTTTTCAATTTGGTCCTTGTTGTTTTGATTTCTATTTTTTTTACCTTTTTATAAAATTTATTATTCTTTTTAAATTCGCCCTTTAATTAAAATATATTTTTTAATTTTTTATGTCAATTTTGAACCTCATTCTTTTATTTTTTTGGTCCCTGTACTAAATTGATTTTTTTTCAATTTCACATTTCAATTAAATATGAAATTTATTTTATATTTTAATTTTGATCCTCATTCTTTTTATTTTTATTTTTATTTTTTTTGTATAATTAATTTTGTTTTTCAATTTCATGCTTCAATATAATTAATTTTGATCATCATTGATTAAGAATTGAACTTCATAATTTTTTCAGATTAGGTATTTTGAGTCTAATAACTCGAGTTATGAGTTTGAAAATGGTTTTTTATTTTTGTTTTTATAAAAAAAAACCTTATAATTTTCTTTAGTTTTTTTTATTGGGTTATTCCAATCATATAATCTGTACCGTGGGTTTGATGAGATATATATATAAAATTAATTAATTAATTAATTAATTTTCATTTTCTGCTAAGGGAGGTTCAAAATTCTAAAGAAACCTTGGTTTTCTTTCTTTTTCCCGTACAGATATTTTGGACATGCCAGTTTTATAAAAGAGCTAGCCATTTAAATCCTAATCTTTTTTTAGATGGAAAGTTTTATTTTGTCTTACGCTAAAAAGATGGAGTTATTTCTTTAGAAGCTTTAGTTTTTAAACTCGTTCTATCCTGGTGGGGTGACCTGAAAAACTGAGATTGAGAGCTTGACCTGGGCAGGTTTTTTGTTGAACCAAATGAGATATTGGTTTGGTAATAATAATTTAATTTAATTTAATTTAATTGATCCAGTTAAATCCGGTCCAAATTAGGTTAGGTAAACAACAAATAAATAAATAAAATAAAATAACATAGTTTTAGCATATGCGCTGCATATTTATCAAATAACAGTGATATAAAATATTAAAACTAATTTTAAAAAAATAACATTCAAGAGATTAAATCCAATCAAATGAAATTTAGGAATATTAAATTTGATGAAAACCACCTATATTCTAATACACACTAAATACAATTACTGATAATAAACTCTAAAAAAAAAAACTTCACCATATTGTTATATACCTTGTATTTTTATTATTAAAAATTATCAACAAGTTCATAACAAAACCATAAAGTTTTATTATATTTTTTATAAACTGATAAGTTTATATTTGATATTTTAAAAAAATTAAATTCTTTAAATAGTTTTTATTATTAATTTTCTTATCACATGTTTCGTATGTGTATTAATCAATTATGTATTTAATATTTTTGTTAATATATCACGAATTGTTTCAATAGTTAACAACTAGGAAATACAAATTCTATCACGAGAAATTTTAAGAAATAATCCTTAAATCTTCAAAAAATTCTCATATAAGCATACTTAAAAACTAAGACTATATTTTTTATACCATGTCCTTTTTTTTTTCAAAACAAAGAGAAACAAAACTTTATTCTTTTTTTTCCAAGCATGTAAATAATTGTTTTAATTAAAAAAATATAAATATAAATATTTTCAACTAAAGAAGTAAACGATTACTTAAAGGATTCCTTGTTGAATAATTCCAATTTAATAGTTTCCTGAATCATTATCTATTTGTTTTGTGGATTTTAATTATACTTGGTGTTGTTACTCATTTTTTGACCCCACGTGCTGGAGACGGTGTATACCTCTTTTGAACTGAGTGTAGGAGTTTAACTCATGTTTGCTGGAAGATAGACAAAAGCAAAGAAAGAAATATTTTTTTTTCGAAACCCTGTTTGAACTGTTTTCTACTCTCTTTATCCTTCCCCTTTGCTGCCAAAATCGTCAGGTTTTCTTAGATTGATCAAAAGTCTTCATAATGCTAAATCATTCCTTCTTTTTCTGGTCTTTAAGGTTAGATAAATCCCTCAGAATTTGCACTAAAAAAAACTGGTTCTGCTGCGGTCGCAATTTTTTGTTCCAACTTAGGCTCTGATTTTGACTCGATTTCGTACGATATCTGACCATCCTAGGTATATTCTGTCACTCATGATATGTTGAAAAATTGACGTACACCTTTATTAGGTCCTAGGGAACATTGTTCTTAGGGCAGATTCTCAGTCAGATTTGGATGCTCAGCATTGTCAGATCAAGAACCTTTTTGACCAACTAGATTACTGCCAGATTTTGTTCTCTAAAATGATTTTATCTCACTTTGACTCTTTCATCAAAGTTGTAGTCCTAGACGCGTAAATGATTTTGGGCTTTTGAATTGCTTGATTTTGATATCAGAAGCTCAAGATATTCCTGTTTGAATATCTAACGAGAAGGTAGAGAATTATGTCGTGCGAAGGATCATGACTCGAGTTTTGCACTAAAAACTCTATTTCCACCACAAATTTTGTTGATTTGTTCTTAGATCATACTCTCAGTCATATCAGGATTCTCGGCATTTGTCAGTTTTTGAATTAGACCCGGAGATCCTTTTTTACCAACTAGATTACTGCCAGATTCTGTTCTCTAAAATGATTTTATCTCACTTCGACTCTTTCATAAAATTTGTAGTCTTGGACGTGTAGATAATTTTGGGCTTTTGAATCGCTTGATTTCGATATCAGAAGCTTAAGATATTCCCGTTTGAATATCTAACGAGAAGGTAGAGAATTCTGCCGTGCGAAGGATCCTGACCTGAGTTTTGCACTGAAAAAAACTTTATTTCCATCACAAATTTTGTTGATTTTGTTCTTAGATCATACTCTCAGTCATATCAGGATTCTCGGCATTTTTTAATTTTTGAATTAGACCCGGAGATCCTTTTTGACCAACTAGATTACTGCCAGATTCTGTTCTCTAAAACGATTTTATCTCACTTTGACTCCTTCATCAAAGTTGTAGTCCTGGACGCTTAGATAAATTTGGGCTTTTGAATCACTTGATTTCGATATCAGAAGCTCAAGATATTCTCGTTTGAATATCTAGCGTGAAGGTAGAGAATTCTGCCGCGGGAAGGATTTAGCCCAAGTTCGCGGGACTGATTCGAAGGATTTTTTTGGACCAAGGACTAAATCGAAAAGTGCTAAAATGAGGGATTGAATTGAAAAAGGATATTGAAAGCTGGAGAGGGGGGTTGGATCATAATAAATGACAAGATTTTTACCACACCGAATAAGGAAAATAAGACTTTGCAGTTGCACCATCCATTTGATTTCTTTCCTTTTTTCTCTGCAAATTTCTGCTGTTTTTCCTTTATCATCATGCCTGATTTTTGAAGCTGCGACCACGTTTTCATTCCCTCATTTCAAAAGGAGCAGCTGGCTGACACGATCAAAGAGTTGATGTCTTATCCCAAGTATAGGAGTGTCAAAGTAATAAATAACCCGACAAGACCGGGGTCGAACCACAGAGAGGTGAACTATATAAATTATAAATAATAATAATAATGATGATGATGATGATGATTTAAAGATGACTTTGAGATGAAAAGACTAATGTGAAGACTAAACAATGATAAAAACAGTTGTCAAAGTTAAAGGATCCACTAATAGTATTAGAAATAAGTAAAGTATAAACTCTTTTTATTACTCAACTGGAAACCACACACAAAGGAGGTTTCAATCGGATGATTTATCGTTATTAGCTCATTATAAATTATTAACATGATCATATTAATCATCTTACCTAAGTAACACCATACTTATAAATATCATCAGGCATTCATGATGTTAACTTATGTTAACAACAAATCAAGTTCCTCTTATAACAATGATGTCAGCCGAAAACTATGAAGGATCAAGCATTTGATGTACCAAGTGTTATACAACACAAATTTAGTTAACCATTTAACAAGCAAGGTATTAATAATTAGTAAGATAAAAAGATAAGACATGTTGATAGCAAACTTTCTTGGATATAAACATTAAAGTCCATGTTGAGTTTATATTATACATATTCTAACACCATTAGTAAAACCTTTTCACCTTGACATAATAAACTTAGCTAAACATAATGAAGAAGAAGAACATAAATAAACTAGATAAGAACATAGTTATGATGAAAAGCATAAATAAGAGATTAATGAAAGCAAAACTTAAGCATTACAAAAATGTAAAGAAAGAAAGCAAGAACATGATCTTGATCTGAAAACCAAGATGACTAAATACATGGCAAATGCCTCCTTTTATAGGCTAAGATTCAGAACTATTAATTGGTTGACTAAGAAAATAGTTGGTGGCTGGTTTTTGACATCGTTGGCTGCTGGTTATTGATATTGTTGGCTGATTTTTGATATTGTTGGTTGGCCAAAACATCATTGCTAACATCAGAATTTGAGCCCTTTGTTTCATGAAAGATGTGGGCAATTGTCTTAGCTTTCCAACAAAAAAAACCAGAGCTCATTTGGACGTCTAGAACTCAAGATATGAGCTGAAAACCAAACAGTGTCTGAGCTGCAGGACAGGTTCCGACTTCTTCGTTGTTGCTAAGATTTGAACTTGAAAACAGCAGAATTGAGTCTTGGACTCTTATGAAAGTTTTAGGTCTATGTCTTAGCTTTCCATCCATATAAAGTAGACCTAAATCCGAGTTCTACAACTCCAGTTATGATCCAATAACCGAATGGTGTTCAGTTTGGAATTGAACCAGCATCTTTTCTCTTAGCCTAGTCCTCTTTTTGTCTCTTCACTTTCAATAGTTAATCACATCAATCAATTCTTTGAATTGTGAGATATATGGGAATTTAATGATACTTTAGTGTAATATGATGATATAAAGCCTTAATGAAAATGCACTTTTAAGTACTAATCACTGACCCTATGGAAGGAAAGAAAAGAGCCACACCATCCTCTAAAACTGGAAAGAAATCAGATAGATATATTAGACTATATATAAGCCCTCTAATGACCTAGAAAGGAAGGTGAAAACGGCAGAAAAAAAAACATAAAAGGGGGTAGAAAAAAGGATGAGAAGAAAAACAAAAGAAGGAGAAAAAGAGAGGCAAGCCGCAGGAAAAACAAGAAAGAGCAAGAGAATAGACTCCACCAGCACATCACAACTTCAGCGTCATTGTTTTCGTCCGTCAGGAGGCACGCGTGAGCTGTTTCTTGGTCTTTTGTTTCATTTCCTGCAAAACAGGATATGCAGGTGTTTCTTCCCTAGTGCTCCAGCTGCGAGAACTTTAGGGACCCTCACGTTCTTTTCTCTTCTTACGCCTGCTGGAGGAAAGTGTTGCTGTGAGGTTGGGAAGATTGACAGTAGAAGAGAAAGAAGAGGAAAAAAGGGAAAAGAGAAGAGAAACCATAAACCAGCAGGGACTACCTGTTGGTCTTGGCTTCATTTTTTTTGGCATATAAGATCTGCAGCAGGGACGAAGGAAGTGCAGGAACCTGTTGGAGAAGGACTGACGAAGATTGCAGACGTTAAAACTCAGGAGACGAACAGAGAATAGGGGGGAAAGAGCTGGAACAGACGACCACACTGATCGTTTAGCCAGCAAGCCTTCAACAGCGTTGCAGCTCCTTCGTCTGCCTCCAGGTCTGTTCTCTTCACCTTTTTGCATGCATTTTCCTTGGTGTTTGTATTGTTTAAGTGAAATATAATTCACTTGAACAGTAGCCGGGTCTTCTTTAAATGCATTTTCCTTCTTGAATACTGTCTTGGCATGTGAATGCATCATCCCTTTACAAGCATGGTTTATCATTTATAGCACTGGAGTGTTTGTTTTAAAACAAATGTGCAATGGTTTATCATTTATGGTTAAACACTTGAGTGTTTGTTGTAAAAAAAAAAATGTTTTCTTGTGTGTTGCATACGGCCAATACCCTAACATGTTTTGAACGCTTTTTTTATACAAAACAATATTGAAGTTTCGAAAATGTGTTTTCTCATGGATTTCTTAAACACAAAAAAATTTATTTTCTTGCATTTCTGAATTTTACAACATGTTTGTAAAACTCCAAAGGGTATTGGCCAATATTCCAAAAAATATAAAAATCTTATTTTGGGGGGAATTCATCTATTATTCACATCTAATGTTTGGATAAAGAAATCCTTAAAAGACGAATATCCAAAATATTATTGGGAATAATTTGTTATTATTCACTGTTAATATTTGGATAAAGAAACCCGGAGTGGTAAATATCCAAAAATAATTTTCTAGGAATAATAAATCCGCACACATCCTTGAAAGAAGCCTTGATTATAATCGAGGACATTTTAATTTCTTACTCCACGGTTTACGAGCCATGAGAGTATAAAACACTAAGACAAAAAAAAAAAAGGTTTTTAAAGCACCCTAGATTTCTAAATTTTTGTTCCTCTTCCTTGCGATTTACGAGTCGCAAACTATTGAAAAAATAAGGGGAAAATGATCTTTTAAAGCATATGGAACCTCCTTGGATTTCTATCTTAATAAATTTAGTTTGAATCAAACCTAGAAAAACTGATGGGATTAGAAAACACCAACACTATAGCAATTATAAAGTAAACCAAACACCAAGCAGCTTACTTTAGGTAGGGCGTACTAGGGGTGCTAATACCTTCCCTTTACGCAACCAGTCCCTTACCTTAGAATCTCTGAAAAATTAGTTAGGGTTCCTAGTGACCATATACTAGGTGGCGACTCCCTTTTACACAAAAAAACAAAATACCCCGAAATCAATCGAGGATCGCCGCGCTCCGCTCACGAGGGTGCGACACTTGGTATGAATTGTAATAAAACAAATATAGGCATGATGAAGTCTTTTTTAATTTTAGTAGTTATTATAGGTTAAGGCTACTAATTAAATAGGTAAGGGGTGATTTAAGAAATTTGTTTTATATTATTTAAGATTTTATATTTTTCAAGGGTAAACTTAGATAGAAAAATAGGATTAAATTATTTCTTAAAAATTATATTATTAATATAACTACTAATAATTAGCTTTTTATTGGAAAAATAAAAGTTAATATAACTTTTGATTGCTATATATTTTGTTTTGAATCTGTGTTTTTTTTTTTTTCAATTTCATTCTCTTGAATTTGATTTAATTGAATTTTTATATCAACTTCGATGCTCATTCTTTTAGTTGTTATTTATTTTTCTTTTATCCTTTTTTCTGATTGATTTTTTTTATCTATTATATTTGATTTTTATTTTATATTTTTATTTGTCTTATTTAAAATAATTTATGAAATTATAATTTTTTTTTAATCTCATCTTCTTTCAACTTTTTTATCTGATAGTTTTGATCTCTAATTCTTTTAATAAACTTGAAAAAAATTAAAAAGTTATTTTCCAACTTATTTTCTATGATATTGTAAAACATCAAAAAATATTTTCTAATTCATTTTCTATAACACTGTCAAACATTGAAAAATAATCCACTTTCTAGTGATTCAATTCCTATAAAAACCACTTTTTCTTATAAAAAAATAATTATACCAGTGAAAGATTTTGATAATATAGGCCATTCATGATATGTTAATATATTGGTTTCTTCAGGATAAGAGTGTTAGAACCAAGTACAATTGACAAAGAACTTTACATAAACAAAAGCACTTGATGCGATCCAAGCATTAAAGGAACCATTAGAGGTTCCGGTTGGTCAAGTTATAAGGCTTAGAGCTAAGAGGTTCAAAGAGGCTTTTTAAGGACTTCTTCAAGATACGTGAGTTAAGGTGGAGTTCAAAAGGATATTAAATAATGATGAGCAAGCCGTGATTAATCTTATTCATGTTCAAGAGGGGCTTGTTGGTGGAACCAAGACCATTACACAAGGATTGAGAGAAAAAGACTAGATTCGGTCAGTTTGACCTTTAACTACTTTTTTTTTAATCATAACTGGAGTTACAGGTCAAATTTTATGGTGATTCAAGTTGGGCTGGAAACTAGACTTCCATGCCTTTCCAACGATATATGACACGCTTTCTAATTATTTAAGATGAGAGAGAACTACCCATTTGAAGTTGAGCTTTCCTGCTGCCAAACAAAATACGGAATTAACCGAACTTGTCTTATTAAATTAGTTGGACTATTAAAATTTCTTTATTTTGTGAGGAAACACTTGTTTGGGTTTTAGACTTGTTTATTTTATTGATTTTAATTAGTTTGGGCTAGTTTTAGTTTGGATTGATTATTATTTAAATTGGGTTTATATGTGACCCATTAGAAAAACTAGAGTTTTTTTTTTGCTTGGGGTATAAATACTCTTGAGAATAATTTTCAGCACACTTTTTTTTTTCTAATAATATTCTAATTTTTGCCGACTTTTGGTTGTCAATTTTGATTCTTGATAGAACTTTCAACTCTTTAAAGAATTGACCAATCTTTGTTGTGAATTTATAATCCTTTTGCTTGTCTCCATGTGTAGGCGTTGTGATTGAGTTGGTTTATAGTCTTGTTGCCTTGGAGCAGGTCTTCTATTGTGATAAGCTCATCCTATTTTTAACAAACTTGGATTTGGTAGATCTTGGGTTCATGAATTTCATTCAATTCCGCTAAGGTTCACATCAACATTATAACTCACAGATGCAAGAAGAACTCTTTTTAGTTAAAAAACCAACTTGGCTATTAAATAGCCTTTCATCAAAACAAAAAAGGAAATAACAACCCACGACTTTACAGTCCTAGAATCGTGGTGCATAATTAATTGCAAAACAGAGAATTACTTGTTCTTTAGGACTAGGGATTATTATGCGTGATTTCAAACCACTAAAATCCTAAAAACAGTGAAACTCAAACCTTATCAATCTAGGAGATCCTAACAACTTTAACATCCTTCCTTAAATTGAATATATCAACATTCAATTTATCTCTGGATATTCATATACACCAATAAAACCACGCATCTTCACAAACACCTTGAGCTTTAGTGGCTTTGTCAAAATGTCTGTAATTTGTTCCCGAGGAGAACACTGTACCAGTTCAACAACTTCATCTTTAATGAGATTTTGAAGAAAGTGAAAAAACACATCAATATGTTTGATACGACCATGCATGACTGGATTCTTTGACAGTTTATTATATGAGATGTTATCATAATGAACCACTATTGGTTTGTTTTGACAATGATTAAGCTGCTTCAAGATCCTTCTTAGCCACACAGCTTGACAAACACTAGATGCAGCATCAATGAACTCTGCTTCGGTAGTTGAGAGAGTGACTACTAGTTGTTTCTTGAAAGACCAAGACACTGCACTTGAATTTAGAATAAAAACATAACCAGAGGTGTTCTTCCTATCATTCTGATCACTAACAAGTTCCTTAGTTCCTCCCTTCTTTTAGAACAATCCAAAGCTGATTGTATCCTTCAAATACCTTAACACTCTTTTCGCTGCTTATAAATGAGTCTCAATGGGTCATTCCATGTATCTGTTAATTAAACTTACTACAAACATCAAATCAGGACGAGTGGCAGTCAAGTACATAAGGCTTCCCGTGATTTGTTTGTAAAATGTCCCATCGATCCTTCCTCCATTTTCATCCCTAATAAGTTTAAAGCTAGGTACCATTGGATTTTGCACTGGATTGCACTATTCTATATTAAATTTCTCCAAAACCTCCTACAACATACTTCCGTTGACTGATGAATATAACATCCACCATTTGCAAAACTTCAATTCCAAGAAAATACATCATCTTACTAAGATCAGTCATGTCAAATTCAACCATCATGGATTTCTTAAAGTGTTCAAACATAATCTCATCATTACCAATAAATATAAGGTTATCAATATAAAGACACACAATAAAAAAGTTGTCTCCCTCTCCTATTTTTAATAATAGAGTTAGTTCATAAGGGCACTTCTCAAAGCTTTCTTAAACAAAATAGGTCTCTATTTAACTATACAAAGCTCAGGAAGCTTGTTTGAGTCCATACAAAGCCTTCTTCAGTTGATATACCTTAGATTCTTGTCCCTTATGTTCATAACCTAGTGGTTGATCCACAAACACTTCTTCATCTATCTCTGAATGCAAAAATGCAGATTTGACGTCTAGTTGATAGATCATCTAGCTTTTCTGAACAAAAAATGAGATTACTATGTGAATGGTTTCCAAACGAGCTCCTAGTGCAAACACCTTGGCATAGTCCACTATATACTATTGATTGTACCCTTTTGCAACAAGTCGAGCCTTGTATTTGTCCACTTTCCTATATTCATTGAGTTTCGTTTTAAAAACCCATTTTACTCCAATTGTCTTCACTCCAGATGGCAACTTAGTGAGTTCCTATATATAATTCTTTATAATTGTTTTGATTTTAGCATTCATGACTTGTCTCCATTTGCTACTCTTCACTGCATCCTCATATGTCTAAGGATCATAGCCATAGAATAAGGCTAGATGAGCCATATCGATATTTTCTTTATCAGAGAGGTCTTGTCCACTTACATAATCTTGTATATATCTTGGTGGTCTTCAAAATCATCCTTTGTCATCATTTGAAGAAATTCATCCTTTGCCATCATTTAAAAACTCTCCCTCTTCGAGTGAGTCACTTTGAACAGACCTTACGTTTTCAAGTTCATTTGCAGGAGTGATGTTTGCTTTAACAGGAGTGATGTTTGCTTTAGTTTCCTTCCCAAGGCTTTCATTTGTACCTGCATCTTTATCTTCCATCCATTCCAACTCAATCAAGATAGTTTCCTTGTGATTAGCATCTCAGTTCGACCTTTGGTCTTCTTAAAAAATCACATCTTGACTCACAATTATTTTTTAAGAGATAGGATCAAATAATTTGTAGGCTTTGGATTCTTCATTTACCTCAAGTAATATGCATTTCAGACTTTTGGCATCAAGCTTTACTCTGTTACTATCAGGTATATAAACATGAGAAATGCATCCAAAAATCCTAAAGTGACTTATTGAAGGTTTGAATCCATTTCAGGCCTTTTCTGGTGTCTTGCTTCTCACAATAAGTGCCAGGCTTCTTTCAAGATATGCACTGTCCAATTTACTGCTTCAGGCAAAAAATTCTTTGTGATTTGCTTCTTTGACAGCATGTTGCGCACCATATTCATAATAGTGTGATTTTTTTTTCTCTCTGTGACCTCGTTCTGTTGAGGTGTGTATGTAGCTGTTAATTGCCTTTGAATGTCATTCTCATCACAGAAATGTGTGAAATTTTATGATGTAAATTCTTCCCTACAATCAGTTCGAAGACGCTTTATGAATGCACCCGTTTCTTTCTCAACTCTAGTTTTATGGGATTTAAAGATAACAATTGCTTCTAATTTTTCAACCAAGAAATAATCCCAAGTTTTTTTTGCTATAGTCATCAATAAAGGTAATGAGATAACTTTCTTGTTGTTTTAGATTGGGTTTATTGGCCTATATATGTCTGCATGAACTAGCTAAAGAACTCTAGATGCCCTCATTATACTTTTATTTGGAAAAGGAACACGATGTTGTTTTCCTATCAAACAGTCTTCGCAAATCTTTAGAGGATCTTTTAACTGAGGCAATCCATCCACCATATTCTTTTGTTGGATCACCTTGAGACCATTCCAATTGAGATGACCATAATGGCAATGCCAAAGTTGAGTTTGATCTGTGGTATAAAGGAGAAACAACCTTCCTTTTTTTGTGGACAACAATCAAGCACAACGAACATTTTGTTACATGCCATCTCAATTTCCATGATTAAGCCCTTTTCAGAATGATAAATTTTGCACTTTTTATGTTGCATGAGCACTGCAAAACCCTTCTATTGCAATTGACCAATGCTTAGTAAATTGTTCTTCAACTCTGGCACAAAGAAAACATCAATAATCACCTGCATGATCTCATTTATCTCCATTCAAATATTGCCTTTTCCTTGTATAATGAGACTTGTATTATTGCTCAGCTTCACTTTTTCTCTGAAATTATTATCAAATTGTGAGAATAACTCTCTTTTCCCATACATATGATTACTAGACCCAGAATCAAGAAACAACAAGTGATCTCTTCCAGCCTCGTTGCCATCCATATATGCTATTAACAACATTTCTTCACTGGTTTCAACAAAGTTGACCCTTGTATATCTTGATTTTTTGGGACATTCACATTGAAAATGACCCAACTCATGTAAGTTATAACACTTTAGGATAGTTTTATCTAACCTAAATTTGCCCCTACCTCGATAAGAACCTCTATCATCACTCATTCCTCTTAGTTGAGGTTCGTAAATGATTTGAAGGGCTTGTTCATCCACAATGTGATGGTTGATCCATTTTTCATGCACCAGCAGACTACTTTGAGGCTCATCTAGGGATAAAGTATCCAAATCAATTGATTTCTTGATCGAGCATACAACATAGTTGTACTTTAGAGTCATGGATCTCAAGATTTTCTCGATGATTACCACATCCGTCATTCTTTCACTATGAATTCTCATCTTATTGGTTGTGGTAAGAATTCTTCCAAAGTAGTCATTTACTGATTCCTTAGCTTTTATGTGCAACACTTCAAACTCCCTATAAAGAGCTTAGAGTTGAGCATGTTTAACTCGTGTTGTCCTTTGGTACTTCTGCTTCAAAGAGTTCCAAATATCTTTTGCTGTGTTCTTTTTCAATATTGTCTCCAAATAGATCGATCAATGGCTTGGAACAAATAATTCTTAGCATTCAGGTCCTTCAACTTTTGATCCTTAATCACCTTTTTCAGTTCCTTAATGAGATATGTCTCTTTCGTTGTTATAGAGATCCCAGTTTCCACCAAACTCAAATACTCTTTGGAACATAGAAAATTCTCCATAAGTATACTCCAATGATCATAGTGTCCATCGAATCATGGGATAACAGGCTACACAAAGTTGCTCTCACTTATCATGTTAGTCTTTCACACTTGATGTCTATGGTGTTGGTCAGGCCCCGTGATGGTGCTCTAATATTAAATGTTAGAACCAAATACAATTGACAAAGAACTTTACAGAAATAAAAGCACTATAACTCATAAATATAGAAAGAACTATTTTTTAGTTAAAGAAACAACTTGGCTATTAAATACCCTTTCATCAAAACAGAAAAGGAAATAACAACCTATGACTTCACAGTCCTAGAATCGTGGTATATAACTAATTGCAAAGCAGAGAATTACTTGTCCCTTAAAACTAGAAATTTTTATGTATGACTTTAAACCACTAAAATCCTAAAAACAATGAAACCCGAACCTTATCAATCTAAGAGATCCCAACAACTTTAACAAAGAGCTAGTAGTAACAATAAGGCTGAAGCAATGGCTTATTTCATCAATTAACTTCCAAGCATTGTGTTTTTTTAAGGAATAATTTATACTATATGCAATTATTTCCGCATTGCTTACAAGGTGTTCTTTGTTAAATTTTGTAGTTATAAGTTGTATATATAATTCATTTGCCTTAAGTGTTGATGTGATGATTTTAAGACAATCATTACCTCTAAAAAAATAAAAATAAATCCCAATGATTAACATTATAATGTGTTGCTACTTTGCTTTGATGGTTTGGTTTCTAAAAAATCAATATTTATAAGAAAAATAAACTTATATTATTTGTTTACTAAAAATAGACTTGAACATATATAGATTAAGAAAAATATTAATCATCTAGCCTTAAAAGTTTTTTATTTCATGCTCTCTAGTGCTAACAGTGCAATTATAATATTATTTCTATAGCTTACTTAGTTTCTTATTCTCATTAGATCAAATGAGAATAAATAGCAAACCAAATTCTTTGCGTTCCTTTTTGTAAAATGTTTTAGAAATAAAAGAGTTTTTATAGATCTCTCTCTCTCTCTCTCGTCTTTATATATATATATATATATATATATATATATATATATATATATATATATATATATATATATAATATTTATATATAAAAAAAAAAAAAAAAAATGTTAAAAAAAAAA
>Ga0307513_10005796_pt1 | contig 16232 bp, 11 predicted proteins | sample 15_EM_MG_FD_202174 | JGI IMG/M metagenome (GOLD analysis project Ga0307513, IMG submission 202174) | Populus trichocarpa ectomycorrhiza microbial communities from riparian zone in the Pacific Northwest, United States - 15_EM | ecosystem: Host-associated > Plants > Roots > Unclassified | place... | reverse complement strand
AAGCAACGCCGCTTGCGCGCCGCGGAAGCCCTGGCCCGCGTCGGCCTCGCGGATCGGATGAGCCACCAGCCACACCAGCTCTCCGGCGGCGAGAAGCAGCGGGTCGCCATCGCCCGGGCGCTGGTCCACGAGCCCGCGCTGGTGCTCGCCGACGAGCCGACCGGCGCGCTGGACAGCGCGAACGGCGCGGCCGTACTCGCCCTGCTCCTCGAACTGCACAAGGAGAACACCACCATCGCCGTGATCACCCACGACCAGGACATCGCCGCCCGGCTGCCCCGCCGGGTGAGCATGCGCGACGGGCGCATCGAGGGTTCGGTGCGGCGGTGAGGCTCAGCCTGCTCGACGTGCTGCATCTCGGGCTGCTCGGGATCCGGACCCGCAAGATCCGGGCCGCCCTCTCCGCGCTCGGCATCTCGATCGGCATCGCCACGATGATCATCGTGACCGGTATCCCGGCGTCGAGCCGGCAGGCGCTGGCCGACCAGCTCTCCGCGCTCGGCACGAACATGCTGCGTGTACAGCCCGTGTCGCAGGGCGACCAGCCCACTCCGCTGCCGCCGGAGTCGGTGGACATGGTCGCCCGGATCGGCCCGGTCACCCGGGTCAGCGCGGTCGCGAACACCCATGCCGTGGTACGCCGCTCCGACCTGATCGACCCGAACGACGGCTCCGGCCTGACCGTGCTGGCCAGCCGGTCCGATCTGCTGCCGGCGGTCAACGCGCGGATCGGGTCGGGTCGCTTCCTGAGCGCCGCGACCGAGCGGTTCCCGACCGCCGTGCTCGGCGCGCAGGCCGCCGCCCGGCTCGGCTACGACCGGCTGCGGCCCGGCACCCCGGCGCCGCAGGTCAGCATCGGCAACCGGTGGTTCACCGTGATCGGCATCCTGGAACCGACCCCGCTCACCCCCGACCTGGACCAGTCGGTGCTGGTCGGCTGGGACGCCGCCCGCGACCTGCTCGGCTTCGACGGGCACCCGACGGTGATCTACGTCCAGTCCCGCGAGCCGGCCCTCGAGGACGTACGCGCCGTGCTGCCCGGCACGGTCAACCCGGAGCTGCCCGGGCTGGTGCAGGTCAGCCGCCCGTCGGACGCGCTCGTCGCGAAGCGGGCCACCGAGTCCACCTTCGGCGCGCTCTTCCTCGGCCTGGCCGCGGTGTCGTTGCTGGTCGGCGGGATCGGGGTGGCCAACACGATGGTCATCTCGGTGCTCGAGCGGCGGCGCGAGATCGGGCTGCGGCGCGCGCTCGGGGCGAGCCGCGGCCAGATCCGGGTCCAGTTCCTCACCGAGTCGATCGCGCTCTCGGCGCTGGGCGGTGCGGCCGGGGCCGTGATCGGGGTCGCGGCGACCATCGGGTACGCGGCGCTGCAGGCCTGGCCGGCGGTCATTCCGGCGGGGGCGGTGGGCGGCGGCGTCGGCGGGGCGGTCCTGGTCGGCGTCGTCGCCGGGGTATATCCGGCAATCCGCGCATCCCGGCTCACCCCGACGGAGGCGCTGACCGCTTGAGCCGGGGTCTTCGCGCTGCGAAGACCCCGGCGAACTCAGCCTTGCTGGGTCGGCACGACGATCAGTTCGGCGACGTTCATCCGCGGGGGCGCCGCCGCGGCGTACGCGATGGCGTCGGCGATGTCCTCGGCGGTGAGCATCGCCAGCGAGTCCCGCCACTGGGCGAGCTGTTCCCGCTGGCCGGCGTCCTGCATGCCGTCGCCGAGTTCGGTCTCCACGAAGCCGGGCTCGACATTCTTCACGCGTACGCCGCGGGGGCCGAACTCGGCCCGCAGCCCGCGGGTGAGATGTGCCACCGCAGCCTTGGTGGCCATGTAGACGCCGTAGTTCGGGAAGACCGCGTGCCCGCCGACCGAGCCCACGTGCACGAGGTCCGCCGGCTTGCCCTCGGCCGCGACGGCGAGCAGGTCGTCGACGAAGGCCCGGCCGGTGTACTTCCGGCGGCTGTGGGCCCGGCACGACGTGGCGGCCAAGACCGCCGGCACCAAGCGGTTCCGCCACCCGATGGTGGGCGATCTGACGCTGTCCTACGAGACGTTCACGGTCAACGGAGCCGCCGGGCAGACGCTGCTCGTCTACCACGCGGAGCCGGGCAGCCCGTCCGAGCAGGCGCTGGCCCTGCTGGGGAGCATGACGGCGGATTCGGGCACGTTCGCGCCGCCCGAACGGGCACACTTCTAACGGTCGGAGCGCCTGCGCTGCAGGGTGAAGGTCTCCAACGGGGTGATCTGGCCGGTCGGCACGGTGACGTTGTAGTAGGTGACGAAGATGCGCGTCGTCGTGCCGGGCCCGGTGCCCGGGTCGACGGTGAACGCGGCGAAGCCGTACGGGTGCTCGGCATCGCGGAAGCCCAGCCACGGCGTGTCCTCGAAGACGTAGGTCGAAGGACGTTTCGCGCCCGGGGTGGGCGGGGCGCCGACGGCGGTGATGACCTTCGCCTTGCCGACCGGGAAGAACGCCTGGTTGGTGGTGCCGCTCACGCCGCCACCGCCCAGCACCATGTGCGTGGTGCCCTTGCTGGAGTCGATCAGCGAGGTGTTCGTGGCCACCGGGTTGGGGGTGAGCGTCTCGCTGCCGGAGACCACCCCGCGCACCGGCAGGGACCGCTCGTAGTCGTGCTCGTGTCCGCAGACCACGAGGTCCACCTCGTACTTGTCGAACAGCGGGCCCCACTGCTGGCGGATGCCGAGATCGGCGCCGTTCGCGTCGGACGAGCTGATGATCACCTGGTGCATGCAGACGACGATCCAGTCGATGTCCCGCGACGCGCGCGCCTTGGCCAGTTCGTTCTCCAGCCAGGCGCGCTGGGTGCCGCCCGAGTAGCCGTGGACGTAGTTGTCGCCGCCGTCCTGCAGCGCCACGTCGTCGTTCTGCACCGAGATGACCCGGACCGCACCGACCGTGAAGGCGTACCAGAGACCGGCGAGCTCGCTCGCGCTGCCGCTGCTGGGCAGCTTGAAGTAGGTCTGGTAGGCGCTGAAGCCCAGCGGGCCGTTGCTCTTCTCGTTCTCGTGGTTGCCGGCCGCCGGCATCCACGCCCGGTACCGGGCCGAGCGGGTGTTGTTGGCGAAGAACGCGTTCCAGGTCCGCACCCGGTCCGGGTCCAGGTTGGCGTAGCACAGGTCGCCGTTGAGCAGGTGGAACAGCGGGTCGATCCGCTCGATGCCGGCCACGATGTCGGCGTTGGCCGGCGTGTTGTTGGCGTTGAGCGCGACGGTGAAGCCGCCGTTGCCGTCCGGCTTCCAGGTCACCTGCGGCACCGACTGGTCGCCGAAGCTGGTGAAGGTGAACGCCGAGCGCCCGCGCGGCGCGGTCTGGAAGGTGCCGGCATCCGGCCGGCCACCGTCGTGCAAGGCGGCGTACGTGTAGTAGGTGTCCGGGCTGAGCCCGCGGAGAGTGGCGTGGTGGACGTGGACCGTCTGGCCGGAAAGCCCGTCCACGTAGGTGCGGCTCTCCGCCGGCACCGTGCGGCCGTGACCGCCCTCGAGGGTGCCGAAGCTGACCCGCGGCCTGGGCACCGAGGTGTAGGTGGTCCAGGACACCACCATCTGGGTCGCCGGGTCGGCGCCGAAGGTCAGGTGCAGGCCCTCGACCGGCGGTGCGCCGATGCGCTCCGGCCTGGTCAGCATCAACGGCGATGACGCGGCGGGTGCGGCCGTGGCCGGCGCCCCGCCCAGCAGCGTTGCTCCGGTGGCCGCGGCGCCGGTGGTGCCGAGGGCGATCAGCGCCGAGCGGCGGCTGATCCCGGAAGTGCTCTCTTGCTCGCGCATGAGGCCCGACGTTAGGAGTCGAGCCTGGACTGCGGTGGTACGGCCTGTGCACAATCGGCGAACGCGAGCCGACTTGATCTTCGCCGGCGCTCTGACCTGGGCGACGATCAGGTTACGCTGCTGTCGAAGGGGAGCTTCTGGATGTACCTCACGCAGGCCGTGCACAGAGCCGTGCAGCAGGATCCGCATGCCCTGCTGACGATCTGCGGCGCGCGGAGCCGGACGGCTCGGGAGTCGGTGGAGCGGATCGCCCGCCTCGCCGGTGGCCTACGGGCGCTCGGGTTGGCCCCCGGCGACCGGGTGGCTCTGCTGGGGCCGAACTCGGATCGCTACCACGAATGCCTGCTGGCGGTGCCGTGGGCCGACGGCGTCGTGGTGCCGCTGAACAGCCGGTGGATCGCGGTCGAGGTCGGCTACGCGCTGCGCGACTCCGGAGCCACGATCCTGATCATCGACGAGGCGCACGCCGCGATGATCACGGCACTGCGGGAGTACGCACCCGGGGTTCGCGCCGTGCTGGTCACGGGCGACGGCGAGCCGCCCGCGGGCACGATCGGCTACGAGGAGTTGATCGCCGGCACGCCGGCGCTCGACGACAGCCGGCGCGGCGGCGACGACCTGTTCGGGATCTTCTACACCGGCGGGACCACCGGGCGGTCCAAGGGCGTGCTGCTCACCCACGCCAACATCACGGCCTCCGCGCTGGGCTGCCTGGCCACCGGGCAGTTCATCACCGCCGGCGGCCGGCTGCTGCACGCCGCACCGATGTTCCACCTCGCCGACCTGGCGACGTGGGCGGCGCTGCTGATCGCCGGCGGCACGCACGTCATCGTGCCCGGCTTCACCCCGGCCGGCGTCCTGTCGGCCATCGCCGAGCATCAGGTCACGGACGTCCTGCTGGTGCCCACGATGATCCAGTTGCTGGTGGACTTCCCGCAGGCCGGCCGGTTCGACGTGTCGAGCCTGAAGCATCTTGTGTACGGCGGTTCGCCGATGACGCCGGCTGTGCTGGCCCGGGCCCGCAAGGCGTTCCCGGCGGCGGGGTTCGTGCAGGCGTACGGGATGACCGAGCTCGCGCCGGTGGCCACCCTGCTGTTGCCCGCCGATCACGAGATCCCCGAGCTGGCCCGCTCGGCCGGCCGGGCGGCGCCCCACTGTGAGCTGCGCATCGTCGATCCGGACGGTACGGAGCTGCCGCGCCGGGCGGTCGGCGAGATCGTCGCGCGCGGCGACCACGTCATGCCCGGCTACTGGCAGCGTCCGGAGGAGAGCGCGACGGCACTGCGCGGCGGCTGGATGCACACCGGGGACGCCGGCTTCATGGACGACCGCGGCTACCTGTACGTCGTGGACCGGATCAAGGACGTGATCATCACCGGCGGGGAGAACGTCTACTCCGCCGAGGTCGAAGGGGTGCTGTCGGCGCACCCGGCGGTGGCGGCGTGCGCCGTGATCGGTCTGCCCGACGAGCGGTGGGACGAGCGAGTCCACGCCGTCGTCGTCCCGGCCGCCGGCACGAGCGCGACACCCGACGAGCTGCGCGAGTTCTGCCACCGCCGGCTGGCGGGTTACAAGGTGCCCCGGGCGGTCGAAATCGTCGGCGCCCTGCCGATCTCGGCGGCCGGCAAGGTTCTCAAGCGGCAGTTACGCGACGAACGCCGGGCGATGAGGTGAGTGGTCGGTGGAGGGCGGCGCGGGCTGGCGACACGATGACACGCTGCCACTGATCGGGCGCGACGACGAGATCGTCCTGCTGCGCTCGTTCATCGACCGGGCCAGCACTCACGGTGACGCCTTGGTGCTCGCCGGCGAGGCCGGCGTCGGCAAGACCGTGTTGCTCGACGCGGCGGCGGCAAGCGCGGCGGATCTCGACGTACGGACCGTCCGGGTGGCCGGAAGCCAGTTCGAGGTCGACGACAGCTTCGCCGGCCTGCAGCAGATCGTGGAACCGTTCCTGGCCCACCTGCCCCGGCTGGCCGTGCCGCAACAGGCCGCCCTGCGCCGGGCGCTGAACCTGACCGAGGGCTCGTCGGCGGACCGCCTCCTGATCGCCAACGCCACCCGGCAGTTGCTCGTCGAGGCCGCCGCGGCCGGCGCGATCCTGCTGGTGGTCGACGACCTGCCGTGGATCGACAAGGTGAGCGCCATGATCCTCGGCTTCCTCGGCCGACGGCTCGCCGGGCACCGGATCGGCCTGCTCGCCTCGGCGCGGACCGGCGACGAGGGATTCTTCGACCGCACGGGGCTGCGGGTGCTCGACGTACAGCCGCTGTCCGACGCCGCAGCGGCCGACCTGCTCGCCGACCGCTACCCCGCGCTGACGCCCCGGATGCGACAGCGTCTGCTCGCCGAAGCCCGCGGCAACCCGCTCGCGCTGCTCGAACTGCCCGTCGCGCTCGGCGAAGCCGGCAACACCGCCCCGAGCCCGCTGCCCGGCACGTTGCCGCTGACCCGGCGCCTGCAGACCGTCTTCGCCGGCCGGATTGTCGACCTGCCCGATCGCACCCGGCACGCTCTGCTGGTCACCGTGCTGGACGGCAGCGGCGACCTGCGCACGCTGACCGCCGACGAGATCGACGACCTGGGCCCGGCCGAGCGCATGCACCTCATGTCGCTCGACCGGGCCGCCGGCCGGCTGTACTTCCGGCATCCGCTGATCCGCTCCGCCATCGTCGAGCTGTCCACCAGCGCCGAGCGCCGCGCCGCCCATACTCTGCTGGCCGGCCGCCGGGCAAGCGAGCCGGCCCGGCACGCCTGGCATCTGGCCGAGGCGGCGACCGGACCGGACGAACACGTCGCCGCGCTGCTGCAGCAGGTCGCGCACACCAACCTGTTCCGCGGCGACTCGGTCGGCGCGATCACCCAGCTGCTGCGGGCGGCCGACCTCAGCCCGGCCGGCACCGCCCGTAGTTCCCGGCTGGCGGAAGCGGCGTACCTCGGGGCGATCGTCACCGGCGACCTCCGCGACGTGCCGGCCCTGCTGGACGCCGCCCGCGCGGCCGACCCCCGGCACGGCGGCGCGCTCGCCGGCGCTGTCGCCGGCGCCTACCACCTGCTCAACGAGGGCGGCGACATCGACAACGCGCACCGGCTGCTGGCCGGCGCGATCGAGGCCCTGCCCGACCCGGGCGACGCGGACAACAAGACCCTCATCGAGGCGCTCTACACGCTGTTGATGGTCTGCTTCTTCGGCGGCCGGCCGCAGCTGTGGCCCGCCTTCCACACCGCCGTCGACCGGCTGCGCCCCCATCCCCCGCAGCTGCTGAGCATCCTCAGCCACACCTTCAGCGACCCGGCACACCGGGCCAGCGCGGTCGTCGACCGGCTCGACGCCGCGATCGGCCGGCTGCACAATGAGACCAGCCCGGCCCGGATCGTGCGCACCGCGATCGCCGGAAGCTACCTCGACCGGATCGGCGACTGCCGGGAACCGTTGTGGCGGGCCGTGCGCCACGGCCGCGACGGCGGCGCGGTGACCTCCGCGATCGAGGCCCTGTTCCTGCTGGCCAACGACGCCTACTTCACCGGCCGGTGGGACGAGCTGGGGCCGATCACCGACGAGGGCCTGGCGCTCTGCGACACCCACCACTACCGGCTGCTGCGCTGGCCCGGGCTCTTCCTGCGGGCGCTGGTCGCCGGCGCGCGCGGCGACCAGCAGACCAGCCGGACCCTGACCGAGGAGATGACCCGGTGGGCGGCGCCGCGCCGGGCCGGTGCCTTGCTCGCGTACGTGTCGCACATCAAAACGTTGGCCGCCCTGTCCCGGGGGGACTTCGACGCCGCGTTCCGGTACGCCGGCCAGATCAGCCCGGCCGGCCGGTTCGCCCCGCACGCCCCCAACGCGCTCTTGCTGATCATGGAAACCGTCGAGGCCGCGGCCCGCTCGGGCCGAGCGGCCGAAGCCACCGCCCACGTCGCCGCCGCGCGCGCGGCGCGCATCGACACCCTGTCACCCCGGCTCGCCCTGGCCGTCGCGGGCGCGACCGCGATGGCCGCGTCCGACCAGGAGCACCCCGGCCTGTTCGAGCTCGCGCTGCAGACGCCGGACGCCGACCGGTGGCCGTTCGACCTGGCCCGGATCCGCCTCGCCTACGGCGAACGCCTGCGCCGGACGAACGCCCCGGCCGCCGCCCGGGACCACCTCAGCGCCGCCCTCGACACCTTCGAACAGCTCCGGGCCAGCCCCTGGGCGCTGCGCGCCAGCAACGAGCTGCGAGCCACCGGAGCACATCGGCCCGGACCGCAGGCGGCGCGGACCCTCACCGCGCAACAGCGCCAGATCGCCTCGCTGGCGGCCGCCGGGCTCAGCAACAAAGAGATCGGCGAGCGGCTGTTCCTGTCCTCGCGGACCGTCGGCTACCACCTCTACCAGATCTTTCCCAAGCTCGGCGTCACCTCGCGGGCGGCGCTGCGCGACGCGCTGGACGACCTGCCCCCGGACGAGGCCGACCGGTCATCTGACAGAGGCTAGAGCGGCCCGGGCACACCTAACGTCCGTCTCATGACCACAACACGCAACGTCGTCCTCGTGCACGGCGGCTTCGTCGACGGCTCCGGCTGGCAGCGGGTTTACCACCTGCTGCGCCAGGACGGCTACAACGTCTCCGTCGTGCAGAACCCGACCCTCTCCCTCGCCGGCGACGCCACCGCCACCCGGCAGATCCTGGACCTGCAGGACGGCCCGACGGTGCTCGTCGGGCACTCCTACGGCGGCGCGGTGATCAGCGAAGCCGGCACCCACTCCGCCGTCTCCGCCCTCGCCTACATCGCTGCTTTCGCCCCGGACAAGGGCGAATCGGTCAACACGCTGATCGCGGACCCGCCGCCCGGCGCACCGGTGCCGCCGATCCTCCCGCCGATCGACGGCTTCCTGTTCCTCGACCGCGACAGGTTCCCGGCCTCGTTCGCCGGCGACCTGCCGCTCGACGAGGCGGGCTTCATGGCCGACTCGCAGGTGCCGTGGGGCGTCGACGCGCTGGCCGGAGCGGTCAGCGAGCCCGCCTGGCGCAGCAAGCCCAGCTGGTACCTGGTGGCCACGGACGACCGGATGATCCCGCCGCCGGCCCAGCGGGCGATGGCCGAACGCGCCGGGGCCAGCGTCTCCGAGGTGGCCGCCAGCCACTCCGTCTACCTGTCCCAGCCCGAAGCCGTCGCCGCCCTGATCAAGCAGGCCGCCGCCGGAACCCACTGACCACACCCCGACGGCCGGTCGGACTCGCTCCCGCGAACCGCCATCGCGGACGAGCCCGGCCGGCCTCCCCTACGCTGGCGTCATGGGTGATCTCACCGCTGAGCCGGGTGCCGACGGGATCGAGATTGCCGTCGACGGGCCCGACATCGTCCTGGTGCAGGCCGAGCCATATGGCCCGCTCCAACCGGCCGGGCAGACCGGCGTGGAGATCGAGCTCGGGCAGCGGGGCCGGGCGCTGAGCATCGACCTGGTGGCGCTGCGGGGCGTGTCGCGAGTGCTGTTGCGCTGGACCCGCCCGCTCCCCAGCGACGTGCTGATTCTGGGTGACGCGTGGGAGCGCACGTACGGCGACCTGAGTTGGCGAGGACACCAACCGGAGCGCCCGCTGCCCTGGATGTTCCTCGTACACGACCGGGCGGCGGCGACCACGTGGGGCGCGGGAGTCGAGGTCCGCGGCGGCGCCATGGCGTTCTGGACCGTCGACCCGCACGGCTTCTCGCTCTGGCTCGACGTGCGCAGCGGCGACAGCCCGGTCCGGCCCGGCACGCGGCGGATCCACGCCGCGACCATCCATGCGGTACGCGGCGGCGAGCGGCCGTTCCTGCTGCACGGCGCCCTGGCCGGACTGCTCTGCCCGGATCCGCTGCTGCCGGCGACGCCGCTCGTCGGCGCCAACAACTACTATTACGCCTACGGCAAGGACTTCGACCGGCACGCCGTGGTACGCGACGCGCGAACCATCGCGGAACTGGTCGGCGACCATCCGGTGCGCCCGTACGGGGTCGTCGACGACGGCTGGTCGGCCGGCAGTATCGCGGACGGCCGGCCGGGCACACCGGGCCCCTGGGACCGTCCTCGACGACCACAGTTCGGCGCGATGAGCGATCTCGCCGACGCGGTGCGTGCGGAGGGCGTGCGGCCCGGGATCTGGTACCGCCCGCTGCTGCGGGAGGCCCTTCCGGCGGGTGGACACGGCCGGCCGCGCGACGGCGCGTACGCGATGGATCCGTCCGACCCCGCGACCCTCGAGATCGTCGCCACGGACATCGCCCGGTTCGTGCAATGGGGATTCGAGTTCATCAAACACGACTTCTCCACGTGGGACGCCTTCGGCCGGTGGGGCTCGGCGATGGGCGCCTCGATCACCGGTCGTGCCTGGCAACCCGCGACCGAGCCGCACCCGGCGCGAGGATGGGAGCCGGCGGATGTCACGCGTACGAATGCCGAAGTAGTCGTCGATCTGTACCGGACGATCCGGGCGGCCGCGGGCGACTCAGTCATCCTCGGCTGCGATGTGATCGGGCACCTCGCCGCCGGCAACACCCACGCGCAGCGGATCGGTGATGACACCTCCGGGCTGATCTGGGAGCGGACGCGGCGCATCGGCGTCAACACCCTCGCGTTCCGCCTGGCGCAGCACGGCCGCTTCTTCGTCGCCGACGCCGACTGCGTCGCGAGCACGCGGCACACCGACTGGGCGAAGAACCGGCAATTCCTCGACCTCGTCGCCCGGTCCGGCACGGCGCTCTTCGTCTCCGTGGATCCGGCCACGCGCACCCCGGCGGTGGACGACGACCTCTCCGCCGCGCTGCGCCTGGCCCTGGACGGCGGGATCCCCGGCGGCATCGAGCCCCTCGACTGGATGACGACGACCACGCCGGAGCGCTGGCAGGGCGGCGACACCGTGTTCACGTACGACTGGATCGAACGGGCCGGCGCGGATCCGTTCGAGTGGGGCGAGTTCAACCGCTGAGCCGGTGATTAAACCTTTTGTCGCTTGTCGTGGCTGGTTGTCGCGTTCTGGTGTTGGGTTTCACCGACCGGCGGGTGTGCTCTGACGTGCTTGTTCCGGGAGCCTGGCGGCAACCCGATAATCGCCCGCCGCAACCGGTCCACCTCGACAACCCCACTGTTCACCGCGTCGTACAACGCATCCGCCCGGCGCCGCAGCGAGGCGTAGAGCTCCTGCCGGAACTGCGACAACTCCCCGAACGCAGCCCTGCGACCGGCATCGTTCACACTGATCACCGCAGCCCTTGTTGTGTCTCGGCAAAACGAGCCGACTAGTTCGAGGTGGCTTCGGCAACGTATCCACTGCAGAAAGCTGACTCGTGATTGAAACGCACCCGCACGGCCCGCTCAAGAGCTTGCACGGAGCGATCGACCGCCTACGCGGCCGCGAGGAATGGAAATTCTTCGCGGTGCTTCCGCGCGCGTCACGCGGGCTCGCTTGGGCGTGGTGGGGACTCATAGTAGTGCGTGGCGTCCTGCCCGCGCTGTTCGCGGTCGTGATTGCGGCGGTGATCACCGCCGTCGAGGGTGGGGGTTCGCTGACCGGACCGATCGTCGCTGCGGGCGTGGTCTTCGTGGCGATGCAGACTCTGGCACCACTGCACGGGCAGGTGGGCGTCAATCTCGGCGAGAAGCTGTCACGTTGGCTGCATGACCGGTTGCTGATCGCCACGACCGAGCCGGACGGGGTGGCCCACCTCGACTCGCGTCGACTCACCGATCGACTCATCAGCGCACGTGACTTCGATCTTGGCGTTGTGGGGCCGGAGATGCATCTGGCGCTTAACATAATCGGCGGTGGCCTGGGCGCCATTCTGACCGGTCTGGTGCAAGCCCTGGTGCTCAGCGGGTACACCTGGTGGGCGCCGTTGCTGGTTGGTGGTGCGTGGGCTGCCACCCATTGGCTGCTCCGCGAGAGCAGCATCTGGGGAGAACGCGCCGAGGGCGAGGTCCTGGACGCCCAACGGCACGCCGAGTACGCGTATCGGCAGGCCGTTGACGCTCCGGCGGCCAAGGAACTGAGGCTGTTCGGCTTGAGCGAGTGGACAGTCGCTCGGTTCACCCGGAACCGAGAGCAACTAGTTGACCGACGGTGGCATGCAACGAGGCTGCGGCGCAGGCCGTTGCGATGGGCGATTGTCCTGCTTGTCGCGGCCAACGGGCTGTTGCTCTGGCAACTGGCACGGGACGCGGTCGCCGGTGAGCTAGGTGTCGGTCAGGTGGTCTTGTTCGCCCAGGCTGCGGCGGGGGCGAGCGCTTTGGCGTTCGGGGGACTGAGCTGGGCACTCCCGCCGTCCGCGCACTCCGTCGCGTTGGTGCTGGAGCTGGAGTCGCAGATGGCCGAGGCCGGCCGTCTGCACCGGGGCACCCACTCTGCCGAAGGAATGCCTCGCGCGGCCTTGCGCTTCCGCAATGTCGAGTTCCGCTATCCCGGTGCCCAACGGCCCGTGCTCAGCGGCCTTGAGCTGACCGTCGAGGCCGGCACGTCTCTGGCAGTCGTCGGTCTGAACGGTGCGGGCAAGACGACACTGGCCAAGCTTGTGTGCGGCCTGTACGAGCCGACGCAAGGCGCGGTCGAGGTCGACGGCGTCGACCTGCGGGACATCGACACCCGAGAATGGCAGGGCCGGCTGGCGGCCGTCTTCCAGGATTTCGTTCGATATGAGATGTCGTTGCGGGTCAACGTGGCGCCGCTCGGCGCGCCCGATGAGACCATCTCGGCGGCACTCGCCGAGGCGGGCGCCAGCGAGATTGCCGACTTGGACGTGCTGCTGGCCCGCGGATATGACGGGGGTACGGACCTGTCCGGTGGCCAGTGGCAACGGGTCGCGGTCGCCCGGGCGCTGTGTGCGGTACGCGAGGGAGCCGGTGTCGTCATCCTGGACGAGCCCACCGCACAACTGGACGTTCGAGGAGAGGCAGAGATTTTCAAGCGCATCCTCCAAGCGACCCGAGGCTGCACCACGCTGCTGATTTCGCACCGGTTCTCCACGGTTCGCCACGCCGATCGGATTTGCGTGCTCGAGGCCGGCCGGATTGCCGAGCTGGGCACCCACACCGAGCTTATGGAGCTCGGCGGTCGCTATCGCCAAATGTTCGACCTGCAGGCGGCCCGATTCTTGGCGGAGAACACAGATGTCAGCGGCACCTGATCGCCTGCCGTCCTCAGCGACGGCGCTGTTGCGCTCGCTCCGGATGGGCTATCGGACCAATCCCGGCCTCATCGTGATCGCCTTCATCACCACCGTCGCAGCGGCGGCCCCGGACGCGCTGTTCGCGCTCGGGCTGGCAATGCTCGTCGGCGGAGTGACCGCCGGTGACGAAACCCGCATCGTCCTGGCGGCTGTACTGGTCGGCACGCTGGCCACGGCCGGCTGGCTGTTGAACGTCGTCAGCGATCGGACCAATCGCAGGTTCGCGGATCGGGCGGCAGTTGTGCTCGAATCTCATGTCGCCGTCCTGCAGTCTTCAGTTGCCACGATCGAGCACCACGAACGCCCGGACCATGCAGACAGGCTGTCGGTGCTCCGGGACCATGCCGATGCGCTGAGCATGCTGTACAGCCAGCTGTTCTCGACCGCCGGCGCGTTCATCCGGCTGGCGCTGACCATCTGGCTGTTGATGTCCGTCAATCTGTGGTTCGGTGCGATCGGCTTGATCGCCCTTCCGACCGTGGTGGTTGCGCACTGGCGATCAGGCGTGGAGAAGGCGGCCGAGGAAGCCGGCGCCCAACTCGAGCGGCGTGCCAGACACCTGTTTGCGCTAGGCACCTCGCCTGGCGCGGGCAAGGAGCTGCGAGTCGCGGGTGTACAGGCCTGGTTGCGTGAACATCACTGGGCCGCCTGGACGCAGCGGCATGTTCGCCTCGCTCAGGTGCGGTGGACATCGGCGGCGGCGCAGGCGGCCGCGCAAGCACTCTTCGGGATGGCCTTCATCGGTGCCGTGGGGGTCACGGCGCTGGGCGGCGTGTCGGCGGCGGCAGACGTGGCGTTGGTGCTGGCGGCCGGCAGTCGTCTCTCGCAATATGTCGACCAGACGGTCAACCAGGCCAGTTTCTTCCGCGCTATCTGGCTCGACGTCTCCCGCAGGCTGGCCTGGCTCGAGGACTACGCTGCCGAGGCGGCGGCCAGGGCCGATCGCCCGGCGCCCGATCGGCTCGAGCAGGGAATCCGCTTGGCGGGCCTGTCCTTCCGGTATCCGGTCGGTGACCGACTGGTTCTCGATGACGTCACCCTTCATCTGCCGGCTGGCAAGGTCATTGCCGTGGTGGGCGAGAACGGGGCCGGAAAGTCGACTCTGGTGAAGCTCCTCTGCGGCTTCTACCGACCGAGTGGAGGAACGATCACCGTCGACGGAGTCGATCTCGCCCGGATCGATCTGGGCGGTTGGCGTGCCCAGCTGAGCGGTGCATTCCAAGACTACTTTTGCTTCGAGTACTTGGCCCGCCAGTCGGTAGGCATGGGGGACCTCGCTCGCATGGATAGTCTGCCGGCGGTAGAGAGAGCCGTGGAGCGTGCAGGGGCCGGTGATGTGATCGCCAAGCTGGACCGCGGCATGGACACTCAGCTGGGACCCACCTGGGAAAACGGAGCAGGGCTCTCGCAGGGGCAGTGGCAGAAGATCGCCCTCGCCCGGGGTTTCATGCGAGACGACCCGCTCCTACTCGTCCTGGACGAGCCCACGTCCGCTCTCGATGCCGAGGTTGAGCACGCGCTCTTCGAGCGTTTCGCCGAGGCCGCACGCGCGGGCCGCGGCACGGCGCGAGGCCGGATCACTCTCCTGGTGTCTCATCGGTTCTCGACCGTGCGCATGGCAGATCTCGTCGTGGTTCTCGTCGGCGCGAAGGTGGCCGAGTACGGCACACATGACGATCTCGTGGCCCGCGGCGGACACTACGCAGAGCTGTATGGCATCCAGGCTTCCTCCTACCACGCCGGCTACCAGTCGGCTAACGGTGGGGACCCCGGCTGAGCTTGTCGTTTAACCGGGCGGGCCGGGCGAGACCCCGCGTAGGCAGGCCACCGCTGTCCTTTCTGGACATGGGTACGGCCTTTGGCATGATCATGTGTGTTGTTCGAAGACACCCATGACCAAACACCAAGGCCGCGAGGACTGATTGGGCCCGACGACGGTGCCCGCGTCGGCTCGGACCGGCCGACGACCTCACCGAGCAGACCGCGATCCAGATCCGCGGCGTCGTCGAGCGTCTGGTCACCGCGGGACACTGGACGCCCGGTGACCCCGACGTGCTGATCGTGTTCGACGCCGGCTACGACGTCACCCGGCTGGCGTTCCTGCTCGCGGACCGTGAAAAGGGATCTAACCGTCACTGAACGTCAAACCCGGAACGGTTAAACGACAAGCTGAGACGGTCGGCGCGTCAGTTCGCCGGGCGGAACGCGCCGTCGGTGATCTGCTTTCCGGTGGCGTCGTCGAGTTGGGGTGCGGCTACCGAGAAGTTGCCGGCCGTGTTGGCGAAGATGGCCTTGGACCGGTTGTTCTCGAGCATGCCGGTGATCTCGTTGAGGGCGTTGGCGACCAGCCGCTCCTGCTCGGACGTGTCGTGGTCGAGGGCGTTCATGGCCTGGGTGATCTTGATGCCGACCTCGACGGCGGTGGGTGCGCTGAGATCGTTGGTCTCCGGCGGGTTGGGGATCAGTCCCTGGGCCAGGGTGCCACCGGCGTCCAGCAACACCGCGGTCGCGGCCAGGCCCCAGCCGCCGGTGACCGCACCGAGCGCGGTGCCGATGGCGCAGGCGATCAGCGTCCCCCAGAGCTCCGCCTTCGGATCGCGGGCGTTGTTGAGCATCTGGGTCGCGTGGATACCCTTCTCCAGCAGCTTCAGGACTGCCGCCCGGTACCGGATGTAGATGATCTTGTTGCATTCCAGTTGGCCGCGGACCAGGCTGACGAGCTTGCGCTGGTTCGGCACGATGCTCTGCAGCGGGGTGAGGAAGTTGTCGATGAAGTTGTTCTTGAAGGAACCCTCCCACGCGGCCATGTCCGTGCGCACGTCGTTGATCCGGCTCAGCGCCGGGCTGGCGCCGGTGAAGTTGCCGGCCGCGTCGGCCTGGCCCTCGAACATCCCCTCGATCTTGCGCAGGGAGTCGATGACCGGGTCGATGTCGTCCGGGTCCGGCGTCAGGTAACGCTCGAACGCGGGCACGACCCACTCGAAGTATTCGGTGCGCACCTTGGCGCGGTACTGCTCGACCTCCTGGGGCGGGATCGGCGAGCCGAAGGGCTTGTCCGGGTGCGCGGCCGTCCACTCGTTCTCGGCGGCCTTCAGCCAGGACTCCATGTCCTCGATGGTCTGCTTGATCAGCTCGTCGCGGAGTTTCGCGGCCTGTTGCCGGACCGTGGTCTCATATCTGGCTCCGGCCAGATCCGCCGGCGTCGTGGGTTGATCCGACATGACTCCCCCGTTGTCCCCTACGTCGGCAGCGGCGTGCCCGGATTGTCGTCCGCTCC
>Ga0307513_10005795_pt1 | contig 16235 bp, 13 predicted proteins | sample 15_EM_MG_FD_202174 | JGI IMG/M metagenome (GOLD analysis project Ga0307513, IMG submission 202174) | Populus trichocarpa ectomycorrhiza microbial communities from riparian zone in the Pacific Northwest, United States - 15_EM | ecosystem: Host-associated > Plants > Roots > Unclassified | place... | reverse complement strand
ACGTCAAGCCCGATCAGGCAGAAACGAAATATGGCCGGACTCCACTCTCGTGGGCAGCCGAAGGGGGGTATGAAAGGGTAGTGAAGCTGCTTTTGGAACGAAATGACGTCAATCCCGACCAGGCAGTCACCCAAGATGGACGGACGCCACTCTCGTGGGCGGCCAAAGGGGGGTACGAAAAGATAGTAAAGATGCTTTTGGAACGAAAGGATGTCAATCCCAACCAGGTAGACACCGAATATGGCAGGACACCACTCGCATGGGCGGCTGAGGGCGGGCATCAGAGCGTAGTAAATATGTTTTTACAACTGAACGATGTCTGCGCAAGCATTACAGAAGTCCAGCCTCAAGCCCCATCACCGTCAGCACCCGCAAAAGGAAGTGATGGAGGTGTGGAGATCCTAGCGGAACCAGGCAATGTCGATTCTGGGGTAGCAGGTAGCGGTAGCCAGGCATCTCTCCCTCCACCTTCTCACGACGAGTGTCTGGTTGCGATTCAATTTGGTTCCCACAACCCCAATACCGACATCACAGATTTCAATAAGCAACCTTCACTCCTGCAAGCAGAGTCCGGTGAGCTGGAACAAGTACTGAACCTCAAGGACTCAGTCTCAACCTCCCCAGACAATGAACTCCCGGCAAACGAACCATCTATGCCCTCCCAAGCGGCTTCCCTGTTGCCCCTCCGGCTCCCACTCGGTATCCAGGAAACTCATACACGCCCTACCAATGCCTCCCCAACCCTGACAATTGTTCTCAACTGGTATTGGGTCATCGGCTTTTGCGTTTGTCTTTTAGCTCTTCTCGCTTACAGTATGCAAACGAATAATTGGACCTCACGCTAGAACGTTAGAGTTACCTTGCTGCTACCTTCCGGCATCTTTCTGTTTTTTCTTTTCCTAAGCCAGGCTTTGGCAATTGGCGCTGGAATACCTCCTTTTATTCAAACATAAATAGACTCTGATATGGGTCCTTCTGTAATTTCTTCTCTCTCTTTGCTATTTATCTGCTTTTTCTCTTGTTTCTTCTACGCCTATTGCGTCCCTTGGAGTTCTTGTTAGACATGATCCTATCGTGCTGTTCTCTGTCACCATTCCTATCTTTATTTTTCGTTAAGTTGGTGTTCGGCCTCCTTTTTTTCAGGTAGTGATTTGATGTATAGTACCGGGCGTGACGAGCAATTTTGTAGGAATAGACAGATGATAAGCTCGAAACCCCTCCTACACTCGTGAACTGCTGGTCCATCCCCGCCCGAATTCCCCCCCCAACGATGCCAGACCATCGCCAGCCCGTCTTTTACACCATCGTGCTCCAATTCTTGCTCTTCTATGGGGAAGCACAACCCTAACCCCAATTGGCCGGGTACCGTAGAAGCCTGAATAATTGAACCGTGCGCCATGTTGTTGGACTTTCCTCTCCCAGTGGGGCCGGAAAAATTTTGTGCCTCCCCCGCTGTCTCGGAAGGGGGAAAGGTGCTGTGTTTTTGCTGTGTTTTCTGCCCTGGTTCCGCAGAAGGAAATTCTGGACTTCATAGCACACGGGTCAATTATTCAAGTTTTTACGGTATGTTTTTTTTTGCAATACTGGCGCAACCGAAGAGGGAAGTGATTGGGTTGCCCAGTTAAGCCAGATTCTGTAAATATAGTGGTTAAAACCCTTCTTTAGTTCTTGTTTTCTTGTATTTTTTTCTAAGCTGCCGATGCAATCCAGGGGATAAGAGGTCAAGCACCCTACATCTCACCCGACGATACCACGATAAGAGCAAAAATTCCCCGGTAGAGCGATTGTAATTTATATACCAATGCAATCTTGGTAAGCTCTGTTCCTGTAATTGGGAGTTCGTTGTGAGGCCGAATACTGCCGGAGCACACATTTAGTGGCGTTGAAGCTTGATGCAGAGTTCGGGGTCAGATACTGTCACCGAATAGATAAGAGTGCGACTATTAGATGGTGCCGCGCCTCACAAATTTGGTTGCAACTACTGAGAGTAAACCCTATTTGCTTACTGGTGCGCTTAATTTTTCTAGAGTCGTGAGGTCACCTTGTTTACGACAATGTCCTGTCCTCCATTTTAACAAGCAAATGGCTACGTGCTCGAGGATTATGCCTCGTATAGCGGGTAATAACATCAATGCAATGGAGCACTCCCCCACCTCTCACTGTTTGGATCCTATTAGACGCTTAGGCCATGAGATTAAGAAAGAATCTTATCTCCTCTGTCTCAAATGGAAGTTATTGCCGCCGGAGGAGAAGATGCCGGTATTGGGGGGTAGATTCCATTTCCCGGGCGGCTGGTTGCCAAGCAATAGAGGCTTAACAGGGGGGTTGCGGTTTTAGGAGAAAAAGGAAGTTATAAGGGATATTAGCTTACGGGTTGTATCTCTCTTGTTCTCGCGCTGATAAATCCATTTGTATGCTCATTTTTGTCCAGATTCGCCCTCCTTGCGTATTAACTATGGGAATTGGGCAAATAAGAGCACAGACCCCTAACTAATCTTCCGCAAAGGCCTAAATGCTGCAAGTTTCATAATATTATCATTCAAGGCGCTACAGTGGTTTATGTATGCACAGCAGAGTATCGTGTTTTATAATAATCCTGATGCGGAGTCAAGTCCCCGGAATTTATAAGAGCCTCAACTATGTTGGTATGATATATCCTTGGCATGGGAATGATTGGCCGGCGGTTGCCACAAAATAAGCCACATCACCCCACTTTTCTTCAGCTTTGCCGACAGAGAGCTTTGTTAACTCCCTCACCAGCCCTAGGCAAGGCTGTTTTTACTCTCAACTAACATTTTGGATAGATCACGGCTCTAGCTACATATACGCTGTCAATCATTCGATAACAACAATGCTAGCTGTGGAAACACCATAGGGAGTTTCAACAAGACCATCCGTTGATCCGACGGGGATGCACAGATTATGCATTGGATCTCATTGCCAGACCCGGATAACAGGAACCATGGTATGCGCACCGGCTGAGTTTATGGTGTCAGAGATTGGCCTTTGGGCCAAGCTAGTTCCGGGAGTGGGAGACGGTGGGAATGGAATCGATATGGCAGTCTTATTCTGCCCCAGGAACCCGTGGGTGGGCAAGACATAGCTGAGGTGAGTGAGTTCTTTGAAGGAAGCAAATATCAAGGACGGAGAGAAATTACATTTGCCTAGCGACCGACAGGTTGTGCGATTAGGCAAGGAAGGAAGATGCCACGGTTCCATACTCGTATCCCAACCTGGCTTCTTTGCTCAGTAAGAGCAGGCAATATCGGCAGTTATCCGGAGATGAGGCTAGACAAAGCTGAAAAGCCTGAGAGGTTGAATTACAATCTATGGGTTGTCAGAGTTATCCTTGAGAGGATATCTAATGTGTGTGTAGGAGAATTTGGCGTTTCCCCACCATCAGCGATACGTACTTATGAAGTGTCGTGCGTAGATCACTCCTTTCTTCGCTAAACTTCAACGCTGCTCCGGATGATGTCACCTTTCGTCCGAAAGGAAAGGAACTTAAACAAGCGATGAGACAATGGAGGCAAATAAACGAAATGTGTCAGTACTCGGAATGAAGATGCTAATGTCGGTGTTTCCAGAGCGGCGGTTACAGGCGAGGGGGTTGTCGTGCCCTGAGTGTGGGGATAGGGTTCGCGGGCCTCTGTCCGGGGGACGCTCCTATCTATTGTCTTGGTCTTGCCATCGAGACTCCTCCATCCACAATCCGCCAGTCCGATTTACTCTTTATGACTACCTCTCCGGCTATTCCGCTCCATTCCATGACCCTTACCCAACAACTTTTGAGGTTTAGTTGACATAACACCTCCATTTCGGGGCTATGAGAATATTACGGCAGCGGAGCAATTCCCATTGTGGCATATCACATCGTGGTGGCCAAACTTCTCCCCCCCAATCATTCCCGCCTGTCCCCTCAATCCCCCCCCCCCGGGTCGTGCTACCCTAGGTCCCCGCATCTCTGAGGAAAACTAAAGTATATTCTAACAACGCCAAATCACCTTTGCCGATCCTGGTTAAACAATATTAGGCTTACTCCTCTTTCTTCCGTCCTTTAGCTTCCCTTGCTTATATCTCTTCCCCTTTGCTACACGACTCATTCGTTTCCAATGAGCAATTTCCGCTTCCAGAATTCGTTTATGCAAGACCTCCGGCATATTAAATATAAATATACTTTGATCAGGGCGCTTGCTAGTTTCATCTTTCATTCTTTCCCTTGGGCTCCGGTGGGACTTGGTCCAATTGTAGTGTTCTCGCTCTTCATTCCTTCTACTCTGTTCTTCGCTACGTTGGTATTCGTCCTGTGTCCCGTAGTCCGTTGTGTAATACGGCCAAGCACAAGCAATTCCGTGAAGTTGAAGCTGAGCTGGAAGAAGCCAAGCTTAAATTGCTGAGAGGTAAATTTATCTGTTCCACAAATTCCTCCCAGTGTAGTTAAGCCATTTCATGTAGTTCTGTTTCCAGACTGTCATATTCCAAATCTGGTTCGGCTACACTACCGACATGCCGGGGAGGCCCCCAAACTGATTGCCCAGAACCCTAACTCTAACTCAAATTACGCCTTAAACACTTGAATAATTGAACAGTGTACTATGCCTCGGGACTCTCCCGGTAAGGTCAGAAACTCTCTTACTTTTTTTCTATCGGGAAGTGGCTATCTTTTTGGCTTGCTTTGTGCACTCTCTTCGACGGAAGGGGCATTTTGGACTATATAGAACACAGTCCAATGATTCAAGTTTTTGCTATATCGCTTTGAACAGGTAGATTATGTTGTTGCATTAGCGACAGACTGGAACTAGTTAACCCTGAGTCAGTGAAATGCATAATGCCAACCATGATATCCCAGGACAAAACCATGAAGATAAAAAGAAGGAGTAAATCTGGATGGGAAATAACTTAATTTTATTCAAGTTGGCTGCGGTGGTGGGCATCCTCCGGTTTGTCACTATATTCCGACCGATTCATTTATGCCTAACTTTGAAGGAGTCGATATTCTTTGGCTTCAATAACACTATCTCTCGTTCTAAACATTATCATTACTATCATCTAATTACATAATCTTCTCATTTCAACCTTGTAGTTTCGGGTTTGTTTAGTAACCCTTGTAACCACTTAGTTAAGCATGGAAATAGCGGAAGGATTGCGATGGCAAAGCAGATATTATGGCGATGAATAATTAAGCTTCTAGGAATGCTAGCGCATGTAGGAGACGGGACTGCCGCAACCCTGTTATACTGCTCGACATGCTTAGCGTACCGGGCACGCACACAGCTTATCCCGTTATTGTTCAGAAAAGAAGTTCGGATATGCCTCCAGGATTGATACGTCCACTGGGAGCAAGTTATCTGATGCTGCTCGGGTTTCTCAGCATTGGTGCGGCCTATCCGGATATCCTCCAGACAAACCTCCGGATATATTGTGCATGGACAAAATTAACCGAACACAAAGGATGCACACCCCCCAGCACCCTGCACCTCAACCCCACCTCAAGAAATTGCTTAAGCTCGACCAAAACCAAACTATTTAGTCAACTCCACCTGTTTAGGATTCTAAGCGTCCTCTTCTGCAGTTGAGCCGACTAGTGTTTTTTTTTTCATTTTGGCTATTAGTATGGTAGGGTCAGTGGGGAGGTGGTGTTTTCATAAGCCAAGTTTTTTCCTCTTAGTTGATGTTCGGTTAATTTTGTCCAGGCACAATACACTTCGGATCGGTGTACTGTCGGAAGGGATAGACGGGGATGCGCGGAGGCTATAGAGACTGAAGGAGTTTTCTTTGTATTCTTTGTTAGCACGGTGGTTTAACGGGAGGGAAAGATGAAGCTGTGTAGAGGGAGACGGGGCCAGTCCTGGTTGACCAAAAGGTAGAAGGATAGGAGGATGGCATCCGTGTTGTTTCGATTTATACTCCTGTCCTTACCACTAGTTAGTTGAGTTAGTGAGTAGCAAGTATCAAGCATCGTGGGTCGCGAGCGTGCGAATCGTTAGAATCGGTGTAAATTGGTGATCGAAAGCTTTAGTGTTGTTTCGATTTTGGCGTTTCGTTTGATAGATGCAGTTTCGCGATAGCCATGGTCCACCATTTCACAGTTCAGCCATAACCATTCCCAACACGGACTACGCTAACCGGACCGGTTACATTGCCGCCAGCTCGCACCACTAGTGCGAATTCCCGAGATGCCGAAGGGGCTCTGCGAGTATTAAGTAACCTCTATCATACAGCCTCCGGTAGAAAAAATCAGAAAACGGGGGTCGGGCTTCTCGAGATTTGATTACTGTACTCGAGAACTTGGGTGTGAGGGTAAGTGATCGGAAGAAGAGTGGTGGGTGCAACACCACTTTTTTCCGATCACTTCTCGCTCCAGGGTGGTATTCGAGTACAGCGTTTGATGCGCTCGAGCCAATTGAGCAACCGTGTTTCTGACATTTAGCTTCCACATTTTCCGATTTTTTCGACCGGAGGCTGTAGAAGCCAATATCTACAGCTGGCTTAGCATACCTTATGCCCCGGTGGGACGCCCCCTCCAAATCCCTTCCTAGAACTTTTTTTCATTCCCTTCTTCCCTCTCTTCTTCTTTCTTTTTTTCATTAACTCTATTGACTACCTACTCGCTACGCTACACAGCACTTGCCCATATACTCTTTTCCCCAAGTTCTTCCATTCCGCCCAATCATGCCCAACCCAGACCCCAAGTTCCACCCTTTCCCACGAACACCCAAACGAAAGATCTTCTAATCCTTAATGACGCCAAACCCCGCATTCTGCCCATCAGTCCCCCCGTTCACCCATCCTGGTGCCCACCCAACCGAATATCATAAAATAAAACACTTGAGCATCTAAGTGGGGGGCTCATCTGTTATGCACCTGTGCCTTGTCTTGACCTGCAGCAAGCTTTTCAGCCGGACGGAAAATTCTGTATTGCTCGTTGCTCGTACTAAAATGAGAAGCACAACCGGTACCGTATTAATTTACTCGGTCGATTCGCTAACTCCGCTGGTGGCTAATCTCGGAACACAGAAACAAAGGTTCTTAAGAAGGGTTAGTGCTTTCCTGACACATTTTAGCCTGAGTCACTTGGCTGTGTTGGATCTCATTAATTGGTTTTCACAATTCAATTAATTTGGTAAGACAAGCTGATCCCACAGGATGTCATGATATAGTACTCGAGTACAGGGATTTTTGGAGCCAGCCAATCCACCGAGCAAATACCGGTACGGTACTCGCGTACTCGTCCTGTGGTGATGTTTGTGAACCGGACCGGGCTTACATAGTTACGCAAGTTGGTGCCTATCGGCACACACGAACCTCATAATAATACAAAATATGGTGCATGCTCAGGCGAAAAGAAATAATCCCAAAATACTCATCGTACAAGCGTCCAGAAAGAAGCACTACTTGAACATTAGAGGTAGGGCGGGGGGGGGGTATTTGCTGGAATCAGCTAGGGTCCCTGCCGAGGGGATAATAATACTAGTAATGTTGAAGCGTTTTTTTAAAAAAGACTGCTATTGTATACTACTAAAATTTGTCCTTTTTGCTCGGATTTGGGCAGCACAGTCTCTCATCAGGCCTTGACGAATATCAGAGGGTGGCGAACAGGGATTTGCAGGCATTTTTTGTTACCCTACTCGATTCTCCACCGGCCGAATACCCCTGTTCGTCATCCGCCGACATTCGTCAAGACCTGATGGGAGACTGTATGCAATAGCAGTCTTTTTTAAAAACACTTCGACATTGAGAGTACGAACCCAATTTTCCGCGGCTGAGTACCCGACACCACTTGCAGAGATAACAGGGGTGTTCAATTCTTCCGAAGCACTGTCCGCCATCCGATTGCTGACGTGTTCTATGCAGCCAAGACGAAAGTGTTGGCCTGCTTGGCCCCCCACGCTCCAATAAGGCGAAATGGATGAGAGCACTTTACACAGTCGCGATTCACAAGAGCAATGCAGGGACAGCTATGCCCCCTGAAAGAGTTCCGGGCATGCGGACAGGCTTTGGCGGGTGCGGTACCACGAAGTGCCGACCGTAGAATCGCTGCTTCCCACCCGTTGTAGTCCCTGTGCTGTTGTTGCTTCCACTGTGCAGAGGAAACCCGAGCGTTTCAATACTGTGCTTAGGTAGCAGACTGAGCGCTCTGGAATGACGACAAAATGATAAGGAAATAGTTGAAGAAAAAAATCGGCAGGGTTGGGAGTTCTGGTTTACCTGAAAGGCCTAGTTTGAAATCTTGGATCCTGCTATTTATCAATTTTGGTTGTGAATTATGATGAAAAGGATCACGCTAGATAAATTCGGTCTACTAGTAGCAAATGTGCGGCTGAACTAAGGAGAGCCTCATCAATAAGAATCTGTTCGAGTACTCGAGCATGCATTCAATCCAAAAACAAAGAGAAGTGGCTATCAAATATGCAAAAAAAACTGGCCTTGCAGCGAGGTGGTGTTCACTAGTGCGAGAAGATATGAAAATCTCTCATTTGAAATGTCACATTCGTCTATTGTAGGTTCATGGATTGGGGTGGGGAGCTCGGTTGTGTTCGTTGTTTTATTCTGATTCGCACCGGTTACACCGAAGGGCAAAAGTGCAACCATCGAAAAAGGAACCTCGCATCCGAAATAAAGCATACAACCCACCGATCACCACCACCATACCTCTATGAACCCCTTACAGTATGTCCCTGTATGCTTAAGTCAAATATCTCTTAGAACTACGTAGCAACTTCTCCTGGTAAAAATGGGAGTTGGGGTGGGATTGTTGAGCCCAAGGTCCACCACATACATATCCGTTGATGGGTCTGCCGGGTAACTTAACTCGCTCTCTGGAGCAGACTTGCTTTGCGGCGCACCTATTTCCACCATTCCTTGGCCTAGAAGAGACGTAAGGCCTCTGCAGCCTTAAATCTATCAGTATTCTTTCTTTGGCATGTGCCGGTATGTTGTGTTGCTGGCACTAGGTTGAATTCCGGCCTGGCCGGTGTTGGGGTGATATTTGTTTTGGCGATGGTTGCGATGTACGAATACTCAAGCACTTTTGTCCCCCGTGGTAAATATGTGCGATCGGTGGATGGGTTTCAAATCGAGAAGGTTTTTAGTCGTGTGGTTGTCTCTGAGACGGCCGTGCCGCATGCTTGTACCGTACTCGTACAGCACTCGAATACGAGTACAGAATCGCCCCCTGGTTTACAGTAATCTGCAAGGCGTTAGAACTTATTAGTGCGTAGTTGACACAAAAGGGGCCACATAGCCCCGCTTTTCTCGGCTTAGGCACAGAAAGGTTTTTTTTTTAACTCTCCCATTTACCATTCATACCAGTATCGCCATATTGTACCATTTCTACACTCAACCAACATTTCGAACGGAACATCATGGCTCAAACGACATACACAAACTCGATCGCATTCGGCGACGGCAATGCCTACTGCGGCAACACAATAGGAAGCTACAATACCACCAACTATAACTCTGAGGAGGATGCGAAGATTATGGGTTGGCTCTCTCCACTAGAGCCAGATAACAGACACCACGGCGTGCGCACCAACCGATTTGAAGGTGTCGGCGATTGGCTCTTGGAAACAAGGGAGTTTCGGGAGTGGAGGGGAGGTGAGGGTGGAGCCCATAAGGCGGTCTTGTTTTGCCCCGGGGGTCCGGGAGTGGGCAAGACACATTTGAGGTAAGTGGCCGGATCCTTTTTAGCGAAAGTCACTGACAGCCAGAAATGCTAGTTCCCTGGTGATCGACAGGCTGTGTGACCAGGCAAGGGAGGGAGACTTAGCGGTTGCATGGTTGTACTGTGACTACAAGGTTCAGCAACAGCAGACTCTCATCAACATAATGGGAGCGATTTTGAAGAGGCTGGTGGGCAGGGAGATCCCTGAGGATATACGGAAGGCATTTGAGGAAGGAAGAAGGCCGGTACTTGCGGACCTGATGGGAATGTTGAGGATCGCAATTGCCAAGTTACCCCAAGTGTTCATCTGCATCGATGCATTAGACGAATGCCTGCCGAAGGACCTTCCCCAGTTACTTGAGTCGCTAAGAGATATTGTCCGGGAGTCCCCTGGGACGAGGATATTCCTCACTGGAAGGCCCCATGTCAGCGAAGCTATTCAAAAATATTTTACCCGGGTGGTTGTGATACCTATTAGGCCTAATGAGGATGATATGAGGAAATACTTGGAGATGAGGTTAGATAGGGACGAAGTGCCGGAGGCGATGGACAATAGTTTACGGGCCGAGATTGTGGGAGTTATTCTGGACAAGATGTCTAATATGTGCGTTTGTGAAACCCCTCGGTGTGAGATCTATACTTACTAATAACTGGGCAGATTCCTCCTTGCTTCGTTAAACATCGAGGCTATTCTGGGGGAGGTGACAATTAGTCAGAGGCGAAAGAAACTTGAAGAGATGGAGCAAGGCAGCGGACTGAGTGATGCTTACACGGCAACCGTAACTCGGCTGAAGGCGCAAAAGGGGAATAGGTCAGTAATCGGGCTGGGGGCACTGATGTGGGTCTCGTATTCGGAAAGGCCATTACTGGCCGACGAGCTCTGTGACGCCCTAGGGGTAGAGATAGGATCTACAAATCGGGATCCCGGAAGAGTTCCGGCCATACGGACACTTCTATCATCTTGTCTGGGTCTTCTCATCCTCGAGGCATCCTCGTCCACAGTGCGACTAGTGCACTTCACACTGCAGGAACATCTTTCCAGCGATCCTACCCTATTCCATGATCCTCACTCGATTATCGCAGAAGCTTGCCTGACATATCTCAATTTTGGATCAGTGAGGGATCTTTCGCCAATTCTTCGCTCTGCCCCCTCCACTCTGCCACTTCTGACATATGCTTCCGTTTATTGGGGAGAGCACACAAGAAAGGGGATGACGGAAAATGTCAAAATGCTTGCCCTGAGGCTTCTCGATAGATTTGATGAGCATATATCTGCCAAACTGCTTTTATTGGAGTATGACAAATCTGAGTTATTCAGACCAAGTTTGAACGGGAGAATGCAACCTCGGCGTTTTACAGGGCTCCACGTGGTAGCATATCTCGGGATCGTGGAGGTGGCTGCTGCCGTATTGGAGATGAAGGAGTTGGATGTTAACGCAAGAGATTGCTCGGGGGTTACGGCCCTCACATGGGCTGCCTACCAAGGGCACGAGGAGGTTGTAAAGATGCTTTTGGAACACAAGGACATCAATCTCGTTCAGGCAGAAACCGGAATTAACCTGACGCCAGTCTCATGGGCGGTTGAGTTCGGCCGTGAGGGGATAGTAAATATGTTTTTGGAACGAAAGGACGTCAATCTCCATGAGGCACTCCATTCAGCTGCTGGTGGCGGGAAAGAGGAGGTAGTAAAGAAGCTTTTAGAACGAAAGGATGTCAATCCCGACTGGGCAGATACTGACTCTGGCAGGACGCCACTCTCGATGGCTGCTTGGTCTGGGTATGAGGGGATAGTAAAGATCCTTTTAGAACGAGAGGACGTCAATCCCGACTGGGCAGATACTGACTCTGGCAGGACGCCACTCTCGTGGGCGGCTGAGGGCGGGCACGAGGAAGTGGTAAAGATGCTTTTGAAACGAAAAGAGGTCGATCCCGACTGTGCAGACACCGAATATGGCCGGACACCACTCTCGTGGGCAGTTGGGGGTGGGCATGAGGGAATAGTAAAGATCCTTTTAGAACGAAAGAACGTCAATCCCGACTATGCAGACACCAGATGTGGCCAGACACCACTCTCGTGGGCAGCCCAGCATGGGCATAAGGGGATAGTAGAGATCCTTTTAGAACGAAATGATGTCAATCCCGACTGTGCAGACACCAGATATGGCCGGACACCACTCTCGTGGGCTGCTGGGTCTGGGCATGAGGGGATCGTAAAGATGCTTTTAGAACGAAAGGAAGTCAATCCCGACCGGGCAGACACCAAATATGGCCGGACGCCACTCGCGTGGGCGGCTAAGAGAAGGCATGAGGGGGTAGTAAAGATGCTTTTAGAACGAAAGGATGTCAATCCCGATCAGACAGACACTGAATGGGGCCGGACGCCACTCTTATGGACAGCTAAGGGCGGGCATCAGGGCATAGTAAAGATGCTTTTGGAACGAAAAGACGTCAATCCCAACCAGGTAGACAAATATGGCCGGACCCTATTCTCGTTCGCGGCTGAGGGGGGAAATGAGGGGATTGTAACGATGCTTTTGGAACGAGGGGACATCAATCCACACCAGATAAGCACAGAATATGGCTGGGTGCCACTCTCATGGGCGGCGAAAGGCGGGCATGAGGGGGTAGTAAAGATACTTTTGGAAGGAAAGGGTGTCAATCCCAACCAAGCAGACACTAAATATGGCTGGACGCCACTCACATTGGCAGCTCAGGGCGGGCACCTGGGGGTTGTAAGGATACTCTTGGAGCGAAAGGACGTCAATCCCGATCAGACAGACAAATATGGTCGGACACCACTCTCTTGGGCAGCTCAGGTGCTTGGTGACGGGGCATTGATCATACCTTCGGAACGAAAAGACGTCAATCCCGACCAGGGAGAGGACGAATATGTCAAGTCGCCATGGACCCTGAATAAGCAAGGGGACCATGAGGGAGTAGTAAGGATACTTTTGGAATTGAAGGACGTCAATCCCCACCAGGCAGACACCGAATATGGCCGGACACCACTCGCGTGGGCGGCTATGGGCAGGAATGAGGAGATAGTCAAGATACTTTTGGAACGAAAGGGTGTCAATCCCGACCAGGCAGACACCAAATATGGCTGGACCCCACTAGCATTGGCGGCTCAGCACGGGCTTCAGGGGGTTGTGAAGATACTCTTGGACCGAAAGGATGTCAATCCCGATCAGACAGACAAATATGGCCGGACGCCACTCTTGTGGGCGGCCCAGGTGCAGCGGCCCGGGGTATTGTTCATACCTTCGGAACGAAAGGACGTCAATCCCGACCAGGGAGATGCCGAATATGTCCAGATGTCACTGCCATGGCAGTATCAAGAGGGCCATAATGGAGTAGTAAGGATACTTTTGGAGCGGGAGGACGTTAATCCCGATCACAAAGACGGATACGGCCGGACGCCACTCTCGTGGGCGGCTGCGAACGGGAACGAGGAGGTAGTAGATATGCTATTAGGACAAAATAACGTCAATCTCCACCAGGCAGACACCAAATATGGCCGGACGCCACTTTCTTGGGCGGCTGAGGGCGGGCACGAGAGGGTGGTCGGGATACTTTTGGAACGAAAGGACCTCAATCCCGACCAGGCCGACACTGAGTATGGCCGGACGCCACTTTCTTGGGCGGCTCAGGGCGGGCACGAGGAGGTGGTAAAGATACTTTTGGAACAAAAAGACGTCAATCCCGACCGGGCAGACACCAAACATGGCCGGACGCCACTCTCGTGGGCGGCTCAGGGCGGGCACGAGGAGGTGGTAAAGATACTTTTGGAACGAATAGACGTCAATCCCGACCGGGCAGACACCAAATATGGCCGGCCGCCACTCTCGTGGGCGGGTAAGTGCGGGCATGAGGGAGTAGTCAAAATACTTTCAGAACGAAAGGACGTCAATCCCGACCGGACGGAGATTCTCCTGCAACCGGCCAATGTTAATTCTCACGCAGCAGATTGCAGTGGCCAGGAATCCCTCCCTCCACCTGCTCCCCCCCTGGACGAGTGTCTGGTTGGGACACAACTCAGCTCCCATGATCCTAATGGCCACATCACTGATTATAACCGCCAACCTTCACTCCCTCCGACAGACCCCTTCCTAACGTCTCTGGATGATGACCTCCCCGCAACCGAACCGCCCGTGCCCCCCCCAGCAGCCTCCCTGTGGCACCTAAAGTTCCTATACTTCTTACGGAAATCTAATCGCCATCCTAACAACAATACCCGCTCGACCTTATCAATTGTACTCAACCGGTATTGGGCCATCTGCTCTTGCCTTTGCCTCGTAGCCCTCCTCGCGTACCGTAAGAACATGCATAATCGAACCTGGCATAGGGACTTTGGAGTTACCTTTGCTGGGAAGTTGCAGCAGTTTTTTCTTTCCTCTTTTCTTAAGCTCGGCTTACAGAATCGGCGCAGGCATGACCTCGGTCGACCCAGACGTGAATAGATTTTGATAAGGGCCCTTTTCTGGTTTCTTCTCACTCTTTGTTATTTATCTCCTCTTTATCCCTTTTCCTCTGTTTCTTCCGTTGGAGTTCTTGTTAGACATGGTCTTATAGTGGTGCTCGCGTTCGTCGTTCTTGTTCGTGTTCTCTTAGGCAATGTTATATTATAACTTAGTACAGTACCCTGCGTGACAATTTGGTTAGGTAGATGATAGGCTTGAAGAGGCTCGTCCTCAATATGTGAGCTACTAGTGTACCTCTGCCCCGGGCATCCCCGCAATGCTACCCGACCATCGTTAGCTACTCCCTTATTACCGTTCTTCAATCCTTGTTCTGTTACCTTGAAGCCCAACCCTAACCCTAATTGAGCGAGTATATTTTTTAATACCGGCGCAATTGAGCAAGCGAGAGCCAATTCTCCCAAGCCAAAGAGATATATTAAAAGAGACTCTAGTTACAGTAACGGAAGGAAATCAACGGAGCAAGAAGAGAGCAATATAGAGAAGAGTAGAACAAGAGAATTCCACTGGCGGATGCGTTGGTGGTGTTGTCGCAGCCCTTGCCCGGGAGATCGTTACTACCGATATGTCCCAGTTCGAGGCAGGTAGGCTGGCTATAGCTGGAATTGGCCTACCGTCCGGTGTGTAACATCTCCCGCCCAAATCGAGGCAGGCTCACACCTGTGGCTGGCGGGCTGGGGTTTGCGTGGTCTGGAAGCGCCTAGATAGTGAGATTCGTTCCCTGTCAGAGTACTCAATATACGCCCGATAAGCATCAGATCTCCAGCGGCCGAGCGTTTGAATTTCGGCTTCAGAAATTCCGACTCATGCTGCCCATGTGGCTGCCCCTCTTCGGAAGCTGTGTCCGTTCCAGGTTCCCTGACCCAAGCCCGCTGTGGGTGCCAGCTGTTGTAGTCTCTGGACTACGTATTCTCTGGTAAAAGCTTGTTGTTCGAGTTGCCCAATACAGAACAGTGGGGAATGAGCTGCCCTGTGGGTGTCTACAGCGAGGAATTGCCTCATGGCCTTTACAGGACAGGTATCGTCTTCGCTGGCCGAAATGGTGAGGGTAATCCCCTTTCGAAACGGGTCTGTTTTCGAGGCAGGTAATGTAACTTCCATGTACCTGCCCCCCTCTCTTATCCGGATACTGTCTTTGACCATAAACTAGTTCTTGAATGTGTATTCAGGCACCCTATGTGTGGGCTTGTAGGTAAACTCTCCCACTCTGAGGAATCCGGCAAAGGCGAGGGTGAAAGCGGCAAGGGTGACTAGATCATTATAGTTAAAGTCGGGGAGGTAGCGGAGGATCCGGAGTAAACAAGGGCGTGTCAGTGGTGTTCTTGTGCGGGTTTCAGGCTTCTTATTGTTACGCTTAATGCTCTGAATGGTTCGTTCGAGACAGGGGTCTGCAAAAGGGGTATACTCTATTCCCAGGTCAAGTTGGTAGTACTTGATTCCGGCAAGGTACAATTTCATAGTTTGCACTTTTACTGTGCGCGCAAGGGAACACAACCATTCAATGAGCCAGGTTGACTTTGCCGGGAAGCATCCACGGTTTGGATGCCTGAAGTTCGAGAGAGCGCAGAAGGTGGTAAACCTGGATCGGGGGGTTTCGTAGTTACGTCATGTCGATGGCGCTAGTCCCCGCCACAAGTAGTCGGCTGCTGCCTGTGAAAGACAGTGCCTTTGACCACCAGACCAGGTCTCTTTTGTCTTCCGCAGATATTCGCCGTCGATGATGCGGGTTCCCAGCGGGGAAATATACCTCCATGTTGTAAAGGCGGCGGAGAAAGGTTCGTCCCAGTGGTGTTACTATAGAGACGAAGTTCAGGTATCCTGTAATCTTCTGGATTTCGCGAAGGGAGAGGGACTTTTGTTTTCTGGCATCGTTGACCAAGGCCCGCGCTTTGAGAGCCTTCTTTGTGGGCAAGCAGTAGTGTTCGTTACGGGGCGGGGCGGGGCGGGTTTTCACTTTGTGACCCCGCCGTTACTCCGGCCCGGGGTCAACTCTTTGCCGTTCCTCCCCGCCCCGTATGACACGGGGCCCTGGCCGGGCTGTGGGGCGGGGCGGGTATTTTACTTTCCCCGCTGATTGCCTAGACGGGCCC
>Ga0307513_10005794_pt1 | contig 16236 bp, 19 predicted proteins | sample 15_EM_MG_FD_202174 | JGI IMG/M metagenome (GOLD analysis project Ga0307513, IMG submission 202174) | Populus trichocarpa ectomycorrhiza microbial communities from riparian zone in the Pacific Northwest, United States - 15_EM | ecosystem: Host-associated > Plants > Roots > Unclassified | place... | reverse complement strand
GCAGACGGAAATGATTGCGGCTATCGGCAGACGAGAGATCGGACGGGGGACTTTCATCCTTGCGAAGGAGGCACCCAGGAGGACGAGGGTGAGCGGGATCGTGATGGCACCGAGGAAAGCGGCTATCGGGGGAGGAGTGAGTTGGCCGCGTCGATAGTGACGTGATATTAACGAACCAGTGTCGATGACAAACGCAAGAGGAGGTTTTCCATCAGGACCCTTCCATGAAGGACCACCGTCGGCGCTGACGTCGACGAAAAGCGCCTTGAGGGGTTGCACGAGAGCGATACATAATGAGGCACCGATCACAAGGTTCATAGGCGCGAAGATCATAGATAAGGTTCGGAGAAATTGTTTGGATCGTGGGTTTGACGGGGACGCGGTGGTAGAAGTTGGACGGCTATGGACTGGCAGGACGGTAGATCCGCGGTCAGGCTGAGACGAGATTGCCACTTGAATGGAGCTTGATTTCTCTCCTTCGCCGGTAATTGCGGGAGCATCAGTCTCGGAATTGCCGCCCGCCTTTTCCGGTGGTGCAGAGACAGCAAGAGGCTGAGGGGGAGGGCATCCGAGTAGATACCTGTAGACGAGGCTGCCGATGGGCTTTTCACTCCACGGTACTCGCCTTTCGGCTTCCTCTCCTTGTGGGACTCCGGGAGCATAGTCCCAGGCAAGAGACTGGGCAAGGCCGCAGACCCAGAAGAAAATGTTATAAACGACAATGAATATGCCGATGAAGGAGATCCCCACTAAAGCCGAGCGGGATAAGGATTAGTCTGCATGAGATTCAAGAGGTATCTCACGGTTGGTATCTCTCGGAGGATTGAAGGGCGGCTGCTGAGTAACAGGAGCAATGACAGCAGCGGCTGATTTTTTGACGTGTTAGCCATGGGAAAGGACTGATTGCGAGAGATTAGATTACGTACGGAGATTACCCCAGTTTCCCAGGCAGCATGCAACGACTATGCCCTGCCAGAAGTTGCGAGGCACGTAGCACACTTCACGGATGATGAGGCCAAAGAGCAGGCCGAGGATACCATAAATCAACGCGATTAAGAACGTGGGGCCGATTGCAGAAACATTCTCCTTGGTGAACGCGGGAACGATGCTGGAGAAGATGAGAGGGGGAAGAGCAAGGTTCACGGCGAGTTGGGAGGCACCCTTGGTCGCAACTTGGGGGAAGAGGTCTTTGCGAGCAAAGTAATACCCGACGAACATGGAGATAAAGCTGAGGAGGTAGTTCAGTCTAGAGACCTCTCCAATGGGACGGTAGCGGTGGCGAACCCGGGCTCACATTTTAATCAAAGGGATTACGCCCGAGTAGATGAGGAACCCCGCTGAGGCCATGTTGGAGGGGGGGTCGAAGGAGTGCAGTTACAACCCGCATCCCTTGCGTGACAGGGTAGAACTCGGGGACGTAAAAGATGGACATCGGGTCTACGGGACCAAAACATACGCATGTGCCGGCCCTCCCCCGGATGATCGTGGGCACCATATATCGTGGGTTATCAAGGGGTGGGAATTTCCGGGTGATCCGCTTGCGAGTGGTCAAGCGCGTAAACAGAGGGAGCTCGGGAATGATTTTTTTGTCTGTTATGGGGGCCTGTCATACATAGAACACTTGGGTTCACTTGCCTGGTCGTGACTGCGAACACTTTAAGGTAGTATACAAACCCTCGCCATCGCCACCGTCTACAACGGTTAATGCTAACGGGGTATGCCAGAGGTAGCCCGGTTTGATATAGACGTCCAATGTCCAGTGTGTGTGACACAATGCTTCCACGTTACCCCCGGAACACCCCAGAACCCGAGATAGATCCGGGAACGCCACAAGTAGTTATAGTGTGTACGTACAAGTGTCTATAAAGATCAACGCGTAAGAGTAGACAATGATGAAGGTCACGGTTATACGACTCATCGGAGAGCGAGATAAAAGTGCGTGGACAGAGTGCCAGGCAGGGCAGGAACAAATGGATCATTACTATGGATACTGCGTGCCAATCTCTATACCCCATCAATGAAGGCACCTTCAATGATCGGAGCCCCATCTTGGTTAGCGGCAGGGAGACAATAGGAGCTTTGCAAATATCCAAACAGGACACCCTCGGTCCCGCAAGATGAAGGATCACAGTCGGCGCAATGAACTGGAAGAGGCTGTAAACTGCGATCGGATCGTATGTGTTTCGGAAAAGGCGACAGAGGGTGACCTCGAGCTCATGGGTCATCCCGGGTTAGAGGGCCATCACCGGTCACCAATATCCTCTCATACACATGGAAACCCGTCTACTCAGTCCAGAATGCCGACCCCGGGGGGCAGGTCTTCGAATATGGAGCGTACGGGATCCTTCCAGGAACAAGTATTGTCACCAAGAGGTTCGCCGTAAGACGATGGCCCTTTCATCAAAGGCGGTGTCCAGACGAAGGACCGAGAAAGGTGGACCGGCGACTTGACCGCACTGCTGAACCCAGTGACGGGACCACAGGTACCGCGTGTGCCCTCGGGGGATGGGAGTGGGCCCGTCAGGTTGTAACCTAAAGTCATCGGAATCATTGATGTTATTTAAGGCAGACGGCGATCAGCTCCAGAATAGAGGGCCCGCTATATAGACTCGCCGGTTCAGGGTCTAGAGAACGCCCGGCCGGACTTGTGGATGTCCGAACGTCGGTCTTGAGATCTGAGGGTGTTTGTATCTCTGCAGTTTCGGTCGGGCCTCCGAGAACGGAGGCAATTTGCACCAGGCGTGGGGCTCGCTTCCGGCCGGCCGCGTCTGGCCGAGCGAGTGTGCCGTGTACAATGCCGGTGTTCTTCTCGAGCGAATACGTTCAAATTGGCGGCCCTGCTGCGGGTCTTCCCAACACCCATCAACAAAAGTTCGTCCTCACGCGACCGGTCAAATTTGCTTCAATAGCATGCAACTGCCAGGGAGCCCAGTACTGGGAGTGGCCGACAAGTGACAAGCGATAACGATCTGATCGGTACCGTGCTCTTCTTGCCTTTATGGTTATCGTCGCACCAGACTAGTCCCAACTGGTACGGCAGGTTTCCTCGAAGCATGATCAATACAGTCGTGTAACCACACCGCCACCCACGGAGGACTTCTTCTGGCACGGTGGAGTGATCCCCTTCTCTCTTCTCCACCTCCACCAATGTCCAAATCATGACACGCCTCAGCACAATCGGGTTCATCACGTCCTTCTTCCTCTTCTTCGCTCCACTCGCCGCCGCGACCAACTATACCCAATGTCTGGTCGATTTCAGGAATGGGAACGACACCCAAAACGGGACCGACTACCGCGGAGATCGCGTCGACCCTAAATCTGCTGTTGGTATGACCTATGCGGCATGCAGAGACCGGTGCGGCGTCGGACGGGAGCCGTTCAACTGGTCCATCTTCTCGCAACAGTTCTCTGCCTGGCTGCTGCCCTGGCTTGCCCTCGTCAGCCAACTCCCATTCGGGGCAGAGAGCCGCCTTGACAATCTTATCTCTGGTCAGTCTCCTCCAACGTGCATCATTGTGCCGGCTTTCTTACCGTCACACATCAGTCATCCTCGCCGTTGGGTCCCCCACCCTCGCAGCGTTCTCTCTCGCCCTCACCGCCGTCAACACTCGCTGGGCCAACACCCGTTTCTCGGCTATCGAGTACCCCAACCACGAGAATGCCGCCAAGGCTCTCATCCACCTCCAACAGGTCCCGCTACGTCTAACCACCCGTAACGGACTCCTGGCATCCCTCATAGTCCTTCCCGAAAACGACCTCTGGTGGGAATGCGTCGTTGACAGACTCGAACAAACCCACACTTGGACCGTTGCCGCGGCGACGTCTATAGCGTGGGTCCTCATCGCCTTCATCTTCACCGTCATCGACTCTTTCATGAACCTGGGATATAACATCAACTCAAACGGTCAGGGAGTGGGTTCCCTTTGGCTGTGGCTCGTCCCCATTGTCGTTGGTTGGCTGTGGATCCCAGTCTGCTCGTACGACAAGCTGAGGGCCACAATCGATAGGGCCAACGACCTTGCATTCGTGGCTGCTCCCAATGCCGATGCCCCAAGGCGTGCGTACGACATATCACGCACGCAAGCAATCAGGATCTACAACAAGAAGAAGGTTTTCAACCAGGATGCTGCCAGGGCTGCCCCGGTGTTCAACTACGCAAGGATTTGGGAGTGGTCGTCGGTCGTTGAGACGATCGCCCAGGGATTCGAGCATGCAGATTGGAAGGCGAGGAGGCACCTGCCTGTAGATTCCAGGAGGGAATGGGCGCACCCGGAAGACAAACGTCCCATGGACAATCATGACAATAGGACCGGAACTATCGCCCAAGTCCAGGCTTATTGCGGATTCCCTATCCAAGGAGATGAAGAGTTTGTGCAACCCGTTCCCCCCGGGATGTGGAAGAGGATATTTGTCGCTTCGGCGTTTGCGATTGGACTGCAGTGGGCTACCACCGGCTCGGCAGTCATCATCGTCCTCTTCACGCCCACCACCGGACTCGGATGCCGCTCAGGTTCTTACATCCTCTATGGAGCTACCTCGACCTTGATCTGGTTCGCTCAATTACTGTCCAGTTACCTTGCGCATTACGCCAAAGAGCGGCACGACCGTGGGGACATTCCACGCGCCGAATCAAAATCCGCCAATTGGGCCAAGAATCTTGCCACTTTCTTGCGTCGGCTGTCGGTGTTGGCCGCGGCCTGCAACACAATCTCTGTTATCCTTGCGTGTGTATTCCAGTTCTCCAACTTTTACAACACGTGCTACTGCAACGCGAGCGTGCTGGGAAGAGGGTTCGCACACGCCTACGTTATCATCGACCGCGACACTGGCTATTATAACGGTCCAATGAAGGCAGCTTGGGTCGGGGGAGTCGTCCTCGCCAGCGGGTCTGTTGTTCTGTTTTTGTTTTTCCTTCATCTGATGCTCGATCCTTCTTTCTCATAGGTAGTTGGTGGTATTGTTGTCTGTCTTACTGTAATCACTTACCCTATGGTCGTGTATTTTCTTGAGTCCGCACTTTGTAAATAGTTAGATCCGTACACCCCCTCTGTGCCTATATGCTTTTCTGTGTACCTTGTGTAAGTCTTTCATCAGAATTGGTTGAGACAGAACCCAACGAAACTTCATGAATGAAACCCCGGGTTGTCGGAACTGCGGCAATACAGAAGGGACGTTCTCAGATGGCGCAGAACGAATCCGACAGCTGACGAAGCCTATCTTCCTCGGTCTCCGCCACGATACCACGACCCGGTGAATGGGTGACCGGGCCAATCAAGGACAACTTTCCCTTTTTCGCACGAAGAAACCCAACCTTCAGAACGATCAGGGTAGGGATTTCGCCTTCCCACCAGTGCTCGACCGTTCTGCCATCATAACTCCCAACTTCGTAAGCTTCCTAGTACCAATGGCGATCGTTCCGCAGCTTCATTTGGGCGTGCTCAATCCCCTCGGAGTGTTTCAGAACTGACCTTGCGGCGCAAGATGCTCATCATGGCTATGGATCCGGTGGGCCCGGCCAGGACTGTGCATAATGTACCAGCGGCGATGTACCCATTTCCTCCATCCTGAAATCTCGGGCCCCACTGTGTACTCGTCATCCACTCAAGTTCTGAGGCACCTTCTTTTCTCCGCTTGTCTGCCAAGGAGAGCCTATCGGACGCTTGGCTGCAGATTTGGTAACGTGATGGGCGGTTAGACCCCGCATCGACCGCCCATCCTCCAAACGTTCATATAATATTTGGGTCGCATCGAGAGTTACTTCTCACACTGCGAGGGGCAGAACCCTCTCTATTAGGGTGGCGGGCCGGACGTGCTAACCCGCGCCTTCAGCTGGGACACGTCAGAAAAAAATAGCGTGGTCTGGTCAGTACTGTTCAGAGATAGAGGTCGATTTTGAGCACTGGTCAGCACTAATCAATGATCCCTAGTAAAGAACTTAGCGAGCCTGAACAAATCTGAGCGCTCCGCGCTCGGGATCGCCCATAGGTCGTCGACAATCGTTCGGGCGGGTGACCTGTCGACTTGAGTCTAGCACGCCCGGCTGGGAGCAAGTTGGAACCGATCACTGGCACTAATGGACAATGCCCCCTGCGACTCTCTGGCACCGTGTCGGTGTCCATCAACACTGTTCGATGCTGACCAACGTTTGTATCATTGACGTTCCCGCGTCAATACCCATCGACGACTTGATGTTTTCCCAATGCTGCTCTTCAGCATCAGGTCCTGATTGGGGTCGAAGATCAGAGTCCCCCCGTTACCGCCCACGGCTGTGTTATCATATGTGACTCTCATACCTTATCTCCCCGCTACACTGGTTCATGTTTAATTCTCGACAGGCGCAATACAATAACCTAGCTCACCGCCACATCATGAGAGTATAGACATAAAACTGGTGATAAGGTGACCGTTCTCCTCTTTCTATCGCCCTCACCCAGTGCCCCACCCATGCCACGACTCAGAGGAATTGCATACCTCACCTTTCTTGCATTCTTCTTTGTTTCGGTCGGCGCCTCAACCAACTTCACCCAATGCTTGACTAATTTCAGGGACGGCAATGTCACCGAGGGTGGAACCGACTACGACGGCCGACCTGTGAGCAATCCCAAAGATGCTGTTGCCCTGACCTACAAGGCATGTACAGAATTGTGCGGTGACAGGCGGGAGTCGTCCGACTGGTCCGCCTTCTCCCAACAATTCTCTGCGTGGCTGCTGCCGTGGCTCGCCCTCGCCAGCCAACTCCCGTTCGGAGCGGAGAGCCGTCTTGACAATCTCATCTCTGGTAAGTTTCCTCTAACGCGCATCGGTCCACATCCACCACTTTTCTCACCGTCATGCACAAGTCACCCTGATCGTTGGGTCTCCCGCCCTCGCAGCGTTTTCGCTTGCCCTTACGGCCATCAACACTCGCTGGGCAAATGATCGCTTCTCGGCCATCAATTACCCCAACCGCAAGAATGTCGCCAAGGCTCTCATCTACCTCCAACAGGCCCCACTTCATATAACAACCCGTGACGGACTCCTGGCATCCCTCATAGTCCTTCCTGAAAACGACCACTGGTGGGAATCCCTCGTCGACCGACTCGAACACACCCACACCTGGACGATCGCCGCGGGGGCTTCCATAGCATGGGTTCTCATCGCCTTTGTCCTCACCATCGCCGACTCGTTCATCAACTTGGGAAGGAGCCTCAACTCGAACGGTCAGGGAGTGGGTTCCCTTTGGCTTTGGCTTGTCCCCATTGTCATCGGCTGGCTGTGGATTCCGTTCTCCTCGTACACCAAGTTGAAGACTGCAATTGACAGGGCCAACGACGTCGCATTCGTGGCTGCTCCGGATCCTCCCCCCCAGATCTACGGTGTCGGGGACCTACCCAATACTGATGGTCTCCACAACCCTCATGCACCAAGGCGCACATACAGTTTCTCGTACATCCAGGCGGTCAGGATGTCTGAAAATACGGAGGTCCTTACCAGAGACGCGACCAGGACTGCCCCGGTATTCAACTACGCAAGGGTCTGGGAGTGGTGGAGGATCGTCGAGACGATCGCCCAGGCGCTCGAGCACGCAGATGCGAACGCAGAAGACCATGTGCCTGTTAACGGTAGGAAGGAGCTGTGGGTATTGCGGGAGGATAGACGTATCCATCGTGACAATAGGACCGGGACAATCGGGCAGGTCCAGGCTTACTGTGGATTCCCTGCCCGAGGGGATGAAGAACCTGTCCGGCCAATTCCTCCTGGAGCGTGGAAGAGGCTGACTATCGCCTCGGTGTTTGCGCTCGTATTACAGTGGGGAACTGCTGGATCAGCAGCCACGATCATGATCTTGACACCTACAATTGGACTCGGATGCCGTTCTGGCTCCTACATCCTCTATGGTGTCGCCTCGACCATGATCTGGTTGGCGCTTTTGTTGTCCAGTTACCTCGCCCATTTCGCCAAAATGCGACACGACCACGGCATCCCGCGCTCCGGATTCAACATCGTCACCGTAACCGAAGGTCTCGCCACTTTCCTGCGCCGGCTGTCGATAATGGCCGCGAGCTTCAACTCCCTCTGGATCATCCTAACATGTATGTTCGAGTTCACCAACTTCTACAGTACGTGTTACTGTAACTCGAGCGTGCTGGGGAGGGGGAGTCAATACGCCTATAACATCATCATCCCCACCGAGCACGACTACGATCGCATAAGGGCAGCTTGGATTGGAGGTTTTGTTCTTGCTGGCGGATGTGTTGTTCTGTATTTGATTTTCCTGCACTTGATGCTCGAGCCCTCTCATGAAACCAATAACCGCTAACTAGTTTTGTCTTGCTGTATGTTACTACCCGCTCTGTAGTCCTGTGTGTTTTCGGTTTTCTTTTTTTTGGGGTTGGGATAGATAGAATATTTTTGGCCGCGTAGCTCACGATAATAATGTGGTCCAGTTCTTCATTCCGAGTGGGACTGTGTTATAAATAGAATGCAGTGTTTGCAACCAGCCACCGTTCGACCGTTCCTGAAGCTGAAGCTTGAAGGATGTCGTCGGGTCTGGTGGCCGCTTTGTAACCGCTGTCAAGGTTGCCCACTTCTCCCTCCTGAACATCCTGATGATCAAATTCATTTGGCTACAGATTCGGTCACGTGATAAGCGGTTTCCACTTACGATATCCGACGCCGAAAATCCATACGGCCCGGGTGAAGGTCACGTCGAGATTCACCCTCACATGGACAAAGGGAACCCCTCCAGGGTGCCCAGCAATTGTTGTAGTAGTCGGCAGAACGCATCAATCTCACACCGCTTTTGGCTGGGCGGTTTGTGCGGTCTCCAGATCTTGACCAGAATGGTCGAGGATATGGCGATCCCACCCCCCATCACTGACTGGTATTCCATCTGCTGTGCTGTCAATGAGTGTGTGTGATTTTCGTACCTGATCTCTACACTAAAATGGGTCAGGTCCAACCCCAACAGGCATAAGTCTCGGGTCTCTATGCGATATCAATGCAGTCATAACGCACTGCCACACTGTGACGAAGACGTAGTCATATAACCAGTGGGAGAGTGACCTCTCCCCTCTTCCTACGACCTCCTACCCAACCTATGACGCGACCCAGCGGAACCACATATCTCATCCTTCTTACTTTCTTTGTTCTTTCCGTCACCGCCTCGACCAACTTCACCAAATGCCTGAATAATTTCAGGGACAGCAACGCCACCGAGGGTGGGACTGACTACAACGGGAATCGTGTCAGTGACCCCAGGGATGCTGTCGCCTTGACCTATGATGCATGCACGGAATGGTGTAGCGCTGGGCAGGAGTCATTCGACTGGTCTGTCTTTTCCCAGCAGTTCTCTGCCTGGCTGCTGCCATGGCTGGCTCTCGTCAGCCAACTCCCATTCGGGGCGGAGAGCCGCCTCGACAACCTCATCTCCGGTATGTCTCTCCCAGCACGCATCGGCCTATTTGACAGACTTTCTTACCCATCACATGGCACCAGTCGCCCTCACCGTCGGGTCTCCTACCCTCGCAGCGTTCTCACTCGCCCTCACTGCCGTCAACACTCGCTGGGTTTACAGCCGTTTCTCGGTCATCGAGTACCCCAATCACAGGAACGCCGCCAAGGCCCTCATCTACCTTCAACAGGCTCCACTACATATAACAACCCGTGACGGGCTCCTGGCATCTCTCATAGTCCTGCCGGAGAACGACCGCTGGTGGGAATGCCTCATCGACAGAGTTGAACACAACCACACCTGGACCATTGCAGCGGCGACGTCGATAGCGTGGGTTCTCATCGCCTTCGTCTTCACCATCGTGGATTCGTTCATGAACCTGGGGAAGAACGTCAATTCGAACGGCCAGGGAGTGGGTTCGCTTTGGCTGTGGCTCGTCCCCATCGTTGTTGGATGGCTGTGGACTCCAGCCTGCTCATACGACAGGTTGAAGACCGCAATTGACAGGGCCAACGACATCGCATTCGTGGCTGCTCCGGATCCTCCCCCCCAGATTGACGGTACCAGGGACCCACCAAATGCCAACGGCTATCCACCCAAGGCCAACCCACCGAGGCATGCATACGATGTCTCGCGTATCCAAGCGGTCAGGATGTCTGAAAAGGCAGAGGTGTTTACCATAGACGCCACCAGAACCGCACCGGTGTTCAACTACGCAAGGATTTGGGAGTGGTGGAGAACCGTCGAAATGATCGCTTCGGCGTTCGAGCGCGCGGGTGAAAATGCTAAAGGTCATACGTGTGTTAACCCTACGAGGGGATGGGTATTACTTCCGGATAAGGGTCCCGCGGTCCATCGTGACAATAGGACCGGGACCATCAGGGAGGTCCAAGCTTACTGTGCACTCCGAGGGGGTGAAGAGTTTTTACAACCCACTCCTCCTGGGGTGTGGAAGAGGATATTCGTCGCCTCGGCGTTTGCGCTTGGACTGCAGTGGGCTACCACCTGCGCAGCGGCCATCATCGTCCTCTTCACGCCCACCACCGGACTCGGATGCCGTTCTGGCTCTTACATCCTTTATGGGATTGTTTCAACCATGATCTGGTTGGGACTTTTATTATCAAGCTACCTCGCCCATTTCGCCAAGGTGCGACACGACCACGGCGTCCCACGCGCCGGACTCAACATCGTCACCGTGGCCGAAGGTCTCTCCACCTTCTTGCGCCGGCTGTCGATAATGGCCGCGGGCTGCAACACCCTCTGTATCATCCTCGCGTGTGTGTTCCAATTCTCCAACTTCTACAGCACGTGCTACTGTAACTCGAGCGTGCTGGGAAGGGGGGGTCAACACGCATACAACATCATCGCCGCCGGCTTCGACTACGATCAAATGAAGGCGGCCTGGATCGGAGGCGTTGTTCTTGCTGGCGGGTCCGTTTTTGTGTATTTGTTCTTCCTACATTTGATGCTCGAGCCCTCTCATGACGATTAATCACCGACGGATCTTATCTTGCTGTATTTTAACTTTAATCCCCACTTTGTAGTCCTGTATCTCCTTGACCTTCGTTCTTTGATCAGAATCCGGGGTTGTACCGAACCAATATCTTCGATCTGCATCTTTGTTATACTAGTAGGGACCACCGAGTTGACCGTCTTCCTCCGTTTCCACAGACCTCTCTCGTTGTATTTGATGATTTTAATAATTGGTCGGATAGATATGAATCACGGCCGGCCTGGAACCACCTGCAACACGACACAGGTCCCTCTAGGGCCGACCCTGCATGAATCAAAACGGTATGGACGTCTTCAGGGCTATGTCCTGGTCCATGCCAGCTGGGAAGATTGTCTGACAGGACATCAATGCTGTCGGGTGTGTTCGCCGCAGTTCTAATCTGATGGTCTCGCCGAGGCCAAGGTACAATTTAATTTACCCACCCACGCACACCTGGCCCCTCGCCCAAATCATTCGGGTCAGGTTTGGAGATCGGCGAATCCGTCACAGACCTCCCCCAGAAATGGGCCAAGAGCTCGAGCTCGTCGTGCTGGGCTTCCGGCGGAGCAAGCAGGGGGGGGGCGTGGCACACAATTGCTTACGCCGGTAATAACGACGCTGAGGCTGAGCTGAGTGAATATGAGATGGGAACCATATTAAACCGAGATGTCTACATAGGTTGAAGTAGTCAGAGTAACACAGTTGGGTCTGACACGCGGCGTGTCGCCACCGGCATATAGACCTGAAGCCTTCCACAGAGCGCCCATTGGTGTGGTGTCCCTGTACTGTCCTATATTTCCTGATAAACTAGAGCATGCCACATCCAAAAATGTACGGGTTAACGTTACAGGCTCGAAGTGGTAATAGTGTTTACTAAAACAACACAAAAACCCTCGTGCCATCGCCCCTCTCTCACCCCGTCTACCGTACAGCTCTAGACTACCGTCCATTGATCGTTGCGGTCGAGTCTCGTCGAGGTTTTGGAGGGGAGGGGTCGGGCGGCGCGGATTCCGGAAGTCTATTCGGGTGTTCTTCGATTTTATCGATCTCCCGTTTGGCTTCTTCCCATGCCTCCAAATTCTGTCAAACAGGCGATCGGTAAATAAACGTTGACAAATCAAGAACTTTGGGGGATCCCATGCCTTCTTCGCCCACTCGCGATGAGTCCTAGCCATGGTGATGCACATCTCTCGGACGTCCGCCACTTTCTGTCGCTGGAATCTGTCAAGGTCGGCCTGGATAGTCGAACTCGAATACTTGAGGTCTTGAGCAGCGAGATGGATCGCGTCCTCCAGCTACAGGTGCCGTCGCATCAGTAACCAGAGTATGACACAATGTCTGTCGAGACACTACCTGTGAGATGGTCTCCTTGTTCCTGCTGATCCCATTTCTTCTAGCAGCTTCCGGATCTGAATCGATCATGCCGGACAAAGTATAGCCGAGAGCACTGAGGAAACCCATCCCGGGCGCCCGCCTTCGGACAGTACTGGGGCCCGGGTGAGGTGGAAGGCTGGGCAACGACTGCTGTATGGGATGTTCCCGGTCCTCCTCCTGTTCCTCCTCGTTCTCTTCTTCGCCCTCTGCAGGAGCAGCCCTGCCGGGCAGGCTACTGGACCTCTGCACACGCCCCTTTCCAAGAGCCTCTTCCAATCGGCGAGCTTCTCGTTCACTCTTCTCCAATTCTTCGAGCTGCTCCCGCTTGGATACAAGGGCGTCTTGGGTCATCTCATATTGAACGTGCTTCTGATGGCGGTAAACGAGGAGTTTCTTGATGATGCTTGCGAATTGGCTGTACTCGTGAACTGGTTCTACCCAGTTTTGTTCGAGGTCTTGGACGAGTTTGGTGGTTGATACATATGTGGTGTCATTGGCCTGTCCAGTCTTTTCAAGTGCGGCGGACAGATGTAGATGTCCATGCTGTTCATTCAGACTAAAGCCATTAAGGGCTGCACCCAGATCCTGGTAATCTTGGGCCAATTCTGAACTCGGGTGAGTTTCCCTCAGCGGACACAAAAAATAAAGAGGGACGAACCGGACCAGCGCTTCATGGACCTTCTTGAAACCTTCTCCATCGGTCCGCTGATATGGGCGGCAAACTTGTTGGTGAACATTTCAGAATCGAGGAACCTCTGATCAGGATTGCGCAGCGGGTGTGTAGGTGAGGGGTTTGGAAGCGCCTGGTAAGCGGGAGACGCCTCTTGGTCCGTAGGATTATGTGAAGGAGCCTTGAGAATATTCTTGGGCAGTGAGGTTATAGGGGGAGAGTTCAAAACCTCCGTCTGTGTCCGAAGTGCCATCAACTCGAGGGGTACATTTCAGTGATGCTGGGATTCGACGTACCCAGGAAACCTCCCCATCCAAAAATCGATGGAACACGCGCTCATTAGACAGGATTGGGTGGCGGGCGATACGATTGAGGAACGTCTGGAGCATTCGCTTTCGTCGAGCGATCATGGCAGCATCCTCCTTGGCTTTGGCTTGCTTAACCGCGTAATCCCCGATCGTGTTCTTTGAAGGTATTGGGGGGATTATGAGGGTGGGGTAGAGCTTGACTAGGTGAGTCCTGAGGGACTCGAACTCGGAATAACGATGACGGGCTTCATGGTTCTAGATCACGAGGGTTAGCGAATGTTTTGGACGGGGCGGGTGGATGGGGATACGTACGTCTGCTCTGATGACATAGGTAATGTAAGGAGAGTTGGATCCCACGGACGTCTTCTGCGCGTCGACGATCTACCGTGGCGATGGTGAGCCTGGACGCCGCAGTGCCGAACAGAAAACATATGCGGCTACGAACCAGAATCTCGACGTCATCACTAGACTGCAGCCAATGGTCTGCCTTCTGTTGCTGGGGGAACGCACCATAGGGCGAGGGAGTGAGGGGGGAATGGTCGGTTTGGGGCGGGGAGGAGGGCTCAGAGATGTTGAGCTTTGTGGAGGAGGAGGCTTGAGAGGACAAGTTTCTGTTGTCGTCGGTGTCGAACGGGTTTTCTTGCTCTTCGAACGTGTCCATGTCTCTCTCCTTGTCTTTCTACCTCGTCGTCTCTGGTCACTTGGCTGCGTGGGGCGTGAAGTGGATAACCGGGACAGTGATCGGCTCGCGGTTCAGCTCACGTGAGTCCCAGGCTCTCGTTTCCGTTGACCACTGGCAATGACATCTTACGCTCGTCCGACCTGCACACCGGAGATAGGTGTTTCCCGGGCTCGACAAGTCAGCTGGGGTGACTCTTTCGAAAAGCTCCGGGACCTCACTCGTTCACCAGTACTTGGAGAACATTCTGTCACTGTCCTAGCTTCATCTCACAGAGATTTCAGTGGAGAGAGACCCGCTTCGGACGACCCGTCTCTGAGGTTCCATCCGTTATCAGAAAGACCGAATATGATTTTGGCTGGAGGGTGGGCTGACCAGGTCTCCGAAGCTAACTTCACCTTGTCTTACGTTTTACACGTTGGATTTGGGGTCACTGTTCTTCCATCCTTCCGAGTTTCGGGGGCGGATAACCCCTTGTTGGTGATCTCAGCTTTGCCTGTGGGGTCTCGGTTTTATCCAGCAGAAGTTTACTGCAAAGGCCGGCTTTCAAAGTATCTTGCCGGCCTCCCCGACCTGCCCCGCGTGCACGCACTGTATCAGATCCGGACTGAAATTCACTCCCCGTCCAGCCAAATTATTCGTTCCCCCCCCCCTCCCAAGAGGGGGACCTTCAGGAGGTGACTGGTGACTGGATACTATTCGGCAAGGTGTGGCGTTATCTACTATCACGGTGAGATTCCCTTCCACGTACCACTCCAGCCTCACAGACGCACTTTAGAGCCACGAACCCGCTGCCCATAGAGTCCTTGTTCGAAGTTCTCTGAAACATTCACCTATCCCGTTTCCTCCCGGATCCGTAATCGGATCCGTCGCACCCGAGCATGACCAGTATAGTCTGGGTGAATACGGAATGTGGTCTAATACCTCATCCGCCTGCATTCATGTGAGCCGTGGATCTGGTGCTCTCTCCTTTACATCGGACCACGTGCGTGTAACACCTCTCGCGAGCCTATAAACGCACGGTTGGCCCCGACGAGATCTCACCGTCCCTTCTCTCGCCCCCACCCTCCCCTCGTTAACCCGATGCAACCGACGTTCCCGCAGGAAATCATCGACTACCTGATTGACTTGATCAGCATCGGCTCTGTAGGACAGAAAGACCCCCACCTACGCTCCTGCTCCCTTGTCTCCCGTAGTTGGGTCCATAGAAGTCGTCGACACCTATTCCATAGCATCGAGCTCGCCTCGACCCCAGACATCAGCAACTGGATCAAAAAAATCCCCCCGGGAGCGGGCGGCCTGTCAGGATACGTGAGGAAGCTGTGGTTGGATGGTCATTGGGAACAGCGGTCGCAGAGGTTCCCATCAGTCGAGCATCTGAGATCATTTACACGCGTCGAGGAGTTGCGATTGACGTACTGGCGCGAGGGACCAACCACAAAGGAGGAGATCGAGGAGACGTTTGGGGCATTTGGTCCATCTGTGAGGTCCTTATCCGTCTCCCTGCCTCGTGGGGACCCAGGCTCGTTCCTTCACCTCCTGTCACTTTTCCTGCATCTGGACGACCTATCAATCTGGACGTCGTGTCTAGACGAAAGCTCTGATCCTCCCCCTGGGAACGCAGTGACCGTCCGCAGAAGCCTAGTGCTGGATAGTGCGCAGGGGCATTTTGCGGATGCACTAATCGGCAGCGGGTTGAGACCGAAGGCCTTGAAGATCTCCATACCCCACTTGGTTTCGTATGATGGACTCCTCGCGGCCTGTGGGCCAAGCGTGGAAACGATCAGTCTCTCGCCGAATTTTGGTCAGTGTTTGCTAACTTTACGATGGGTGCGACCATTGACTTTTGTCGAAACAGGTGCATGTCTTGATCATACCTCCCTGGCCTGCTTTTCAGCCTTGAGGCACGTGGAGATCAGATTAGCACATCCCGTCTGCTTCTTTGCGGATGTCCATACCATTCTGCGGCCAATTCCTTCTCCTTACTTGGAGAGGGTGACGTTTAACTTTTCGCAAGACATTCGGCGAGCCGATCTGGAAGGATCAGAGACACACAAGACATGGGTAAATGCTGACGATGTTTTGTACGACCTCTCGACGCGGTGGCCGTGGCGCAGGTTGCTGCTGGTCATCAAGGGGAAGTTTGATTCGACCTCTCCGATCGAGGATGTAGTTGGGACGATGAGGGGCCTGCTGCCGAGGTTCATAGATGTTGGGGTGGTGGAAACCGAGATCTCGACGGATGTCGCTCAGTGGCCGGAACGTGGAATATAAAAGATA
>Ga0307513_10005792_pt1 | contig 16238 bp, 13 predicted proteins | sample 15_EM_MG_FD_202174 | JGI IMG/M metagenome (GOLD analysis project Ga0307513, IMG submission 202174) | Populus trichocarpa ectomycorrhiza microbial communities from riparian zone in the Pacific Northwest, United States - 15_EM | ecosystem: Host-associated > Plants > Roots > Unclassified | place... | reverse complement strand
CGTGCCCAGCATGACGCGCGCCGCCGCCGGCCGCTTGCCACCGCCGTCGGAATAGAGGCTCACGTCGTCCGCAAGCATCGCGCCCAACAAGCCGATTTCGCCACGCGACGCAGCGAAGAACGCCTGGGCGATTTCCAGCCCGTGTTCGCGCTCGACCGGGAAGCGCGGTTTCTCCGCGCGGACGTGTTCGCGCGCGCGACTGGCGAGCTGGCGGCACGCCGCGGCGTCGCGACCCAGGCTTTCGGCGATATCGTCGAAGCTCTCGCCGAACACGTCGTGGAGCAGAAAAGCGGCGCGTTCGAGCGGTGACAGGCGCTCGAGCGCGAGCATCAGGGGAAGAGTAACGTCGTCCACTTCATCCGCCTCGACCACCGGCTCGGGAAGCCAGGGGCCGACATATTCCTCACGCTGCACGCGCGCCGACTTGAGCTGGTCGAGGCATAAGCGGGTGACCACGCGGCGCAGGAACGCCTCGGGCACGCGGACCGCGTCGCGGTCGGTGTCGGCCCAGCGCAGCCAGGCGTCCTGCACCACATCCTCGGCATCGGCGACCGAGCCGAGCATGCGGTAGGCGACGCGCATCAGCCGGGGCCTCAGCGCGTCGAATTGGGCAGCGGCGTCGCTCACGCCTTCCATCCGAGGCTCGGCTCGAACAGGCGGAACGCGACCGCCAGCCGGTTCCAGCCGTTGATCACGTTGATCATCATGGTGAGCTTGATCTGCTCCTCCTTGCTGAACTGTGCGTCGAGTGCGGCATAGACCTCGTCGTTCGGCGCGCCCTTGTCGGCGATCAGCGTCAGATGCTCGGTCCAGGCCAAAGCGGCGCGCTCGCGGTCGCTATAGCACGGGGCTTCGTGCCATGCCGAGGTCAGATAGATACGCTGTTCGGTTTCGCCGGCCTGGCGTGCCTCGAACGTGTGCATGTTGATGCAATTGGCGCAGCCGTTGATCTGCGACGAGCGAATCTTGACCAGTTCGAGCAGCGGCTTTTCGAGTCCGCTTTCGACGACCGCGTTCGACAGCGTGAGGAACGCCTGAACCATCTCGGGCGCGGTGGTGTAGGGATTGAGGCGGGCAGTCATGATCAGTCCTTTCGTCGGAGGTTGTGCAGACCTGACGAGACAGCGCGGACGGATGTGACATGGCCCAAAAAAAAGATCGTTCGGCGCATCATATAAAGAAATCTTTATATCGAGATTGCAATCGCGCGACCGGTTGGGTAGAGGAGCGCGCATCAACCGACTTTTCCGGAGATTTTTGACGTGGCCACCGTGCTCGACCGTACGACCGATTATGTCGTCAAGGACCTTTCCCTTTCCGATTTCGGCCGCGCCGAGATCAACATCGCCGAGACCGAGATGCCCGGCCTGATGGCGCTTCGCCAAGAATTCGGCGCGGCACAGACGCTCAAGGGCGCGCGCATCACCGGTTCGCTCCATATGACGATCCAGACCGCGGTGCTGATCGAGACGCTGACCGCGCTCGGCGCGCAGGTGCGTTGGGCGACCTGCAACATCTATTCGACCCAGGATCACGCCGCCGCTGCGATCGCCGCGACGGGCGTGCCGGTGTTCGCGATCAAGGGCGAGAGCCTGGCCGAATATTGGGACTATGTCGGCTCGATCTTCGATTGGGGTGACGAGACCTGCAACATGATCCTCGACGATGGCGGCGACGCGACGATGTTCGCGCTGTGGGGCGCCAAGCTCGAGGCCGGCCAGTCGTTCGCCGAGCCCGAGAATGAGGAAGAGATCGAGATGCAGCGCGCGGTGAAGGAATTCATCAAGCGCAAGCCCGGCTACCTCACCGAGACGGTCAAGAACATCAAGGGCGTGTCGGAAGAGACCACCACCGGCGTCCACCGCCTCTACGCGATCGCCAAGAAGGGCGAGCTGCCGTTCCCGGCGATCAACGTCAACGACAGCGTGACCAAGTCGAAGTTCGACAACCTCTATGGCTGCAAGGAATCGCTGGTCGACGCGATCCGTCGCGGCACCGACGTGATGCTCGCCGGCAAGGTCGCCTGCGTCGCCGGCTTCGGTGATGTCGGCAAGGGCTCGGCAGCGTCGCTGCGCAATGGCGGCGCCCGCGTGCTGGTGACCGAAGTCGATCCGATCTGCGCGCTGCAGGCGGCGATGGAGGGCTATGAAGTCGTGACGATGGAGGAAGCGGTGACCCGCGCCGACATCTTCTGCACCGCGACCGGCAATGCCGATGTGATCACCGCCGATCACATGAAGGGCATGAAGAACATGGCGATCGTCTGCAACATCGGTCACTTCGACAGCGAGATCCAGATCGCCGCTTTGTCGAACTACAAGTGGACCGAAGTGAAGCCGCAGGTCGACCTGGTCGAGTTCCCCGACGGCAAGCAGATCATCATCCTGTCGAAGGGCCGCCTGGTGAACCTCGGCAACGCGACCGGCCACCCGTCGTTCGTGATGTCGTCGTCGTTCACCAACCAGACGCTGGCGCAGATCGAGCTGTTCACTAATCCGCAGCAGTATAAGAACGACGTTTACGTTCTGCCGAAGCATCTCGACGAGAAGGTGGCCGAGCTGCACCTCGAAAAGCTGGGCGTGAAGCTGACCAAACTGACCCAGAAGCAGGCAGATTATATCGGTGTGCCGGTCGAAGGGCCGTTCAAGCCGGATCATTATCGCTACTGAGCGCTCTTCCAAGGGGATAGGCGAGGGGCCGCGGAGCGATCCGCGGCCCCTCGCCTATCATCCCTTCAGCGCCGTCTTGAGCGGGCCGAGCCATTGCTCATAGGGTTGCCAGGCGGCGATCGCATCCCGGCTGATCGGGCGCCGCACCTGTTCAGCGCTCGCGGTCCGGACGGGACGGGCGTTCTGGTGGAAGGTGAGGCAAGCATCCTCGAACGGCAGCCCAAGATCATCCAGCAAGCGCCTGATTTCGTTATCCGCGTCGCCGATCAACTCCTCATGGATCACGCGGCGAACGGCGCCGGGCTGCACGCGGTCCACATGATCCATCAGCGCGAGATAGTCGCGATAGTATCGACCGATATCGCCCAGATCGTAGCTGAACTCCTGCCCGCGCGCGAACCACTGTTTGTAGTTCGACCAGCCGCAGGCGAGCGGCTCGCGCCGAGCGTCGACGATCTTCGCGTTGGGCAGGATCAAGCGAATGAAGCCGACATAGGCCCAGTTGTTGGGTAGCTTGTCGATAAAGAACGGTGTGCCTTCACGCCGATGCACCGATGCGGCATTGAGATAGGCTTGTCCCAGCTCGCGCAGGCGGTCCGCCGTTATGCCGTCGAGCACGGCCGGAAAGGTCAGTGAGCGCTCTTGCCAGCGCTCGGCGAGAAGGCGGTGCACCAGCATCGGAATATACGGCAGTTCGGCCGTGCCCTCGACTTGCGAATGGCTAGCGAGGATCTGCTCGACCAACGTCGATCCCGATCGCGGCAGACCAAGAATGAAGATCGGATCGGCAGCGGGATCGCCAGCGCCGCTGTTGCGGTCGAACAGGTCAGGCCTCAGGAACGCGATCGAGCGCGCTGTCTCGGCGCTTGTGGCGGCGGCATCGTAATGTACCTGGCGCCGCCGAAGGTCGTTGCCAGCAGCATAATGTTGAAACGAGCGTGAGAATTCACGCTTGTCTTCCAATGCTTTACCTAGCGCAAAGTTGACTGCCGAGCGTACGAACGGAGACGCATCCCCGGCCAGCGCCAGCCGCTCGAGGTGGGCGATCTCGCCATCGTCGAAGTGATAGGTCTTGAGGTTCGCGAGGCCCCACCATGCCTCGCCCTGCATCTCGTCGAGCGCGATGGCGCGGCGATAGGCTTCGAAGCTGCGGTCCGCATTTCCCAGCGTCTTCTGGAGATGGCCGAAACCGCACCAGACTTCCGCGCGGCCGGGATGATCGATGAGCAAGCGCTCGTAACCCAACGCGGCAAGTTCATAATCACCGATCTGTCCCAGCAGGGCTAGGCGCTGCAAAGCGACAGGCCAACGCTCCGGCTGGTCCGTAACGACGTCTTCCAGTAGAGTGATCGCTTCGGGCACGCCATCGCGCAATGCCAGGATGCGTGCGAGGTTGACTTGCGCGTCGCTGAATAGTGGCGCGTGCGAGAGCGCCAGTCTGAACAGCCGCTCGGCTTCGGCGTGAATCCCGCCCCGCGCCGCTAGATCGCCGAGCAGGCAAAGCGCAGCGAGGTCATTGGAGTGCTGTGCCAGTTGCCGGCGCACAGCCGCTTCGGCGTCTGTCGGCCGACCACCAAGCAAATGGCCAATAGCAATGCGCATCGCACTGCCATTGGCCATCCGGTTTATTGCCGCTTCCGTCGCCAGGCGCCGTTTGCGTCGCTCGGCGAGGTTGGTCACGAAATCATCCTCCGTCGGCACCGATGATGGCCACCGGTGCCGATCAGACAAGGCTACGTCAGAACGACGCCTTCACGCCAGCATAGAAGGAACGGCCGACGTTCGGATAGATGCCGCTTCCCGCACCGGCGCCGGTGAGGCCGAACGGCGGCAGCTGGTCGGTCAGATTATCGATGCCAAAATATAGATTAAAGTTCTTGTTCACGTCCGCCTCGAAACGGATGTTGTGATATGTGATCACCGGGTAATTCTGGTATTTTGCCGAGAACGCATACGGGTTCGTCGGAGCGCGACTCTGGAGGCTGTTATAATTCTCGTAAGCGCCGTTGGTCATCGAATCCAGATACTGGAGCTTGTAGCTGATCGTGAACGGCCCCGTCTTGAACGCCACATCGAGGTTAAACGAATTCTGCGGATCGCCAAGCTCGGACAGCGTGCGATCTTCGAACGTCGGGCTGGTCGGGTCGAGATAATTGCTCGCCTGCAACGCGAGCGTGTAGATCCCGCGCATCGACAACGTGCCCAAGCCTTCGAAGTGATGCTGATAGGCAATATCGAAATCGATGCCGCTCACTACCAACTTGGCATAGTTCAGCGGCGTCGATTTGAGGCTGTTATTGACATATTCGATGGCATTTGGATCACCCACTGGGATGGTCGTATCGCGTTGGAAAAGGCCGCAGAATTGGTTGCTCAAGGTCGGAAGGTCGTAGCAGGCATCAATGATCGCCTGGGGCGCAGGTGAATTGATCACGCTGTTGACCGTGATGTTGTAATAATCGGCCGAGAAGGTGAATCCGCGCAGGAACCCACCCGGTTCGATTACGCCACCGATCGTGTAGGAATCGGATTTTTCTGCCTTCAGATCGGGATTGCCGCCCGACAGAAATCCCGGCGTCGAGGAGGGGATGGCATCATAACCGACCGGCACACCTGCGGCCCGGCAATTCGCTTCCCGGAACTGGGTACCGGAGCTAAGATTGCGCGTCGCGCAAGGGTCGGAGAAGGTAAAGAAGTTTTGTCCTAGCGGAGTGTAGAGATCGGACAAGTTCGGCGCACGCACAGCGCGTGAGTAATTGCCGCGCAAGAGCAAGCCCTTGAATGGCGAGTATTGAACGCCCCCGTTGTAGGAGTATACCGTACCGGTCGACCCCTTATAGTCGGAGATGCGGCCCGCTGCGGTGAGTGTTAACATGCGAGCCAGCGGAACATCTTTCAAAAGCGGAACGCGAAGTTCGCCGAATGCTTCCTTCACCTCGAACGAGGTCGGGTCGAATTTCGGGATCGCGTTGTAGAACGTCATCCCCGCAGCGGTCGCGGCATCCTGCTGGTAGAACGCCGTTTCGCGGCGATACTCCCCGCCGACCGCGAAGCCGACCGGGCCACCAGGCAGATTCAAGAACTGGCTGGTGTCGCCGTTGATGTAGCCGGTGATATCGAGCTGCGTGATCTTGCCTACTGCAGTCGAGCTCTGGACCAGATAGTTGCGCGCAGCGTCGGTAACGTTGCCCGAGCCGAACAGGTTGACCGGGACGCAGGTTGCAATGTCGTTCGCCAGCTGTGCCGCCGCAAAAGCCGGATCGGCGCCGCTAAAGACGCTGGCCGAGCCCGGATCGATTTTGGCGCGGCAGACGATATTGCCGTTGGCGGTCCCGTTCTGCACCAGGCCCTGATCGACTGCGTCGATCGACAGCAGGTAACGCTGAATGTTGATGTTGCCGAGAATTTTGGTGTTCTCGTCGAATTCGCCGTAATTGACCGAGACCTCGTAGTGCCAATCGTCGTTGAAATCTCCCCTGACTCCGCCGACGATCCGATAGGTCTCGCGGCGCGCTTCTTCGGCGCGGTTGGTCAGATCGACGGCGTTTTTGAAGAACACGAAGTTCAGGTCGTCGTTCGGCCCGGCGCCGTAATAGTCGCGGATGATCCCGCGCGCCTGGTTGCTGAGATAGGGGTTGTTGATGTTGAACGAGTCGCCCACCGCGCCGGTGAAGAACGGTCCGGCGGCGCTTCCGAACGAATCCGTGCGCGAATAGCTCGCCTCGATGAACGGTACGAACGCCTTGCTGATCTCGAAATGGCCGATCAGGTTGGCACTGTAGCGATCGAGCCGCGGGCGGAACGCGAATTGGGTGCCGTCGAGGAAGTTATCGCCGTTGCCGCCAAGATAGGAAGGCACCGGGGCCAAGCCGGCCGGCGTTCCGGTTTGCGGGATTAGCGTTCCGTCGGGCTGAAAGATGTAGGGCGAATAGCTGTCGCCACCTAGATAGGTCAGGAATGTGCCCGCATTCGTATATTGACCGCTACGGATGTCGTGGAAGAAATCGCTCTGCGGAGCGCCAGCGGTGCCAACGTTGTTGATCTGAAGGAAGCCATTGGCGCGGTCATATTGCCGGCGGTCGCTCGCGTAGAAATCCTCTTGATGAGCATATTCCGCGTTGATCGCGATGTTGCCGCGTCCGCCCGCGAAATTCTTGCCCGCGAGTACGCTGACGAAGTCGTTACCGGCATCGCCATACTGACTGACGCCACCCTGCCCACGAAGCTGCACACCCTCGAAATGATCCTTGAGGACGAAGTTGACCACGCCGGCGAGCGCGTCCGAACCGTACACCGCCGAGTCGCCGCCGGTGATAATGTCGGTCGTCTCGATCAAGTCGGTCGGGATGGTGTTGACGTCGACCGACGCCGCAGTGTTGAGAATATCGCCCGCGACGTGGCGGCGGCCGTTGACCAGCACCAGCGTGCGCTGTGTGCCAAGGCCGCGCAGGTCGAGTAGGCTTAGGCCGCCCGTGCCGAGGAAGCGGGTCGAATTCGACTGGCTGAAGGTGCTGCGTAGCGCCGGCAGCTGGTTGAGCACGTCGCCGATCGAGGTCTGGCTGGTCTTGAAGAAATCGTCACCGCGGATGCTGGTAATGGGCACGGCGGAGGTCAAGTTAGGGCTGCGGATGCGCGATCCGGTGATGACGATGGTATTACTCTGGTCGTTGTCGGACGGAGCATCGTTGTCGGCAGATGTGCCGGTAGGAGGGCAGGGCGCATTCGGTGTTGGTATGCTGCCGTCCGGACATGCTTTCTGATTGTCTGATGCCGCCGTCTGCGCTGATGCCTGACCGGCATATAGCAAACCAAAGGCGAAGACGGCGGAGGTGAGTGCCGTCGACGCGCGAAGACCATTGATGCGCATATGAGCCCCTTTTTTTGTCCTTTATGACAACTACCTTGCCACAAAAAAAATGTGGACTTCAAGGGTAGGGGGAGTGGAGTGTCATCAAAGTCACCAACTGTTTCAAATTGGCCACACTAATCTTGCCCGGCACACTTTGCGACAGACTGTTACATGTCGCGACAATTTGCGACAATTTGCGACAATCCTCGGATTTGCGGCGGCGCGGCATAACATTACGTTCAAGTAACGAGTGATGCGGACTATCTATTCTATCGAGAGTCGCTCATTAACTGAGCCATCACGTCGTATATTTGTCGCAGGTCATCTGCGTCGCGCCCGGGGGTGGATTGTAGAGCTGGCTATAGCTCCGACCATCACGGACGATGAAAGAGGCGATGTAGTGAATGCGCGTCGGGCTGACCAAGAAGCTCCCGAACAACGGCTTGGTCAGATAGTTGATTTCCACGAACATCACGCCCGACCCGCTCGGCGCGATCACTTCAGCGCCGGCGTTGCCCATACCGCTCGGGACGGTCGTCCCCGCATCGGCCTGAAGGGCCGTGGTTCCTGCCGTCTTCGTCGTCGTTCCGTAGCTGGAATCATAACCGGTGCCGCTTTTGGCGCCCAGGCATCGTTGCCAGTGGATGCGCTGAACCGGCCCGGTGGGGTCGTAGGGTTGCGGTGTGTTTTCCAGACTGGACAGGATGATCCGACCATTGGTGGTCAAGTTGATGCCGGCACCCTGATATTTGGTCGCCGCTAAAATGTCATCGACGTCGACTTCGCGCAATTGCTGTGTGCCCGACGCATAGACGCCTACGCGCGAGGCGTTGTCGGCCAGCGCCAGCGCGATCTGGCTCACACGCAAGTTGAGCAGCGCGACATTGGCGATCTCGAGTCCATAACAGCTGATCCCGAGCACCAGCGGCATGGCGAAGGCGAATTCCATCATCGCGACGCCGCTGCGATCGCGCTTGAGCGAACGAACCAGGCGAAGCGCCGACTTGCCGGTGCGGAAACGGATCATATGCACACCTTGACGTTGGCGGTCGTCGTCTGGGTCGCATAGGGCTGGTTCTTGAGCAGCGTCGACGCGCTGATCGTCTGGGTTTTGGACCAGCCGAGCAGGCTCGCGACCGGGAAGAGACGAGGATAAGTGGCGGTCATCTGATAAACCGTCACCGCGCTCGCGCCGCCCTGACCGGCGGTGCCGGGATCCTGATCCCAAACACCGTTGCCGTTCTCGTCGGTAAAGCATTCGCCGGGGTCGAGTTTGTTATTGCCGTTGTTGTCGAAAATCGGCTCCGGCGCGACCTCGGAAAAGCTATCATAGGCCTTGCGGGTCGTGACGAACGTCGCCTGAGGCGCGATCTGCTTGATCCTCGTCTGGACCTTGGCATCGATCGCCGCGGTGTTGACGCCGCCGCCCTCGATGCCGGAATCGCGCGCCGCCTTTTGCAGTTCGCCGTCGAGGATCGCCTGAGCGTAGATCTGATAGAGCATATCGCCCAGTCCCATCAGCAGAATCATCATCACCGGTGCGAGGATCGCGAATTCGATGACCGTCGTGCCGCGCTGGTCGGCAAGCAGCCAGGAGCGAAGAATCTTGCGCATCAGTGGGTAAGCCGCAGCATAGCGAGGCGTTGGGCAATGCCCTTGAACGTGTCAGACAGACCCTTTCCGGTGGTGGAGAAGAGCGCCTGCGAGGACGAGGTAGCGCAGGTTTGCATCGGCGTCGAAGCGCTGGAGGCGATCTCCACCGTCCATACGTCGATATTCCGCGTCTTGGCGGCCGCGCAGGCCGCGAGGAAGCGGAGGTTATGATAGTCTTTCAGTGAATAGGTGCCGGTGCTCCCGTTGGAGACACGCTTGTCCATATCCTCATATCCGTACATCGAATAAGAGTCGCTGTTCGGCGCCATCACGCCGTCCGTCATGAAGACGATGACGCGATTGGGCTCATTGCGTCCGGGCCACGCCGTGGTGTCGCCGGCCCAGGCGCCCGCGGGCGAGATCAGCCGTGCGCCCCAGATCATCCCGACATCGTGATAGGTGCCCCCCTCCGGGACGAAATCGGTGGCGTGGACGAAGCTGTCGACCTGATCGCGGGTCATCACGCCCAGCCGCTTGGCGGGCTTCCCGCACGCGACGTAGCCGCTGCTCAGGTACGAGCCGCTCCCGAAATCGCTATGGTCCTCGCCATAGCCGGTTTCCGGCGTACTCGATCGCGGATATTCGACGTCCTGCAGGTGCGGCCACCAGCGGGTAGCGCCACTCGGTTTCAGGTCGGGATTCAGTTCCGACGGCAGGCTGCTCGTCGAGAAGCTTGTTTGCCCCGGAGTATCGACCGGCGTTTCGATACAGCCGGCCCACTGAAGCTTGTCGCCCGTCACCTTGGTCGGGTCGTTCATCGTCGTGCTGCCGCTGATCAGCGGGCTGACATCGATCGGATAGCGTGCGTACTGCCACTGCGGCTGCAGAGTATCGACGCGGGTCTTGCATATCTTCGTGCTGTTGCTGCTCGATGTTCTGACCCACACGTCATAGGTGCGCGTAGCCTGTCCGTTGGACGTGCTGTAGGTGAGCGCCGTCGACGGCGAGCGAACGTCCGCGGTGCAGTTCGTCTGTGTTTTTCCATTCGCCGTGTCGGGGGCGGTCGAGACTACGTTATCGGCGGTGACGCGGCGGGTTTGATAATAAGGGGTGTCCGACGACCCGTTCGAACCCACCATGTAGCTCGACGAAACGCCCAGGATCGCCTGGCCGACATTCACCGAAGAGCTGTAGGTCACGAAACCGTAGCGGACGTGCGTGGTGGTATCGGCATTCGCCTTGAACGTATCATAGAAGTCCAGCACGGCCTGGCGTAGCGCGTCGATGCGCGAGACGTTCGCCCCACCGCTGGTCAGTTCGTTGGTCGCGATGGCCGCACTCCCGGCGTAGCCGGGCACCGCGCCGTTGATCATCGGGGGGGTATCGTTCGTCCCGGTGCCGGGGTAGCTGGTGCTGGGGCGCGAATAAGTGCGCGTCCCGGTACCGCAACTGTCCGGGCCTCCCGGCAGACACGCCATCGAGCCGGTCGTGTCGAGGACGAACATGATGTCGGTGTCCGCCACGTCGTAACGCGCGGTGCAGGTGACGCTGAGCGTTACGTCGGCCGCGCCGAACATCTTCATGATCGTCATCGGTACGGTAGCATTGGCGGTGCCGTTCACTTCGGAGTTGTTCGCCTTGACCGGCGTGAAACTGACCGTGTTGGTGGTCATCCATCCGGTAGTGAAGTTGTTGGTAAAAAACTTCTGGGCCTGGCCGGCGGCCTTCGGGTCGAGAGTCGCAACGCTGGTGTCCATGAATTTACGGCCGGCGAGAACGCCCGCGTCGCATGCCTGTTGCAGGCGAGCCTTGATGACATAAAGTCGCGCCGTGTCGATTCCCGAGCCCACCAATCCACAGATCGGTATCAGCGCTATCGCCATCATGGCGAGCGTGTTACCACGCACATCGCGGCGCAACCGCCCCAGGAAGGTGCGCGCGTCCTTTCGCTTTGCGCCGTATAGTCCGAACATCTGCCCCGATCCGCCCGATATGGTCCTACGAACATGCCCCATGCGCCTGGAAGGGCTAACCGGCTCTCAATCGGCATGGTTAATGTTACGGTGACGATGCTTACCGATCGCTGGCAGGAACTCGCGTTTAGCTACGCGCCCGATGGCACGCGGGATGCGATCGGCGCGCTGTTCGCACTCGATGTCGCGCTCGGTAATATATTGCGCACGACGCGTGAGCCGTTGGTCGGACAGATGCGGCTCGCCTGGTGGCGAGAGGCGCTGCAGGGCCTCGATGCATCCGGAGCGCCCGCCGAACCAGTGCTGCAATCACTGGCCGCGGCGGTACTGCCACTGGGGATCGCCGGGCGCGCGCTCAGCGAGATGGTGGACGCGTGGGAGCCGTTGCTCGGCGATAGCAACGCCGAGTGGATCGATGATCATGCGCGCCTGCGGGGTCGCAAGTTGTTCGAGTTGGCTGGCGTCGCGGTCGAAGCGTCGGCGAGCGATCCGATCGGAGAAGCCGGCGAGGGGTGGGCGTTGGCCGACCTCGCCGCGAACCTGAGCGATCCGGTGCAAGCGAACCGAGCGCGCGAGCATGCCGCGACCACGCTCGCGCACGCCCGCGAGCCGCGATGGAGCAGGAACGGCCGGGCGCTGGGCGCGCTGGCGCTGATCGCGGATCGTCGGCTGCGTGGACCGGTCCCGCCAACCTTCGTCATTCGGCTCGCGCGGTTCCGTCTGACCGGCCGATAGCACCAAGATGGTGGGATATGGTTTTCTCCGGGTTTCGCGCGCGCTAGCGTGATGTCAAAGGAGAAGCGGGCGATGTGGCGATATCTGGCGGTCGTGGCGGCGGGGGTGCTGTTGGTGGTGGCGGGCATGACGTTGCAGGCGATGCGATCACCCCCCGCGGCGACTCTAGCGGCAATGCCGACCGCGGCTGCGGCGACACCCGACGGGCAAGCGCCTCCGCCCGCTGTGCCCGAAGCGCTCCCGGCGACGCGCGAGCAGAAAAGATTCGATCGCTACGACAAGGATCGCAACGGATCGATCACGCGCGAGGAATATCTGATGGCGCGGCACAAGGCGTTCGCCAAGCTCGACGTGGACAGTAACGGGACCTTGTCGTTCGACGAATGGGCGGTGAAGGCCGAAACCAAATTCTCGACCGCCGACAAGGACAAGTCCGGCGCGATGAACACCACCGAATTCGCCACCACGGCGGTCAAACGCAAGACCAAGCCGCGGCCCAATTGCGTCCCGGCAAAAGTGGCGCCCCTGGCCGACGACGGCAAGGAAGACGATTCCTAACGCGATCTCGAGCCGGATGGAAACATCCGCCGGCTCGGAAATCGCGGCAAGACAAGCGGCTGAAGCGATGGGTCCGACGCGAGCGGATCCGTCGCGTCAGGCCGCCATCCAGTCCGCCAGCGCGGTGCGCGCGCGATCGGTGTACATTTTCTTGCGATCGGCCTTCTTCGTGCGTCCGATGATCGGTGGGAACAGCCCGAAATTGACGTTCATCGGCTGATAGGTCTCGGCCTCGGCCGCGCCGGTGATGTGGTTGAGCAGCGCGCCGAGCGCGGTTTCGACCGGAGGCGGCGCCGTGGTGTCACCCCGCAATTCGGCTGCCGCGAACCGGCCCGCGAGCAACCCGATCGCCGCGCTTTCGACATAGCCTTCGCATCCGGTGATCTGCCCGGCGAAGCGGATATTGGGCCGCGCCTTCAACCGCAGCGTGGGGTCGAGCAGTTCGGGCGAGCGAATGAAGGTGTTGCGGTGGAGCCCGCCCAGCCGCGCGAATTCGGCGTTTTCGAGGCCGGGGATGGTACGGAACAACCGCACCTGCTCGGCGTGCTTCAGCTTGGTCTGGAACCCGACGATGTTCCACAGCGTCCCGCTGGCATTGTCCTGGCGCAACTGGACCACGGCATAGGGCCAGCGTCCGGTGCGCGGATCGTCGAGCCCGACGCCCTTCATCGGCCCGAAGCGCAACGTCTCGGGGCCGCGCTCGGCCATCACCTCGATCGGCATGCAGCCCTCGAAATAGGGCGTGTCCTTTTCCCATTCGCGGAATTCGGTCTTGTCGCCGTCGACCAGCGCCTGGACGAAGACGTGATATTGATCCGTGTCCATCGGACAGTTGATGTAATCCTTGCCGTCGCCCTTGTTCCAGCGCGACTGGAACCAGGCGGTTTCCATGTCGATGCTATCGCGATGCACGATCGGTGCGATCGCATCGAAAAAAGCGAGCGCGTCGCTGCCGGTCGCCGCGCCGATGCTGGTCGCGAGTCCGGGGGCGGTGAGGGGCCCGGTCGCGATGATCGCCAAGCCGTCATCGGGTAGCGCATCGACGCGTTCACGCACGATCGTGATGTTGGGATGCGCCGCCAGCCGCGCTGTCACGCCCGCCGAAAAACCGTCGCGATCGACCGCCAACGCCGATCCCGCCGGCACCTTGTGGCGATCGCCCTCGCTCAGGATGATCGAGCCCAAGGCGCGCATTTCTGCGTGGAGCAGGCCGACCGCATTATTCTCGGCATCGTCCGAGCGAAAACTGTTCGAGCAGACCAGTTCGGCCAGGCTGTCGGTTTGGTGCGCCGGCGTCATGTCGCCGCTGCCGCGCATTTCGGACAGTTTCACGCGCACGCCTGCTTCGGCGAGCTGCCATGCCGCCTCGGATCCGGCGAGGCCGCCGCCGATGATGTGGATGTCATGGGTCATGACGCCGGGCGATAGCCGCGCCGCGGCCGGATGACAAAGCATGCTTGCCGCCGTCGCGCGGCCGGGCCATCACGGCGGGATGACCGCGACTTCGCCAAAGCCCCGCGCGACCTGGCTGCTGATCCTGGCGGTGCTGGCCGGTGCCAGCTTCTGGTTCGTTGGACAGCATACGATTCCGACCTTGCCGTGGATCGCGTGGAAGGGCGCCGGCGTCGGCCTGCTGACGATCTGGGCAGCGCTCAACGCCCGTGGGCGTGACGGCTGGCTGATCACGGCGGTGATGGCGTTCGGAACGCTGGGCGACGTGTTGCTCGAACGCAGCCAGACCGGCGGCGCGCTGGCATTCCTGGCCGGACACCTCACCGCAATACTGCTCTATCTCGGCCATATCCGCAGCAAGCGAATGCCGAGCCAGATCGCGTTGGCGGTGCTTTTACTGATCGGCGTACCTGTGATCGCCTTCCTGCTGCCCACCGATCGCACCGCGGCGCCCGGCATCGCGATCTATGCGACCGGGCTCGGCGCAATGGCGGCAAGCGCCTGGATCAGCCGGTTTTCACGCTATCGGGTCGGATTGGGCGCGGTGATGTTCGTTGCCTCCGACCTGCTGATCTTCGCGAAGATCGGGCCGTTATCGGGGTCGCTCATTCCCGTTATCCTGATCTGGCCGCTCTATTTTGCGGGCCAGGCGCTGATCGCCTGGGGAGCAGTCACTGCCTTGCTGCGTTGGAAAGACGATGAAGATCTTCACCATCGGTTATGAAGGCACGACAATGGACGCGTTCCTCGCCACGTTGCAGCGGGCGGGGGTCGAGCAGGTGATCGATGTTCGCGCGCTGCCGCTCTCACGCCGCCCGGGCTTTTCCAAGAACACGCTGGCGGCAACGCTGGCCGATAACGGTATCGGCTATGTCCATCTGAAAGCGCTCGGGACACCCAAACCCGGCCGCGATGCCGCGAAAAAGGGCGATTGGCGGACGATGGAGCGGGTCTATGCCGGGCAGCTCGACTTGCCCGAAGCGCAGGTCCAGGCGGCGCGGCTCCGCGACCTCGCCGCCGAGCGAGCGTCTGCCGTGCTGTGTTTCGAGCACGACCCCAAACATTGCCACCGCACGATGCTGTTGCGCGAGGAAGGGGCAGGGTTCGAGGTGGTCGACCTGCTTCCATGATCCGAATCTCCCTCTCCTCTTGTGGGAGAGGGAATGACCAAAACGGGCGCAATACTATGCGCTTACCTGCCTGCCCGCGTGATAGGCAGCCCCGATCGAGATCCGTGATCGAGGGGAAATGATGATGTCCAACCGTCAGATGTTGTTTGCTTATTGGCTGCCGACCGTCGGTATCGGCAGCGGATCAACCAAGCAGGATGTTCACGTTCCGCTGACCGACGTGCTCAATTACCGGCGGAGCGACGGCACGCTTCAGATCGACGTCGTCAACCTGATGGGCTGCACCTTTCTCGACACCGGCGGATACCCGTTGAATTTCGATCCGCTGCTCCAGGCGGCGTTGACCGACGGCAGCGTCCAGCAATTGCAGCAGGCCGGCATCAAGGTGATACTGACTATCCAGGGATCGGGCGACTCGTTCGGATGGGGGTCGTTCCAGGATGATCAGCTGACCGGCTTCGTCGACTATCTCAACACGCAGATTCTCGGGGCAGGTGGCTTCGGTCTCGATGGTATCGATATCGACAACGAATGGCCGGCGACCAACGAAAATCTGATCGCCACCGTCCAGGCGATGCGCCAGGGGATGCCCGCCGACAAGGCGATCTCCAAGGCGCTGTGGGAGGACGAAGAGCAGATACCGCAGCTCGCCTCGCTGCTGACCTGGGGCGGGATCATGTATTATGGCGATTACGCACCGTCGCTCGAGCAGGCGTTCGGAACCTATGTCCAGCAAGGCATGCAGCCCAGCCAGCTGACGATCGGCGTCAACGCCGGACCGGTCGCGCAGGGCGGGGGTTTCACGTCGATCGGCACGGCGCAGACGCTTGCCGCGTGGCAGCCCGCGACCGGCGCAAAATTGGGCATGATGCTGTGGACCTTCTCTCAGGACATCCAGCAATTCACCGCCGATCCGCAGAACCAGCCCGGCTTGATGTGGCGCAATGCCGGCGACCATTCCTGGCAACAGGCGATCATCGCCGTGTTCGACGGAAGTTGAGGGTCAGCCGGCGACAGGCAGCTTCACCATCCCATGGTCATCGCGGTCGAGCGGGCCATAAGCGATCACCGTGTCGAGCGGGAGTGGGCCGTGGATGTGCGGAAACAGCGCGCCACCGCGCGATTCCTCCCAGCGCACCGACTCGCCTAGCGCCGCGAGATCGACCGCCGCGACCCACAGGTCGGACTGGCCGGCAAAATGCCTGTCGACCGTCTCGGTCAGCTGATCGCGGGTCGACAGGTGGATATAGCCGTCGGTGAGATCGATCGGCGCGCCGGC
>Ga0307513_10005791_pt1 | contig 16242 bp, 9 predicted proteins | sample 15_EM_MG_FD_202174 | JGI IMG/M metagenome (GOLD analysis project Ga0307513, IMG submission 202174) | Populus trichocarpa ectomycorrhiza microbial communities from riparian zone in the Pacific Northwest, United States - 15_EM | ecosystem: Host-associated > Plants > Roots > Unclassified | place... | reverse complement strand
AGCCGGGTCACTGGCTTGGGCCAGTGACCGGGCCGGGCCGGGCTGGCTGGGTCCAGCCCAGCCCCCACATGGGCTGAGCTGGGCCCAGCCCCCAAAAACATAAATAATAGAAAAATAAAAAAAATAAAAAAATAGAAAAATAGAAAAATAGAAAAATAGAAAAATAGAAAAAATGTGTATGCATAAATAAAAATAATATAAATTTATTGGTTTATTCATTGACGCCAGAGTCAGGAATAAAAATACCGGTTTAAATTTATGTTATTTTTATTCATTATATTTTATTTTATTTAGCTAGAAAAATAAAAAATATATGCATGTGTAAAAATAAATTTATTTTATTTGTTTATTCACTGACGCTAGAGTTAGGAATAAAAATATTGATCCAAATTTATTTTATAGCTACGTAATATTTACCAACGCCAGAGTTGGAATTATTCGTAGTTGAATATTCACTGGCGCCAGAGTCAGAAATATTCCAAGTAAACCATCAGAGCATAAACCAATAATATTTAACAATTTAAGACAAAATCAGCAATGCAATCTGCCTCAGGCAGAACGTTTAAGGGGTGATAATATCTTCCCTTTTACGTAACCAATCCCGTACCATAGAATCTCAGTTGACCAGTTAGGGTTCCTAGTGACCATAATATTAGGTGGCGACTCCTTAAACAAGACATTTTCCCTAAAAGAACAAGATGCCAGAAATTTGTTCTTTCCTTGTAATTAAATTTTTTAGAGCAGTCGCGATGTCGGGTGCGACAAAATGGCGACTCCACTGGGGATCTTAGGATTAAGCTTTGTCTTTTGTCTTATTATTGCTATTTTTTTGTTGTTGTGTTTATTTGTTTATTTTTCCTGCATTTACTGCTTTAGCATGCATTCTTGTTTATGTTGTCATGCATCACTTTGGGAGCACACACTTTACAAACTAGGATAAGCGGGGGAGTAACGGTACCCCAATGACTTTAGCCTGGGTAAAACTCGTGAAATCATCCAACTCTCGCTTGATTGTTTAATTGGAAGTGGTTGATATGCCAAACTGAAATTACTCAGGGCCTCTATTTTCACACTACTTGTAAGCCTCATATCGACCTTTCATGGACGATCACTGAGCATGCGAGAGACCCTTTGAAACTAGATAATGACCAACCCTTTGATGCACTCAACAATTAGGATCTTTCTATTAGGTTGGCATCCCGTAAAGGGCGAGTCCGCATTTCATACGCATTTTTTTAATTAATTGCTTCAGCATTTTTGCATAAATTGCATGATTTACATTTAGCAGGTTGAAATATAGGTTCCCCATTGAAACTCATCTATAACACTCGTTCGAGAAAAAGACAAATGGAAAACGAAGAAAGAGCCCAGTTGGAAGCCCAGAATCAAAAAGAGATGGACAATCTTAAAGAAGAAGTCGCAAGGTTTACTAGTTTACTCGAGCAGGCCTTGAGAGATAAATCCAGAAAAGTAACACTTATAGCTCACCTTGAAGACATGCATGTAACTCATTTTGATCCACAGAATTGGGGGCAAATAGGGTGTCATCTGAATTTCAACAAGCCATACATTTTCAACCAGCATACCCCCATAAGAATGTCGTTTACCATTGATTCTACAAAGAAAGAATCTCAAAAGGGCAAGATGGTGAAAGAAGAGGGTTTGGAAAAATGGACTGCCCTAGAAGAGAGGATAAGGGCAGTTTAGGGAAACCATTTGTGTGACCTGGTGAAAGCTGTCAATATGTGTTTGGTACCTAACGTAGTCATTCCTAAGAAGTTTAGGGTGCCAGAATTCATTAAATATACGGGAACTCAATGCCCTATAACTCATCTCAAAGCATATTGCAACAAAATGGTTGAGGTGGTTGATGATGAGAAACTGCTGATTCATTTCTTTCAAGACAGCTTAAGTGGCGCTGCCCTCACTTGGTATATGCGATTGGATAATACCAAGGTTAAAAAATGGAAGGATTTAATTGATGCCTTCACGAGGCAATATAAGTTCAATATAGACGTGGGCCCTGATCGGTTAAACTTGCAAGCTATGAAGAAGAACAACAAGGAGTCCATAAGAGAATACGCCTGAAGATGAAGTGAGGCAGCTGCACAAGTTAACCCTTCCATGTTGGAAAAGGAGATGATCAGTTTATTTTCCAACACCTTTAAAGCTTCGTATTTTGAATACTTGGTTAGAAGCTCTGCAAAACATTTTACTGACCTGGTTGTTATAGCTGAGAGGATTGAACAAGCCATTGGGTTAGGTAAAATTGCTGATCCGATTGAAAAAGAACAGTTTCACTGAAAAAAGGAAGGACACTAAAGGGGGTTGCCAAGGCACTTACCGTTCCTATAGTTCATTTCTTCGCACCGACTCCCAGAAATCAACTATTTTGAAGATAAAGCTATGGTGATATTAGGTCGAGAATGATCTACATATAACTTCAATTGATTGTTAAAAAGATGCCCTTGTTGAGGAGAATGAATGATTGAAAGATTCCAGAAATTCCAATCAATGATCACTAAATGTTTAGCCCCTTTATGTGTTATCATGCCAATATTCATGTTGGCATAAGATCTTTGTTGTTAAACTTCTTTTCCTGAGTTTCAATGAAATAATGAGTTTGTCATTTAATCGTGTTCACAACCAAGCATTATTCATCTGATTAAGAAAGTTTTCTTATAAGAACTCACAAATACACTTTTGAAGCCTCGCGTGATCTCATAGACGCAATTCATCTCTTTTACCAAAATCAGTTTCCCTATTGGAGTTTTGAAAATTTGATCTGGCATTTTGATTTCAAAAATAATTTGATGTTTATTCAAAAATGATTTTTGACATTCTACTTGTAGAATGATAAGTGAATCAAGCAACTCCATCATTGAGGTGACTAAATTATGAATAAACACCCTTACCCCATGACTCTTGAATCATGTGTTTTTAAATGTATGAATAATGGTATGTAGTGAACTCGTTGCTTATGACCCATGAAATGCATCTTTGCAAAGACCAAACCATCACACTGGATGAGGTCAAAGTTTATTGATCTTAATTGCTTGCGCTTGAAATGAAGAAAGGCCATCTTTGTTATTCCTTTCACGTTCTGAAATAGGCCATCTTTGTTATTCCTTTCACGTTCTGAAATAAGTACATCCTTTGCGATCCCTTTTTGAGCCTGAATAATTTTTCTTTCATGAAAAAAAATCCCAACTAGGATCACACCCCACACTGGGGGGCAAGAGAAAATTTCAATGAGAAAAGAGAAAAAGCCATGAGAAAGCCAAAAAGGCATAAGAGCTCAAGAAACTCAAATGCTAGAGGGCATGCCCAAATCACAAGAAAAGGTGATAACCAAGATAAAGTGAGTATACTATAGCAAAACAATGAAAAATAAAAAAGAAGAAGTAGAAAATCAAAGAAGAGCGGCAAAAGAAAATATGAATGACGTAAATAGTCAAACTGTTGATAGTGATTCTCAGTCTTTGAAACCCTGAAACACTCTTTGAGCCTTATGAATCATTTTCTTTCATAGCCAAAAACCAGAGCCTACATTACGTGCATGTAGAAGTCCTTTCTAATCAAGCAAGCAAGCAACCTAGAACAATAAACAATGCTCTCAAAATGCAAAGAATACTTTTTCATAAGATTCATAACATCAAGAATAAACTACTCATTATTATTCATGCTGATAAAAATGAATGTTCAAAAAGAGACAAGTTTTTCTCATACAAAACCTCGAGCTTTTTCTCGAGCCCTTCACTTTGAAAACCTATAAAAACAAAAGGTCATCTCATGACATATTTTCACCAAAGACCTCTTTGCCAAACACGAGCAAATAATCTTTTTTCCAAGAAAGAAAATAACCAAGGAGTTGCAAGATTTCAAAAGCAAATTGTTTTAGATTCACATCGAAATAATTTTTGTTTTCAAAATGCAAGATCAAGATTTCAAGATTCATTCTAGACCCATATCCCTTCACCAAACTGAAAAGGAGAGAAAAGAGAGAATGACTTCTTAAAACCATTATTTGTCTAAGTCGCTGACAGAGCACACTTAGGGGCAATACAAGGGGGCAACATTGTGTTTAGAAGAAAAAATTTTAGAAAAGGAGATGGTAATTTCCTTCAACCAGACAAAGGGGCATTTTGGTTTACAAAAAACAGATTGATCCTTTCAGCAAGTGACACCGAATGTTTCTAGCAGTGAAACGAGGAGTAGTGAGTAATCCTCTCAAATTATTTGACGAGTCAGAAAATCTTTAGCAAGCAAGTGGTTCATGATGGGCACTGCAAAGGCTGAGTTGTGCAAACAAATCTGGAAATAGACTTATATGGGTCAACTCGAGTGGGCTAGAAGCCAAGCGACAAAGAGGACCCAAATCAGAGGTAGCAAATCCTTATTAATCAAACAACAAGAAGATTAAAAAGAAATGGGGGCCTATATTTCAAAACAGGTAAAGATGTATGCATATCATCTTTGAGACATTGAACAATGAGTTTTACAAATTTCATTACAGAAAATTCCAATGGAATCCATCAAGTGGAAGGCCAACTTGAAATGGCCAAAGATTGAAATTGTTTTTGAAAATTTTTCATTTTTGAGAATTTTTCAACCTGGGCAGGCTGTCCATGAGAATTAAGCCACCTGAAAAATTTATGTGTTTTTCCACCTCTTTCGAATGCGCCTTCGAGCCTTCGATCATCATTTTTAGGGCGCCTTTGAGCCCTCATTTCCTTTCAAGTGTGCCTTCGAGCCCTTGACCATCTAAGGTAGTGTTTTTCCTAACCCTACCTCCCTTTTTGAGAGCGCTTTCAAGCCCTTATCCTCTTTCGAATGTGCCTTCGAGCCTTCGATCATCATTTTTAGGGCGCCTTTGAGCCCTCATTTCCTTTCAAGTGCGTCTTCGAGCCCTTAACCATCTAAGGTAGCGTGTTTCCTAACCTTACCTCCCTTTTCGAGAGCGCTTTCAAGCCTTCATCTCCTTTCGAGTGTGCCTTGAAGCACTTGATCATCCAAGGTAGTGCGTTTCCTAACCCTACCTCCCTTTCGAGAGGATCTTCAAGCCTTTATCTCCTTTAGAGTGCGCCTTTGAGTCTTTGATCATGTCAGGTAGTGCGTTTCTTAGCCCTACCTCTCTTTTAAGTGCGCTTTCGAGCCCTCACCTCTTTCAAGCGCGCCTTCGAGCCCTCACTTCCTTTCGAGCGCGCCTTCGAGCCCTCGCTTCCTTTCGAGCGCGTCTTCAAGCCCTCAATCATTCTTTTGGGTGCGCCTAATATTTTAAAGCAAAAAAAAACTTGTGTCCAATAAGCTTTTTTTTGTATTTTTATCATGATTTTTAACAAACACAAACTCAAGGCTCGTGGCCCAAGCCAAGTGTACGCACATGGATTAAACAAATCTATTTTTTAATGTGAAATAGAGGGTATTGATCAATTTCACAAAAACATGCCAATTAAATGTTTTCTTATATCAATTTTTACTTGCCCTCTCGGTTTATTTTAATTGTGTTAATATTCCATATTTTTATTGAATAACAATTTCCAACACAATTTTAATCTTAAAATTAAGTGAAATTCATTTTAAACTTGAACTTCGTATGCTCATTAACCATATTTTTATTAAAATAAATTTCAACATCTTATGCTTTGTGTCAAGCCTGATTCCCAGGAGCCTACAAACAAATCTTGAATCAGACCCCGTAGTGCTTAAATTGCGTACTAAACCTAACCCTAGGTGCTTAATTAAGATGGGTCTCAAGCTAATTATTGGTGGTCTGGGATGTAATCTCAATCCTACTTATAAGCAGTTTTCCAACTCAGTCTCATTTTAAGATTGTTTGGTACTGAGATGGTTTTTGCTATTTGTTTAATCATATTAGTTAGTTAAATAGTTTTTATTTTTTACACTAATTCCTAACATAATTGCATTTTAAAATTTGATTTTATAAAAGTTAAAATAATCTGTTTTTTATTTACAAAAACATACTTTATATTTATTTTATATATAAAAATCAATTTCATAACAATTTTAATCAAATATATATTTTTTAAAACAATAACTATAATGTTTTTTTTAAACCAATTTTTTTAAATCACAAAGATTATCCTAATATCAAACACACACACTTCAACTACAAACCACATCGAAACCAATACAATCTTGAGTCTCTCGCAAATAGAATCCATCCTCGGCGCGCTTGACTCCTAGACACATCAGATCCAGTTTCAACCCAAGTATATATATACAGATAATTACACATTACTTGACCCTATAAAAATTTTTATTTAAATATCAAGAGGTGTAGTTTAATTGGTCAAGTTCTAAGTTTGTTTTTTAGAGATTACCAGTTCGAGTCCCACAAATCTTAAGGCTATTGGAAGCTTACATAATCGTTAACTTCGGAGCCCGTGAAATTAGTTGAGGTAAGTGCAAACTAGTCTGGATATCTATATTAATTTTATAAAATTTAATTACAAGATAACTTCCTGACACGCACACATACGTGTTGAGGTCGTGTAGATGGAGATAGTGAAGCTAAATAAAATAAATCTATTGCGTTTAGAATAAAATATGACATGATATAAATATATTTTGTAGAAGTCAACTCGTTAAAAAAGAGTCCGAGTTTTATTGCTCACCGGGTAGTATCAAAGCCTCTTCGTTGTAAATAAAAAAAGATGATAAAAGCTCGATCCCAACTCATTTTATAGAAGCGTCACCATTTAACTTGGAATTAGTCAACTTTACAGAGTTGAATATGTAGTCTAACAAGCCAATTAGACGATGCCGACTGGGGCCACAATTGGGTGCATCTCCTTTCCGATTTGAAATAGTCACTTCTGATCATCGAAAACCACAAATCAACGTACGTATTCTGTCATCAGCTAACCTTGTAAATATTACTATTAATATTGAAAACATATTATTATTTATATTATATATTTTTATGGTGTTTTTTTATAAATAAAAAATGAGTTCACGGTATAGTATTATTAAAATTATTTAACAATTCTAGGTATTAATATAAAAAATAATATAATTTACATTGTAAATATTATTATTTTTCTTATTATTCAAAGTATTCATATCAAAACATATATATATAGAATTCAACATATTCATATAAAAAATATTATTATTTTTATAAGAATTCAAAATTTTAATAAAAAAATATTATTATTTACGATCTAAATATTCTTGGAATTAAAAATAGCATTAGTTGTGTTATGAATATTATTATTTGTACTATAATCAAAAGTATTAATATTAAAAATATTATCTTTTGTGTTATAAATATTATTATTTTTATAAAAATTAATATTATTAATAAAAAATTATTAAATTAGAAAAAAATTATTCTTAATATTGAAAAACACCCATAGATTTGATTTTAAAGGTAAAACTAAAAACTACTACTACTACTACTATTATTATCATCATCATCATTATTAAAAAAAATTTAAAAATTGTTTAATTTTATTCTCATTGGATATTCATGAGAAATTTGTTTTATTTTTTTTAAATAATTATTTAAATTAATTTAAAACAAAGTGATTTGTGTTTAATTTTTTTTTTTGCATGGTAGATTTATATATAATTATTCATAAAATAATTGCTAATATTATCATAAAAAAAAACTTAAAATTCATAAATTTCATATAAGTTGATATGAAAACTTGTAATGCACGAATCAAGGAAGTTAATTAAGTCAGAGAATTTTTTTTTTTTTTGAGAAATAAATTAAGCTTGTGTAACAAACATAATTCTTAATACGTACCTTGGTTTAGAATTTCAGTAGGCATGCATGGTTGAAAATATAGAAGAAGACAAATCATGACAGAGAAAGAAAAAGAAATTAACAACTTGATGCATGAATCTGACAGTTCATGAAGTTTCTCATGGATGCACCTCAAGAATTGAAGAATATCAACAAGTCAACACACACACACACACAGATAAGTACTTATGACAGAACCGCCTATCTTCATGAAATTCTCAACTCTGATGTCCTGTTGTCCAACGGCACGGGTGATTTATTTTAAGACATAAGTGTCTTTGACTTCGTTACACTACTATAATATTGCCGATTATTGCAATAATGTTTCATTTACTAATATATATATATATATTAGTAAATGAAACATTATTGCAATAATCGGCAATATTATAGTAGTGTAACGAAGTCAAAGACACTTATGTCTTAAAATAAATCACCCGTGCCGTTGGACAACAGGACATCAGAGTTGAGAATTTCATGAAGATAGGCGGTTCTGTCATAAGTACTTATCTGTGTGTGTGTGTGTGTTGACTTGTTGATATTCTTCAATTCTTGAGGTGCATCCATGAGAAACTTCATGAACTGTCAGATTCATGCATCAAGTTGTTAATTTCTTTTTCTTTCTCTGTCATGATTTGTCTTCTTCTATATTTTCAACCATGCATGCCTACTGAAATTCTAAACCAAGGTACGTATTAAGAATTATGTTTGTTACACAAGCTTAATTTATTTCTCAAAAAAAAAAAAAATTCTCTGACTTAATTAACTTCCTTGATTCGTGCATTACAAGTTTTCATATCAACTTATATGAAATTTATGAATTTTAAGTTTTTTTTTATGATAATATTAGCAATTATTTTATGAATAATTATATATAAATCTACCATGCAAAAAAAAAAATTAAACACAAATCACTTTGTTTTAAATTAATTTAAATAATTATTTAAAAAAAATAAAACAAATTTCTCATGAATATCCAATGAGAATAAAATTAAACAATTTTTAAATTTTTTTTAATAATGATGATGATGATAATAATAGTAGTAGTAGTAGTAGTTTTTAGTTTTACCTTTAAAATCAAATCTATGGGTGTTTTTCAATATTAAGAATAATTTTTTTCTAATTTAATAATTTTTTATTAATAATATTAATTTTTATAAAAATAATAATATTTATAACACAAAAGATAATATTTTTAATATTAATACTTTTGATTATAGTACAAATAATAATATTCATAACACAACTAATGCTATTTTTAATTCCAAGAATATTTAGATCGTAAATAATAATATTTTTTTATTAAAATTTTGAATTCTTATAAAAATAATAATATTTTTTATATGAATATGTTGAATTCTATATATATATGTTTTGATATGAATACTTTGAATAATAAGAAAAATAATAATATTTACAATGTAAATTATATTATTTTTTATATTAATACCTAGAATTGTTAAATAATTTTAATAATACTATACCGTGAACTCATTTTTTATTTATAAAAAAACACCATAAAAATATATAATATAAATAATAATATGTTTTCAATATTAATAGTAATATTTACAAGGTTAGCTGATGACAGAATACGTACGTTGATTTGTGGTTTTCGATGATCAGAAGTGACTATTTCAAATCGGAAAGGAGATGCACCCAATTGTGGCCCCAGTCGGCATCGTCTAATTGGCTTGTTAGACTACATATTCAACTCTGTAAAGTTGACTAATTCCAAGTTAAATGGTGACGCTTCTATAAAATGAGTTGGGATCGAGCTTTTATCATCTTTTTTTATTTACAACGAAGAGGCTTTGATACTACCCGGTGAGCAATAAAACTCGGACTCTTTTTTAACGAGTTGACTTCTACAAAATATATTTATATCATGTCATATTTTATTCTAAACGCAATAGATTTATTTTATTTAGCTTCACTATCTCCATCTACACGACCTCAACACGTATGTGTGCGTGTCAGGAAGTTATCTTGTAATTAAATTTTATAAAATTAATATAGATATCCAGACTAGTTTGCACTTACCTCAACTAATTTCACGGGCTCCGAAGTTAACGATTATGTAAGCTTCCAATAGCCTTAAGATTTGTGGGACTCGAACTGGTAATCTCTAAAAAACAAACTTAGAACTTGACCAATTAAACTACACCTCTTGATATTTAAATAAAAATTTTTATAGGGTCAAGTAATGTGTAATTATCTGTATATATATACTTGGGTTGAAACTGGATCTGATGTGTCTAGGAGTCAAGCGCGCCGAGGATGGATTCTATTTGCGAGAGACTCAAGATTGTATTGGTTTCGATGTGGTTTGTAGTTGAAGTGTGTGTGTTTGATATTAGGATAATCTTTGTGATTTAAAAAAATTGGTTTAAAAAAAACATTATAGTTATTGTTTTAAAAAATATATATTTGATTAAAATTGTTATGAAATTGATTTTTATATATAAAATAAATATAAAGTATGTTTTTGTAAATAAAAAACAGATTATTTTAACTTTTATAAAATCAAATTTTAAAATGCAATTATGTTAGGAATTAGTGTAAAAAATAAAAACTATTTAACTAACTAATATGATTAAACAAATAGCAAAAACCATCTCAGTACCAAACAATCTTAAAATGAGACTGAGTTGGAAAACTGCTTATAAGTAGGATTGAGATTACATCCCAGACCACCAATAATTAGCTTGAGACCCATCTTAATTAAGCACCTAGGGTTAGGTTTAGTACGCAATTTAAGCACTACGGGGTCTGATTCAAGATTTGTTTGTAGGCTCCTGGGAATCAGGCTTGACACAAAGCATAAGATGTTGAAATTTATTTTAATAAAAATATGGTTAATGAGCATACGAAGTTCAAGTTTAAAATGAATTTCACTTAATTTTAAGATTAAAATTGTGTTGGAAATTGTTATTCAATAAAAATATGGAATATTAACACAATTAAAATAAACCGAGAGGGCAAGTAAAAATTGATATAAGAAAACATTTAATTGGCATGTTTTTGTGAAATTGATCAATACCCTCTATTTCACATTAAAAAATAGATTTGTTTAATCCATGTGCGTACACTTGGCTTGGGCCACGAGCCTTGAGTTTGTGTTTGTTAAAAATCATGATAAAAATACAAAAAAAAGCTTATTGGACACAAGTTTTTTTTTGCTTTAAAATATTAGGCGCACCCAAAAGAATGATTGAGGGCTTGAAGACGCGCTCGAAAGGAAGCGAGGGCTCGAAGGCGCGCTCGAAAGGAAGTGAGGGCTCGAAGGCGCGCTTGAAAGAGGTGAGGGCTCGAAAGCGCACTTAAAAGAGAGGTAGGGCTAAGAAACGCACTACCTGACATGATCAAAGACTCAAAGGCGCACTCTAAAGGAGATAAAGGCTTGAAGATCCTCTCGAAAGGGAGGTAGGGTTAGGAAACGCACTACCTTGGATGATCAAGTGCTTCAAGGCACACTCGAAAGGAGATGAAGGCTTGAAAGCGCTCTCGAAAAGGGAGGTAAGGTTAGGAAACACGCTACCTTAGATGGTTAAGGGCTCGAAGACGCACTTGAAAGGAAATGAGGGCTCAAAGGCGCCCTAAAAATGATGATCGAAGGCTCGAAGGCACATTCGAAAGAGGATAAGGGCTTGAAAGCGCTCTCAAAAAGGGAGGTAGGGTTAGGAAAAACACTACCTTAGATGGTCAAGGGCTCGAAGGCACACTTGAAAGGAAATGAGGGCTCAAAGGCGCCCTAAAAATGATGATCGAAGGCTCGAAGGCGCATTCGAAAGAGGTGGAAAAACACATAAATTTTTCAGGTGGCTTAATTCTCATGGACAGCCTGCCCAGGTTGAAAAATTCTCAAAAATGAAAAATTTTCAAAAACAATTTCAATCTTTGGCCATTTCAAGTTGGCCTTCCACTTGATGGATTCCATTGGAATTTTCTGTAATGAAATTTGTAAAACTCATTGTTCAATGTCTCAAAGATGATATGCATACATCTTTACCTGTTTTGAAATATAGGCCCCCATTTCTTTTTAATCTTCTTGTTGTTTGATTAATAAGGATTTGCTACCTCTGATTTGGGTCCTCTTTGTCGCTTGGCTTCTAGCCCACTCGAGTTGACCCATATAAGTCTATTTCCAGATTTGTTTGCACAACTCAGCCTTTGCAGTGCCCATCATGAACCACTTGCTTGCTAAAGATTTTCTGACTCGTCAAATAATTTGAGAGGATTACTCACTACTCCTCGTTTCACTGCTAGAAACATTCGGTGTCACTTGCTGAAAGGATCAATCTGTTTTTTGTAAACCAAAATGCCCCTTTGTCTGGTTGAAGGAAATTACCATCTCCTTTTCTAAAATTTTTTCTTCTAAACACAATGTTGCCCCCTTGTATTGCCCCTAAGTGTGCTCTGTCAGCGACTTAGACAAATAATGGTTTTAAGAAGTCATTCTCTCTTTTCTCTCCTTTTCAGTTTGGTGAAGGGATATGGGTCTAGAATGAATCTTGAAATCTTGATCTTGCATTTTGAAAACAAAAATTATTTCGATGTGAATCTAAAACAATTTGCTTTTGAAATCTTGCAACTCCTTGGTTATTTTCTTTCTTGGAAAAAAGATTATTTGCTCGTGTTTGGCAAAGAGGTCTTTGGTGAAAATATGTCATGAGATGACCTTTTGTTTTTATAGGTTTTCAAAGTGAAGGGCTCGAGAAAAAGCTCGAGGTTTTGTATGAGAAAAACTTGTCTCTTTTTGAACATTCATTTTTATCAGCATGAATAATAATGAGTAGTTTATTCTTGATGTTATGAATCTTATGAAAAAGTATTCTTTGCATTTTGAGAGCATTGTTTATTGTTCTAGGTTGCTTGCTTGCTTGATTAGAAAGGACTTCTACATGCACGTAATGTAGGCTCTGGTTTTTGGCTATGAAAGAAAATGATTCATAAGGCTCAAAGAGTGTTTCAGGGTTTCAAAGACTGAGAATCACTATCAACAGTTTGACTATTTACGTCATTCATATTTTCTTTTGCCGCTCTTCTTTGATTTTCTACTTCTTCTTTTTTATTTTTCATTGTTTTGCTATAGTATACTCACTTTATCTTGGTTATCACCTTTTCTTGTGATTTGGGCATGCCCTCTAGCATTTGAGTTTCTTGAGCTCTTATGCCTTTTTGGCTTTCTCATGGCTTTTTCTCTTTTCTCATTGAAATTTTCTCTTGCCCCCCAGTGTGGGGTGTGATCCTAGTTGGGATTTTTTTTCATGAAAGAAAAATTATTCAGGCTCAAAAAGGGATCGCAAAGGATGTACTTATTTCAGAACGTGAAAGGAATAACAAAGATGGCCTATTTCAGAACGTGAAAGGAATAACAAAGATGGCCTTTCTTCATTTCAAGCGCAAGCAATTAAGATCAATAAACTTTGACCTCATCCAGTGTGATGGTTTGGTCTTTGCAAAGATGCATTTCATGGGTCATAAGCAACGAGTTCACTACATACCATTATTCATACATTTAAAAACACATGATTCAAGAGTCATGGGGTAAGGGTGTTTATTCATAATTTAGTCACCTCAATGATGGAGTTGCTTGATTCACTTATCATTCTACAAGTAGAATGTCAAAAATCATTTTTGAATAAACATCAAATTATTTTTGAAATCAAAATGCCAGATCAAATTTTCAAAACTCCAATAGGGAAACTGATTTTGGTAAAAGAGATGAATTGCGTCTATGAGATCACGCGAGGCTTCAAAAGTGTATTTGTGAGTTCTTATAAGAAAACTTTCTTAATCAGATGAATAATGCTTGGTTGTGAACACGATTAAATGACAAACTCATTATTTCATTGAAACTCAGGAAAAGAAGTTTAACAACAAAGATCTTATGCCAACATGAATATTGGCATGATAACACATAAAGGGGCTAAACATTTAGTGATCATTGATTGGAATTTCTGGAATCTTTCAATCATTCATTCTCCTCAACAAGGGCATCTTTTTAACAATCAATTGAAGTTATATGTAGATCATTCTCGACCTAATATCACCATAGCTTTATCTTCAAAATAGTTGATTTCTGGGAGTCGGTGCGAAGAAATGAACTATAGGAACGGTAAGTGCCTTGGCAACCCCCTTTAGTGTCCTTCCTTTTTTCAGTGAAACTGTTCTTTTTCAATCGGATCAGCAATTTTACCTAACCCAATGGCTTGTTCAATCCTCTCAGCTATAACAACCAGGTCAGTAAAATGTTTTGCAGAGCTTCTAACCAAGTATTCAAAATACGAAGCTTTAAAGGTGTTGGAAAATAAACTGATCATCTCCTTTTCCAACATGGAAGGGTTAACTTGTGCAGCTGCCTCACTTCATCTTCAGGCGTATTCTCTTATGGACTCCTTGTTGTTCTTCTTCATAGCTTGCAAGTTTAACCGATCAGGGCCCACGTCTATATTGAACTTATATTGCCTCGTGAAGGCATCAATTAAATCCTTCCATTTTTTAACCTTGGTATTATCCAATCGCATATACCAAGTGAGGGCAGCGCCACTTAAGCTGTCTTGAAAGAAATGAATCAGCAGTTTCTCATCATCAACCACCTCAACCATTTTGTTGCAATATGCTTTGAGATGAGTTATAGGGCATTGAGTTCCCGTATATTTAATGAATTCTGGCACCCTAAACTTCTTAGGAATGACTACGTTAGGTACCAAACACATATTGACAGCTTTCACCAGGTCACACAAATGGTTTCCCTAAACTGCCCTTATCCTCTCTTCTAGGGCAGTCCATTTTTCCAAACCCTCTTCTTTCACCATCTTGCCCTTTTGAGATTCTTTCTTTGTAGAATCAATGGTAAACGACATTCTTATGGGGGTATGCTGGTTGAAAATGTATGGCTTGTTGAAATTCAGATGACACCCTATTTGCCCCCAATTCTGTGGATCAAAATGAGTTACATGCATGTCTTCAAGGTGAGCTATAAGTGTTACTTTTCTGGATTTATCTCTCAAGGCCTGCTCGAGTAAACTAGTAAACCTTGCGACTTCTTCTTTAAGATTGTCCATCTCTTTTTGATTCTGGGCTTCCAACTGGGCTCTTTCTTCGTTTTCCATTTGTCTTTTTCTCGAACGAGTGTTATAGATGAGTTTCAATGGGGAACCTATATTTCAACCTGCTAAATGTAAATCATGCAATTTATGCAAAAATGCTGAAGCAATTAATTAAAAAAATGCGTATGAAATGCGGACTCGCCCTTTACGGGATGCCAACCTAATAGAAAGATCCTAATTGTTGAGTGCATCAAAGGGTTGGTCATTATCTAGTTTCAAAGGGTCTCTCGCATGCTCAGTGATCGTCCATGAAAGGTCGATATGAGGCTTACAAGTAGTGTGAAAATAGAGGCCCTGAGTAATTTCAGTTTGGCATATCAACCACTTCCAATTAAACAATCAAGCGAGAGTTGGATGATTTCACGAGTTTTACCCAGGCTAAAGTCATTGGGGTACCGTTACTCCCCCGCTTATCCTAGTTTGTAAAGTGTGTGCTCCCAAAGTGATGCATGACAACATAAACAAGAATGCATGCTAAAGCAGTAAATGCAGGAAAAATAAACAAATAAACACAACAACAAAAAAATAGCAATAATAAGACAAAAGACAAAGCTTAATCCTAAGATCCCCAGTGGAGTCGCCATTTTGTCGCACCCGACATCGCGACTGCTCTAAAAAATTTAATTACAAGGAAAGAACAAATTTCTGGCATCTTGTTCTTTTAGGGAAAATGTCTTGTTTAAGGAGTCGCCACCTAATATTATGGTCACTAGGAACCCTAACTGGTCAACTGAGATTCTATGGTACGGGATTGGTTACGTAAAAGGGAAGATATTATCACCCCTTAAACGTTCTGCCTGAGGCAGATTGCATTGCTGATTTTGTCTTAAATTGTTAAATATTATTGGTTTATGCTCTGATGGTTTACTTGGAATATTTCTGACTCTGGCGCCAGTGAATATTCAACTACGAATAATTCCAACTCTGGCGTTGGTAAATATTACGTAGCTATAAAATAAATTTGGATCAATATTTTTATTCCTAACTCTAGCGTCAGTGAATAAACAAATAAAATAAATTTATTTTTACACATGCATATATTTTTTATTTTTCTAGCTAAATAAAATAAAATATAATGAATAAAAATAACATAAATTTAAACCGGTATTTTTATTCCTGACTCTGGCGTCAATGAATAAACCAATAAATTTATATTATTTTTATTTATGCATACACATTTTTTCTATTTTTCTATTTTTCTATTTTTCTATTTTTCTATTTTTTTATTTTTTTTATTTTTCTATTATTTATGTTTTTGGGGGCTGGGCCCAGCTCAGCCCATGTGGGGGCTGGGCTGGACCCAGCCAGCCCGGCCCGGCCCGGTCACTGGCCCAAGCCAGTGACCCGGCT
>Ga0307513_10005790_pt1 | contig 16242 bp, 18 predicted proteins | sample 15_EM_MG_FD_202174 | JGI IMG/M metagenome (GOLD analysis project Ga0307513, IMG submission 202174) | Populus trichocarpa ectomycorrhiza microbial communities from riparian zone in the Pacific Northwest, United States - 15_EM | ecosystem: Host-associated > Plants > Roots > Unclassified | place... | reverse complement strand
TCGTCAGCGCATGGAGGTGCAGACCCAAATTCAACCCAGGTGAGTTTTTCAGACGACCCTCGTCACCGAGCTCATGAATCCAGCCTCCCAGGAAACCGCACCGACATTCCCTTCCTCACCCACTCAACCTCCACGCCACATGTCGACCAAAGCACGCCGAGCGCGTCTCAGAGCCCAAACAGTTGCTCGGGAAATTGCTGTCCTTCATTGTATGACACAACGGTCGACCCAACGATGGAGGAGGTGAAACAGGTATGTCCCCTCGAGTTCTCTAATTTACGTCTGCACCTTGTAACTTGCCATTAGATTCGGGAGCGCATGGCTCAGTTCCGTGGGCAACTACGTGACCGCATCCGTGGTGAGCTAAAGAGCACCTTTGGTTCTGTTGACCCGTTGCGTCTCACCCAGCGCGAAGATATTGAAAACGCAATTGCACATAATCGTGAGCTTGTCGCATCAATCCGAAATACATTCCACTATAAGGTCTACTTTTACTTTTGTTATTTGTAGAAATTTACTGACCATTCAACGCATTTCCAGGATCCACTCAATACGACACTGCCGAACTCCACGTATTACAACCCGATCATCCAGACGGCTTTCAATCTCAATTGGTTTGGTAGCGGCACATTTCAGCGTGGTAATTACTTCAAAGGCCAGACGGAGGTTAGCCTTGAGACTATCACATTTATTCAATCTGCAGTACGTGATTTGAAGTGTTGTGTCATATCTAACTGATTTTGCTTCTTGTACTACCTAGGTCCTCTGTGCGATTGACGAGTGGAAATCAGGCCACCATGATACAGTTCTTTTTCGACGCAAGACGTATGAGATTCATTACTGGCGCTATCTAAAAACCCTACAGCAGTGGAAGGAATTCACGGCAAAAGAAGACCATGATCTTGCTACTGAACTCCAACAATGTCTCCTTCGTATTGCAAGGTATGCAAGCTCTTCGGATTTCATGGCCCATTGGGGCTCACTTCTCAACTAGGGCTGCTACCTCTGGAGCCTATGACGAGCTTGCTGTGGATGACGACGACGAAGTGGCTACGATATTGGCAGCATTTGCTGCCAACCAAAAGTTTAATTAATTATATATATCCAATAATTAATACTGTTTTTCCATTTCTGGATTGAACTATCAGAACTTTTGCAGTGCTCCCGGCTTCTATGGATACTCTCGTCCTACAGAACTACAGTTCTACAATACTCAGTAGCACTTCATAGCAACGCCGGAACTTATTTTTGCTACGGTAGAGGGGTACGTTGCTATGCGGCTTACAGGTCTATGTTGCCTACTGAAGCTCCCATAGTAAATGCCTGTTTTGCAGATGAAACTCGTGCTGTAAGTATCAACGCAACTATTTTCGATGTCGACACTAGTCATATCATATCTTTCCAAACACAAAGGCCTGAGAATGTTCTCGATGCCACACTCTCGGCTCCTCCCGACTCTCGGTACTCTTTTCCACTAGAACTAGAGAGGTTAGCTATCATCGTTTGATTAATCGCTGGGTGCCAGACCTTCTCCTTTCATCTGTAAGGGTAAGGAGATTGAGCACCCAGAGCTTAGCAGTTGTGTGAATTGGCCAAATGTCAGGCTTCCAATTGCCACTTGAACCCTGAGCGTCTGCAATACATCATATCCCATCGTCTTCCCTGGAAAATCTTGAACTTTATCTACAGCCCATGGCAATTTACAAATCTGGTTAGGTCCCAGAGCTCGCTCCAAGTTTCGGGACTGTTATTTGGGGTTAAGTCTTGCTAGCAAATAGCCGTCCCTCTCCAGCCTATAAAAATAGTGGTGAAGTACCCACTCGCTTCAGCACAATCAGTTTTTTGCCTCTCACAGACGAGCAACTTGTCTCACCACCATGTATTTCCTGTGCACTTTCGTCTTTTCTGCAGTCCTCTGGGCATCAGGCGCCATCGCAGCAACTCTACCCATTGGCGGTTGCGCCGGGGGGGATGCCATTGAAATTAACATCAAGATGCAACATGAACCGTCCATCCCCAAAGACGCTGGTGAAGCTTGGGTCTCAGAGAAGTTAGTTTTTCAATAATAAATATTCCCCCGACCCGAGTGCTCACATTTTTATTATTTTGTGGTCTGGCTTTAGTATTCTTAGCTCTCTGGCGGCAGATGGGCCCCCACTTGGACCCTGTAAGAATTATGATTGTCAGAGTGTACGGGGTTGTCCCCATCATTGTAGTAGTTGTTGGAATAGCAAGGTAAGTTTTAACTTTTGCAGGACTGCTGGAATAACCAATGCCCTAACATCCATGAATCATAGTGTGCCGAGTAGGTTGGCGACTGGTGTACTTCTATGATGAATAGGGATGTTTACGGAAGTCGACTGTAATGTATATACATGGCTGCATCTATCGAAATTTGTGAATCATGATCCCACCCACCCACCTCCTTGTCAAGCAGGGTTGCACTCGGCTGAACCAGACGAATTTGAATTCGTGAGCTCAGGCTTGGCTGTGAACTGCCTTACCGATACATCGCGAAGGGATGACGTAGAAGATGCACGCCTCAGGCAAATAAATTCCCACTACCTTTAGGTAGGGAGTATTAGCGGTTCGACACTCAGGGTTTTTGCAGTAAATTTGAAAGTGGCCACGTCAACTACCATTCATACAGTTTTCGGAAATTCTTGTCCAGTGGTCAATTCCAGTGTTTTAGAATAAATCAATTCGAGAAAATCATAAAATCCCTGCTGTCCTTGGTTTTAGATAAAAAAATGACCATTGACCTCGTGTTGATAATCCACGTCGGCAGGTGCCAAAGAAACAGCAAAAAGGTGGTGTTTGAGTAATTGTTGACACAGGAGCTCTGGTGATCTGGCATACTTAGTCTTCACGGTTTTACACATTCATTTTTGATGTAAAATCCGGGCTAAATATGGCCTTTCCCCCGCTACCCAAGATCTTGCAGCTTTTCAGATTCTGGACCACGAGCGATACGTACCCCGCATCGTTCTTGTAGACACACCAGGATTTCGCGAACTGACATGGACCAATAAAGGAATTCTCGAACTGATTGGCAACTGGCTCAAGAAAACGTATGTCGAGTCGAACACCTGTGGCCCGTACTTATCTCAACAACTATGCCTGTGTAGATACAAAGAAAGAATACTCCCATCGGCGATTGTGGCTGCAAAGGTCCACTTAACGCCAAACACACCGTAAACATGCCATTTTTAACTACGATGTGGGACGAAGTCGAGAATATGGAGGTTTATATAATTGTTTTTCATGAGACATACATGTACATTAGTCACCTCTACCAGCTAGTAGCAATTTTTATGGAGGAAGTGGTGTGCCCGAAAAAAGGTTGAAGCCGGCATTGATGGTCAAGACCGATGCCAAATGGAGGCAATACTTAAAAGGCTCTGGGTTTTATTTTATGTAAATTATGTAATGTGTTGGTAATGTGAGCCAGCAAGTGGATCTCTGCCAAAAAAAACACAGAAATTGGGGCATCCCATGTTCCACCGTCTGATTTTTCTCGCGAGGCACTTTAATACTAAATTCTTCAAATACTGTAGATATCCTTTGAGCATTGCGAAAGGCAGCGCGTATGACATTCATCAAGCCCCTGGTGGGAATAATGCGTGTTTCCGGAGCCCGGCAGCCGTGAGCTGTCGTCACATCATTTTTCTCTTCCCTCTTTCTTATGTCCCAAAGTGTTTCGCCAAAATGCACCCCACTGAAGCAGGAATATGACTCTTGCTTCAACTCTTGGTTCGCAGGCTACCTAGAACCCGCTGTGGCGATGTCCACGTGCCAAGAAAAGCGCGTAGCATACTCCCACATGAAAGCGGAGGAATTTCAACAAAAGTGCGGCAAGGTGTGGGAGCAATATAAGAGTTGTGTTCAGGTGTGTTTTTGTCTCCTGTACTTTTAATCGGATTTTTAGACGTGTTGTATGTATTAGCAAGCTGTGCAGGAGAAGGGATTAGACAAACTGCTTCAACAGGCACGAGAAGACAACCCTTTGATCGACCCCCCGAGCGCACCTTCGTCAGCGAAATGACTGTACTGTATTCTATGTCCAATGTACAAAAATCTTAATATTGGTTAGTTTTCTTCGTTCTATCCTCCAGCTGCACACGCTCAAAGGTGTCTCACCCAGTCCTAGAATATGTATCAATACTATCTCCCCTCCAACTCCCTCTCAACGCTGTGGAGACTCCTATTTCTCATCTTTTGAGCTAGATTGCTGTCACTTGTGGTCCATCTCAGAAATGGAACCCCCAACCCAAATGTTGAACGCGTTTCAAGTTGTCTACGCGGCGTGCGTTCCTCTGTATTCTCACACCATCCCAACATCAAGAACATAAGAACATAACACTCAAGGAACCCGCGCGATACCAAAGATATCCTATGGTTCAGACTACCAGAGTCCCCATAAAGTCTCAGAATTTTGGTTGTTCGTTTGCGGCCCACACGGTCCAGGTCGAGGTCGGGGTTCGCGTTTGCCGAAGTAGGGGGTTTTAACCTATTCGAACTCCACTCTGTGAATGCAGTTCCCTGCTTGGAATGCCTATCTAGCCGAACTCCAGCAAGCTCAACAAAGCTGACTTCATAGTCATACGTCAGAAAACGTGTGCCAAGTTACGGTCGTCGTGAATCTGGACAACAGTTTGGGTCATCCCGAACGGCGTTTGGTGGTTTGGCTGTTCTGAAAATCGATGTCGGAGGGGGGAGAAGCTCATTGTCTCGTTGCCGTTCATTGCATCCGTACGGGAAACGTCTTGGCCTTCCATCTGGAGCTGAAGAGCAAGGAGTTGTTCAGGAATGGAGGGGTCTATTAGGTCTGTTTCAAGAGACCAAAGCTCAGGTGCCGCCAACCGTATTGTCATTTTATTTTGGGACTTGGTCGCCGCTCGGCGCTCTTGGCACAGAAGATAAATTCTCCATCATTTTGTTCTACGTATTCCGAGTCTCGGCGTGGGCGACGAATAATGCAGGGGAATCGGAATCAGGGCCAAGACGGGTCCCGAAAGGCGATCGAATAGTACCCTTGTGGTGCATAAGTATATATTCGACAGATAATCTTTTCTCTCTGCACATGGGTCGACTCAGACTTGGCCACGGATTCTTGCGAGTCTGAGAATGGTGGGTTAAGATGCTTTCATACCGAACCAGCTTGTTCTCTGTTCTGATTGAACACCGCGCCTTGGTCAATCGGAAACGCGACATCCTGGGGATGACGACTGGTGATGAGGCTCGAACTGGCTTCTGGAGCTACCCTGTTGGTTATTCTTCAATGCCTTTCGTCAACGAGGATGAGCTACGACGTGAGGAGGTCCAGAACCCCCAGATGGTCCAGGATAACCAGAGGAATGAGTCTAACGGGAATGGCGTCACGCGTGCGTGTTCCGCAACTGGTATTTAGTACCAGTCGTTGTGGGCTGTCAGAAATCCATTTTCTATACCTATCCGGAAGGTTCAAAACGTTCAAGTCTATTGTGAGCCTCTGGTCAACTCAGAGAGTTTTGTGTCCGGTAGTCCCTGGCAGGTTCTTAAATAACACCATGGATCGGAGGTAAATGTTTGATGATACAAGAACTTACATTTCTGAGGATAAATAAGACTCGTCGAGTGCGCCTTGAAATGCGCCCAAGTTGGCGAACGTTCCTCTGCTTTGCTTCGACCCATGAACATTGTTTGTCGACATCCATATGCTTGGATACAAGATTCAGAGAAAATGGGGGGGCTAAAGCTGGGAGTATATTTCTACATGGTGAATTGAAGTTGAAGTTCAGAATTCAGCGAAGGCTGTGGGTGTGATGACGTCGGCCGTAAGGCACGCGCTCGCCGTCATCAAGTCGTCATTTCAAGAAAATTTTCGATAGTTAGGCACCTCTTGTCAAGAGTTGGCTCCGTAATACACCGACTGTCACCCTCGTGTCTACACACCGTAATATGTATTGATCATGTACACTTCTCCTGCAGGATGGCTGCGGATGCCCACACGTTCGCTCTCGCTCACTGGTTTTTATCAACTCCACTGATCCATACAGGTGCTCTAGCAGAAGCTAGAGCCAGATTTTCTTCACTCCCATTGTTTTCTCCATTGTCTCAGAAGCTGAGTTATGAATGCGTTTACAACGTCTACGGTCCGAGTTGCTCGCGACATGTTTGGCAAATTGTTTTTCCCGAATCGGCCGTCTGACCTGACATCGGAAAACACTGACATCGGGTCAAACGGTGTTAAACGTCATATAGGAGGATTCAGGAGAATACTGACTGCTACACCGAATTCCGAGAGCTCGGTTTTCGTAGCCTCTTGCGCATGGCACAGTTCATGCCTTTTATGCATTAATATAGATTAGATCTGGCCTCCTTTCCATTTCCCCCGTCCCGAAATGTTTGATCCCGAAAAATTGCTGATCTGTGATTATTGAGAATTATCCCTTGGTCTCTGGTTCCATTGTCCAACCTCCCAGGTCAACGGGCTTGCAATGGACAACGCGTGAAGCTTTCTTCGTTATTCACCGCGAGATGCGTACAAAGTGCGGACTCACGTCCAGGCCACCTGTGAATCCCCATGTTGTCCCCATGACATATTCTATCAATTTCTGAACGAGGTCTGTGTACAATCTGTGTATTTGCCGCGGTCTTGTCCCAACCCGGACTGCAGGTAGGGTGTTGCAATGCAGTGGTTTTCGGGGCGACAAAACGATGATCTCCTTCCGTCTGGAAATTTGATATGTCGGTCAGGAGGCGGGCTCAGCTGACCAGTTTGAGATGTAAGCCCCATAAGACTGCTTGGAGTTGAAGTAATTAGGATCTAACATGGCACCGCCTCCAGGAACCCGAGTCTCTACGATATGAACGTCATGAATGGCGCTAATTAAACAGAGAATGGAGCAAGTGGAAAAATTCAGTGGCACTATGGAGTGCGTACTAGCCTTATGTAACGAATTGATTACTTATTGGTTCGGGGAATACCAAGAAATGACGACAGGCCGGCTCTTCGAATATTTCTTGTGCTGCTTTAATGACCTCTGGGCTTCAGTTCGTGGTTGAGAAGAGGTAGTGAAGAGGTTCGACTGCTTTTTTACGACTGTCAGTGGCGCATCAATTCAAGGAAAAAGTAGGAATGTTCAAGGGACGATATCACAAGGCACCGATCGGCCGCAAAATGTCACATTCCCGACAACGTGCCGACGCATTTGAACTCGTTATCTATTAGCCAGAGATAAGGATTTTGAAGAAAAGGACGGCGGAAGCAACGCTTTCGCTCACTTCCTCGTCCCTCCACAACTTCCACATACTACCTCCTCTTTTACAATGGTCAAGCCCATCGAACCCGAATTCCAACAGGTACTTGGCATTTTTCTTGGTTCTTGTATGGTTTACTCATTATTCACTAGGCTTTGGACGAACTCACCACCAGCTTGCAACCATTCTTGGACGCCAACCCCCAGTACAAGAAAGCTCTGGAGATAGTCCAGGTCCCTGAGCGTATCTTGCAATTCCGTGTTGTCTGGGAGGACGACCAAGGTGTCGCCCATGTTAACAATGGTTTCCGTGTTCAGGTTGGTCCCACTTTCCCTTTTGTTCTCTTTCGAACTAAATTTATTTCGTTAGTACAACTCTGTCCTCGGCCCCTACAAAGGTGGTCTGCGTCTCCACCCCTCTGTGAACTTGTCCATCCTTAAGTTCCTCGGTTTCGAACAAACCTTTAAGAACGCCCTCACTGGCCTCAGCATGGGCGGAGGAAAGGGTGGATCTGACTTTGACCCCAAGGGCAAGTCGGACAGCGAGATCAGGCGCTTCTGTTACTCTTTCATGGGCGAGCTCTTCCGCCACATCGGCTCGGATACCGATGTCCCGGGTACGTTGAAGTCCAATACACTTTCCAAGCCGATCGTTGAATTGACCATCAAATAGCCGGAGATATTGGAACTGGTGGTCGCGAGATCGGTTTCCTCTTTGGCGCTTACAAGAAGCTCAGGAATGAGTTCACTGGTATGCTCACTGGCAAGGGACTGACTTGGGGAGGAAGTTTCATCCGCCCTGAGGCTACTGGATACGGCTTAATCTACTTCGTCGAGCACGTACGTCTCTTTCCATTTGTTTCACTCCACCCACCTGATTTTTACTCTTCTTTTTTCAGATGATTGCCAAGGCTTGTCCCGAGTACAGCCTTGACAAGCCCTCTACACTCGTTGCCATCTCCGGTGCTGGAAACGTTGCCCAGTTCACCGCCCTCAAGGTCATTGAGCTGGGCGCAACCGTCCTTTCCCTTTCCGACTCCAAGGGGTCTCTCATCTCCGAGAAGGGATACACAAAAGAGTTCATCAAGAAGGTCGGCGCCCTAAAATTAAAGGGAGGAAGCCTAGAATCCCTTGCTGACGAGGAGGGCTACACTTATCACGGCGGTACGCTTTTACATTTCCTCCAAATACCAACTTTGAGGATTGAATCAACTCGGATTAAGGTGCTCGCCCATGGACCCTCATCCCTACCATCCACATCGCCCTCCCTGGTGCTACCCAGAACGAGGTTTCCGCTGAAGAGGCCGAGGCTTTGCTCAAGGCGGGTGTCCGCATTGTCGCGGAGGGCTCCAACATGGGTTGCACTGCCGAGGCCATCGATATCTTCGAGTCTTCCCGCAAAGCTGGTCCAGGAGGCGTTTGGTACGCCCCCGGAAGTACGTGTTTATAATTCCTTTTCTTTCGATATCTGACTTTGTCTTGTCTTCTGTACAGAGGCTTCCAACTGCGGAGGTGTCGCTGTGTCTGGTCTCGAGATGGCCCAGAACAGTCAGCGCCTCGCTTGGACCACAAATCAGGTCGATGATAAGCTGAAGGGAATCATGGCTGAGTGCTACGGAGTGAGTTTTTTCCCGTCCGTTAATATCTTGGAGATGAATCTAAATGTTGCCCACAGATTTGCTTGACTGCAGGAAGCAAGTGGTCTGGCGAAGATCTCACTGGTGATGTCCTTCCCAGCTTGCTCTCTGGCGCCAATGTTGCCGGCTTCATTAAAGTCGCCGACGCCATGAAAGCCCAGGGAGACTGGTGGTAGATGGCTCGCCCTCAACCCACTACACCACCCACCCATTCCCCCGCAATCACCCACTTATCCCCACTTCACCACCACCTACTCTGTCGTCTCCCACCTTTCCTCTGCACCGCACCCCAAAATTACGGACGATCCACATGATCGAAACACCGGATGCCTTACTCATATTTATTACCCTAATCCACCAACCTATATCCACCCCCATTTGTCCACGATAGAACCAGCTGAGCGAGCGTGTTACGCCCTCGGGAAGATTCTCCGAGCCGATATTCGTGTTGGCTCCTGAAGGTACTGGTTCAGACGCTCCCGCTTGTTATCATTGCTCTCCCGCTACCATTACAAATCATCACCTCTCATCCGACTATCTCTGCCCTGTACTTAGTATCGAGTTTGTATACCAGCCCACACCATCCTATTTATTACCTGAAGCTCTTAGTATAACGTTCGTAATAGTTATCACGTATTTGATAACGAAAATCTAGTTTCGGATTGGTTTCAGACTATTGTATTGATACGAGTCCCGGCAACTTCCGATGGCTGTAAGCGCCTCAAAACCCCTGTTTAGACATATCATGATCATGAACACAACAACCGGCATTCCCAGTCGAATGTATGGGGTGGTTGAATCTCCTCCAAAATCATTGCATTTTCCTCCAGAAATAACTTATGTCATTTTGGAACACCTTGGCATGGCGACGAAGGACACGATAAAGGCACTCTGTCTCACTGCACGCGACTTCTGGGACCCTTGTCAACGGGCATTGTTCACGACGGTCGATATCATCACTACGTGGTCGAGTATATCCTCTCAGAACACAGAATCAAGGCTCCTTACTGCGCTCAAGACGACCCCACGTCTTGCAACGTTTACGAGACATTTGACTTGTCACTGTAGCTGGAACGAAACCGAAGATTATCTGGAAAAAATTAGAGAGCATACCCTATTTCAGCTTCTCCCACTCTTCAAGGAATTGCGGACCATTTCATTGGAATTTCCTGGCACTGTACAAACACTGCCGGACATTCAGGTGCAATGCAAGATACATCCAAACGTATTTGCCCATCTCCTCAAGCCGATCCTCCAGCAGCGCAGTCTGGTACGGGCGAGCCTTAAGTTTGTTCCAGCGGATGTGTTGTGGTACTGCTCACCTTCTATCATGCATATGTCTCTTGGAAGAATCTTTCCTCCATTGCTATGTTATCCGTACGAAAGCAAGCGGAATGAACCAATGAAGTTGCAGGTTGAATCACTCTACCTGGATAGTGGACACTCTCTTCATTGGCTTGTTTGCGTCTCCACCCATAACTTTGCACACCTGCGAAAGCTATCCATCAATATGCCCGACTGCTTGCATAATTGCAGCTATCATCGGACCTCTCGATTTTTGGAACATTGTTCTAGGTTTCCGAAACTTGAAGTGCTGAGTCTCCATGTATCACCATGTCGACATGGTAAGCAAATACGTATCTTTATTGCGTAACATTATCTAATGACCTTGAATAGCTTTGCCGGTGTTGTTGAGTTTTCATGCTTTGCATCGGCTTCAGATCAGTAAAACCGGCTTAAAATTTCTCCGAGTGCTTTACTTGACTTTTTCAGAGTACTCGGAGTGGGAAAATAGACTCGTCGAACCCAGGAGATTTCTGCTTCCGCTCTTCACAGACATATCTGCGAGTAATGTCTTCGAAAGGGTCGTAATCTCTTGCACATATAACAAAAATCGAGGATGGTGCCAACCGACTTGGAAGACCTTTCTGGAACTAAAGAATATATTGGTCAAAAATCGTTTTCAGTCTCTGCGTGAGGTCATATTCTACGCTCGGGGTATGGAGTCATGGGATGTTGATCACGATAACGATCTGGCATATTGTATCAAAGGCTTGATAAAACAAGGAATCGACGCCAAAAGTCAGTCAGGTGTGTTCTTTATAGTTATTTTCCTTTTGAAATCAGGCACTAAAAGAAATCCCTCGAAGGCTACGAAAGCAATGAAGTTGCAGGCTGAATCACTCTACCTGGATAGTGGACACTCTCTTCATTGGCTTGTTTGCGTCTCTACTCATAACTTCGCCCACCTGCGAAAGCTATCCATCAATATGTCCGATTACTTGCATGATTGCAGCTATCATTGGACCTCCCGATTTTTGGAACATTGTTCTAGGTTTGAACCTGGCTGCAACCGCAGACCCTTGAGAGGCTGTACTCACACTACAAGTACATCGATGTGGCAGTGCCCTATGACTTGGGCGCTCCGATTTAACAATAAACGATCAAACGAGGAGTCATCATTCAATCACATGATTTAACAATAAACGATCAAACGAGGACTCATCATTCAATCATATAATCTCCTAGCTTGGGAACACCTACAAGCGCTTCAAGCCACTTGTAATGGCTTCGAAATCGCCCATCAAAGGAATCCTAAAGCGCACCGGGCGATCTTCCAAGCAAGAGCCCGAGTGGAAACCATCCTTTCCATCTAACGCTGTTCCAACACCTAACCGCTATGGACCACACCCACGACAAACGACGGGACCGCGGCGGGAAATTTTTCTATCTTCCTCGTCAGTATCTGCTCCGCCCACCTCATCTGTTCCTCTTCATTCCACATCCAATTATTCCACCAAATTCCGCTCCGTTTCACCTGTGACCAGCGCTAATCTCCCTTCCACGAATTATGAACTTGACCACGAGGATCAACCGGCCCAATCCCTTGCTCCCAATATAATCCAAATGACCCAGCTTCCGCCCCCAAACTCTGAACATAGCACAGCGCCATGGGTCTTAGCCTCGCGTGAGCATCATAAGCCCAAGAAGCCCATGGACGTCGAATTTATTACCCGCCTAGCTGACATTCGACGCCAAGCCGATGGTGACAGCAGCAGCACCTCGTCACGGTCGGGAAGCCTCGCTTTGTTGGGATCCCGCTGTGGTTCCATCGCGTCAAGTACCTTTTCCCAGTCATTTTCCGTCGCGTCACTGCCCCAAGCGGTCGAGTTTCCTCCGGGACCTGTTTTCACAGACGCACTCCCTGCAGAACTCATCGAAAAACTCAAGCTATTGGCCGTTGAACCGACACCCAAGGCCCCTGCTCTAAAGAATTCATACTACCCATTGCAGAACTCGCGCACAGTCATCACCACACGATCGCTCGAGACTACCCATGAGGCGGATAACAGTTCCTCCACCTCGTCAAGTCCCAACTCGACCCCAAGACAACAACTTATGCAATTTGCAGCTCCTACCAAGTCTATACCATACTATGCGCCCAACCCTTCGTGCTACACCCCTTGCCCACAAACGAAAACCCCAACGCAAACCACCCCATCCTCCAACGTTGTCCAACAACCCAGCGGCCTAACCTTCGCCTCCACCGCCGCACCACGCACCACCAAACCCTTCTCCCTCTCCCCACAGCCCTCTAACCATTCCCCCCCTCCCATGATCTCACCAGAACACAACCCAGCACCTCCGAACAAGGAAACCCTCAAGTTTGGGTGGAATCGATTCACCCTTGTCAAATCCCCCAAAGGGGACCCATTTGACAGAGGTCAGTTCATCCTTTCTTCTCTTTTCTCAGGCAAACTAACCCCACGTGCTCAGCACTTGACACCGCTGATCATCCAGTATTCAGGAAACCCCTCAAGGAGAGTCTACGATGCACAAGTTGCCAAATATCCACAGAAAACGCCAATGGTGATCTCTACGTCTTGGGCTACATTCCTACCGTCATCGCAAAATGGTCCGTCCCTTTCTTCTTCTGCCTCGTGCTCTTCCCCCCTCTCACCTCAGGCCGCAGTGGCCTCTACCTCAAGGAAAACGGTCCGTTCTTGTTTCATGCGCCGTCCGTTACTTTCTGTTCAGTCCTTTTGTCCCACCCACAGCGACGGAAGTTCCGGGCATATTTAGCGTTAGTGGGTCCAACAGACGCATGCGCGATCTCCAGGCGGCTTTTGAGAGCCCTCCTGACGTGAGGCTCCAAATAACCTCATCCTTCACCCTACTCATCCATCGTATTTTCCGTTCAGTACGGCAGATCCCTCGAGTGGAAGAAAGAGTCCTATACTACCCACGACATAGCAAGTGTGTTTCGGAGATACCTAGCCCAACTGCCCGTCAGTACCTTGTTCAATTCTGGTTGCCCTCTGGACTTAATTTCCGTATGTAGGAACCAGTCATTCCCTATTATCTGTATCATCCAGTATGTCTTCTCTGTCCTTTCCTTGGTATCATGATCATGTGTACTGATGATCACCGATAGTTTCGAGATCCCTGGGGTACACATTCTCACTATACACATTTCTCTGCTACCCGCTAACTACTGACTTGTTTCTAAAGCAAAAGAACCATTTGATCAAGAACAACTCATTGACACATACAAAACTCTCATTCTCCGCATGCCTTGCGCTAACCAGTACTTGTTCTTATACGTCCTACATCTCCTCTCAGTGTTTGCCAGCAAACATGACAAAAACCTCATGACAGCGACTAGTAAGTATGTTTTCTTCACGATCAATCCCAAATTCAACTCAACATCATAAATAAATTGCCCATATAGATCTAGCAGTCATATTCCGCCCGAGCTTCATCTCACACCCCAAGCATGAAATCAATTACAAAGAACATGCACTGAGCCAGAAAGTCCTTGAATTTCTGATTCCCCACCAGGATTTGTTCATCATGTCGGAAAAACCAAGAAAAACATACAGGCACCAATATGGTGCTCATATGTGCATATAAGATTGTCAGCGTTTCGGGTAAGATTCCAGCCATAAAACGTGCCTATGAGTCTGACAGACCTTATTGCTTTAACTGGTAATTATGGTGCTGAGTCAGTGTGTCAGTAGTTATTGTACTTATTTTGTCTTATCAAACCTGCTGCGATCTAGTACCACAGCCCAGCTGCCCTTATTCCATTCATGCATCGTATTCATCATTTTCAAGCCAAAAATAAAGCCAAATCAATAGTATTTCAAGCGAGGCACAGAACTACTACCTGACAGCAAGTAAAATATGATACCGAGCAATGCCCTGGCCCTGGCTTACTTATTTCCCCAGGGTATGTAGATCTGAGCAAAAAATCAGATTTTCAAGGACAGTGAGTATGATGTATGAAAGGCTCACCCTCATGAAGCTCCAGATGGAAGAAGGAAGAAAGGCACATCTGCTGACCTGATCCTTGAGAAAGATCACACTGTCAACATGTAAATATGGTCCAGTCCTATTCACCTGTTCCTTCCCGAACTTTAAGTCTGCTTGACATTCTGGTTCAAGACTTCAAGTTGATTCAAGTTGAGCCCCCATGAATGTTGCAGTGTATGGCAAATACAGGTTAAGGTGTTACATTGTTAGGTGTTAGTATGATGTTGTGGAACATGAATGGAACCAACCTATTGTCGAAGCCGCCTCTGGATTAGAGCCTGCTTCCGGAAAAATCCCTTGAGGTGTTCATCAATGTGGGTGTTGAAGGGACATCACCATAGGTGGGTAGAATCTGTTCTTGGGGTGCCAATGTAATGGCCACCTTTATATATTGCATGGCCTCAATGATTGTGGGGCTGCTCCACCTATGTCATGCCTGCAAGCAAAGTGCTGCCAACAATTTGGTAACAGACGCAATTACTCCATTCATCCATCCACAAACCATGCGTGAACTGGAATGGACCCAAACTTGCCTACTAATGGAGGCTGCATGGTGCTGTGTGAGTCCAATGTAAACGCTTCTGACTGTTTCCCGACTTCCAAAAAAATAAGAACATTTTGAGGTGAAATCAGAAAAGTAGTTATGAGGAATACCAGAAATTAGTGTCGGGTGATACAAACTGATAAGATTCTGATATTCCTGCCTGGGAAAGGTTATCAACTGTTGTCATATGTACCAGTGCTTAGCGTGAAGTTACAGGGTCTGATAAACTAGTGACATGTCTGCCCTTGCAAACTGGTCACACCTTATAAGACCATCAGTCGCCGCAAGTATATATCTGTTAATTGGGATTTTTCCAACACATCTGATGGTTTGACTAGACATCAGCAAACCCTGGGACCACTAATCCTTGCTAGGGAGCACTCCAAGTGTAGCAAAATAGTGGATTAGCATGGGTACCCCCCTTTGTAGACCCCTGCCAAAGCTTTCAAGCATGCCAAAGGGTGCTGTCATCTCTCCAACATCAGCAAAATGTGGGTGTGCTATATGAGGCTACAGAGCACTCCATAGCACCATAGCACCATAGAAAGGGTCCTGTTCAGTGTAGCATCACAGTTCCAGTATATAGCTATACCTGACCACTATGGAACTCTATGTAACAGTTCAGAGTATCTCAAGGGAATTTTATAGCACTCGCTCACTCTACTTGGGAACTAGGGAGCCCTGCCCAAGTACTTTAGATTTGCAGTAGTACTGGCCATTTTGTTGGTATTTCTTACTATTTTTATAAGACACCAGAGATGGGTAACATAAATATTTTACGCTAGAAATAAAAGATACAGGCCAAAAACTGAAAATAGAAGCAACAGGAGGGGGTGATGCAACAGCAGCATCCCCCTTGAACAAGGGGAGAAAATGAGGTTGAAGAGGTAGTGATGTGCCGGCTTTGGCCTGAGGCCAGAAGCTGGGCGAAGCCAAGCCAAAAAAAGCTGGGCCTGACCTTTGGCCTGAGCTGGCTTTTGGCCTGGCCTGGGATATGGAAAAGCCAAAGCCGTTGGCCTGGGCCCTGGCTTTTGTACCCTAGGAATATGACTTAAATTTGTTGTGAGAGACAGAATTTTTAACATTTTCACGAAGGTTTTCACATTGAAACACATTTAAACTGAGCTTCAAATGTGACACGGCACTCAAGAACAGCCACATACACATTCGGCGAGATCCATCAGAGTTTAAATTACAATCAAAACCTCCTTTGCGTGTGATTCATTGTGATTTTGGTGTTATTCCACACATCCTACACTCAGAAATAAATAAAATAGGGTAAATACACTGTATAGTAGATGTTTAAATTTATTTAAAGGTCAAAAAGTGCGAATTTGTACATATGCACCAAAAGCCCCAGCTTAGGCCAAAGCCAGGCCAAGCCAAGCCTGACTTTTGGCTTTGGGCCCGGCTCACGATTTCCTCAAGCCAAAGCCACCTAAAGCCAGGCCAAAGCTGGGGCTTTCAGGCCAAGCCAGAGCCAGCACATCACTATGAAGAGGGC